>Ga0068860_100001329_pt1 | contig 26865 bp, 27 predicted proteins | sample KBSSwiS32_FD_66597 | JGI IMG/M metagenome (GOLD analysis project Ga0068860, IMG submission 66597) | Switchgrass rhizosphere microbial communities from Kellogg Biological Station, Michigan, USA - KBS Switchgrass S3-2 | ecosystem: Host-associated > Plants > Roots > Rhizosphere > Soil ...
TGCAGGACGGCGAGACCTTCTCCAGCTTCCGCCGCATCTTCTCGGCGGCCATCGGCGAGGACTGGCCGGTGATTCCGCTGGAGATCGATCCGCCGGAGCACGGCAAGTACCGCGCCCTGATCAACCCGCTGTTCGCACCCAAGAAGCTGGCCGTCGTGGAGCCGTTCGTGCGACAGAAGGCGATCGCGCTGATCGAAGCCTGCAAGGCTCGTGGAACCACCTGCGAGGTGATGAACGAGTTCGCCTTCCCGCTCGCCGTCAGCGTCTTCCTATCACTGCTGGGCATCCCCGACGACCGCCTGACGGAGTTCGTCGGCTGGGCCACCGACATGCTGCACAGGACGCCGGAGGACCGCACCCGCAGCGCGCGCAAGGTTCTGGCCTTCCTCGACGACATGGCCGCGCAACGGCGCGCCCAGCCCACGGACGACTTCATGTCTTACCTGGTCACCACCGACCTGGAAGGGCGCAAGCTCACCGAACAGGAGGTGCGGGCCATTTCGGTGCTGGTGTTCATCGGCGGCCTCGACACCGTCGCCGCCGCGATCGGGCTCGACCTCTACTACCTGGCCCGCAACCCGCAGGCCCAGCAGGAGCTGCGCGAGCATCCCGAGCGGATCCCGAACGCGGTCGAGGAGATGCTGCGCGCCTTCGCGACGATCACGCCGATCCGCACCGCGACGAAGGATGTCGTCTTCAACGGCGCGCCCATCAAGAAGGGCGACCTCGTGGCTTGTCCGACGATGGTGTCCAGCCGCGATCCGGATGAATTCCCCAACCCGGACAAGATCGACTTCACCCGTGAGGACAACCGCCACGTGGCGTTTTCCTACGGGCCGCACCGGTGCGTCGGCTCCCACCTGGCGCGACGCGAGCTGATCATCGCCCTCAACGAGTGGTTCCGTCTCATTCCGCCGTTTCGCATCAAGGAGGGCACGACGCCGGTCACGTTCGGCGGCTTTGTCTTCGGCGTGGAAAATCTGGTCATCGACTGGAGCTGAACGGCGCAAGGAGGCGCTGGTCGTGCCAATTTGGCACAGGTCGGCGCGCCAGGAGCCGGGGCGACATAGCCGATGGGGATCATCGCGGCGCTAAAATAGCAGGTTTGTGGCGCCAAAGGGGGCGCCGCTGCGCCGCATCGCCGCACGCGCGAAGACGTGAGGTAAGTCCTTTACCCAACGATGCGAGTCTAGGGGCGAATCGGGGAGTGCGCACGATGAGCTCATTGATCGCGTTGGCCGTCGCCATGTCGATGGTCATGGGGGACTGCAAGGCGGGCGACGGCGCGTCCGACGCCGGCTGCACCCACGTCGAAGTCATTCCGGGCTGCGAGGCCGCCGAGTGCGTGCCGGCCGGCCAGCTCATGCACCAGTACGCCCAGCGCCTGTCGGCCAACGCCGACGTCTACATCATCGCCGGCAACGGCAACGGCTGGCGGATGTACGACGGCGAGGGCCGCGTTCTGACCGCCGCCGACATCGCCGACATGATCCGCGCCGATCCGGAGTTCGCCACCTCGAACCGGGGCGTGCAGCTCATGGTCTCCTGGGCCGGCGAAGCGCCCAAGGGCGCCAAGGAGTCCCTGGCCGAGGCCGTTTCGCGCGAGCTGGGCCGCCCGGCGACAGGGCCGAAGGGCTTCCTGTGGTTCGGGCCGGAGGGCGGGGTGCGCGAGACGCGCCAGGAGTTCACCGCCTACGAGTTCCCCTACCGCGCCAAGGCCGGCGACTGGGTGATGGCCTCGACCAGCATCGCCATGCCGGGGGCGCTGGTGCACGAGCTGGAGGGCGGCAAGGACGTCGAGGGCCTGCGCCTGGCGGCGCGCTCAGAGGACGTGTTCGCCCTGCGCTTCGATTCGGCCGTGAAGCTCTACGAGCGCGCGGCGTCGCTGGGCGACGGGATCAGCGCCTACAACGCCGCGGTGATCCGCCTGCAACGGGCGGGTCCCGGCGACCGGCGCGCGGCGGTGGCGCTGTTGAAGAAGGCCGAATCGCTGGGCGTGGCCGACGTCGGCCGGGCGCGGATGCAGTTCGGGCTCTGAGCCCCCTTTTCCTGACCAAACCTTAAGTCGCCCAGCGGCGCCGACGGGCCTATGGGGCGTTCATGCCCTGGAGGTGCGCGATGCGGCGTTCCGCAATGCTTCTGGCCGTGTGCGCCGCGATGCTCGCAGCCTCGCCGGCGTCCGCCGACGCGACAGGGGGCCTGGCGGGCCTGCCGCTCAAGGAGATGGCCGCTGCCGGGCCCGGCGACACGCTGGTGGTGCTCTATTCGGGCGACGGCGGCTGGGCCGGGATCGACGCGGGCCTGGCCTCCGGCTTCGTGAAGGCCGGACTGCCGGTCGTTGGCGTGGATTCCCTGCGCTACTTCCTCACCCAGCGGACGCCGGCCGGGGCGGCGGCGGACCTGGCCGCGCTGGTCGACCACTACACGAGCGCCTGGCGGCGGCCGCGGGTGATCCTGGCGGGCTACTCCTTCGGGGCCGACGCCCTGCCGGCCATCGCCGCCCAGTTGCCGCCGCAGCTTCGCAGCCGCGTGCGCCTGCTGGCGCTGGTGGGCGTGGCGGCGCGGGGAGAGCTGAAATTCCAGCCCGGCGCCTGGCTGAACATCAGCGGAAGCGACGCCTATCCCATCGCCCCGGTGCTGGCGGGCCTGGGGCCGATGCCCAGGGTCTGCGTGTTCGGCGACCGCGATCCGCACGACGCCTGCGCCCGTTTCGGTCCGGGCGCGATCCGGCCGATCAAGGTGGCGGGGAGCCACCACTTCGGCGGCGACTATGCGCCGGTGAGCGCGGCGATCCTGAAAGCGGCGGGTCTGTAGGTCCTTGCGGGCGAGCCCCATCGGCGCGAGTTTTCGCGTCATGTCGGTGGAGCTTTGGCGATGATCTTCGAGCAGGTGACCTCGGGCGGATGCCAGTCGTACCTCCTGGGCTGCGAAGCGACCCGGGCGGCGGTGCTGATCGATCCGGAGCTGTCGCAGATCGACCGCTACCGGGGGCTGGAGATGCAGCACGGCCTGAACGTGCGCTATGTGATCGACACCCACACCCACGCCGACCACTTCTCGGCCAGCCGCGAACTGGGCGTCGTGTTCGACGCGCCGGTGGTGATGCACCGGCTGGCGCCGGCGCCCCACGCCCAGATGCGGCTGGACGACGGCGACATGCTGATCGCGGGCGGCCTGCGCCTCACCGCCATGCACACGCCCGGCCATACGCGCGATTCCATGTGCCTGGTGATGAGCGACCGGGTGTTTACCGGCGACACCCTCCTGATTGGCGGGACGGGGCGAACGGACCTGCCCACCGGCGATCCGCATGAACTGTTCGAGAGCCTGTTCGAGAAGCTCCTGAAGCTGCCGGCCGAGATGCTGGTCTACCCGGCCCACGACTACAAGGGCCGCTCGAACAGCACGATCGGCGCCGAGCTCGACCGCAATCCGCGCTTGCAGAAGACGGTGCGGGCCGAGTTCGTGGAGATGATGCAGCACCTGGACCTGTCGGCGCCGACGCACCTGACCGAGGCGCTGCGCACCAACATCAGCGGGGCCAAGACCGTGGCGCAACTGTTGTCCGAGGCGGCGGCGCGGACGCCCTTCATGTCGCTGGACGAGCTGGCGGCGCGGGTGGGGGCCAACAGCCGCGACCTGGTGGTGCTGGACGTGCGCGAGAAGGACCAGTTCGACGCCGGCCATGTACCGGGCGCCGTGCACCTGCCGCGCGGGCAACTGGAGCTTCGGGTCGACGCGGTGCTGCCGGACCCGACGGTGCGGATCCTGACCTGCTGCGAGTTCGGCAAGCTCTCCACCCTGGCGGCGGCGACCCTGCGGGACCTGGGCTATCGGCGGGCCGTGGCGCTGGACGGCGGCATGCTGGCCTGGCGAGAGGCGGGACATCCGCTGGAGCGGTAGGGCGGCGGGGCGGGGCGCGCCCTGAAGCGCATGTGCCCTTGGCCGCCCGGGGATAACCCAAGGCGCGCTTGACGAGACGCGTCAGCGAGGGCGAACCCGTGGGTTCAGACGAGCGGAGGATGACGATGAGCGACGAGCGGCCGGGGATGCTGCGGGATTTCCAGGACGGGGTGGCGATCCTGTCGTTCAACCGGCCGGAGAAGCACAACGCCGGCGCGGGCGATCCCGAGGCCTGGGCGTGGGCGCTGCGCGATCCGGCGGTGCGCTGCGTGATCGTGCGCGGCGAAGGCAAGTCGTTCCACTCCGGGCGCGACACCACGCTGCTCGGCACGCGCGAGGGGAACGAGAGCGACTACGAGTTCGTCCGCCACGCGGCGAACGCGCGGATCAACAGCCTGCTCTACGCCAAGCCGGTGATCGCCGCGGTGAAGGGCTACGCCATCGGCGGCGGGTTCGAGATGTGCCTGTCGGCGGACTTCCGGGTGGGCTCGACGGACGCCAAGCTGTGCCTGGCGGAGGTGAAGTACGGCATCCTGCCGGACACCGGCGGCACCCAGATGCTGACCACCCTGATCGGCCCGGCGCGCACCAAGTACATGACGCTGAGCGGCGATTTCGTGGACGGCAAGACCGCCTACGAGTGGGGCATCTTCGACTTCCTGGAGGAGCCGGAGAACGTCGACGCCAAGGCGCTGTCGATCGCCAAGACGATCGCCTCGCGCTCGCCCGCCGCGGTGGAGATGGGCAAGCAGCTCGTGGACCAGATGCACCTGCCGGCGGTGATCAACGGCGTGCGCCAGGAGCTCCTGGCGCAGTCGTCGCTGTTCCAGACCGAGGACTACAAGGAACAGCGCGCGGCGCTGCGCGAGAAGCGCCCGCCGGTGTTCAAACGCCGCTGAAGGCGCGATCCACCACGGACCTGAGGCTCTCCGCCGCCACCTGCGCGGCCGCCAGCGGCGTCAGGCGCGGCAGGGTCTCGTTGAACACCTCGATCCCCACCGGCGTTCCCGGGCGCGCCGACAGGATCAGGGCCAGCATCCCGGCCAGGGGCAGGTCGCCCTCGCCGGGGAGCAGGCGGTTCGGATCGTCCGGCGAGGCCGTCCTCAGGTCGCTGAGCTGGATGGCGTCGATCTGGTGGGCGAACCTCGCCACGTCCGCCGTCCCGCCGCCGGACCGCGTCAGGTGGCGGGTGTCGAACATGATCCCGAAATTGGCCGCGCCCACCGCCTCCACCAGCCGCGCTGCGGTGGCGATGTCAGGAACGCCTGTGCCCGGTATGAACTCGATGACGATCCGCAGTCCGTGCTTCGCCGCCCGGCCGCTGATCGCCGCGGCGGCCTCGGCGACAGCCTCGAAGGGCGTCGCGGGATCGCCACCGAAGTGCACCAGGTTGATCGAGTCCGCCCCCAGCGCCTCGGCGCTCCGGTAGAAATCCTCCTCCGGCGTCGTGAAGGTGCGGCTGACGTCGCGGCCGTGGAAGCTGCGGTAGGGCGTGATCGCCTCGCCGACAGGGATCCCCGGCAGGCCGCTGCCGAACCCGTCGATGTTGCTGACCCGCACGCCGGCGTCGCGCAGGCGCTTTCGCAGGGCCTGGGGAGACAAGCCGGCGTCCCGGTGCAGCGTCGGGTTGGCGGTCACCGCGCCGAAGCCGGTGGCCGCGGCCGCCTCGATCAGCTCGGGCAGGCTCGCCTGGCGGACGGTGCCGCAGCAGAGTTCCAGTTCCAGCGCCATCGCCTCACCCCGGCGCGAGGGCCGCGGCGCCGGCGCGGGCGATCTCCTCGTCGCGCTCGCCGCTCGGCGCGCCGCTGATCCCCACCGCGCCCAGGAGGACGCCGGCAACGACGAGCGGCACCGCGCCGGGGACCGGGATGATCCGTCCATGCTCCAGGTGCATCAGGGCGCGCATCACCGGGGTGTCCGCCCGGGGCAGCAGGGCGGAGCTGGGCGTTCCGTGCGTGGCGGAGGCGAAGGCCTTTCCCTCGGCGAGCTGCATCGCCCGGAACAAGGCCCCGTCGCAGCGGGCCGAGGCCTTAACGTCGCCGCGGACGTCCACCACGACGACGCCGATCCGCTCGCCCTGGGCCTCCGCCTCGCGACGGCAGGCCGCGATCACCCGCTGCGCGTCGTCCAAAGTCATCATCGCCGATCTCCTCCCAAGCGCATGTCGATGGGGCGTTGATCGCCCGCGACGCTGGCTGAGTATGGTCGACAACGGGCGTGGCGCCACGGACTCCCGGGGCGACCGCCGCGTCTTATTCGTTGAGGAAGGAGAGCTCGACCAGCTTGGCGTCGGACATGTCGCGGATCTTGTCCTTGAGCGCCGCCGCCGCCTCGGCGGTGAGTTCGCTGGAGGGGATTTCGATGCCCGGGCTGCGGATCAGGCGCGTCACGTCCACGTGGCCGGAGTAGACGGTCCAGATCTCGGCGCGGCCGTCGAAGTCGTTGCTGACCATGTAGGCGCCCACCTCGGCGACGGGCTGAACCGGCATCTCGGCGGCGCGTTCGTCGGGGTCCATCCCCAGCGCCTCCACCGTCCAGCGGGTCATGTTGGTGAAGGCGCCCGGCGAGATGACGTTGATCAGGATACCGGCGCGTTCGGCCTCCAGGGTGGCGGAGGCCGCGAGGCCATGCATCGCCGCCTTGGTGGCGCCGTAGACCGCAAAGCCGATCGAGCCGCCGAGCCCGGCTCCGGAGGTGGTGAGCAGGATGCGGCCGTACTTCTGGGCGCGCAGGTGGGGCATGGCCGCGCGCACCGGCTCGATGCTGCCGAACACATTGACGTCGACGGTGGAGCGCACCAGCGCCTCGTCCTGCTTGTGCAGCATGCCGCGCGGGCCGACGCCGGCGTTGCACATCAGGATGTGCAGGCCGCCGAAGTCGCGCAGCGCCTGGGCGACCATGCGCTCGCCCGCGCCGTCCTGGTCGACGGCGTCGTAGTTGGCCGTCGCCTCGCCGCCGGCCGCGCGGATGGCGGCCGCCACCTCGTCGGCGCTGGAGCTGGTCTCGCCCACGTGCTTGCGGTTGTTGACCACCACCTTGGCGCCGCGCGCCGCGAGGGTTTCGGCGTAGGCCCGGCCGATGCCCTTGCCCGCGCCGGTCACGATGGCCACCTGCCCGTCGAACCTGATCATGCCGCGTTCCCTCTGATCTCTTGCCGGGCCGGTCTGGCGCGTGGCGCGGCGTTCCGCAAGTCTCTAGCGGTCAGCGGCGTCCTTTCCGCGCCAGTGCTGGACCAGGGCGAACAGGAACGAGCCCGACCAGGCGAGCAGCAGGATGCCGTTGAGCGGCGCCACCGAGGCGATCAGGCGCATCTCGCCGGTGGGCGTGACATCGCCGTAGCCCAGGGACGCGTAGGCTTCGGCGGCGAAGTAGATGTCGTCCATCGGGCCCATGACGCCTGCGCCCTTGAAGTCGCCCAGCGCCAGGGGACCGTCGGCGAGGGCGAACAGCACGGCGTAGAGGCCGATCTCGGCCATGTGCAGCAGGATCAGCGCGGTGATCACGCCATAGAGCGTGGGGTAGGCCGGGCGCGTGCGGGCGTAGAGGTCCAGCCGGTGGATGGTCTCGTAATGCAGCGCCGTGGTGGCGAAGACCGAGACCGTGGCGAGGACGACGGCGATAAGCAGGGGCATGGGCGGCCGGAAGGTTTCTCGCCCTACTTAGGCCGCCGGGCGGCCGTGCTCCAGCTTGGAGGCGAGGCGGTTGGCGCTAGGATGGGTGATGGTTGAACGTCGCGAGATGTCGGTTTCCGACGGCCCGATGCGCCAGGCTTCGGGCGTTCTGGCGGTCTCGACGCCGGGGCGGGGGCTGGTGGAAATCACCCGGGAGGTGGCGGCCTGGGTGGCGGCGTGCGGGGTCTCGGCGGGACTGCTGACCGTGTTCTGCCGGCACACCTCGGCGTCCGTGCTGATCCAGGAAAACGCCGCGCCGCAGGTGCGCGCCGATTTGGAGGCCTATTTCGAGCGGATCGCGCCCGAGGCGCCGGGCCGCTACGCCCATGACGACGAAGGGCCGGACGACATGCCCGCCCACCTGCGCGCCGCGCTGACCGGCGTGTCGCTGTCGATCCCGGTGATCGGCGGCCGGCCGGCGCTGGGGACCTGGCAGGGGATCTACCTCTTCGAGCATCGCCGCGCGCCGCACCGGCGCGAGCTCGCCCTGCACCTGCTGGGCCAGGCGTGAGCGACCACGAGGACCCGCCGGTTTATCCGCCCAGCCGCTCGGCGTCCTCGTCGGAGATCTCGTAATTGCCGTAGACGTTCTGGACGTCGTCGTCGTCCTCCAGGGCGTCGAGCATCTTCATCAGGGTGGCGACGGCGTCGCCGGTGACGGGCGTCAGCGACTTGGGCCGCCAGGCGATGGCCGCGGACTTGGGCGCGCCAAGGGCGGCCTCCAGGGCCTGGGCCACCTCGTTCAGGTCCTCGAAGGCGGTGTAGATGGTGTGGGTCTCCTCGTCGGATTCCACGTCGTCGGCGCCGGCCTCTATGGCGGCCTCCATCACCTTGTCCTCGGACCCGGCGGCGGCGGGATAGACGATCTGGCCCACCCGATCGAACATGAAGGCCACCGAGCCGGTCTGGCCGAGATTGCCGCCGTTCTTGGAGAAGATGGTGCGCACGTTGGAGGCGGCGCGGTTGCGGTTGTCGGTGAGCACCTCGACGATCAGGCCGACGCCGCCCGGGCCCATGCCCTCGTAGCGGATCTCGTCATAGGTCTCGGCGTCGCCGCCCACGGCCTTCTTGATCGCCCGGTCAATATTGTCCTTGGGCATGGACTCGGCCTTGGCGTTGGCCACCGCCAGCCGCAGGCGCGGGTTCATGGCCGGATCGGGCATGCCGTGCTTGGCGGCGACGGTGATTTCGCGCGACAGGCGCGAGAACAGCTTCGAGCGGACCGCGTCGGCGCGGCCCTTGCGGTGCATGATGTTCTTGAACTTGGAATGTCCGGCCATGATGATCCGTGCGCGGGGCGGTTAAGTCGCCGGCTTCTAGCGCCCCGGGGAGACGATGGCCAGCCGCGGAACCGCCGCAGTCCGCGGGGATTACTCCAGCGGATCAGGCCCTAAGGAACGCGCCATGAGCGATGAAGTCGAAGAGGCCCCGTACGAGCAGCCCGAGCCGGAAATCGTTCACTGGATGGAGCCCCGGCCGCTGACCGTGGGCGCGGGCGGGATCTCCGCTACTGCCGCCAGCGCCTTCGCGCTTGGGGCGGCGACGGCGGTCGTGGTCCTGTCGCTGGCGGGGTGGCTGGGGCGAAAGCGGTAGATCCGCACGCCGGCCGGGCGGAAAAACGCCCCCGGCGCATGCGCCGGGGGCTTGGTCGCGATCAGCCGCGCGGCTGAGGCGGCCGCTTAGAACTTTCGGACGTAGGAGACGGCCCAGGCGTCGGCCGAGCCGGCGTTGTGACGGAAGTCATGGCGAGTGTACTCGGCCCGCACGCCGTTGTTGGCGTCGAAGAAGTACTGGCCGCCGGCGCCGTAGTTCCAGCTTTCCTCGCTGTCGGAGACGGACACGCCGGGCGCCGAGGCGCGGAGCCGGGTGGAGCCGTAGCCGCCGCGGATGAACAGATCCGCGTTCGGTTGCACCGGCAGGAAGCCCACCGCGTAGCCCGCGACGCTGTGCTTGAGCTTGGTCTTCACGTCGACGCCCGAAATGGTGGTGGTGTCGCTGTCGACGCCCAGGCCCAGTTCGGCTTCGGCGCCGAAGTACTGGTGCAGGCGCGCGCCCAGGCGGCCGGTGATGGCGCCCAGGTTGCCACCGTCGCCATCGACGAAGGTGTAGCCGAGGTTGCCGTAGAAGGTCGGCGCGGACAGCGACTGCGCTGCGGCGGGCAGGCCCGTAAGCGCGACGGCGGACGCGGCCGCGGCCGCAGCGATCAGAGTCAATTTCATGGGAGGAAACATCCTTACTTGCGCCCCATACGGGGGCGGAACTTCCGCTGCTTTGCGAAGCGGACGGCGGAGGTATTCGTCCTGCCGGTGAAGCTCAAGCCCTACCTATGGTTTAGTGGGGCAGGTGTGTCATCCGCGCATCAGGCGCCGCAGCGGCGCCCCGCAGGTCAGTTCACCGGCGCGCACTCGATGCGCCGGATCGTGCCGGCGTCCAGGCGGAAGACGGCGTCCTGCGGGACGTCCAGGCGCAGCATCCTGGCGCGCGGCATGCCCATGTAGAGCCCGCGCAGCACGCGGCTCGACATGCCGTGAGAGACGGCGATGACATTCTGCGAGTGGCCGACATCCTCAAGCCAGTCCCGCAGGCGGCTGGCGAATTGGTCGTAGGTCTCGCCGCCGGGGCCGTGGAAGTAGCGCTCCTCGTGGCCGACCGCCGCCGGGCGGCGGGCCTCCAACTCCTCGTAGGTGAGGCCGTCCCAGAGCCCCATGCCGATCTCGGCAAGGCGAGAGTCGAGCTCCAGGTCCTGGGAGACGGGCAGAGCCTCGCGGATGATCTCGGCGGTGCTGACCGTACGTCCCAGGGGGCTTGCCACGATGCGCCAGCCGTCGCCGTCGCCGATCAGCGAGGCCAGGCGCTCGCCCATGCGCACGGCCTGCAACCGGCCCCGCGCGGTCAGCGGCGAATCCTTCCAGCCCTGATAGCGGCGCGCGACGTTGAATTCCGTCTGGCCATGCCGCAGCAGATAGATCATCGGCCGCCCCCCAGCGGCGGAACGCCAGCGTGGGCGCTCCGGAAAGGTCGAGAACCATAGTGAAGGCGCAGGGCCGGGATGTGCAACCCTAGGGGATGAGCAGCACGCGCCCGACCGCCGCGCGGCTCTCGATGTAGGCATGGGCGGCCGCGGCTTCGGAGAGCGGGAAGGTGCGGTCGATCACCACCTCCAGGTCGCCGCGGGCCACGTCGGCCAGGAGGCGCGCGATCATGTCGTGCGCCCGCTGGGTCGCAAGCTCGGCGCCCAGGAAGACGCCGGAGAGGCTGCGGTTGCCGGCGATCAGCGACCCCACGTCCAGCTTGATGCTCTCGCGGCCTGCCGAGCCCACCCAGGAGAGGCGTCCGCGGTAGGCCAGAATCTTGATCGAGGCTTGCAGGGTCGGGCCGCCGACCGGATCGACCACGACATCGGCGCCCTTCTTGTCGGTGATGCGGCGGACCTCGTCGACGAGGTCGTCGCGGACGTAGTTGATCCCGTGGTCCATGCCGAGCCGCTTCAGGGCTTCCAGCCGCTCGTCCGAGGAGGCGGTGGCGATGACGGTCGCGCCGGCCCGCTTGGCGAGCTGGATGGCGGCCACGCCGACGCCGCTGGCGCCGGCCTGCACCAGGACAGTCTCGCCGGCCTTCAGGCGGCCGAATTCGAACAGGCAGTCGTGGGCGGTGCCGAAGGTGACGGGGACCACGGCCGCCGTCCGCACGTCGAGGCCGTCGGGGATCGCCCAGGCGGTGCGGGCGGGCACGGCGCGCAGTTCCGCGTGGCTGCCCCAGTTGCCGGTTGTGGCGACCTTCTGGCCAAGCTTGAACTCTTGGACCTCGTCGCCCACGGCGATGACCTCGCCGGCCGCCTGGTAGCCCACGACGTGCGGTGTCGCGGGCATGTGGCCCTGCTGGCGGTTGAGCGTGTCGCCGCCCTCCACGGAGACCGCCTCGACGCGGATGACGATTCCCTTGCGGTGCAGCTCGGGGTCGGGAACGTCTTCGTACCTGAGGACCTCGGGCCCGCCGTTCTGGTGATAGACCGCCGCCTTCATTGGGGCTCCTCCCTATTGTCTCACGGCGATGTCACGCGGGACGGGCGGGCGCAAGGAGAGGTCTATCGCCGGGCGGTCACGTGCGCGTGGATGGCGGAGATGATGCGGTCCTGGACGTCCTCTTCCAGGTAGGCGTGCATGGGCAGGCTGAGCACGGCGCCAGCCTTGGCCTCGCTGACCGGCAGGCCGCCCGCGCCGCGGGGGAAGCCAGCGTAGGGCGCCTGGAGATGCATCGGCACGGGGTAGTAGACCGCCGTAGGCACGCCCTCGGCCTTCAGCGCGGCGGCCAGGGCGTCACGGTCGGGCGCCTCGATGGTGTATTGGGCCCACACGCTGACCCCGCCGTCGATAACTGCGGGGATGTGGACGGAGCCGGCCAGGTGCTCGGCGTAGCGCTCGGCGACGCGGTTGCGGGCCGCGATCTCGTCTTCGAAGATGGTCAGCTTCTGCAGCAGCACGGCCGCCTGGAGGGTGTCCATCCGAGCGTTCATGCCCACGCGCATGTTCAGGTACTTGGCCTCATGGGCGAAGTCTTGGCCCGCCACGTCCGAGGCCGTGGCCTGGCCGTGGACGCGCAGCGAGACCAGCCGTTCGTGCAGGGCGGCGTCCTTGGTCAGCACCGCCCCGCCGTCGCCGTAACAGCCGAGCGGCTTGGCCGGGAAGAAGGAGGTGGCGGTGACGTCGGCCCAATGGATCGGGTGCTTTTCGTCCAATGTCCCGCCGAAGCCCTGGGCGGAATCGGCGATCAGCTTCAGGCCGTGGGCATGCGCCACATGGGCGATGGAGGGATAGTCCGCGGGCTGGCCGAACAGATCGACGGCGATGATCGCCCGCGGCCTGAGCGCGCCCTCGCGCTCGACGGCGGCGATCGCCGCGGAGAGCTTGTCGGGGTCCATGTTGTAGGTGTCGGGGCGGATGTCGACGAACACGGGCGTCGCGCCGACCAGGGGCGCCGCCTCGGCGGTGGCGGCGAAGGTGAAGGACGGGCAGAAGACTGCATCGCCGGGCCCGACGCCCCAGGCCATCAGCGGCAGCACCAGCGCCTCGGTGCCGCTGCCGCAGGTGAGCGCGTAGGGCGCATGGCCGAACCGGGCGAGCTCGGCTTCCAGCGCGGCGATCTGCGGGCCCATGACGTAGGCGCCGGAGCGCACCACCTCGAGGATCGCGTCCTCGAGCGGCTGTCCCAGCCGCCTTCGCTGGGCCTGGAGGTCGATGAACGGAATGGTCATGGTTGATCTCATGCCACGACGGCTCGCGCCGCGGCAAAACACGGTTGATGTCGATTTCTTGCGCTGCGGCCGCTCAGGCGAAGACGCGGCGGGTCAGCGCCAGCTCAGCCGCACGAAGCAGGAGCCGCCCTTGGCCTTCAGCCGCTCGCACATGGCGTTGGCCTCGCCCTGGCTGGCGAAGCCGTGGAGGATCGCCCGGTAGACGGTGCGTCCGCCCACATCCGCCCGGACGGTCTCGCTGGAGAGCTGACCCCAGTCGGACGACATCCGCTGGATCCTGGAGAGGGCGGCGCGGGCGCCGGCCTGCGATTCGGCGGCGGCCACCTGCACGCCGGCGCCGCTGGAACCCCTGGAGCGCGGCCGGGCCGCGGACGTGGCAGGGGATGGCGTGGCCATGGCGACCTGCGGCGGCGGGGCGGGCGGCGGGCTGAAGGTGGCGGGCGGCGGCGCGGCGGGGGCCGGGCGCCCGGAATCGTCGCCGGGGGCGGGAATGGCGGCGGCCACGGCGACCTGCATCTTCGGCGGCTCGGCGGGCTTTTCCGGCGGCCGCTCGAACGGCCGGACCGGGAGCACGGGCGGCGGCGGGGCCTGGGCCACGACGGTGGGCGCCGGCGGCGGCTTGGCCACCGCGGCGACGACGGCCGGCGGCGCGGTCCTTTGCGGCGTCCCGGCGGGGGGCGCGATCTGGATCACAGGCGGCGTCGACGGCAGGTTGGACTGCGCGACCTGGCTCGGGCCCGCCAGCGGGCGCTGGAAGCCCTGGTCGCAGACGGCGGACACCAGGCTGTAGAGCTGCGTGCCGATCGTGGGGGTCACCCAATTGGCGCTGGGCCCGCCCGCCACGGCGCCGGTCCCCGACAGGTTGCGCGCCGGATAGTTGACGATGCCCATGGCGCGGCTACGGCGGGTCGTGCAGTCGATGTCGAGGTCGGAGGACCAGGACATGTAGCCGCCCTGGGCCGCCGTGCGGGCGTTGATCACCTCGGCGCGGATCTGGACGTGATAGCGGCCGGGCCCTGCAGGGTCGGGCGTGACGCTGCGCAGGCCGATGATGCTGTTCGAGCCGATAGAGACCACGGCCTGGGGCGTCAGGTTGGTCCGCGCCGCGAGCCAGGTCCGAAGATTCTGCTCGTCTAGGGAGGGCGGGAACTCGCCCGGGTCCTGAGCGCGCGCGGCGCCGGAGATGGCGAGGGTCAGGAGGCCGCAGATCGTCGCGGCGGTAACCTTGGATTGCACGCTCATACTCCGCACGTGGCGAAAATTGACGACCGTCGCCGATGCAAGATTCGCAGGCGACCCCCGGCGACGCACGGATACCACTTAAAGCCTGCCGAGGTGTCAATGGATCGATCGCGAAGTGCGGCGTTAGGGATATCTGTCAAAGGAGTCTTCATCGGACCGGGTCAAGGTCCGGCATGTCCTCGGACCGCCTCAAGACCGGCTCGCGCCTGGTCCTGGTCGCCGCCGCCGCGACGTGCGCCTGGGGCGCGGTCGTGGCGCCTCAGGGAATCGAGCAGGCCTTCGTACCCTGGGACAAGGCTGCGCATTTCATCGCCTTCTACGGCCTGACGCTGCTGATGTTTGCGGCGTTTCCCGACCGGCGGCGCTTCGACCTGACGTTCATCGCGGTGCTGATGGGCGCGGGCGTCGAGCTCGCCCAGCAGGCCGTGGGCCGCGACGCCGAGCTTTCCGACATCGCCGCCGACGCGGCGGGCGCGTTCGCGGTCATGGCGCCCCTGTGGCTGGAGCGGCTGCGCAGCGCGCCGCGACGCGAGCGTCGCCGTCGGCGCGCCGAGCGGTTCCCCGAAGGCGCGCGCCCGGAACCGCAGACCGTCTGATTCAACCCTGGGGCCTGGCGCTGCGCCCGGCGGCCAAGCGTGGCAAGGTGAGCCATGCGCTCGACCTCGGCCATCCTGATCAGCGCCCGGGGCGTGCGCGCGTTCGGGGACGGCTTCACCGCGCTGATCCTGCCCGCCTATCTGCTCAGCCTGGGCCTCGGAGCGTTCCGGGTCGGCGTGCTGACCACGGCGACCCTGCTGGGCTCGGCGGCGCTGACCCTGGTGGTGAGCCAGGCGGCGCACCGGGCGAGCGCACGGGCGATCCTGCTGGCCGCCTGCGGCCTGATGCTGGCCACCGGCCTGGCCTTTTCGCAGTTCACCGCGTTCTGGCCGCTGGCCGTGGCGGGCTTTCTCGGCACGCTCAATCCCTCCGGCGGCGACGTGAGCGTGTTCCTGCCGCTCGAACAGTCCCTGCTGGCCCAGGCGTCGACGCCGTCCGGGCGCACCGCGCTGTTCGCACGCTACAGCCTGATCGGGGCGGTGACCGCCGCGATGGGAGCGCTGGCCGTGGGCGCGATCGAGCCGCTGCGGACGCTGACCGGCTTTTCCGCCCAGGCGCTGATGCAGGCCGCGTTCGCGTTCTACGGCCTGCTGGCGGTGGTCGCCTTTGCGCTCTACCTGCGGCTTCCAAAGACGCCGGTGACGTCCGAGGCGCCGCAGCCCCTGGGGCCGTCGCGGCGCCGCGTCCTGGCGCTGGCGGCGCTGTTCAGCCTGGATTCGTTCGGCGGCGGCTTCCTGGTGCAGTCGCTGATGGCGCTCTGGCTGCTGCAGCGGTTCGACCTGTCGCTGGCCAGCGCCGGGGCCTTCTTCTTCTGGACCGGGCTCCTGACCGCCGGCTCGCAGCTTGCGTCGGCGCCGCTGGCGCGGCGGATCGGGCTGATCAACACCATGGTCTTCACCCACATCCCGGCCAACCTCTGCGCCGTCGCCGCGGCCTTCGCGCCGGACGTGGGCTGGGCGCTGGCCCTGCTCTCGGTGCGCGCGCTGCTGTCGTCGATGGATGTGCCCGCGCGGACGTCCTACGTCATGGCGGTGGTGACGCCGGCGGAACGGGCGGCGGCGGCCGGGCTGACCAACGTGCCGCGCAGCCTGGCGGCGGCGGCCAGCCCTTCGCTGGCGGGAATGCTCTATGCGACGAGCGCCTTCGCCTGGCCGCTGGTGCTCGGCGGCGGCCTCAAGGTGGTCTACGACCTCTTGCTGCTGGCGATGTTCCGCAAGGTGCGGCCGCCGGAGGAGGCGTGAGGCGCGCTCAGCGCCCGGCGGCGGCGCGGACCACGGCGGTCTGCAGCGACTCCGGCAGCGACAGCAGCCAGGCCTCCGGCGACAGGCGCTCGGCGACGCGGGCGCGGGCGGCGGCGGCGAGGCGGCGGGCGAGGGCCGGGTCGAGCCTCAGCCGGGTCAGGGCGGCGGCGGCGGCGGCCAGGTCGGGCTCGGCCCATGCCTGGCCCGCATAGACGCCCTGCGGGTCTTCCACCGCGACGCGGCCGGCCGGGACCATCAGGGCGCAGGTCTCGTCCATGAAATCGACGTTGCCCGAAAACTCGGTGGCGACCACCGGCGTCCCCAGAGCCATGGCCTCGGCCATGGTCAGGCCGAATCCCTCGGCGCGGTGCAGCGAGACGAGTACGTCGGCCCCGGCGATCAGCGACATCACCCTGGCGTAGGGCCAGACCTCGTCCACCACCTCGACATTGGCCGGGCAGGTGGCGCGCAGGGCGGCCAAGGCCTGCGGAAAGAGGTCGCCGTTCTGGGCCTTGATGGTCAGGCGCGCCGCCGGGTCGTCGCCGAAGGCGCGGACGAAGGCGGCGACGGCGCCCATGGGGTTCTTGCGGGCCGCCGAGGACTTGAAGTCGAGCAGGGCGACGGCCTGGAAGGCGTGGATGCGGGGGGCCGGGACGACGGCTTCGTAATCGGCGAGGAACAGCGGATGGGGGACGACGCGCACCGGCGCCGTGGCCCCCGCCAGCGCCTGGGCCGTATAACGGCTGGGAGCCCAGACCTCGGTGAGGAAGCTCGCATCGCGCAGCCAGGAGGCCGGCGCCGCGGGCAACTCCCACGCCCAAAAGCCATAGCGGGGACCGACGATCCGCTCAGGCCCCAGACTGGCCAGCGCCAGGGGCAGTTCCGGCGGATTGACGTGGAAGATCCAGGCCGCGGCGCCAGTCGGTCCCGACAGGTGCGCGGCGCGGTCGTAGCCGGTCACGACGCCCACCCGTTCCACCGGCGCGCCGAGCGCTTCCAGGGCGCGGGCGCAGAGCTGGGCGGAGGCGGCGATCCCGTGGGAGCCGGCGAACAGGCCCACGACGCGGATCGGGCCCGGCGCCGGGACGGCGGAGGCGGGCGCCAGGCGCGACGCGGTCCAGCGCCGCAGGCCCTCATGGATGGCGGGGGCGGCCTTGCGGCGAAGCGCCGGCGGCGCAACGAGCCGCCAGAGCGCACGGACCGCATCTAGGCCGCTCATCCGGGGCCCGGCGCCATCAAGGCGGCGAGGGCCGCATGCAGCGGCCGGCCGGGATCGAGCACGCCGGCCGGCCGCGCCGCCGGGGGCAGGGTCTGGCTCGACAGGATCTCATCGACGAAGCCCAGGCCGGGTTCGCCGGGCGCCGGCGCGGCCGACGGCGCCCAGACGCCGACCGCGCGGGTCCAGGCGACGCCGCGGGCGTGCAGGGCGACCGCATCGGCGGGGACCAGCGCCGGGGCGGTCAGGAACCAGACGGTGGACGCTTGGCGCGGGGCCGTCGCCGGCCGCCCGGCGGCGTCGCGGAATCGGCCAATGGAGACGTCGTAGAGAAGGGCGCGGGCCGGCAGGCGCAGCGCGTCGGGGCTGTGCTCCACGACCACCAGGTCGGGGACGCGACCCCGCGCGGCCGGCGGCGCGGCGGCAGGGCGGCGGCGCACGCTGGCCACGGCCAGCCGCATCAGGGGATGTCCGCGGACCGCGGCGGGCAGGGCTGCGAACTCCACGCCGTATTCGGCAAGGCCGCCGGCCACCAGCCAGCGCAGGTAGCGCAGCCGCGAAGCCGCGCTGTCGAGGGGGTAGAGGCGCTGGAGGTCCGGGCGGCCGTCGCGGAGCGTGGCGAACAGTTGGACGAAGGGCGCCGGCAGGCCAGGCGCCGGCGCCAGCCAGACGGCGCGCAGGGGTTCGACCAGGGCGGCCGGCCAACGCGCCCGGGCGCCGACTCCAAAGCCGGCGAACAGGCGGCGGCGCAGGTTGTTTCCGTTCCCGGCCGGATCGGCGTAGCGAGCCGCGGCGAACAGCGGCGCGGGATCGCGGGCGAGGCCCTCCAGGCGCGCCGGCGGCAACAGGTCGACGGCGAAGCGACCGCCGGCCGCCTCCGGTCCGAGGCACCAGGCCAAGAGGCCCTGCTCGTCGGCGGCGAATCGGCGGCGCAGGTCGTCGCGGGCGGCGAGCAGGGCCGTGACGGCTCGGGGCGGGCCGGCGGCGGCGGGCTCGCGCAGCCAGGCCAGCGCCTGGGCGGCCGGGCCGGTCCAGGGCGTGTCGCGCCAGACAGAGGGATCGGGACGGCGGGCCTCGCCGGCGGCGGCCAGCAGGCGGGCGGCGGCGGCCGTGGCGATCTCGTCCGCGCCCAGCGCCTCGGCGTTGTCGGCGAACCAGCGGTGAAAGCCCAGGCGGCCTTCGGCGGTGTTGCGGTCGAAGGGATCGGCGCCGGCCGAGTCCCGCCACACCGCGTCCATCAGGCGCGTCACGTCCGGCAGGCCGGGCAGGTGCGCCTCCGGGGAGGCGGCGTCGAACCAGTCGGAGACGGCCGGGACCAGGCCGGCGCTGAAATCCTCGCCGCGCCGGGCGGCGGCCAGGGCCGCGCGCCGCATCGCGCCGGTGAGCATGCGCCCGGAGGGGAACCGGCTGTGGGCGTAGGGGACGCCGCTGGTCTCGTCGTGGCCGTTCTTCAGCATCGTCCGGGCGAAGTCGCGCAGGAGCTCTTCAAGGGGCGAGCCCGGGGCCACATCCAGGCGGTTCTGGTGCTTGGAGAGCGTCTGCGGTCGATTGGGGTCGAACCCCGAGAAGTGGAAGAACACCAGCGGCCGTCCGTCGACGGTCCAGCCGTCGCCGGCGCGGGCGAGGGCGCGGCCCTCCAGGTTCCAGTAAGCGAGGTTGCAGCCGGGGTCGCGGATGAGCTCGACGCTGTCGACGAAGCCCGGCGACAGGTCCATCCACTTCTGGTCGGTGAAGAGACCGTTTGCCAGGTCCACCCGGCAGTCGAACCGGCAGCGCTCCGCCCACCAGTCCAGCAGGCCAAGCGTCTTGTCGGCGCGCCGCATGGCCGCGAAGCCCAGGTTGTACACTCCGGCGCGCAGCAGGTCGCGGTCGCCCGGCTGGGCGTCGCCGAGCAGCGGGCGGGTGGTGTGCGGGGTGAGGACCAGTTCGGCGCGGCCGAGCCCCTCGCGGACCGGATCAAGCGGGCGGAAGGCCACGATGTCGGGGTCCAGGTAGGTCGCCGACGTGACCCCGGCCCCGCTCAGTAGGCGCTTGAAGACGAAGGGTTTGACCGCGGTGTTGAGCTCCAGGGCGTCGTAATAGACGCTCATGGCGGCCAGCGGCGCGCCGAGGTCCTGGGCTTCGATCACCTCCGCGCGGCCCTCCAGGTGCGGGATCGGCCCGTCGGTGGCCACGACCACGCGCCGGGCGGCGGGCTCCATGCGGGCGAGGCTGTCCATCAGCGTCGCCGCCTGGGCCGCGTAGTTGCGCGACACGATGGTGAAGATGACGTCCAAGCTGTCCCGCCCCTGGCCTCGCGCCGCGTTTGCTCAGGCCGCCAGCAGCTCGTCGAGCTTGCGGATGTCGGTGACCGGAGAGGCGACGCCGCCCTCGAGGCGCATGACCTTGTTGCAGTACAGGCGCAACAGGTCGACCTCGTGCGAGGCGAGCACGAGGATGCCGGCGCGCTCCACCAGGCTGAGCAGCCGCTTGTGGGCCAGCTTCTGGAAGTCGGCGTCGCCGACGGCGATCCACTCGTCCATCAGCAGAACGTCGGCCTCCACCGAGGTGGCGGCGGCGAAGGCGAGGCGGGCCTGCATGCCGGCCGAATAGGTCTTCATCGGCATGGCGAGGAAGGGCCCCAGGCCCGTGAACGCGCCGATCTCCTCCAGGCGGGCCTCGATCTCGCGCGAGGAAAGGCCGGCGATTCGGCCGCGCAGGCGGATGTTGTCGATGCCGGTGGCGGAGGAATCGATGCCGAGATTGAGGTCCAGCAGGGCGGCGATGCGGCCCTGCACCTCGACCTGGCCTTCGTCGGGCTCGTAGGCCCCGGAGAGCGCGCGCAGCAGGGTGGTCTTGCCCGAGCCGTTGTGGCCGATCAGGCCCAGGCGGTCCCCGGCCCGCAGCTCCAGGTCGAGGTTGCTGAGGGCGGTCACTTCCGTCGCGCCGGCGTGGGTCGAGCCCAGGCGGCCGCCGACGGTTACGCGGGCCAGATGCTTCTTCAGCGACTTGGCGTCGACGCCATAGACCGGAAAGCGCAGCGTCAGGCCGCGGACCGAGATGGAGACCGGGAGTTGCGTCATAGGTAGTGGACGATCCGGCGACGGGTGACGGTGAACAGTCCGAACGCGACCGCCCAGCCGACCACGGCCATGACGGCCAGGATCAGCCAGGAGCGGGGGTCGACCGGCTCGCCGATCAACGGCCCGCGCACCGTGCTCAGCATGTGGTGAAAAGGGTTCAACATCAACACCGCATGGCGGCTGGGGAACCGTTCGGTGGTCCAGAACACCGGCGTCATGAACATGGCGAACTGCATGATCGAGATCACCAACTGGGGCACGTCGCGGAAGCGGGCCGAGGCGATGCCGACCACCATGCTGACCCAGGCGCCGTTGAGGGTGACGAGGACGAGGCCGACGGCCGCCAGCGGCACGTTCGCGCCGCGCCAGAGGCCGTAGATCGCCATCACCGCCACGACGATGACCAGGTGGTGCGCCAGGTTGAGCAGGTTCCGCAGCACCGTGCGCCAGACGAAGGTGAACATCGGCAACGAGGTCTGGGACAGGATGCCGGCGGCTTGAACGAACGTCGAGCAGCCCTCCGTCACCATGCCGCCGATCAGGCCGAAGAACACGATCCCCAGCGCCACGTGCGGGATGAAATCGTGCAGGCTCATCTCGAAAAGCCGAGCGTAGAGCAGGCCGATGCCCGCCACCATCAGGCCCATGGACAGCGTGATCCAGAACGGCCCCAGGATCGAGCCGCGGTAGCGCGAGACCACGTCGTGACGCGCCAGCGCCCAGGCGAGGTCGACCTTCGCCAGAGATAGCCGCAGGTCGCGCAGCGCCATGCTGATTTCGAACGACAGACCGCGCCGTCCGGTCCGCAACATGTGGGTGGCGATGTCCATCAACTCTCCGGCCGGCCGCGCGGTGGGTAACAGGCGGCGTTTTGTGGCGCAAGCAGGGCGGACCCTCGCCAAGCGCTGAGTCCTAACAGGGAATGGGCGATCTTGGCAGCCAGGGTCCCGATTCCGAAGTTCGCAAACGCATTTGGCAATCTCCGACGAACTTCGGAATCGATCAGGATCCTGGCGAGATATGTTTCTAGTGCGCCTTCTTGGATCTGAAGTTCGCTCGGCGCCTGGTCCGTCAATCAGGCGAACTTAAGATCCGGCGCACTACAGCTCGCTCTCGTCCTCGAACGGCGGGGCCTGCTGCGCGTCGGCCTTCATGCGCGCATGGTCGGCGCGATACTGGTTGAAGTGGCGCCGTTCCGCCGGCGCGGGCTGGACCGCCGAGCGCACCAGCCCTCCGGCCGCGACCTCGGCGGCCGGGCGCTTGCGCACCACGAACTCGATGCCGCTCTCGCCGATGGGCGAAAGCGTCTGGTCGAAGCGCGGAAGATCGTAGCGGAACGTGGCGTTCAACAGGGCCAGCCGCTCGACGTCGGCCGTCTCGCCCAGGCCGCGCAGCAGGTCGATCACGTTGATCGAGCGGTCGCTCCAGGAACGGGCCTTGAGGATGGTGAAGGTCCACTTGTGGTCGCGGTTGTAGGTCGAGGGGAACACCCCCTGCTCGTAGAGGTCCTCGTCGGGCACGGTGACGACCAGGAACCCGCCGGGCTTGACCGCCCGGAACCAGGCGGCGAGGCCCGCGTGCGGGTCGACCAGGTGTTCCAGGCAGTGGCTCGAATGCACGAAGTCGAGGCTCTCGGGCGGCACGCCCGCCAGCGCCTGGGCGTCGCCGTCCTCCCAGTCCCACACCCGCACCCCGGTCATCAGGGGGAAGAACGGCAGGTAGAGCGAGAGGGGATCGGGCTTGCCGCCGATGTCGACGCCTTCGCCCGCGAACCAGCGCCGCGCGAAGCTGGGGTCGGCCATCCGCCGGACGATGGACTTGGAGAGCTCCTTCACGCCGCCCCGCCGATTCGCATGCCCATCTCCGCATCATCCGCCTTTGGACTCCGAGACGCCGGGTTAGTCGGCAGGGCCGTCCTTTGCAACCGGCGTCCCTGCGTGGTAGCCCGCCACCGGGAGGCGCGAGGCGCCATGGCGATCGTCGAACAGACGCCCCAGGAACGACGCTCAGGCCCTCCGGACCGCCGCGAGGGCCGGAGCCATGAGCCACGCCTGGACGGCGCGGGCGTCTGGCTGGTCGTGCCCTGCTACAAGGTGCGCGGCCTGATCCTGCGGGTGATCGAGAAGACGCCGGCCTGGGTGGAGGGGATCGTCTGCGTGGACGACGCCTGCCCCGAACGGTCGGGCGACTTCATCGAGGCGGAGACCACCGATCCGCGGGTGGTGGTGGTGCGACTCAGCCAGAACCAGGGCGTCGGCGGCGCGATGCTGGCCGGCTACGCCGAGGCCGCGCGGCGCGGCGGGCGCATCCTGGTCAAGGTCGACGGCGACGACCAGATGGATCTCGGCTACATGGGCCAGCTGGTGGCGCCGATCATCCTGGGCGAGGCGGACTACACCAAGGGCAACCGCTTCACCTCCATCAGCCACCTGCGCAACATGCCGGGGGTGCGGGTGCTGGGGAACGCCGCGCTCAGCTTCGCGGCCAAGGTCTCCACCGGCTACTGGAACATCTTTGATCCGACCAACGGCTACACGGCCATCGAATCGACGGTGGCCAAGCGGGTCATGGAGAAGCGCGTCTCGCGGCGGTTCTTCTTCGAGACCGACCTGCTCTATCATCTGTCGACGCTCAGGGCGGTGGTGCGCGACGTGCCCATGCCGGCCCGCTACGGCGACGAGATCTCCAACCTGCGGATCGGGGCGATCGCCGGGCCCTTCGCGCTCAAGCACGCGCGCAACTTCCTCCAGCGGGTGTTGGGCCAGTACTTCGTGCGCGACTTCAACGTCGCGACCCTGGAGCTGATCTTCGGGGCGTTGTTCCTGCTGTTCGGCGTGGGCTATGCGATCCACTGGATCCTGGTCCGCGAGATGGGCCAGGCCGCCTCGCCGGGCCGGGTCATGGCCGCCGCCCTGCCGGTGATCGTGGGAGTGCAGTTCCTGCTGCAGGCGGTGAACTTCGACGTGCTCAATGCGCCCAGCCGGCCGATCCACCCCTACTTGCGCACCCTGGAGCGCATGGAGGCCGACGCCGAGGAGGCGGATGGGACCTAACCCCTTGGCCGCGGGCCGGCGTCGGGCATAGTGCGCCCAGGCGGGTGCAGCCGCCGTTGGGGGAAGCGAATGGTCGACGACGCCGTGGCCGCAGCGCCGACGAAGGCGATCAACAACCCGAAGCTGGTGATCGCGGGCGCGTCGCTGGGCACGCTGTTCGAGTGGTACGACTTCTTCCTCTACGGCTCCCTGGCCGCGCAGATCGCCAGGCACTTCTTCGCCGGGGTGAACGAGGCCAGCGCCTTCACCTTCGCCCTGGTGGCGTTCGGGGCCGGCTTCGTGGCCCGGCCGTTCGGCGCGGTGGTGTTCGGACGCATCGGCGACGTGGTCGGCCGCAAGAACACCTTCCTGCTGACCATGGCGGTCATGGGCCTGGCGACGTTCCTCGTGGGCCTGTTGCCTGGGTTCGCGACGATCGGCGTAGCCGCGCCGGTTCTGCTCGTCGCCTTGCGCCTGCTGCAGGGGCTGGCGATCGGCGGGGAGTACGGCGGGGCGGCGATCTATGTGGCCGAGCATGCGCCAGCCGACAGGCGGGCGTTCAATACCAGCTGGATCAACGCCATGGCGACGCTGGGCCTGATCACGTCGCTGCTGGTGATCATCGCCTTCCGGCTCACCTTGAGCGAGGCGACCTTCGCCGACTGGGGTTGGCGGTTGCCGTTCCTGCTCTCGTCGGTGCTGCTGGGGATCTCGCTCTGGATCCGGTTGAAACTGGGCGAAAGCCCGGTGTTCCAGAAGATGAAGGCCGACGGCGCGCTGTCCAAGACGCCCTATGCCGAAGCGTTCGGGCGCTGGTCGAACCTCAAGCTGATCCTCATCGCGCTGTTCGGGGCGATGGTCGGCGGCACCACCATCTTCTACACCGCCCACTTCTACGCGATGTTCTTCCTGCAGCGGGTGCTCAAGGTGAGCGAGCTGCAGACCAACACCTTGATGGTGATCGCCCTGGTCATCGCCGCGCCTGCCTATCTGCTGTGGGGCTGGCTGAGCGACCGGATCGGCCGCAAGGTCTTCCTGATCGCCGGCTGCGCGATCGCTGCGGCGACGGTGTTCCCGGTGTTCCACGCCCTGACCTGGGCGGCCAACCCGGCGCTAGCCCAGGCGCAGCGCGATGCGCCGGTGACGGTGCACGCCGACCCCGCCGCCTGTTCCGTGCAGTTCGATCCCGTGGGCGGCAAGAGCTTCGATTCCAGCGACTGCGACGTCGCCAAGTCGTACCTCAGCAAGGCGGGGATCAGCTATGCCAACGCCGCCCTTCCGGCGGGCGCCAAGGCGGAGGTGCATGTGGGCGCGCGCATCGTGCCGGCGCCCGATCCGCAGGGGCTGTCGCCGGAGCAGCGCTCAGCCCAGATCGCGGCCTTCCAGGGCGAGGCGCGCAAGGCCCTGAGTGCAGCCAACTATCCGCAAGCCGCCGATCCCGAGACGCTGAACGCGCCGATGGTCATCGCCCTGCTGGTCTATCTCGTGGCCCTGGCGGCCATGACCTACTCGGCGACGGCGGCCTTTCTCGTGGAGCTGTTCCCGGCCCGCATCCGCTACACGTCGCTGTCCTTCCCCTATCACCTGGGGTCGGGCTGGGTCGGCGGCCTGCTGCCGGCCTCGGCCTTCGCGATCGTCACCGCTCGCGGAGATGTCTATTCGGGACTCTGGTACATGGTGGGCTTCTGCGTCCTGACCACCGTCGTGGGCGTGCTGTTCACGCCCGAGACGCGCGGCCGGCCTATCGACTAGGACGCTTCACGCCGCCTCCACGAACCCCGGCCAATTGCCCATGTAGGTGACGAAGGCGTCGCCGAGGCCCTGGCCGCGAAGGTAGGCGGGGCTGACCGGCAGGCCGATGGGTTGGAAACCAGGGTCGCGGCGGGCGAGCTCGGGGAAGTCGTGGTGCAGGATGGCGGCGCGGCCGATCAGCACGCAGTCGGCCCCGGCCTCCAGCGCGGCGGCGGCCTGGGCCGGGGTCATGATCTTGCCCGCGACGCCCAGCCGGACCGGTCCCCGCGGCAGCTCGGTGAAGTACGACATCAGCGAGCGGCCCTGGAATTCGGCCTCCACCGGCTCCTTCGTGACGTTCCACAGCGACATGTCGAGGTAGTCGATCCGGGCGGCGCGCAGCAGCTCGGCGGCCACGTCGCGCATCTCGGCCAAATGCAGGCCGTAGCGCTCCGGCGACAGGCGCAGGCCGAGCTGGAAGTCGGGGCCGCAGCGCTGGCGCACGCCGCCCAGGATGTCGGTCAACAGCCGCGCGCGGTTCTCCAGCGAGCCCCCGTAGCGGTCGTCGCGCCGGTTGGTCTCGGCCGATAGGAACTGGGCCAGGATGTAGCCGTGGGCCCCGTGAATCTCCACGCCCTCGAAGCCGGCCTTCTCGGCGCGCAGGGCGGCGGCGATGAAGTCCTCGGCCAGGGCCTCGACCTCGGCGGTGGTCATGGCCCGGGCGCCGGATTCGGCGTCGTCCGAGGGGGCGACGTTCTGGCCGACCAGCTCCTTCGGCGCGCGGGCGCCGGCGTGGTGGAGCTGCACGGAGGAGATGCTGCCCTGCGCCTTGATGGCGGCGGCAAGCCGGGTGAGCCCTTCCAGGTGGTCGCCCGAGAAGTTCCCGAGCTGACCGGGGAAGCCCTGGCCGACCGGCTGGACGTGGGCCGCGCAGGTCATGGTCAGGCCGAAGCCGCCCTGGGCGCGCATGGTCAGCCAGCGGAACTCGTCGTCCGACAGGCGGCCGTCGGCGTGGCTCTGCAGGTTGGTCAGCGGGGCCAGCATGAAGCGGTTCTTCATCGCCGGGCCGTGGGCGAAGGTGAGGGGCTCGAAGAGGGTCTGGAAGGACATGGCGCGAGCTGTAGCCCGGCCCTTACGCCCCGGGCAACCCGGCGAACCGCGCTTCCCAATCGCGGGCGAGGTCGAGCCTGGGGCCGCGGGCCTCGATGAACCGGTAGAGGGAGAACTGGCGGCCGAGCCCGAAGCTGCGCACCCGCACAGTCTCGAACATCGCCCGGGTCAGGGCCTCGATCTCGGCGGCGGTGTTGAGGTGCTCGTGGCGCATGATGACGCCGTAGTCGAGGCCGCGGCGCAGGCGGAACTCCAGGCCGGTGGTGAACATCCAGCCGAGCGTCCACAAGAGGCCGCCTTCCGCCGGGATCGCCGTGCGCAGCACGCCGCCGGGCGCCAGCAGCCGGGCCGCGCGGGCCAGCACCAGGGGCAGGTCGCCCGCGTGCTCCATCATCGCCACGCTGGTGATGCGCTCGTAGCGGCGCTCGGCGGGCACCTCGCCGATGTCGGCGAAGGCGTCGCGGACCCGCGGCAGCAGCGGCGAGCCCTCGTAGAGGGCGGTGAAGGGCTCGACCACGTCGTAGGGCGCGCCGGCAGGTTCGTAGGGAAGCTGGTTGAGGGTGCCGGCGCCCAGCTCCAGCGTCGGTTTCGCGGGGCCGGCGGCGACGTCCTGCGCCACCTGACGGTGCAGCCAGCGCTCCAGCCGCTGGGCGAGCGAGGCGGCGGTGGTCTCGCCAGTGCGGTTGGACTTGTACTGCTCGACGTAGATCGCCTGGTACTCCGGCGGCAGAGGCGCGCGTGTCTTGGGAAACGCCGCCAGCAGCGGTTCGGCCCGGGCGGCGGTGGTCATCGGCGCGATCTCCCTTCGG
>Ga0068860_100001330_pt1 | contig 26860 bp, 19 predicted proteins | sample KBSSwiS32_FD_66597 | JGI IMG/M metagenome (GOLD analysis project Ga0068860, IMG submission 66597) | Switchgrass rhizosphere microbial communities from Kellogg Biological Station, Michigan, USA - KBS Switchgrass S3-2 | ecosystem: Host-associated > Plants > Roots > Rhizosphere > Soil ...
GAGGCCCTCATCGCGCTGGCCATGCTCAACCTCGGCGGCCACCGACCAGCCCTCCCAGGCAGGCCATGACCCACAGATGTGTCAGAAGAGCCCGAAAGACCGGGTCGCTGCGCTCCCATCCAGTGGCTGGCGACCTGGGTGAGGTAGCGCTCCCAACTCAACTCAGTCATGGGTTGGTGGATGGGAGCGAAGCGACCCGGTTTTTCCGAGCGCAGCGAGGCGCCCGGCGATCGGCCTGGTGGCCCCGACGACAGCCCCGGTGCGAGCGTCAGCGAGCGACCGGGGCTGTTGCGGGCGAAGCCCGCGTCGTCGGGGACATCCAGGCCGAAGCTCGCCGGGGTAGACAACACCGGAACAGACTCCTCGAAGCCGGCAAGCCCGAGACAAGCCCGAGACAAGCCCGAGACAAGCCCGAGACAAGCCCGAGACAAGCCCGAGACGAGCCCGGCATTGAACACGCGCACCCGGAAGGACCCCGGATTCACGGTCCGGGGGTGCCGCGCAGGTAGGGTTTGCGGGAGCTGAGCTTCCCCCGCGTCAGCCCCCGTCTTCGTCCCATTTGCGAGGGAGCCCCGTGTACCTGAAGAGCCTGACCCTCAAGGGGTTCAAGTCCTTCGCCTCAGCCACGACGCTCCAGCTCGAGCCGGGGATCACCTGCATCGTCGGTCCCAACGGCTCCGGCAAGTCCAACGTGGTCGACGCCCTCGCCTGGGTGATGGGCGAGCAGGGGGCCAAGTCGCTGCGCGGCGGCAAGATGGAGGACGTCATCTTCGCCGGCACCTCCGGCCGGCCGCCGCTGGGCCGGGCCGAGGTGCTGCTGACGATCGACAACACCGACGGCGCCCTCCCGATCGACTACTCCGAGGTCACGATCAGCCGCACCATGTTCCGCAGCGGCGGGTCGGAGTACGCCATCAACGGCACGCCGTGCCGGCTGCTCGACGTCCAGGAGCTGCTGTCCGACTCCGGGATCGGCCGCGAGATGCACGTGATCGTCGGGCAGGGCCAGCTCGACTCGATCCTGCACGCCACCCCGGAGGACCGCCGCGGCTTCATCGAGGAGGCGGCCGGCGTCCTCAAGCACCGCAAGCGCAAGGAGAAGGCGCTCCGCAAGCTCGACTCCTGCGACGGCAACCTGACCCGCCTCACCGACCTGCTCGGTGAGATCCGCCGCCAGCTCAAGCCCCTGGGCAGGCAGGCCGAGGTCGCGCGCCGCGCGGCCGGCGTCCAGTCCGCGGTCCGTGACGCCAAGGCGCGGCTCATCGCCGACGACCTCGTCACCGCACGCTCGGCGCTCGAGCAGGAGCTCGCCGACGAGTCCGTGCTCGTGGCACGTCGCGCCGAGGTCGAGGAGCAGCAGGCGCTGGCCGGCCGCAACGAGGCCGAGCTCGAGGCCGCGCTGCGCGAGGACCTGCCCGCGCTGGCGCAGGCACAGGAGACCTGGTTCGCGCTGTCGGGGCTGCGCGAGCGGCTGCGCGGCACCGCGTCCCTGGCCGCCGAACGGGTCCGCAACGCCGAGGGGCTCGGCACGGGCGAGGTCGGCACCGGTCGCGACCCGGACGCACTCGAGGCCGAGGCGGCCCAGGTGCACGAGCAGGAGCTCGCCATCGAGGCCGAGGTCGAGGCGCACCGCGTCGCGCTCGAGCAGGCGGTCTCCGCTCGGCGTACGGCCGAGGATGCCGCGGCCGAGGAGGAGCGGCGCGTGGCGGGGCTGCAGCGGGCCGCCGCCGACCGCCGTGAAGGACTGGCCCGGCTGACCGGCCAGGTCAACGCCGTGCGCTCGCGGGCCGCGGCTGCCGACGACGAGATCGGTCGTCTCACCCAGGCCCACGAGGACGCCCTCAGCCGCGCCGCACGGGCCCAGCGCGACTTCACCGCGCTCGAGACCCGGGTCGCCGGGCTCGACGCCGGCGAGGAGGGGCTCGACGCCGAGCACGAGGCGGCGGCCGCCCTCCTCGACGACCTCGAGGAGCGGCTGGCCAAGGCGCGCGAGGAGGCCCAGCGCGCCGAGCGCGACCGGGCCACGCTCGCCGCCCGCAAGGACGCGCTGGAGATCGGCCTCAACCGCAAGGACGGCGCGGGCGCCCTGCTCGCCGCCTCCGACCAGGTCTCCGGCCTCTTGGGCTCGGTCGCGGCGCTGCTGACCGTGCGCGGCGGCTTCGAGGCCGCCGTCGCCAGCGCGCTCGGCAGCGCGGCCGACGCCGTCGCCCTCGAGAACGCCGACGCCGCGGTCGCCGCCATCGGACACTTGAAGGAGCACGACCTCGGCCGGGCCGGCCTGGTGCTGGGCTCCGGACCCGCTCACGACGTCAGCGGGTGGCCGGCGCTGCCCGACGGCGCGGCGTACGCCCTCGACGTGGTGACCTGCCCCGACACCGTGCGGCCGGCACTGGCCCGGCTGCTCGACCGCGTCGCGGTCGTCGACGACCTCGCCGCGGCGCGGGCGCTGCTCGGGCGCGACGCCTCGCTGACCGCCGTCACCCGTGACGGGGACCTGCTCGGCTCCCACGTCGCCGCGGGCGGCTCGGCGAGCCAGCCGAGCCTCATCGAGATCCAGGCGGCCGTCGACGAGGCCACCCAGCAGCTGTCCGAGGCGGTGGCTGCCAGCGAGCGGCTGGGCTTCGACATGTCGCGGCTCGAGCGCGAGCGGCATGAGGCCCAGAAGAGCGTCGACGTGGCGCTGGCCAAGCTGCACGAGTCCGACGCGACGCTCGCCGCGGTGGCCGAGGAGCTCGGGCAGTTCGGTGCCCAGGCCCGGGCTGCCCGGGGCGAGGCGGAGCGGCTCGAGCGGGCGATCGCCGAGGCCCGCGAGGCGCGCGAGAAGGACCTCGCCGGGCTCGGTGAGCTCGAGGCGCGGCTGGCGCGTGCGGAAGCGGACCCGGACGGCTCGGAGGTCACCGACGACCGCGAGCCGCTCGCCGAGGCCGCGCGCGCCGCGCGGGCGCGCGAGATGGAGGCCCGGCTCGCGCTGCGGACGGCCGAGGAGCGGTCCCGGGCGCTGCACGGTCGGGCCGACCAGCTGTTGCGCGCGGCGCAGGAGGAGCGCGAGACGCGGGCCCGCGAACGTGAGCGCCGCGCCCGGCTCCTTCGCGAGGGGCAGGCCGCCGAGGCGGTCGGTGCCGCGGTCTCCTACGTGCTGAGCCGCCTCGACGTGTCGATCGCCCGGGCCGCGGCGGCGCGGGCGGAGGTCGAGCGTGCCCGCCAGGGCCGCGAGGAACAGCTGCTCGCGGTCCGCAAGCGGCTGCGCGACCTGGCCCGCGACCACGACGAGCTGGTCAACTCAGTGCACCGCGACGAGATGGCGCGCACCCAGCAGAAGATGCGCATCGAGCAGCTCGAGGAGCGGGCGATGGACGAGCTCGGGCTCGATGCCGACTCGCTGGTCGCCGACTACGGCCCCGACCAGCCGGTGCCGGTCGACCACAAGCTTCCCGACGGCGAGGCCGCCCGGCAGGCAGAGGAGCAGGCGGCAGCGGCCGAGGCGGCCGACGTACCGCACGAGCCGGAGACGGTGCCGTTCGTCCGCGAGGAGCAGCAGAAGCGGCTGCGCGCCGCGGAACGCGAGCTCGCGATGCTCGGCACGGTCAACCCGCTGGCGCTGGAGGAGTTCAGTGCCCTGGAGGAGCGGCACCGGTTCCTCGGCGAGCAGCTCGAGGACCTCAAGAAGACCCGCAAGGACCTGCTCGACATCGTCCGCGAGGTCGACGCGCGGGTCGAGCAGGTGTTCACCGAGGCGTACGTCGACGTGGAGCGCGCCTTCGAAGACACCTTCTCGCGGCTCTTCCCCGGTGGTGAGGGCCGGCTGGTGCTCACCGACCCCGACGACATGCTCAACACCGGCATCGAGGTGGAAGCGCGCCCGCCCGGCAAGAAGGTGAAGCGGCTCTCGCTGCTGTCCGGTGGTGAGCGGTCGCTGGTCGCGGTGGCCTTCCTGGTGGCGCTGTTCAAGGCCCGCCCCTCGCCGTTCTACATCCTCGACGAGGTGGAGGCCGCCCTCGACGACACCAACCTGGGCCGGCTGCTGGAGATCTACGAGGAGCTGCGCGAGAACTCCCAGCTCCTCGTCATCACCCACCAGAAGCGGACCATGGAGGTCGGCGACGCGCTCTACGGCGTGACCATGCGTGGTGACGGCGTCTCCGCGGTGATCAGCCAGCGGCTGCGGGAGACGCAGCCGGCCTAGCACTCTACGGCGTGACCGCGGCGGAGAGGAGCACCGCCGCGGCCGGGTCGACGCCCGCTTCTTCTGGCTCCGCCCGGTGCCACAGGAGCCGTAGGAGCACCTCCGCGCTCGCGCGGACCTCGATGGGCTCGCCATCGCCGAGCGCGGCCCGCCAGGGCCCGTCCGTCGCGGCGAGCTCGAGCCGGCCGGGCAGTGCCTCGATGCGGCCGAGCCGGACCTGACGCGGATACATCACGTCAACGACCTCCAGGACGCCGTCCCAGGCCAGCGCCGGGTCGATCGGCTCCGGCGTCCCGAGGGCTCGCTCGGCGTCCCAGAGGTGGAGGGTGGTCTCGTGCACCTGGCGCCGCCGCCAGAAACCTGCGGTGGGGTCGGATTGGTCGAGAGTCCAGGCCGGGGCGTCGGCGGGTCGGCCGGCGAGCACCTCGACCAGGTGCGCCGCGTGCTGCTGGTACCAGTCGGCCAGGTCCGCGGGACCCAACGGGCCGGGGGGCGTCGTCTCGAGATCGGGGGAGCCGGCCACCACCGCGTGGGCGGCCCACTCGTGCACCCCGCCGAGGTGGTCGGTCAGGTCCCGAAGCGACCAGCCGGGGCAGTGGACCACCTGCGCCCCGAGGTCCCCGCGCTCCACGACGGCGGCGAAGCGATCTGTCTGGGAGCGCAGCAGCTCGATCCAGTCGTGCATGCGACCTGGTCCTTCCTCCTCGTGCCGGAAGAGCATCCTGCCGTCTGCTTGGATGCGTCCATGCCCCAGGTCAGACCACGCCGCTCGGCGTACCTCCACTGGGAGCGGGTCACCACCCGATGGGCAGACATCGACGTCTACGGGCACATGAACAACGCCCGCTACTTCGAGATCATCGACACCGTCGTCAACAACCACCTCGAGCAGGCCACCGGCACCGACATCCGCAAGCTCCCGGCGATCGGCGTCGTCGCCGAGGTCGGCTGTCGCTACTTCGCCGAGGTCGGCTACCCGGCGCCGGTCGACGTCGGGGTCTACGTCGAGCGGCTGGGCACCTCGTCGATCACCTACAAGGTGGGGCTGTTCCAGGGGCCGGACGAGGGACCCGACGACGAGGCCGCGGCCGAGGGCACGTTCGTGCATGTCTACGTCGACAACACCGATCCGGCGCGGCCGGTCACCCCGATCCCCGAGGAGATCCGCGCCGCGGTGGCGTCACTGGTGCGCTGACCGGTCGTTGAAGGGGTGTGACCGCCATCGTGATCGGGATGATCCTGATCGTGGTGGTCGCGCTCGCGGTGATCTCGGTCTTCTCCGAGGAGGAGGACGACTGGACGACCCACCGCCCGGGCCGCACCGACCCCGACGAGGGGCACCTCGACGACTTCCTGGGCTGAGAGATCGACCCGTTCAGCGCAACCGCGCTGATTAGGTCAGGCTGGGACGTGCCCTGATTGGATAGGGCCATGTCCTCCCTGGCGTTGCTGATCCTCATCATCGCCGTCGTCGCCGTCCTGCTCATCGGCGCCGTGGTCGGTCTGGTGGTGCGTGGGCGCAAGCCCGGGCCGCTGCCGGACACCCACACCGACGTCCTGGTCCACCCGCCCGAGACCGGTGTCGACACGGCCGCGCCGCCGGTGGAAGTCAGTGCGCCGCCGGCGACCATCGAGAAGCCCGAGTCGACGGCGTCCCGCCTGGTCCGGCTCCGGCAGCGGCTCGCCGGGTCGCAGGGCGGCTTCGGGCGCGGGCTGCTGGCCCTGCTCAGCCGCGACCGGCTCGACGAGGACACCTGGGAGTCGATCGAGGACGTCCTGCTCACCGCCGACCTAGGCGTGGGCCCCACCCAGCAGGTGGTCGAGGGGCTGCGCACCCGCCTGCGTGTGGAGGGCGCTCCCCAGGACCCGAGGGCCGCGCTGCGCGAGGAGCTCGTGAAGCTGGTCGACCCGAGCATGGACCGCCGGCTGGTGGTCAGCGGATCCGACGGACTGCCCGGCGTGGTGCTCGTGGTCGGGGTCAACGGCACCGGCAAGACCACGACCGTGGGCAAGCTCGCGAGGATCCTGGTCGCGGAGGACCGCACGGTCACGCTCGGGGCGGCCGACACCTTCCGGGCCGCGGCGGTCGACCAGCTCGCCACCTGGGGCGAGCGCGTCGGCGTCGAGGTGGTGCGCGGTGCCGAGTCGACCGACCCGGCCAGCGTCGCGTTCGACGCGGTCAAGCACGGAGCCGACGCCCACGTCGACACCGTCATCGTCGACACCGCCGGCCGGCTGCAGAACAAGGCGGGGCTGATGGACGAGCTCGGCAAGGTCAAGCGCGTCATCGAGAAGCTCGCGCCGGTCACCGAGGTGCTGCTCGTCATCGATGCCACCACGGGCCAGAACGGCCTGATCCAGGCCCGGGTCTTCTCCGAGGTCGTCGACGTCACCGGCGTGGTCCTCACCAAGCTCGACGGCTCCGCCAAGGGCGGCATCGTGGTGGCGGTGCAGCGCGAGCTCGGCGTACCCGTCAAGCTGGTCGGCCTCGGCGAAGGCCCCGACGACCTCGCGCCGTTCGACGCCGAGGCCTTCGTCGACGCCCTGCTGGGCTGAGCAGTGCCGCTCGTCTCCGTCGTCCTCGACCCGGGACACGACGACGAGCTCCGGGCCGTCTCTCTGGCCAGCGTCGAGAACCAGACCCTCGCCGACTGGGAGGTCGTCACCGACCTGTCCAGCGCACAGGGGGACTTCGTCGCCTTCCTGGACGCCGGCGACTCCTGGGTTCCCGACCGACTCGAGCGGTTGGTGGGCCTGGCCCGGCCGTTCGTCGCTGACGAGCTCGAGGGAGAGCGCGGCAACGGCGAGAAGGTCGTCTTCCGCAGCCCGGCGCCGGACATCGAGCCCGCTCGGCTGGTCGCGCGCCGCGACGCGTACCTCGGCCTCGGCCCCGAGGACCCGGCGCTCTGGGACGGCCGGCTACTCGACCTCCTGATGCGCACCGCCGTGTCCGTCGAGCTGGTCCCCGAGATCGGCGTACGCCGACGGTTCCCGGACCGCCGCCGGGCCGTCTCGCCACCACCCGGGGACTGGCGGCGAGAGGTGCTCAACAAGCACCTGGTCGACTGGGCCGCGCTGGCCGCGCGCACGCAGACCCCCGGGCTGACCTCCGTCATCGTCCCGACGTACGACGACAGCGAGCTGACCACCGCGTGCGTCACGTCGCTGCTGAGCGACGACGCGCCGGTCGAGGTGCTGGTCTGGGACAACGGCTCCTCACCCGACATCGCCGAGGCGCTCGACCGCCTGGCCGGCGAGCGGGTGCAGGTGCACCACGGCTCGGAGAACCACGGCTTCGCGTTGGGCAACAACCTCGCCCTCGCCCACGCGACCGGCGACGTCGTGGTCTTCCTCAACAACGACACGACGGTCCGGCCGGGCTGGCTGGCGCCGCTGCGCGATGCGCTCACCGACGACGACGTGCTCGGCGCGCAGCCGCTACTGCTCTACCCGTCCGGCAGCATCCAGTCCGCGGGCGTCGCGTTCCCGACCTGCGGCGGCCTGCCGCACGCGTTCCTCAACGGTTTCCCCGCGGAGGACGCCTACGGCGTCGAGGGACTGCGGTTCCGGGCGCTGACCGGTGCCGCGCTCGCCGTACGTTTCCGGGACGTCGTTCGCGTCCACGGCTTCCGCCCCGTCTACAGCAACGGCATGGAGGACATCGACCTGTGCCATCGGCTGGCCCAGCGGCGTGAGGGCCACTTCCGGGTCCTCGACGCGGTGCCGGTCGTGCACCACGAGTCGCGCACCCCGGGCCGCTACGACAAGCATGTGGCCAACCGCGACGTCTATCTGCGCAGCTGGAAGGGGGAGGTCGAGCCACGCGACGACGCCGCCCTGTGGGCGACCCGAGGACTGCGGGTCGTCGACCACGAGGTGGGGCCGGCGCGGCACGGCGAGCCGCCGCGGCTGCGGGTCCCGCGACCGGTGCTGGTCCGGGAGGCGCGGCTACAGGTGTCGGAGTCGGCCCGGCTGCGCTGGGCGATCAAGAACCCGGCGCCCGCTGGTGCCGGCGGTGAGCGATGGGGCGACACCCACTTCGCGGCGTCCCTCGCGGATGCGCTGCGCGAGCACGGCCAGGAGGTCGTCATCGACCGGCGTCCCGAGTGGGACCGCACGACGGGACGGCACGACGACGTCGTTCTCGTGCTGCGCGGGCTCGTGCGCCACGACCCCAGCCCCGAGCAGGTCTCGCTGCTCTGGGTCATCTCGCACCCTGAGCTGGTCAGTCCGGAGGAGGCCCGCGGCTACGACCGGGTGCTCGCCGCCTCGACCTCATGGACCCTGGGCGACGTGGCGGTGACCCCCCTGCTGCAGGCCACGGACCCTGAACGCTTCCACCCCGACGCTGCCGAGCCCGACACCGGTGACCCGGTGCTCTTCGTCGGCAACTCGCGCCGGGTGCTGCGACCGGTGGTGCGCGATGCGCTCGCGGCCGGCCTCCCGCTGGCGGTCTACGGCGACCTCTGGGCCGGCCTGGTCCCCGACGAGGTGGTGCGCGGCCGGTCGGTCCCCAACGAGGCCCTCGCCGCGGCGTACCACTCAGCGGGGGTGGTGCTCAACGACCACCACGAGGCGATGCGCGCCGCCGGCTTCGTCTCCAACCGGCTCTTCGACGCCGTGGCCAGCGGGGCCCGCGTGGTCACCGACCCGGTCGAGGGTCTCGCCGAGCTCTTCGGCTCCGCCGTGCAGCCCTACGCCGACGCCGACGACCTGCACCGCCTGGCCACCCTGCCCGACCCGGACGCGGTCTTCGGTGACGTCACCGCCCGCCGCGAGATCGCCGACCGGGTCCGCGCCGAGCACTCCTTCTCCGCCCGCGCCCTCCGCCTCATCGAGATCGCCCACGAGGCTCGGGCCGCCCGTACGCCGCGATAGTCCGTGACGCTTTGGTTGTTCGAAACCCGTTATCCACAACTAAAGCGTCACGGCTATCGCGACGACCGGATCGCGAAGGAGCGCGCGAGCTCGGCGGGATCGGCGACCCGGAGCAGGTTGCGCTCGAACATGTCCACGTCGGCTGAGGGGACGGCGGCCCGGATCCTGGCCTTCCACTCCGCGAGGTCGGGGGTGTCGTACGGGTTGGCGACCAGGAAGCGGCGTTTGAAGAGCGGGAAGCCGTCGGCCAGGAGGTCGAAGACACCCGGCCCGTAGACCGGGTGGTTGGGCCGCAGGTCGGGGACCCAGGTCGTGAAGTCGAAGCCCTGGCCCACGAGGTACTGCGTCGTGCCGGTCTCGTACTTCTGCACCAGGTTGGCCCGGTCGCGCTGCGGCCGGATCGTGTCGAGCCGGCGCCGGAACCCGGCGTCGTCGAGCACCGGGCGCCGTAGGGCCAGGAAGTAGGAGCCGACGTGCACCAGCTCGGGGTAGCGGAACGCGGTCGGCGGCAGCCACGAGCGCTTCACCTCCGCGAACGGCACTGATTGCGGCTGCGTCGGCTCCGGCTCGAAACGCCGAGCGGTGAGCTGCAGCCCCCAGAAGTCACCGGGCTGGGCGTCCATCCGGGCGAACACCTGGTCGAGCGGCCGCAGCAGCCAGCAGGAGTCGTTGGCGAGCAGCACCTCGTCGTACGCCGCCAGCGCGTCCCAGCCGACCAGTTCGCGGGCCAGCACGCTCCAGGAGCCGAAGTCGTGCGCGCCGTGCTCGTGGATCCAGGCACCGGTCGCAGCCGAGAGCCGCCCCAGCTGGCCGGGCTGCAGCGTGCCGTCAGCGCACACGAAGACGTCGGCGTGCCGGGAGAGCTCCTCGACGTAGGCGACCACGCAGTCGTCGACGAGCCCGTCCGGGTCGTACATCGCGAACAGGCAGGCGCGTCGCGGCGGCCCGGCCAACGAGAACGCCGCCCTGGCCTGCCGCCGGGGGAGTGGGAGCAGTCCCCGGTGCCGGCCGTCGAGGAGGTAGTGCACCAGCGGGTTGACGGCGGTCTCGGACTCGTCGGTGGGGTCGAGGTAGCTCGCCCAGTACCACCACACGTCGAAGGCGAGGCTCGGGTTGCGCAGCGCCCGCCATCCGCGCCGGCAGAAGTGGTCGACCGGATCGATGCCGCGCTCGGCCTGGGGCGGGTTGTGGGCGAGGTAGCCCGCCTCGTCGACGGCCCCGGCGAGCCGTACGACGGCGACCTCGCAGCGCCGCCCCTGCCCGACGCTCACCTCGCCCGCGGCCGGGAGGTCCAGAGCGTGCACGCCCTCGTCGAGAGCCCGCCGTACCAGTGCCGTGCCGTCGGGCGCGTCCGGCCCCGCGGCCAGCCAGGCGGTGACGAGCCGGGCCCACGCGGGCGCGAAGGGGGCCTCGGTCACCGGACCATCATCGCGGAGCCCGATTCGGGCCACCGACGCCCGCTCGCGTTTACACGGAAGTAACACAACCGCCGATGTCGTTTCATGCCCGCAACACGGTGCGGGCGGGGGTGAAACCTGCCGCCACGAAGGTTCTCGACAACGCAGCGGGCCCGGCAACGACAGCGTCGTCATCCCGAGAGCCGCGTCCCGCTCTCTGGTCCCGATGGAGGTTCTGTGGACGGCTACTACGCCTGGATGATCGTGGCGACAGCCCTGGTCCTGATGATGACGACCCCTGCGCTCGCACTGTTCTACGGCGGCATGAGCCGCTCGAAGTCGGTGCTGAACATGATGATGATGAGCTACGTCGCCCTGGCGGTCGTCGGCATCGTGTTCGTGCTGTGGGGCTGGTCGATGGGTTGGGGCGCCGACGGTGTCGGCAACGCTAACGGCAAGCTGATCGCGAGCCCGTTCAACATGTTCGCGCTCGACGGGGTTTCGCACGCCAACTACATCTACGTTCTCTTCCAGCTCACCTTCGCCGCGATCACCGCGGCGCTCATCAGCGGCTCGATCGCCGACCGCGTGAAGCTGTCCTCCTGGATCGTCTTCGTCGTCGGCTGGGTCACGCTGGCGTACTTCCCGATCGCCCACAACGTCTGGGGCGGCGGCTGGCTGTACACGCACTTCCCGAACCTCGACTACGCCGGCGGCACGGTCGTGCACATCAACGCCGGTATCGCCGGCGGCGTGCTCGCCCTGATCATCGGGCGCCGCATCGGGTTCGGCAAAGAGCCGATGCGGCCGCACAACCTGACCCTGACCATGATCGGCGCGGGCCTGCTGTGGTTCGGCTGGTACGGCTTCAACGTCGGCTCGATCGTCTTCACCGCGGACAACTTCGCCGACCCGGCCAAGCTCTCGGCCCAGTTCCAGAGCGAGACCGGCGTGACCTTCATGAACACCACGCTCGCCACCATGGCGGCGCTGCTCGGCTGGCTGCTCGTGGAGCGGATCCTGCACGGCAAGGCGACCTCGCTGGGCGCCGCGTCGGGCATCGTGGCCGGCCTGGTCGCGATCACCCCCTCCTGTGGTGCGGTCAACACGCTCGGCGCCATCATCATCGGCGCGCTCGCCGGCATGGTCTGCGCCGTCGCTGTCGGGCTCAAGTACAAGCTGAACCTGGACGACTCGCTCGACGTCGTCGGCGTGCACCTGGTCGGCGGCATCCTGGGCGCCCTGGCCATCGGCTTCCTCGGCACCGACAAGTCGCCCCAGGGCGTCGACGGTCTGTTCGGCAAGATGAACGGCCTGTTCTACGGCGGCGACGTCACGCTCCTGGGTCACCAGGCGATGGGCGTGCTGTTCACGCTGGTGGTCTCCGGTGTGGTCTCCGCGGTGCTCGGGCTGGCGATCAAGTACACGATCGGCTGGCGCATCTCCGAGGACGACGAGGTCGAGGGCATCGACTTCGCCCAGCACGGCGAGACCGCCTACGACCTGGGCCGCGACCTCGGCAGCTTCGCAGCGGGCTCGCCCGCTGGGTCGGTCCTGGCCAAGAGCACCGTCAGCGAAGGAGCCAATGCATGAAGCTCGTGACCGCGGTGATCAAGCCGCACAAGTGGGAGGACGTACGGGAGGCTCTCGAGACCTTCGGCGTGACCGGGATGACGGTCAGCGAGGTCAGCGGCTACGGCCGCCAGAAGGGCCACACCGAGGTCTACCGGGGCGCTGAGTACGACATCGCGCTGGTGCCGAAGATCCGCATCGAGATCGTCGTCGACGACGGCGACGCCGAGGATGTGGTCGGCATCGTGGTGAAGACCGCACAAACCGGCCGGATCGGGGACGGGAAGGTCTGGGTCAGCCCCGTCGAGACCGTGGTGCGGGTCCGCACCGGGGATCGGGACGCGGCTGCGCTCTGACGCAGACCGAGATGTCGGGGCCGGCCCGGCTCCTCCTGCGGGGGAGGAGTCGGGCCGGTGACATGATCGAGGCACCTGACTATCGAGGAGGCACCCGTGAAGCTCGTCACCGCCGTGGTGAAGCCACACAAGTGGGAGGACGTCCGGGTCGCTCTCGAAGCCGTCGGCGTGACCGGCATGACCGTCAGTGAGGTCAACGGCTACGGGCGCCAGAAGGGCCACACCGAGGTCTACCGCGGTGCCGAGTACGACATCGCGCTGGTGCCGAAGGTCCGCATCGAGATCGTCGTCGACGACCGGGACGCCGACACCGTGGTCGGTGCGATCGTGTCGAGTGCGCAGACCAGCAAGATCGGCGACGGCAAGGTCTGGGTGGTCCCCGTCGACTCGGTGGTCCGGGTCCGCACCGGCGAGCGCGACGACGCCGCGGTCTGACTCGTAGGGACCTGTGACCGCTGAGGAGCGCGCCCGGCGTACGGCGGATGCGGACGCCCTGTGCGCCAAGGCGTGGTCGGAGGTCGGCGGGCCGGATGTCGGGGTGGCGCTGGTCGCGGTCGGCGGCTACGGCCGCGGCGAGCTCGCGCCGCACTCCGACCTCGACGTGGTGCTGGTCAGCGACCCCGACGCTTCCGGGGTGGACGCTCGGCAGCTGCGCCAGATCGCCGAGCAGCTCTGGTACCCGCTCTGGGACTCCGGGGCGAACGTCGACCACTCGGTCCGGTCGCTGCCGGAGATGATCTCTGCGGCCCAGGGTGACCTGCGGGTCGCGTCCGGGCTGCTCGACGTTCGGCACCTGACCGGCGACCCCAACCTCACCTTGCGGCTGCGCACCACGATGCTCGCGCAGTGGCGCCGTGAGGCGCGCCAGCGGCTGCCGGAGCTGCACAAGCTGGTCCGCTCAAGGCATGACCTGATGGGCGAGCTGGCCCACGAGTCGGTGCCCGACCTCAAGGAGGCCGAGGGCGGGATCCGCGACGCGACGGTGCTGAAGTCGCTGGTGGCGACCTGGCTCGTCGACGTGCCGCACGTCGAGCTCGAGCGCAGCCGGATGGCGCTCCTCGACGTCCGTGACCTGCTGCAGGAGATCGCCGGCCGGGCCACCGACCGGATCCCGCCCGAGCTGTGGTCGGAGCTCGGCGCCGCGCTCGCGCCCCAGCTCGGCAGCGCGGACGCCCGGGCGGCGCAGGTGCACGTACGCGAGCTGGGGCGGCGGATCACCCACCTGTCCCGGCTCACCTGGCGGCGCGTCGACGACGTCCTCGCCCACCCGGCGCACGTCGGCGTACGACGACCCTCGCTCACGCCGCTCGCCGACGGCGTCGCGCTCGCGGCGAACGAGGTGGTGCTCGACAAGCGCGCCCGGCCCGCCGAGGACCCCGCGCTGCTGCTCCGGGCGGCCGCCGAGGCGGCCGAGCGCGACGTGGTGCTCGCACCACCCACGGCGGCCCGGCTGGCCCGCGAGTGCGCCCCGCTGCCCGACCCGTGGCCTCCGGAGGCGCGGCGCCTCCTGGTCCGGCTGCTGGCCTCGGGTCGCGGTCTGCTCGGCACCTGGGAGACGCTGGAGGAGACCGGCGCCCTCGCCCAGATCCTCCCCGAGTGGGAGCGGATCCGGCTGCTGCCGCACGCCTCCGCCATCCACCGGTTCACCGTCGACCGGCACGTCGTCGAGACCTGCACCGAGGCCGCCGCGCTGATCCGGCAGGTCGCGCGCGCCGACGTACTGATGGTCGCGGCCCTGCTCCACGACATTGGCAAGGGCAGCCTCACCGAGCACAGCGTGGCGGGCGAGCCGATCGCCAGGAGCATCGCGACCCGGATGGGCTTCGACGACGAGGGCGTGGAGCTGATCGCGCGCCTGGTCCGCTGGCACCTGCTGCTCGCCGAGACGGCGACCACTCGCGACCCGGACGACCCGGCGACGGTCGAGCTGGTCGCCTCGCGGCTCGGGTCAGCCGAGGCGCTGGACCTGCTCACCGTGCTCACCGAGGCGGACGCGCGCGCCGCATCGCCGAAGGCGTGGTCGTCGTGGCGCTCGGGCCTGATCCTCGACCTCGCGCGACGCACGCGCGCCGCGCTGACCAGCGGTACGCCGCTCCCGGCGATCTCCAACGACGAGGTGACGATCCCGAAGCAGGTGCGCCGCGGAGGCATCTCGGTCACGGTCGAGCCGGTCGCCGACGGTGCGCGGGTCACCGTGATCGCCCCAGACCGGGTCGGGTTGCTCGCCGACGTCGCCGCCATGTTCGCCCTGCAGCGCATCGGCATCCGCGCCGCCCGGATCTGGTCCCAGGACCAGTACGGCGTCTCCGTCTGGGAGGTCGCCGACGAGCACGTCGACGCGGCCGTGCTGCGCCAGCGCTACGAGGCCATCCAGGAGGGCCGGCTCGACCCGGCTCCCCGGCTGGCGCCGCCCGCTGCCCAGCCGCTGGCGCCCACGGTCGTCGTACGCCCCGAGGCCTCGACCCACGCGACGGTGCTCGAGGTGCGCACCTCCGACCGGCCGGGCGTGGTCTACCTGGTGTGCACCGCGCTGGCCCGGCTCGACGTCGCCGTGCGCTCCGCCCACCTCGACACCCTCGGGCCGCAGGCCGTCGACGTGTTCTACCTGCAGGAGGCGGCCGCGGGTGCGCTCAGCGAGATCCGGGCGGCCGAGGCCGCGCACGCCGTCCGCGCCGCGCTGACGTCGGCCTAGAAACTACGGTCGTTTGATCCGGGCCGTGCCCGAGTCGAGGTCGATCTGCACCGGCAGGTCGGCATCCAGCGGCGCTGGGAGCAGCTCGCCCTGGTGCTCCTTGGAGTCGAGGTCGTGCTCGGCGCGGGCCCGGCCCGGATCGAAGACGTCGGTGAAACCGCCCAGTGCCCCGCCGCCGCCGGAGGACGTCCCGCTGCGCTCCTCGGTCAGCATCCGGTGTCCGGCCCACATGATCAGGCCGAGCACCAGCACCGCGCCAGCGCAGACCGCGAGTACCGTCACATCTTCGAGCCTAGTCTCCCGCCGTTAGGCTTGGACGGTTGCTCGCCCCCGTCCCCGACTCGAGGATCCCCTTGTTCGCCACACTCTCCGACCGCCTCGCCGACACCTTCAAGAACCTGCGTGGCAAGGGCCGGCTCTCCGAGGCCGACATCGACGCGACCGCCCGGGAGATCCGGATCGCGCTGCTCGAGGCCGATGTCGCGCTGCCCGTCGTCAAGGAGTTCGTCGCCGCGGTCAAGGAGCGGGCGCGGGGTGAGGAGGTCAGTCAGGCCCTCAACCCGGCCCAGCAGATCATCAAGATCGTCGACGAGGAGCTCGTCAACATCCTGGGCGGCGAGACCCGGCGGCTGCAGTACGCCAAGTCCGGACCCACCGTCATCCTGCTTGCGGGTCTGCAGGGCTCCGGCAAGACCACGCTGGCCGCCAAGCTCGCGCTGTGGCTCAAGGAGCAGGGCAAGAGCCCGCTGCTGGTCGCCTGCGACCTGCAGCGGCCCAACGCCGTCCAGCAGCTCCAGGTCAACGGCGAGCGTGCCGGCGTACCCGTCTTCGCGCCCGAGCCCGGTAACGGCACCGGCGACCCGGTCGCCGTGGCTCGGGCCTCGATCGAGGAGGCCAAGCGGACCCTGCACGACGTGGTGATCGTCGACACCGCCGGCCGGCTGGGCGTCGACGCCGAGATGATGCAGCAGGCGGCCGACATCCGCGACGCCGTCCAGCCCGACGAGGTGCTCTTCGTCGTCGACGCGATGATCGGCCAGGACGCCGTGACGACGGCTCAGGCGTTCCTCGAGGGGGTCGGCTTCGACGCCGTCGTGCTGACCAAGCTCGACGGCGACGCGCGCGGTGGCGCCGCGCTGTCCATCGCCTCGGTCACCGGTCGGCCGGTCATGTTCGCATCGGCCGGGGAGAAGCTCACCGACTTCGACCTGTTCCACCCCGACCGGATGGCCTCCCGGATCCTCGACATGGGCGACATGCTCACCCTGATCGAGCAGGCCGAGAAGACGTTCGACCAGGAGCAGGCGGCGAAGGCTGCCGGCAAGCTGCTGGGCGGTCAGGGCGACTTCACCCTCGACGACTTCCTCGAGCAGATGCAGCAGGTCCGCAAGCTCGGCTCGATGTCGAAGATCATGGGGATGCTGCCCGGGATGGGGCAGTTCCGCGAGCAGCTCGACAACTTCGACGAGCGCGAGATCGACCGGATCCAGGCGATCATCCAGTCGATGACCCCCGCCGAGCGGGCGAACCCCAAGATCATCGACGGCTCGCGTAGGGCGCGCATCGCGCGCGGCTCGGGGCGGCAGGTCTCCGACGTCAACAGCCTCGTCGACCGGTTCTTCGAGGCCCGCAAGATGATGCAGCAGTTCGCGAAGGGCGCGATGCCGGGTCTGCCGGGGATGCCCGGCATGGCCGGGGGCGGCAAGCGCGGCAAGGCCAAGGCCGCCGCCAAGAAGGGCAAGGGCCGGCGTATCTCCGGCAACCCCGCCAAGGCCGCTCAGCAGGCCGCCGCCGACAAGCAGAAGGCGGCGGCGTCGGCGGGCAACCCCTTCGGCACGCCCAACGGCGAAGAGATCGACTACGAGAAGGCAGCCGCGGCGCTCGACCTCCCGAAGGACTTCTCGAAGTACCTCAAGTGAGGGTCCTCGTCGTCGACGGCGCCAACGTCGTCGGCTCGCGCCCGGACGGGTGGTGGAAGGACCGGGCCGGCGCCGCGCGCCGGCTGCACGAGGGGCTGCTGACCGCCGACCTTCCCTACGACGAGGTGGTGCTCGTGCTCGAGGGTGCGGCGAAGGCGGGGGCGGCGGCCGGTCGCGACGGGCACGTCCGCACCGCGCACGCGCGGGGGAGCGGCGACGACGAGATCGTGGCCCAAGCCTCGGCCGCTGTCGCCAGCGGCGCCCTGGTCACCGCGATCACGGCCGATCGGATGCTCCAGTCCCGCGTCTCGGCCGTCGGCGCCACCTCCCTGAGCCCCTCCTGGCTCCTCGATCGCCTCTGACCCGACGCCGACCCGTCGTTACCCGCGTCGGGTAACGACGGCTCGGCAGGGTTTCTGGGCCTCGACCCGTCGTTACTCGTGTCGGGTAACGACGGCTCGGCGTGGATTCTGGACGTCGACCCGTCGTTACTCGTGTCGGGTAACGACGGGTCGGCGGGCGTGGGTCAGGCGGTGGCGACCCGGGCGATGGCCAGGGCGATGGCGCCGACGACGGAGGAGCGGATGCCGAGTGCGCCGGGGACGACGTCGAGGGCGGCGGCGGTGTCGGGCTGGGCGTAGCGGTCGATCGAGGCGCGGAGCCCCTCGATCAGGGACTCGGAGCCACCCAGGGTGCCGCCGACGACGACCAGCTCGGGGTTGAGGCTGTTGGCGAGGTCGGCGACCGCCCGGCCGATCGTGCGGCCGGCGTCGGAGAGCACCCGGCGTACGCCGGCCTCGCCCTCGGCGTCGAGCCCGAGCACCTGGTCGATCGTCAACGGCTCGCCGTAGGCCGGCCGCAGCAGCTCCAGCAGGCGCGAGGCGGAGACCCTGGTCTCGAGACAGCCGCGGTTGCCGCAGCGGCAGACGTGGCCGTCCTCCCCGACCTGGACGTGGCCGATCTCGCCCGCGATCCCGCTCGTGCCCCGGTGCAGGCGGCCGCCCAGGATGAGCCCGGCGCCGACGCCGCTCGCGATCTTGAGGTAGACCACGTCGTGCCTGCCCCGCGCGATGCCCTGGTACAGCTCGGCCAGCGCGCCGAGGTTGGCGTCGTTGTCGGCGTGCACGGGCACCTTGAGGCGACGCTCGAGCTCCTCGCCCGGCACCAGCCCCTGCCAGCCCGGCATGATGCCGGTGCGGATCCGCGACGACCGGCGGTCCAGCGGCGCCGGCACGCACATCCCGACGGCCTGTACGTCGGGGCCGGCGTGCTCGGTCTGGGCGACGAGCGCCTCCACCATCGCGGCGACCCGGTCGAGCACCTCGGCGCCGTGTGTGTCGACATCGACGAGCGCGTGGTCCTCGGCCAGGACGATGCCCAGCCGGTCGGCGACCGCGACCCGCACGTGACCGTGCCCGATGTCTACCCCGACGACCCGCCCCGCGGGCGCGCTGAGCCGCACCAGCACCGGGGGTCGGCCGCTGCCGCCCTTGTGGGGGCGGGCGCGGTCCTCGGTCTCGGTGATCTGCCCGGCGCGGATCAGCTCGGCGACCAGGCTCGAGACGGTGGTCCGCGAGAGGCCGCTGGCGCGCACCAGGTCGGCTCGGCTCATCGGGCCCTCGCCGGCCAGGAGGCCGAGGACGGCGCGCTGGTTGGCGGCGCGCAGCCGCTCGAGGGCACCGGAGCCAGGCATGTCGCAAAGCCTAGGCACATTAGTTCGGAAAGAGGAGGAACTGGGGCGGTCTTGGCAGGGATTCGGCATTGACCAGGATCAATCCTGCTTCTTAGCGTGCCAAGGCGGGGAGACCCACCCGGTGGCCACGTTGGCCGGCCGGCAACTTGCTCGGGCAAGGAGAGAACGCGATGTTGCGCACCCCACGCGGCGCCACCCTCGGCGCCGCCATCACCACGGTCCTGGCCGTCGGGCTGCTCCAGGCGCCCGGCCAGGCGACACCACCGGCGCCCCCCGCGGCCCGGCAAGCCCACCCGGCCCAGCCGGCGTACCGCGACAGTCACCTGTCCGTCGAGCAGCGGGTTGCCGACCTGCTGGGGCGGATGACCCTGGCCGAGAAGATCGGCCAGATGACCCAGGCGGAGCGGGTCGACGTGGACGCCGACCCCTCGCTCATCACGACCTACGGACTCGGCAGCGTCCTGTCCGGCAGCGGTTCGGTCCCGGCCAGCAACACGCCGGAGGCCTGGGCCGACATGGTCGACCGCTACCAGGAGGCCGCCGTCGCGACGCGGCTCGGCATCCCGATCCTCTACGGCGTGGACACCGTCCACGGCCACGGCAACCTGCAGGGCGCCACCGTGTTCCCGCACAACATCGGCCTGGGCGCCACGCGCGACCCGGCGCTGGTGGAGGACGTCGAGCACATCGCGGCCATCGAGACCCGGGCGAGCGGCCCGCAGTGGGCCTTCGCGCCCTGCATCTGCGTGGCTCGCGACGACCGGTGGGGCCGGACCTACGAGAGCTTCGGTGAGGACCCGAAGCTGGTCGAGAGCATGGAGACCGCCATCGACGGCTTCCAGGGCACCAAGGTCAGCGACCTCGCGAAGCCCGACCACGTGCTCGCCACGGCCAAGCACTTCGCGGGCGACGGGCTCACGACCTACGGCACCGGCGAGGGCGCCTACACCGTCGATCAGGGCATCGACCAGGTCTCGCGCGCCGACTTCGAGCGACTCGCGCTGGCGCCGTACGTCGCGGCCGTCAAGAAGCACCACGTCGGCTCGGTGATGCCTTCGTTCTCGAGCGTCGACTGGACCGACGACGGGCTGGGCGACCCGGTGAAGATGCACGCCGACCAGGAGCTCATCACCGGCTGGCTCAAGCAGCAGCAGGGGTTCGACGGCATCGTGATCTCCGACTGGCGCGCGATCCGGCAGCTCCCCGGCAGCTACACCGACCAGGTCCGGACCTCGGTCAACGCCGGCGTCGACATGTTCATGGAGCCGATCCAGGCGCCCAACAACCCCGACGGCTGGGACGTGTTCATCCCGACCCTCACCGAGCTCGTCAACACCGGCGACGTGCCGATGAGCCGCATCGACGACGCGGTGTCGCGGATCCTCACGGCGAAGTTCGAGCTCGGCCTGTTCGAGCACCCGCTCACCGACCGCCGCTACATCGACACCATCGGGAGCAAGGCGCACCGCAAGGTCGCACGCAGGGCCGTCGCAGAGTCGCAGGTGCTGCTGAAGAACAAGCAGCACACCCTGCCGCTCAGCTCGGCGAAGTCGCAGCCGGTCTACGTCGCCGGCAGCAACGCCGACAACATCGGCAACCAGGCCGGCGGCTGGACGCTCACCTGGCAGGGCGGCTCGACCAACGTGATCCCGGGCCAGACGGTCCTCGACGCGGTGCGGGCGACCGCCGAGGGCAGGGTGCAGTTCAGCGAGACCGCGAGCGAGCGGGTGCCGGCCAACGCGGCCGGTGTCGTGGTGGTCGGCGAGACGCCCTACGCCGAGGGCTTCGGTGACGTCAACGGCCCGCAGTGGGCCTACGACCCCGGCGACCACAACATCCCGAGGCCGAAGAAGACCATGCGGCTCAGCGACGCCGACCGGCTCGCGATCCGGCGGGTCTGCGCGCACGCGGCGTCCTGCACGGTCCTGGTCGTCTCCGGGCGGCCGATGATCATCCCGCCCAAGCTGCTCGACCAGATTGACGGCCTGGTCGCGTCGTGGCTGCCCGGCAGCGAGGGCAGGGGGGTCGCCGACGTGCTGTTCGGGAAGAAGGGCTTCACCGGCAAGCTCCCGGTGACCTGGCCCCGGTCGGTCGACCAGGAGCCGATCAACATCGGTGACGCCACCTACGACCCGCTCTACCGGTTCGGCTACGGGCTGCGCACGTAGCCGGACTCCAAGGCGGGGGCGACGGGGGGTACGGTCCGGAGGCGTGGCTGCGTTGCGCGTCTCCGGACCTGTCCTCCCCGACGGCGAGGTCCGCGACCTCTACGTCGTCGAAGGGCGGATCACCCTCGAGCCCCAGCCCGGTGCCGAGACCGTGGCCAGCGGCTGGATCGTGCCCGGTCTGGTCGACGCGCACTGCCATGTCGGGCTCGACGAGCACGGTGAGGTCGACCGCGAGGCCACCGAGGTCCAAGCGGTCGCGGACCGCGACGCCGGGGCGCTGCTGCTGCGCGACTGCGGCAGCCCGGCCGACACCCGATGGGTCCAGGACCGCGACGACCTGCCGCGGCTGATCCGGATGGGCCGCCACATCGCGCGCACCCGTCGCTACATCCGTGACTACGCCTGGGAGGTCGAGCCGGACGACCTCACGACGTACGTCGAGCAGGAGGCCCGCCGTGGCGACGGCTGGGTGAAGCTGGTGGGCGACTGGATCGAGCGCGACCGGGGCGACCTGGCCCCGTCCTGGCCCGCCGACGCGTTCACCGCCGCGATCGAGACGGCCCACGCGCTCGGCGCGAAGGTGACCGCGCACTGCTTCGGCACCGAGGTGCTGCCCATTCTCATCGACGCCGGCATCGACTGCATCGAGCACGGCACCGGGCTCACCCCCGACCTCGTCGACGCGATGGTCGCCCACGGCACGGCGCTGGTGCCGACCGCGATGCAGCTCAACAACTTCCCGCAGTACGCCGACCAGGCGGCCGACAAGTTCCCGGCCTACGCCGCGACGATCCGCGACCTGCACGCGCGACGGCGCGACACGATCATGGCCGCCTACGAGGCCGGCGTCGCCATCTATGCCGGCACCGACGCCGGCGGGGTGCTCCCGCACGGCGGCATCGCCGGCGAGGTGACCGAGCTCGCGTCGTACGGCATCCCCGTCGAGGACGCCCTGGGCGCCGCCTCCTGGCGGGCCCGGGAGTGGCTTGGCCTCGACGGCACCCTCGAGGAGGGCACGCCCGCGGACCTCGTCGTCTACGACACGGACCCCCGGGCCGACCTCACGACGCTCGCGAGGCCGGCCCGGGTGGTGCTGCGCGGACGCGTGGTGGCCTGACCGCACGAGTCACCTCGGGGTGCGCCGGTCGTCCCCGAAGTGCTCCTGAGCCCTGGTGTGGCCGGCAGCGCACGAGGCGGACCGCGCGGTGCCGGACGCCCACCGCTCGACGAGGACTGGCGAGATCCGGCATGGCCCGCGCCGCGCGCTCTCGGCTCGAGCGCGCTGCGCCAGCCACTCGAGGTAGGCGTCCTGCGCCGCACGAGCTGAGGACTGCTGCGCCGACGCTGCCTGGGGGTGCGCCGCCGGGTGTTCGGTGTTGGTCCCGCAGGCTGTGACAGCGAACAGGGACGCGGTGACGGTGAGGATGGTGATTGCGGACCTGGTGTTCATGGTGACTCCTTGATGGGGTGGGCGCCGTTGTCGGTCTCAGCGGCGACCAGCACGCTGCGCCCCTGCGGTATCGCGCTGCCGCTGGAGCGGTATCAGGTGGGTATCGGTGCCGTTGACCGCGTCAGCGGGCGCGAGGACAGTCCGATGACATGAGAGTGGGGCTGCTGGGTCCGCTGGAGCTGGAGGCGGGATCGCCGGCACTGGGACCCCGGGACCGGCTGGTCCTGGCGGCCCTCGCGATGCGCCGAGGGCAGTGGATGGCCGCCGACGCCCTCGCGGACGTGCTGTGGCCGGACCGCCCGCCGGCTTCGTGGGTCAAGGTCGTGCAGGGCTGCGTCAGCCGGCTCCGTCGGGTGCTGGGCGCTGAGTCCATCGAGACCGGCCCGTCCGGCTACCGGCTCCGTTCCGAGTGTGTGGACCTCGACGTGACCGAGCTGGAGGATCTCGTCGCCCGTGCGCGTGCCGGGCTCGCCGAGGGTGCCGCCGAGCGCGCGGTCGCTGGGTTCGAGAGGGCGCTCGGACTCTGGCGCGGCCGGCCGCTGACGGAGCTGGAGGAGTGGCCGCCGGCCCAGCTGGAGGCGGCCAGGCTCACCGAGCTGCACCTGGCCGCGCAGGAGGAGCGGCTGGCAGCGATGCTTGCGGCGGGCCGCCACCATGAGGTCGTCGCCGAGGCGCTGGTCAGGGCACGAGAACAGCCCTGGCGCGAGAGCAGATGGGTCACGCTCGCCCTGGCGCAGTACCGCTGTGGGCGGCAGGCGGACGCACTCGCGTCTATTCGCTCGGCGCGCCGGATCCTCGGTCAGCAGCTGGGTCTCGACCCGGGCTCGGAGCTGGCAGACCTCGAACGCGCGATCCTCGGGCAGTCCCCGGCGCTCGTCGCCGACCACGAGGTCCGCGCGGCCAGCTCGGCCTGCCCGTGGCGCGGCCTCGCGTCGTACGACGCCGAGGACGTCGACACCTTCTTCGGGCGCGAGGACGACGTTGCCGCCTGCCTGACCCGACTCGCGGACACCCGGCTGCTGGTGCTGGCGGGGCCGTCCGGGAGCGGAAAGTCCTCGTTGATGAAGGCGGGGTTGGTCCCGGCCCTCCTGCTCCAGGACCGCAGCTCTGTCGTGTGCACGCCGGGCGCCGACCCCGTCGGCGCGATCGCCGCAGCCAGGGCGCGGAGCACGGACCGCGGGGTGGTGGTCTGTGTCGACCAAGCGGAGGAGGCGCTCGGGATCGGTCGCGACGATGAGGTGGTGGGCTGGCTGCAGACCCTGGCCGCGCACGTCAACACCCGCGGCGCCGTCATCCTCACGCTCCGCGCCGACCACCTCCCTGCCCTGGCGCTCGACTCCGAGTTCGCGCGGCTCGCCGAGCGCGGGCTCTACCTCCTGTCTCCGCTGACCGGGGAGCGGCTACGTCGCGTGATCGAGGAGCCGGCCCGGGTCGCAGGCCTGCGGCTCGAGCACGGTCTGGTCGACCTGATGCTGCGCGACGCCGAGGACCAGCCCGGAGCCCTGCCTCTCCTCTCGCACGCGCTGGCCGAGACCTGGCGCCGGCGCGAGGGCTCGTTGCTCACGGTCGACGGCTACCGCGGCAGCGGCGGCATCTCGGGGGCGGTGGCGGCCAGCGCCGACCGGGTCTACGCCGACCTCACGGAGCAGCAGCGCGGGCAGCTCCGGTGGCTGATGCTGCGGATGGCGGGGCTCGCCGACGCCGGCGAGCCGGTGCGGACGCCGGTCGGCCGCGAGATCGCGCTCTCCAACCAGGACCGAGCGCGGGTGCTCGACCTCCTGGTCCGGACCCGGCTGGTCACCAGCGACCAGGACCGCTTCGAGCTGGCGCACGAGGCCCTGGTCCGGGCCTGGCCCAGGTTGCGCACCTGGCTGGAGGAGGACGAGGTCGCCCAGCGGGTGTGGCGTCACCTGGCTAGGTCGGCCGCCGACTGGGAGCGGCTCGGCCGACCGACCAGCGAGCTGTACGGCGGCGTCCGGCTCGATGCGGCGCTGGACTGGGCGACGCGGCCCGAGTCGATGCCGACCGAGCTCGAGTCGGTGTTCCTCGAGGAGTCCAGGGTCCACGCTGAGAAGCACCAGCGTGCCCTCGCCGCACAGGCACGACACGAACGCCGCCAGAACCGTCGGCTACGCGCTGTCCTGGCCCTGGCCATGGTCCTCCTCTTGGCCGCGACCACGGCGGGTCTGCTGGCGATCGGTCAGAAGAGGGCCGCCGACACCCGCCGCGACGCCGCCCGTGCCTCGGCCGCCGACGCGCGCCACGAGTCACTCGTCGGCCGGTCGGTCGCGGCGCGCTCCACGGACAGGACGGTGGCTGCGCTCCTGGCGGTCGAGGCATACCACGAGGCCCCGGACGACCCGCTCTCGGAGGAAGCGCTGCTCGGCACGTTCACCGACGCCAACGGCTTCATGGGCTACCGGTCCGCCCCGTTCGGGAGTCCGGTGGTTCAGGGTGACACCATCCCGGGCACCACCAAGGCGGTGATGGCTTCGGGAAGCCACATCGCAGTGGTCGACCTCGAGACGGGTGATGCGGGCCCCCAGTTCGACTTTCCGGTCCCCGACAACGACAACAACTCCGTCGTCAGCGTGAGTGCGGACGGCAGCCGGGTCGCCGATGTCGACTTCGACCCGCAACGGATGGGGCAGTGCGGAGCCCTCGCGGACCTCCCCCCGAACCCGCCGCGCAACTGCACCTACCTCACGGTGTTCGACGTGGCCACTGGCCGGCCGGTACTCGGACCCCTGCACACACCGTTCAGTGCAGGAGACGTCGCCCTGGACCCGCACGGACGAACGGTCGCGGTGGCCGGCGGACCGTACGGCGAGCTCGCGACCTACGACGTCGACAGCGGCCGGCTGCTCGGTACGGTCGCCGGGCTCAGGCGCCCGCCGAACCGCGCCAACTGGCGTGACACGGGGGCCGTGGTGTTCGAGGACGACCAACGTGTCCTCCTCGGCTCCATGGCCGGTCCGGTGCGTGAGGTGGATGCCGCGTCGCTCCGCGTCCTGCGCACCTTCCCCACCCCGGAGATGTCGTCGCACAACTATCTCCGGCTCACACCCGACGGACTCCTGGTGACGGCCGGGGACGATGCTCTCACCGGGGTCGACGTCAGGACCGGGCAGGTGCGCTGGGTGGCGGACCTCACCAACGAGCACGACAACTACCCGTGCTTCGCCATCGCCGTCGCACCACAGATGGGGCGGCTGTACTGCGCCAGCGGCTTCGGACAGGTGGTCGAGCGTGACCTGGCCACGGGCGCGACCACCGGGCGTCACCTGGACTCACAGCACGGCGAGGTGACCGACCTCGCGGTGGCGCACGACAACGAGCTGGTCACCTTCGTGGGCGGCTACGCGCGGTGGCGACTCGACGACACCAGCCGTGTCGCACGACTCGTGTCGCGCGGCGCCGCCAACGAGGGGTACGACGACTCGGGTCGCCTCCTGCCGGTCACCGCGCTCGGGTCCGGCCGGGTCTCGATCGTCGACGTCCGCACCGGTGCGCGCCAGCTGACGCTGGGCAAGGGCGAGGAGCCTCGATGGCTGGGCGGCGACTCGATGCTCGTGTTCAACGACCGGCATTGGCATCGAACCGACTTCCTCGACGAGGCCACCGGGGTGCGGCATCGAGACGACATCGCCCTCAGTCGCGATGCGGTCTTTCGTGACGTGGACGGAGACGGCCGCGCCTGGGTCTCCGACTTCCACCCCGGCGAGGAGGGCCGGGACATCGCCGAGGTGGATGTCCGCACCGGCGAGCTCACCGGACGCCGCCTCTCCATCGCGGGCTGGGCCGACGACGTGACGCCGGCGCCTGACGGACGCTCGGTCTGGGTGACGAGCTTCCTGTGGCGCCCGGGCTACGCACTCTCCTTCGGCGCCCTCCAGCTGGCGCACAAGTTCGCCAGGCTCGACCTCGACACAGGACGCGTCCTCCAACAGGTGGATGGGGTCTCGGGAGCCGTCAGCCGCCGCGGCCAGGTCGCCACGTCTGACATCTCTGGGAGCATCGTGGAGCGTGACCGCCACACCCTGGAGCCGATCGCCAAGCTCGCCGGGGGGAAGGGTGAGCAGGACCAGGTGGCGTTCAGCCCCGACGGCCGGATGCTCATCGCCTCCGGTGACGAGGGCACGGTCCAGCTCTACGACACCGGCACCTGGACGCGCCTGGCGGAGATCCCCAGCGCGGCCCCCTATACGTTCCATGAGGGCTGGCTGCGGCCGGACCACCAGGCGGTCGCGGTCAACACCGCCCACGGCGTGGTCGAGTGGACCTTGGTCCCGCGGCAGCTGGCCGATGCGGCGTGCGAGCTCGCCGGGCGCAACCTCACCCAGGCCGAGTGGGCGACGTATCTGCCCGACCAGCCCTACCAGCGGACCTGCTCGGACTACCCGGCCGGGACCTGAGCGAGCCGGCTGGGCCGCACCGGCCGGCCGTCCTGGTCGAGCTCCACGACCAGGTGCTCCGGCGGCGGGTACTTCACGACGGCGCAGTTGCGCTTGACCAGCTCCTCGCCGACGAGGTTGCCGGTGCGGCGGTCGAC
>Ga0068860_100001331_pt1 | contig 26860 bp, 22 predicted proteins | sample KBSSwiS32_FD_66597 | JGI IMG/M metagenome (GOLD analysis project Ga0068860, IMG submission 66597) | Switchgrass rhizosphere microbial communities from Kellogg Biological Station, Michigan, USA - KBS Switchgrass S3-2 | ecosystem: Host-associated > Plants > Roots > Rhizosphere > Soil ...
CGGCGTCGGAGAGCGGGAGCATCTCCTCGTCGGAGCGCAGGTTTGCAAACGCGGTGCGGATCGCGTCGGCGGTCATGCTCTGGAGCCAGAGGCGGCTGATGGGCTGCTTGGCCTTGGTGGCGCGGATGATGTTGCGAAAAATGAGTTCGCCTTCGCGACCGGCGTCGCACGCATTAATGAGCGCGGTGACGTCCTTGCGCTTGATCAGACGTTTCAACACTGCAAGACGGCTGGCGTTTTTCTCGATCGGGGCCAGGCCGAATTCGGGCGGGAGATGGGGGAGCTTCTCCATGGTCCACTTGCCGCGGGCGATCTCGTGCTCCTCCGGCACGACGAGCTCGAGCAGATGTCCGACAGCGCTGGAGATGACATATTGGTCGTTCTCAAAAAAATCAGCGGCTTTTTTCGCGCCAAGTACGCGCGCCAGATCGGCGGCCACGCTTGGTTTCTCTGCTATGACTAGTGTTTTTCCCATCTTTAAATCAGCTTCACGAAGTGTTGCGCCGGGAGTTGTTTCACCAGCCTTTTCATTTCGAGGGTGAGCAACGTAGAGGACACTTTGGCCGTTGGCAAACCGCTTTTTGTAATTATCTCATCGATAGGTGTTTCTGAATCACCAATAGCCTCATAAATTTTTTTCTCAAGCTCATCCAACAGATCGGAGCGCGGCGGGGCGGCTGCAAACTTCGGAGTTTCGGGAAATAAAACCTGCATATCATCGAGGATATCGCTGGCGCTCATCACGAGCTTTGCGCCCTGCTGAATGAGGCGGTTTGAGCCGGCCGAGGTCGGGCGGTTGATCGGCCCCGGCACGGCGTAAACCGACCGGCCCTGGTCGATAGCCTGCGACGAGGTGATTAACGCGCCACTGGTCAGCCCCGCCTCCACCACGAGCAGGCCGAAACTCATACCGCTCACGATGCGGTTTCGCATCGGGAAGGTCTGGGTGTCGGCCTTGGTATCCATGGAGAACTCGGTGATCAGCGCGCCTGATTCGGTGATCTTTTCCGCGAGCGCAAGATTCTCGGCGGGGTAGAGTTTGTTCAGTCCGGAGCCAAGCACGGCAACCGTGCGGCCCTTTGCGGCCAGCGCGCCTTGATGTGCGGCTGTATCGATGCCGCGGGCCAGGCCGCTTATCACGCTCATGCCCGCATAGGCGAGTTGATAGGAAAGTTTCTTGGCCGACTCCAGGCCGTAATGGCTCGCCTGCCGGGAACCGACGACGCCTATGCCATGTCCATCCCGTTCCTCCAGTTTTCCCCATACATACAGGACGATGGGAGGATTATGGATCTCCCGGAGCAGTTTCGGATATTCCCTGGACTGTAAAGTCAAAACCTGTGCGCCGAATTCCTGGATGCGGTTCAACTCTGCCGGAAGATCGACGTGGTCTTCCCAGCGCGCAATCGTTTCCGCGGTTTCGTTGCCGATGCCATTCACCGCGCGCAACTGGCCCGGCTTTGCAGTGAGGATGCGGTCCGGGGTTTCAAAGATCTCCAGTAATTTGCGCAACCGCACCGGTCCCATGCCGGGAACCATATTGAGGGCGATGCATGCTTCGGTTTCAGTCACGGGGATTGTTTGAAAGAGGAAAGCCCGAAGCGCCTACTTCATTTCTGATTTTTCAAAACGTCGATGAACTCCGCCGGGGTCTTTGCCTGCATGAGCTTTTCGCATATTTCCTTGTTCTTCACGGACCGCGCCAGCGAGCCGACGCAGATCAGGTAGTCGCTGATAAGGGCCTTGGGGGTGCCGATGACGAAGATCAAATGCACCGGTTCCGCGCTGTTATCAAATTTCACGCCCTTCGTGCTTCGGCCCACCGCCAGCACGATTTTGTCCACGCAATCCGTGCGCGCATGGGGGAAGGCGATGCCGTTTCCCACCACTGTGGAGTTCACTTTTTCCCGGGAGAGAAGCGCCTCGTGGAAGCCGTTCAGATCGTGCACGCAGGGGTTGGGGCCAAACAGGTCCACAACCTCCCGCAGCGCGCCGGAATGGGTCTGGTCCTGCAAATCAAGCGTGATTTGTTTTTCTGAAAGCAGATCGGCTAAAGAGCTGGGCATGGCGGCCATTTAAATAAACCCAGCGGGGCGGATTGCAAATCTCTTTTGCGTGGAAGGAGGAGATGCCCGGCGCGAAAATTGAATCCGCAACGGGCGGCATGGCGTATATTAAGATGAGCACCGCCACCAGCGCGGATGTCTGAATATTTGATTCCATGAAATTTCTCACCACCTTTTGCATCGCGCTCGTTGCGATGCTATGCAATGCCTGTTCGGACGACAAACCCATGAATACCCAGACCGACCCCCATTCACCCGCCCCGATGCCGAAAGTGCCCGAGGGAGATGAAGTCATCACGCTAGGCGCAGGTTGTTTCTGGTGCACGGAAGCGGTTTTCCAGCAGCAGCCCGGCGTCGTCTCCGTGACTTCCGGTTACATGGGCGGCAAGGTGAAGAATCCGACCTACGAGGATATTTGTTCCGGCCAGACGGGCCACGCCGAGGTTTCCCAGATCGTGTTCGATCCCAGGAAGACGAGCCTGGAGAAAATCCTGAAAGTCTTCTGGCAGGCCCACGACCCGACCTCGCTGAACCGCCAGGGCGCGGATTCCGGGACGCAATACCGGTCGGCCATTTTTTACAGCACCGACGCGCAGCGCGAGGTTGCGGAAAACTCGAAAAAAGAAGCCGGGAAGGAATTTCAGGATCCGATCGTCACGGAAATCACGAAGGCCTCGGACTTTTATCCGGCCGAGAATTATCATCAGGATTACTACCGGTTGAACAAGAACAGGAATCCGTATTGCACGATGATCATCGCGCCGAAATTGAAAAAGCTGGGGCTGGAGCACTAATGGCGTCCCCGGGCTTGTTTTTTTCCTGGTTCCGGACGAGTGTATCTATATAACAAAGTGTAAACTTTGATCCACAGTATTCCGACATTGCGGCTGCCATGATGTTTTTACCTTCCCCTTCCGGGACAATTTTCCAGAAAAACGGGACGGGCAAGAAAGGCCTGGGGTCCTGGGGAGAGATCGTTCCGGCGGAGAAGTTGGAGCAATTGCATTTGAGCTGGTATTACAACTGGACTCCGTTTCCGAAAAAAACCGCAGCGCCCGGCCTGGAGTTTGTGCCCATGTTCTGGTCCGGCGAGTTTGTGACCGCGCGTAATATCGAGCTGGTGCAGAAGAGCGACGCCAGGGCAGTGCTCGGATTCAATGAACCTGATCACGGCGGCCAGTCGATGATGACCGTCGACGAATGTCTTGATTTATGGCCGCAACTGATGGTGCTGAAGCAACGCCTCGGGAGCCCCGGGCCTGCCGGCTACCAATGGCTGGAAAAATTCATGCCTGAAGCGAAGGCGCGCGGATTGAGGGTGGATTTTGTCTGTATTCACCTGTACCCGGATTTCACCGATCCGGGTGCCGTTGATGGCGTGGAGAAAATTCTCAATGACGTCCATCAAAAATACGGTCTGCCGATCTGGCTTACGGAATTCGGCGCGGTGGATGTCAAGGCATGGCATCAGCCCCGGCACCGCGCGCCGACGCCCGAAAAGGCGCGGTTGTTTGTTAAAAAACTCCTCCCGATGCTGGAGCGGCTGCCTTTCCTGGAGCGATATGCATGGTACATTGACGTGGCCACCAATGAATACAGCCCGGGATCGATTTTCAGCCCGCAACGCCAGAAGCTCACCCCCCTGGGAATGATTTTTCGCGATGCGCCATAAGTGAATCGGGCACAGCCTGCCCAGTAATTTTTCCTGCAACCGGTTCGAAAGCCGTTCATTCTATTGCGTGTTTCGTGGGTTTGTGATACGCGTGGAAGGACTTGCATACACAAGGCCTTCAGTTTAGCGCCGCACCAATTCACCAATGACATTCAGGCATCCCGGAAAACGGATTACCACCGCAGGCGTCGGGCTTGTATTGGGTATATTGATATGTTTCGGGGCCTTTTATGCGTATTGGAGCACGCATCGCACCCTGGACATGCTTCAAGCGGTCGATCATACACGCGAAGTTCGTTTTGAACTTGAGCACACTTTGGTCGGCATCGTGGATGCCGAGACGGCGGAACGGGGTTACCTTCTCACTGGCAGGGATTTGTCGCTCGCACTTTTTGAACCCAGCGTGCTAGCCGCGGAGGATTCCATGGCAAAATTACGGGCGCTGACGCCGGACCACCCTGCACAGCAGGTCCGCCTCGGAAAACTGGCGCTTTTTTTCCAACGAAAAGTCGCGCGCATGCGGGAGCAGATCAAGGTAAGGCGCGAGCAGGGTTTGGAGCAGGTGATCGCCATTGCCGGGACGATGGAAGGGAGACAAATCATGGACACGATCCGCTCCACCGTGAAGGAGATGGAGGAGACGGAGGACCACCTGTTGAAGCAGCGCTCGGACGCTGCGCGCGATGCTTCACGCACCACCTTGATTGTGGTCACGACCGGGAGCGTGCTGGCGATCCTGCTCGTGATTTTTGCGGCAATGATGGCCAAACGCGATCTCGATGCGCGGCAGCGGGTGTCGCAAATGCTCGACGGGGCGCGTGTCTATGCGGAAAGCATCGTGAATACCGTCCGGGAACCGCTGCTCGTGATCGACAGGCGGCTTAATGTGGAAAGGGCGAACCAAACCTTTTACCAGAACTTTCGCACCACTCCGGGGGAGACGGAAGGTACACCGCTCGCAAGCCTGAACAACGGTGTCTGGAATGATTCGAAACTGAAGGTGGCGCTCGAAAATGCCCTGGCGAAGAACCATTCGTTTGACGACCTGGAAGTGATCCATGAACACCCGGGGACGGGTTCCCGCACGATGTTGATGAACGGCAGAAAGTTGATCCGGCCGGGGAACCATTCGGAAGCCGTGTTGCTTTCCATTGAGGATATCACCGAGCGCAGGAAGGTGGAGCAGATGCACCTGCAATTCCGCGCGCTCTTCGAGTCGCTGCCGGGGCTTTATCTTGTGCTCAAGCCGGACCTCACCATCGTGGCGGTCAGCGACGCATATCTTACGGCCACCATGACCAAACGCGACGAGATTCTCGGCCGGGGATTGTTCGAGGTTTTTCCGGATAATCCCGATGATCCCGCCGCCAGCGGTGTTTCAAATCTACGGGCGTCCCTGAACCGTGTGATCCAAAACGGCGTGTCCGATACCATGGCAATCCAGAAATACGATGTACGCCGACCGGATGGCGAATTCGAGGAGCGATACTGGAGCCCGATCAACTCGCCCGTAATGGGTGCAGATCACCAGATCGAGTACATCATCCATCGCGTGGAGGATGTGACCGATTTCGTGAAGCAGAAGCAGCCTGCCAGCACCAACCATGATGATCTGCGCGTGCGGATGGAAAAAATGGAGGCGGAAATTTTCCGCAGTTCGCAGGAGGTGCAGGCGGCGAACCGGCAATTGCACGCGGCCAACGCGGAACTGGAGGCGTTTTCCTATTCCGTCTCGCACGATCTCCGCGCGCCGCTGCGCCACATCGACGGTTTCTCCGACATGCTTGCGAAACGGGCCGGGGATGCGCTCGACGAAAAGGGGAAAAGGTTCCTGTCCACCATCACTGAATCTGCAAAACGCATGGGAACGCTCATTGACGATCTGCTCATTTTTTCCCGAATGGGCCGGGCGGAAATGAAACGCGAGAAAGTCGATATGAATGCGCTTACGGGCGAGGTGATCAAGGACCTGCACACGGAGATTGGCAGCCGCAACATCGAGTGGAAACGCCAGCCGCTGCCGGATATTTATGGCGACCCCGCCTTGCTGCGGCAGGTGCTGGTAAACCTGGTTTCCAATGCATTGAAATACAGCGGCCCGCGCGATCCCGCCGTGATCGAGATCGGCTGCACCACAGAAGGCATGTCCGGGGAAACAGTCTTCTTTGTCCGCGACAATGGCGTCGGGTTCGACATGGCTTATGCCGACAAGCTTTTCGGCGTGTTCCAGCGCCTGCACCGCGCCGATGAGTTTGAAGGCACCGGGATCGGCCTTGCGAACGTGCGGAGGATCGTGATGCGCCACGGCGGCCGCACATGGGCCGAGGGAAAAGTGGGCGAAGGCGCGACGTTTTACTTCTCGCTGCCGAAGCACGAGGAGAGGAGTTAGCCGGTAATTCCGGGACGTCGTTTTTGTCAGGTGCCGGGCGTGGGATATGGAAGCGCAAGGTAATAGCGCCTGGCCTGCAGACCGTCCGGATTAGCACCGGTGTTGCGGAAAGTTACCGGTAATGTGCCGCACTCAACCGGCTCCGAACAGGGGCAAAGGTGAAAATGCAAATGCGGCAGGCCTCCCGTGTTTCCGGTGTTGCCACTCAATCCGATAGGTTGTCCTGCGACGACATGATCGCCAATCTTAACGAGCGCGCCGTTTTCCGTGAGGTGGGAATAAGCTGCAATGGTGCCGTCCGCATGCCGGATCTTAACCCAGTTTGATTCACCCTCTCCAGGCTGGCCGTTGTGAAATTTCATGCGGATTTCGGCAACGACTCCCGCGCGGGCCGCGGTGACCGTCGTACCGATGGGCATCACGAAATCATAGGCATACTTGTAGGGACCGTGGTGGCCCCCGGTCGTCGAGCAATTGGCCTGATTTACGTAATAAGTGGACCCAACCGGGTATGGAAGAACATAGGGAGATGTCTGCCAGTCCGGGAATGGACCGCAGGAATCCAGGCGATCACGCCTGACAATCAATGCAATGAGCGCGAGAAGGCCCGCAGCGCAGTAAAGCTTTGCACGCAGACTCATGGATCATCAGAGGGCGTTGATGATCAAGCTCAAGAGAAAATCCGGGAAGATGCCGAGGATTACGATCGCAGCGCCGAGAGTGGACAATGTGAGGAATTGAATGCCATCGAGTCTGATGGTGGAGACACCGGTATCCGCTCCTTGATCCACGAAGATGACCTTAAGCACCGAGAGGTAGTAGTAGAGCGACACAAGGCTGCCAGCCAGGGCGAGCGCCACGAGCCAAAGACCGGCATGGCTTGGACCCGCCGCGACGACCGCCGTGAAGAGATAGAACTTGCCGAAGAAGCCTGCGAACGGTGGAAGCCCGGCGAGCGACAGGAGAAAGATTCCCATGCATGCCGCCAGTAGGGGAGAGCGTTTGTACAGCGCGGTGAAATTTGCGATGTCATCACCGCCGGTCTCGCGTTTTACGAGCGCTACAATGCCAAATGTGCCCACCAGCGTGACGGCGTAGATGGTGGTGTAAAACAGTGTGGATGCATATCCCTGGCTGCCTGTGGCAAGCAGACCGAGCAGCGTATAGCCGGCATGCGCGACCGCGGAGTAGGCAAGCAACCTGCGCAAGTTTCGTTGCGCGAGCGCGACCACATTTCCGAGGATGATCGAAAGGGCGGAAAGTAGTGCGATCAACGAAAACCAACCGGCGTCGAAATGCTGCCATGCCGCGCTCTGGTGGACGGGGCCAAAGCCCACGAGCAGGATTTTTCCAAGCACGAAGAATGACGCGACCTTCGATCCGGAGGCGATGAATGCGGCGGAGGGGAGGGGCGCGGCCTGGTAGGTGTCCGGTGCCCAGAGGTGGAACGGCGCGGCGGCGATCTTGAACGCGAAGCCGGCAAGTGTCATCGCGATCCCGGCGGCGAGCAGAGGTTGCACGGACTGAGAACTGAGTTTATGGCCGATCTCCGCGAGGCTGGTCGAGCCACACATCCCGTACACGAGGCTAAGCCCGAAAAGGGTGAATGCGCTCGCGGTGCTGCCAAAGAGGAAATATTTCAGCCCGGCCTCGACTGCGAGGATGTCGGACTTGTTGAACGCCGTCAGGATGTAGAGCGAGAGCCCGGTCAGTTCGAGACCGATGAAGATCATGAGCAGTTCCTCGCTGCCAATGAGGAGCATGAGCCCGATGGTTGCGAACAGAATGAGCGCGAAATATTCTCCTTTGTGCGGGGTGAATGAATTGTCCCGGGCAAGGAGCACGGTGAAAAACGCGAGCGCGAGGATGATGATTTTGAAGAGCGAGGTCAGCGGAGTGACCACGAGCATGCCGTGGTTCAGAGTCGCCTGCGCGGGCAGGCATTTCGCGGCAAATATTGCCGCCACAAGTCCGGTTGCCGCGACCGGCACAAAAAGATTCCGCGCGCGCCATGCCGTGAACTGAAGGCCCAGCAATACGAGGGCCGTGATTGCCACTACGGCTTCCGGTGATGCGAGCTTGAGGAGTTCGGCGTAGTTCATCGGTTCGTCAAAAAGTGCATGGCTTCCACCGCGGGCATGATGCGGTCGAATAATGGCTTCGGATAAATGCCGACGGCGAAGGTGGTGGCTATGAGGAGGGCCGCGCCCCATTTTTCCGCCGTTGAAATGGGATCGCACACCAGCGGCGTGACCGGTGTTTTTTCACCGAAGAAGGATTGCTTGAGGGCCCGCAATGTAAACGCGGCGGTCAGCACCATGCCGGTGCCGGTGATGACCGTGAGCACGGGGTAGGCACGCCATGCGCCCAGCAGGATCGTGATCTCCGCCACGAAACCGCTGAATCCGGGGATGCCCATGGAGGCCGCGGAGGCGATGGCGAATGTGCATGCTGCGAACGGGAGGACGCGCGACAGGTTCATGCCCGACAGTTCGTCGAGATCGCGTGTATGTGTACGCGGGTAGATCATGCGTCCGACGACGGCGAAGAGCAGTCCCGCGATGATGCCGTGGGAGAACATTTGCAGCACCGCGCCTGCAACGCCGAGCGTCTGCGCGGTCGCAATTCCGAGCAGGACAAATCCCATGTGGTTCACGCTCGAATAGCCGATCACGAACTTGAGATCGCGCTGTCGGAGCGCGACCGCCGCGGCGTAAACGATGCCAGCCACCGCGAGCAGCACGATTGCATTACGCCACATTTGAAACCCCGCAGGGAAGAGATTGATCGCAACGCGCAAGGCACCGTAAGCGCCGAGTTTCATTACGATGCCCGCGAGCAGCATGGAGCCGGCGGTCGGGGCGGCGACGTGGCCGGTGGGCGCCCATGTGTGAAACGGCCACATGCTCGCCAGCACGGCAAAACCGAGGAACATCACCGGGAATGCCCATGCCTGAAGTTGCGGGCTGAAATGAACATGTGTGAGCGCCATGAGATTGAACGAACCCCCGGCGACATAGGCGGCTATGATCCCGACCAGCACCAGCGCCCCGCCAAAAAATGAATAGAGGGTCAGCTTCATCGCACCGTAGGCCTTGTTCGTCGATCCCCAGATGGCGATGAGGAAATATTTCGGGACGATTACGAGTTCATAGAAGACGAAGAAGAGGAACAAATCCGCGCTCAGGAATACGCCGTAGGAACCACCGACCACGAGCAGGAGCCAGAAGAAGAATTCGTTCTCCCGCTCCGCGATATTCCACGAGAATAACACAGCACTGATCGCCACGATGCCGGTCAGCAGCACCATGGTGAGGCTGATACCGTCAGCGGCCAGATAGTATTCCATGCCAAGCGCGGTCACCCACGGCACGCGGACGATGGTTTTCAGCGTGCCGTAATTTCCTCCCTGGAAAAATGCGGACAGCGCGACTGCGCATCCTGCCGCAGAAGTGCCGAGCGCGAGCCAGCGTGCCCATATGCGCGGCGAGAGCAGGATCACGATCGCACCGATGAATGTGAGGTAGATGGTCCAGGCAATCATCGCGGTCAGGTGAAGATGTGCGCCATTTGCACGACGGTGGTGTTGATGATGTTAAGCATGAATTGCGGGGCAATTCCGATCCAGAGCATGAGCAGGGAGACGGGAAGGATGATCCAGTTTTCGGCCGGTGTAAGTTCGCTGAATGCGGAGGTATTCTCCGTGACAGGGCCGCTGAAAAGCGCCTGCATTGCCCGCAGCAACACAATGGCCGTGACGAGCAGGCCGATCGCGGCGAAGGAACTCGCGACAGCGGCGAGTGTGAACGCACCCTTGAAAATCAGGAACTCACCGATGAACCCGTTCAGTCCGGGCAAACCAAGCGAGGAGAACATCGCGAGTCCCATCCACCCGCAGAAGAGCGGGGCGCGTTGCATCAATCCGCCAAAATCGTCGATGCCCCGCGCGCCACGGCGCTGTTCCAGCAATCCGACATAATAGAACAACGTTGCGGCGGTGATGCCATGGCTGAAGATTTGCAGAAACACGCCGCTCAATGCAGCCGTGACGCCGGCTTGCGCATGGCCTGGCGCGACGCCCACTGCAAACAATCCCAGCATGCAATAGCCGAGATGGTTGATCGAGAGATACGCGACCATCCGTTTCAAATCCTTTTGCGCCCACGCGGCCAGCGAGGAAAAAATGATGGAGCAGACCGCCAGCGCGAGCAGCCATGGGCCGAGCCTGCCCATTTGATGCGGGAAGAGAGGCAATAGCAGGCGGATGAAACCGTAGACGCCCATCTTTGACAGTACGCCAGTCAGCACCATCGAGACTCCCGTGGGCGCGCTGGAATACGCGTCGGGAAGCCATGTGTGAAACGGGAAGAGAGGCACCTTTACAGCGAGGCCCAGAAAGATTCCCGCGAAAATCAACCAGGAGGCATAGAAGCCGAAGAAATGGTCGCCGAGTTCGTCCATGAGGCCGCCCGTGACGCTGATCTTTGTGAGTTGCGCGAAATCGAATGTGCCGGTCGCGACGTAAATCGCGAGGAAGGAGAGGAGCATCGCGATGCTGCCGAGGAACGTATAGACGAAAAACTTCATCGCAGCGCGGTCGCGGTTTTCGCCGCCCCAGATCTTGATGAGCAGATACGCCGGCAGCAGGCTCATTTCGTAAAACAAAAACCAGAGCACGAAATTCTGAGCGGTGAACGTCCCGTAGAGCGATGACTGCATGACCAGCATGAGCGCGTAATACGTGCGTTCCGCTTTTTGCGCGGCAAACGCGAAGGGGAACACGAGCGATGTCAGCATCACGAGCAATAGGCTCAGCCCATCGACACCGAGCAGGTATTCCGCGCCGATCGCCTTGATCCATTCGTGGCGCTCGACCATTTGCATCCCAAGAGTGATGTCGAACCCGCGCCACATCAGGAAAGCGAGCAGCAGCGTCGCGGCGGTGCAAATGAATGCCAGCATGCGCGCGATACTGCGAGGCGCGAAGGCTATGGCTGCGGCACCGGCGAGGGGGATGAGGATGAGTGCGGTGATCATGCCAGCCATACGTAAAGGATCAGCAATGCCAGGGTTCCGAGGCCGATGGCGCGCAGGTAGTTCTGGATCTGCCCGGAGTGCCACAGGGACATTTTCCCGCCGAGTTCCCGTGCGGTTTCACATCCCTGGTCGACGCCGATGTTGATGCCTCCCTCGTCGAAGTTGGAGGCGAGGTATGCGAGTAGCTGGCCGAAGCCGCTCACGAGGCGCACATAGCCATCCCAGATGCGGCGGTCCATCCAGTCGGCTGCGCGCGCGGCGGTTGCGCTCCATGCGAGAATTGTTTTTTCATACGACTCGTCGATCCACATTTTATTCTCGAGGAATCGGAACAGTTCCGGTTGTGATTCCTGCAAGGGATCGGTCGCGCCCGCCCGGCTGTAGAGCCGGATGCCGGTGGCCACACCGGCGCCCACAATCAGCAGCGACAGGAAAACGATCGGTTGCAGCAGGTGTCCCCCGTGCACGGGCTCGCCAGTGAGGTAGCTCTCCAGCCACGGCCAGGCGGGAGTCAGCACGATGCTGAACAACACTGCGCACACCGCCAGCACGATCAAGGGAATCGTCATGACGAGCTGGCTTTCGTGAGCATGCCCGGAGGCTTCGCGGCTTTTGCCGTAAAATACGTATGCCATTTGGCGGGTCATGTAGAGCGCGGTGAGGAATACGCCCGCGAGCATGAGGTAGTGCGGCACGATGGAAACGGGCCAGTGCCAGGTGGCGTTCAGGATTTCCTCCTTCGTCCACGCGCCGGAAAAAAGGAGCGGGAAGCCACTGAGTGCCATCATGCCCACGGCGTATGTGGCGAAGGTCACGGGCATGAGATTTTTCAAGCCACCCATCCTGCGGATGTCCTGCTCGTGGTGGCATCCGTGGATCACCGAGCCGGAGCCGAGGAACAGCAGCGCCTTGAAGAAACCGTGCGCGAGCAGATGCATGATACCTGCCGCCATGCCGCCGACGCCGAGCGAAACCATCATCAGGCCAAGTTGTGATACCGTGGAGTAGGCCAGGATGCGCTTGATGTCGGCCTGAGCGAGCGCGATGAGCGACGCCATGACCGAAGTGATCACACCGATCCACACGACTACATTCAGGGCAGGAGTTACGCCATTGATTGCGCCGAAGGAGAAAAGGGGATACATGCGCGCGACCAGGAACACACCCGCCGCCACCATCGTGGCGGCATGGATCAGCGCGCTCACCGGCGTGGGGCCTTCCATGGCATCGGGCAGCCAGACGTGCAGCGGGAATTGTCCCGACTTGCCCGCTGCGCCGCAGAATACGAGCAACGCGATGCATGTGACGCCCGCTCCGAGCGAGAGCAGCGCAGTGTGTTCAAGACAGCCTCCGCCTTCATCGTAAAACAACAGCGTGCCGCTTTTACCGTAGAGCCAGAGCAGCCCGATGAAAAATCCGATATCGCCGATCCGCGTGGTGATGAATGCCTTCTTCGCCGCTGCCGCCGCGCTGGGTTTGTGAATCCAGAAACCGATCAGCAGATACGACGCAAGCCCTACCAACTCCCAGCTCATGAACAGGAAAAGCAGGCTGTTTGCGATGACCAGCCCTAGCATTGCCGCGGAGAAAAAGGAGAGGCATGCAAAGAAGCGGTTGAAATTTTCATCCTCCGCCATGTAGCCGACGCTGAAGACGAAGATGCAAAGGCTGACGAGTGTGATCATCACCAGCATCCCGGCTGTGAGGGGATCGAGGAGCCAGCCGATGCGCAGCGGTGTTTCGCCGAAGATGAACCATGTGAAATTGTGGACTGCGCGCCAGCCCGGTGCGTGCAGTGTTTGAATGAACGCAACCAGCGAGAATACGAGGGCGATGGCCTGGCCGGCAGTCGCGGAGACCACCGCGAGTTTTCGTCCCGGCGTGGAGAAGAAAAGGATGATGAGCGACGCAAGGAGCGGCGCACCCGGGATCAGCCAGAGGTGGGAGACAATCCAGGGCGTCATCCTTTGAGCTTGTCCAGTTTGGAAACCTGCGTGGTTTTGTAGTGGCGGTAAACCACGATCACGAAGCCGAGTCCCACTGCGGCCTCCGCGGCGGCGATGGCGATGGAGAAGATTGCAAACATCACCCCGGTAGGTTGCGGCTGGGGGCTGAAACGCCAGAATGCGATGAAGTTCAGGTTCGCGGCGGTGAGCATCATCTCGATGCCGATCAAAATAAAAATCGCGTTGCGGCGGCTCAAGACGGCCATCAACCCCACGGAGAACAATGCGGCCGAAATGACGAGAAAAAGAGGGAGCGACAGGGTCATCGTTTCTTTTCCTCCATCACAAGGACGAGCGCGCCGACAAGCGCCGCCGTGAGAAGCACGCCCGTGCATTGCAGGGGCCAGGTATATTCCGCCATCATCGTGACGCCGATTTCTTTTACAGTGATCGCCCCGGATTTTGCCGGAATGCCGGCGATTGACGTGGTGTTTGCGATTGCCCAGAACAAACCCGCGAATACCGCCCCCGCGACGATGACGCCCCCCCAATTGATGGCCGCCACGTTTTCCTCCTCGCGCTGCGTGAGCAGTATGGTGAAGACGATCAGCACGGCCACTGCGCCCACGTAAACAAGGACCTGCACGAGTCCCACAAACTCCGCGCCGAGCAAAAAGTAAAAAGCTGCGACGCCAAGGAACGCCAGTACAAGGCTCAGCGCCGCGTGGATCAACTTCGGCAGGGCGGCAGCCGCCAGCGCGCCGGCCAGCGTGAGAATCGCGATTGCGGTGAAGGCAACGATGTTCATTCTGCGAAGCGATAGATGCGCGGCGTGAATTGTTTCCTGGCGCCGGTCAGGTGGAGAAGTCCCGCACCGGAGAGTCCCACGATGATGAGAGAGAGCAACCACCCGGCAATACTATGATAACTATAGTGCCATACCGCCGCGGCGAGGATGCACACGAATGTCATCGGCAGCATGAATTTCCAGGCGAAGTTCATCACCTGATCCACCCGGATACGCGGCAGTGTCCCGCGAATCCAGATGAACGTGAAGAGCAGCACGGAAAGCTTCGCAAAAAACCAGATATATGACGGAATGAACTCCAGCCATGCCGTGGGCGCATGCCAGCCTCCAAGGAATAGCGTGACTGCGAGACCACTGACGGCGAACATCCCGAAATATTCCGCCATGAAAAACGTGGCGTATTTGAAGCCGGAATACTCCGTCATGTGTCCCGCGACGATTTCAGATTCCCCCTCGGGGATATCGAACGGTGTGCGGTTCGACTCCACAAGTCCGGCAACGAAAAACAGCAGGAACGTCGCCGCTCCCCATGGAGTGAGCACAAACCAGTGCGGTACGGTATATAGATAGTAGCCGCTCTGCGCATCCACGATTGCATCGGGAGAGAGTGCGCCGGTAATCATCACCACTGGTAACGCCGCAACGATCAGGGGCAACTCGTAGCTGACCATTTGCGCAATGGCGCGCATGGCTCCGAGCATCGAGTATTTATTATTGCTGGACCATCCCGCCATGAATACCGCGAGCTCCGTGGCGGAGCCGATTGCGAAGAAAAACAGGATGCCCCCGTCGATGGCGAACGCGGTCATGTTCCGTCCGTAGGGGATCACGCCGAGCGCAAGGATCGCCGGGGCGACCATCGCCAGCGGCGCGAGGAAGTGCACCACTTTGTCCGCGTTGTAGGGGACGATGTCCTCCTTGATCAGCATCTTGATGCCGTCGGCGGCCGGTTGCAGCAGCCCGAACGGGCCGACGCGGTTCGGGCCGTAGCGGTTCTGGATGCGCGCCAGGATTTTCCGTTCCCACACCGAGATCAAAGCGAAGAGCGTGAGAAAAACGCCGAGCACCCCGGCGATATTGATCAGGCTGGAAAGAATCTGCACGCTCCACGCCGGCATCCAGGGGGCGTGAAGAGTAAGCCACCCTGCGAGCCACGCGATGAAGCGCTGCTTGGCGATCACAAACACTTGATCAAAAAGGTGGAACATTTGACAAAATTAGCGTTGCTGATGTTGCAGTAAACCGTAAGCTTCGGGGGAAGAGCAAGCCTGCTATTGAGGTATGCTTTGCGGATTTTGTTGTCGATGAAAGTTTAATGAAAACATCGGTAAACCCCTACTTTTTTCTCGTAATTTTTTCAGGCGTGGCGGTTGTGTTTCCGCTGATCCCGCTCGCGCTTGCGTGGATGTGGCGGAGATTTTTCCAGCCGCCCAAGCCGGGGCCTGACAAGAATGCGACCTACGAGTGCGGCATCGAATCGCTGGGCGAGGCGAGGGTGCAATTCAAATCGCAGTACTATATATACTGCATCATTTTCCTGATCTTCGACGTGGAAGCCATTTTCCTGGTGCCGTTTGCGGTGGCATTCACCAGCATCCCCGTGGGGGCGTTCATCGCGGTCCTGATATTTTTACTGCTATTGATAGAAGGGCTCGTGTGGGCCTGGTGCAAGGGCTGCCTGAACTGGACAAACTAAAATGGAAACCGGATCCACGATTGACGAAGGCTTGAAAAGCGAGTTGAAGGCGCACGGCATATTCGTCGTCACCATGCAGGAACTTTACAACTGGGGAAGGCGCAATTCCATCTGGCCGCTGCAGTTCGGCCTCGCATGCTGTGCGATCGAGATGATCGCCGCAGCTGCGTCACGCTACGACCTCGCGCGGTTTGGCGGGGAGGTTTTCCGGCCATCGCCACGACAGGCCGATCTCATGATTGTTGCGGGTACTGTAACCAAGAAAATGGCGCCGCAAGTCGTGCGGCTCTACAACCAGATGCCCGATCCGAAGTATGTGATCGCCATGGGCGCCTGTGCCATCTCGGGCGGGCCGTTTAAACAGGGTTATAATGTTCTCAAGGGCATCGACCGGTATATCCCGGTGGATGTTTACATCCCCGGCTGCCCTCCGCGCCCGGAGGCCCTGCTGCATGCGTTCATGGAATTGCAGAAGAAGATCGACGGCCAGAAGCTCGCCGGCCCGGGATTGGCCGGACACCTCGATCCAGACCGTCCCAGCGAATATCCCGTGCCTGAATTTGGCGCGCACGATCTCGAGCCGCCTTCCAATCCCGATCTATTTCGTCCGCCCGCGATTGAACGCGGAAGTTAACCATGGAATCTGTCGAAGAAATCAAATCGCGCATTGAGTTTTCCGTTTCCGGGGCGAAGGCGACTGTGGTGATAAACCAAAGCCCATCGAAGCAATCGTCGCTTCTCATTGATAATGAGCATGCATTCGATGTGGTGAAGTTTTTGCGCGATGATTCGCGACTCCTGCTCGATTATTGCTCGAATGTGACTGGTGTGGACTGGCTGGACCGCGTGGTTAAAACGAAGGTGAAAGTAAAAACCGTCGTCGATGGCGTGGAAAAAGAAGTGGAGGAAACCCGCGAGGAATCGTTCCCCGGTTATCTCGAGGCAGTGTATCATCTGTACTCGACGATCCACAAACACGGCCCCGTGATAATCCGTTTCCGCACGGCAGACCGGGGCGAAAATGCGAGGCTTACGTCCCTCACGCCGCTTTACCGCAGCGCGGAGTTTCAGGAGCGGGAGATTTTCGACCTGTATGGGATTCATTTCGACGGGCATCCCGACTTAAGGCGGATTTTGATGTGGGATGAGTTTGTCGATTTTCCGATGCGCAGGGATTATCGCGACCCGGATGACTACGAGTACGAACCCACGCCACATGATGAGGTGCTAGAGCGGGCCAAGGAGCATCGCCTTACGCCATGATGAATACCATGGAAGAAACGCCCGCGCCCCCGGCAACAATGACCTCGAAACTCGAAGGCGAAACCCTCGAGATTTCCATGGGGCCACAGCATCCCTCGACCCATGGCGTGTTCCGCATGAACGTTGCTCTCGATGGCGAGGTTGTTACAAAGCTTAAGCCGGTTTTCGGTTACCTGCATCGCAATCATGAGAAGATCGGGGAGAACGCCTCGTATCTTGGCTCGATGCCATATACCGACCGGCTCGACTATTTCTGCTCGATGACGAACAACTGGGCCTACGCCCTCTCGGTCGAGAAACTGGCCGGCATCGAGGTTCCGGAGCGCGCGGAATATCTGCGTGTCATCCTTGCCGAGCTTACGCGTCTTCAGAACCACGTCTCGCTCCTTGGCTTTTTCACCAGCGACATGGGGGCATGGGGCACGCCGCTCATGTACGCATTCCGGGAGCGGGAAAAAATCCTCGATCTGTTCGAGTCTCTCTCCGGCTCGCGCATGATGTGCAATTACATGCGGTTCGGCGGCTGCCGCTGCGATACGCCGAAGGGCTGGATCGAACGCGCGAAGAAAATCGTGGCGGAGTTTCCCGCTTTTCTCGATGAGTTTGAGCAATTGATTGTTTCCAATGAAATCCTGATCGCCCGCACGCAAGGCATCGGAAAGCTCTCCGCCGACCTTGCCATCAACGCCGGAATCACCGGCCCCATGCTCCGGGCCAGTGGTGTGAATTACGACATCCGCAAGGTGGACGGGTACGGGATTTATCCGCGCTTCAAATTCCGCGTGCCACTGGGCGATCATGGCGATTGCTACGACCGCATGATGATGCGGGTGCTGGAACTGCGCGAAAGCCTTGCAATCCTGAAACCGGCGCTCGATGAGATTCCCGCCGGGCCGGTGATGAACCCGAAGGTGAAGGTGCGCGCCTTCCGCCCGCCTGCGGGCGAGGCGTACGGGCGTATCGAGGCGCCGAAAGGCGAGCTTGGTTTTTATTTGATCAGCGGTGGCGGGCCGAATCCGTACCGTTACCGTGTGCGCCCGCCGAGTTTCATCAATCTCACCATCCTGGAAGACCTTTGCCTAGGGCACACCGTCGCGGATGTGATGGTGATCCTCGGCAGCATCGACATCGTTCTTGGAGAGGTGGACCGCTAAATGAACATGATTGGCTCAGGCATCGTAAAAGGCATGGCGGTCACCGCCCGGAACTTCATCGGTAGCTATTTCCAAAAAGAACGCCTCACGACCGTCCAGTATCCCGAGGAGCGTGACACGCTGCCGGAAGCCGCGCGCAATTTTCCTTTCCTTGTTTTTGACGGCAATGACGCCGAAGCCGGCCTTCGCTGCGTGGCATGCAAGATTTGCGAAAAGGAATGTCCGCCGCAGTGCATTTACATCACGAAGAGCACGGACAAAAAGCCCGACTACATGGACAAGCCGCAATTCTACCCGGCGGTGTTCGACATCGACATCTCGGTGTGCATGAGCTGCCAGATCTGCGTCGAGGTCTGCCCCTTTGAAGCGATCAAGATGGACCAGGTCTATGAATTGAGCCGTCGCGAGCGTTTCGACGCCCTGCTATTCCGCAAAGCCGACCTCGCAAAGCCAAACAGCTATTACCACAACATTCATCCGACCGAGGCCGCCAAGGTTGACGCGGTACTCGCCGAGGCTGCTGCCAAGAAGAAGCCTGCCTGATTCGCTGGTGGAAAACTCCGGCTTGAAACTCACGGGGCCGGTATTGAATGACGTGTTGCGCGACGACTTGATTTGATTTCGTTCCCGCTTATTTAATACTTCTGATCTATTTGAAGTAACACATGCTCATAATATTCGATGTCGACGGCACGCTTCTAGGCGGGGAAACCCATGATTGGGCGAGCTTTGCCACGGCAATCACGCACCACACGGGATTTGTTCCGACGCCGGAATTCTGGCAGTCGCTGGATGAGATTACTTCGCAATTCATTGTGCATGCGGTCCTGGGGGCGAAATCTGAGGAGGAAAAAAAGGAGATGGAGCGGCTCGTGCGGGCAATGCATCTGGAAGGGCTCAGGAAAGCGCACCAGGGCGATCCGAAGGCGTTCATGCCCATGCTTGGCGCCATGGAGTTGCTGCAGCATCTTGCGGCAATGGAGGGGGTCGATGTGGCGATTGCGACCGGGGACTGGCATCCGACGATCAGCTTCAAGCTGGCGGCTGCCGGGTTCGATGTCTCTTCGCTGCCGATGGCGACGGCTTCGGATTGCATGAGCAGGGCGGATATCATTGCGCTGGCGGCGTCGAGGGCAGGGCGTGAACTGCACGATGTTGTCTATGTCGGCGACGGGCCGTGGGATTTACTCGCGTGCCGCAAGCTCGGGATTCCGTTCATTGGTACGGGGAACAAAATCCACCGGTTGCTGGAAGCCGGAGCCGAGCACACCGTGCCGGATCTGTCGCCCTCGGCTTTCATGACGGTGTTGGAAAAAATACAATCCGCCAGGTAGCCCGGGATTTAAGAATGCGATTATCCGGACCTTGCTTATTTCTGGGAATGAAGCGTTCTTTCAGTTAATCCATCCTTTGTGCGTGTCCTAATCGTAGACGACGAAAAGAATATCCGGCTGTCGCTTAACATGGCGCTGGAGTCGATGAAGCATGATGTGTCGCTGGCATCGAACAGTGCGACGGCGCTGGACCACCTGAAGCGCGGCACGTTCGACGTGGTGCTGCTTGATCTGCGGTTGAGCCAGGAGAGCGGGCTGGATCTTCTCGATGAAATCATGCGCCTTTCGCCGCGTGTGGCGGTGATTCTTGTCACGGCATATGCCTCGATCGAAACGGCGGTGGAGGCGATGCGGCGCGGTGCATTCGATTATCTCCCGAAGCCTTGCACGCCCGAGCAGTTGCGCCAGGTACTCGCCCGCGTGGAGAAGACGAGAAAGCTGGAAAACCGCGTGGCTGAACTGGAATCCCGGATGAGTTCCGACCTGCCGGAGATGGACATTTCCACGCAATCGCCCCCGGTGCAGCGGGCGATCGATGTCGCGTTCAAGGCGGCGGACAGCGAGGCGACCATCATGATCCTCGGGGAAAGCGGCACGGGCAAGAGCATGCTGGCGCGGGCGGTACACCAGCGCAGCCCGCGCGCCCGCGGAGCTTTCATCACGGTGAGTTGTCCCAGCCTGTCGCGTGAACTTCTGGAGAGCGAATTGTTCGGCCATGCGAAGGGATCATTCACCGGCGCGCACACCGACACCTCGGGCAAGGTTGCCGCAGCGGATGGCGGGACACTGTTTCTCGACGAGATCGGCGAGCTTCCGATCGAGATTCAATCGAAGCTGCTGCGTCTTTTGCAGGAGAAGGAATACGAGCGCGTGGGCGAGACGAAATCGCACCGCTCGAATGTGCGCGTGATCGCGGCCACGAACCGCAATTTGCAGGAGGCTGTGAAAAGCGGAAAATTCCGCGAGGATTTGTTTTACAGGTTGAATGTCATCTCAGTTACGCTGCCACCATTGCGGGAACGCACGGGCGACATACCGCATCTTGTGGAGGGACAGTTGAAATTATTCGCAGCTCATGCCGGGAAAAAGACGAAGGTGATTTCACCGGCGGCGCTGGAGCAGATGCGGCATTACACCTGGCCCGGAAACATCCGCGAATTGCGCAACGTGATCGAGCGCGCGGTGATCCTGAGTTCCGGCGACCGGATCGAACCGCCCGACCTCGGGTTTGCGACACAGGAAACCTCGGAAATCCGTATTGGCGGAAAGGTGTCGCTGGAGGAACTTGAGACCGAGCACATCCGCCGCGTCGTCGAGAACTCAAAGACGCTGGAGGAAGCAGCCGGGATACTCGGAATCGATCCCGCGACGCTTTACCGCAAGAGGAAGAAGCAAGGCTGATCATGCGAGCGGGGCCGACCATTCGTCCAACGGTACGTGCGGGATTTCCACGGGCATGTCCTGACCGCCATCGAGTGGTGACGCGAGAATGCGGAAACCTCCGGCTTGCGAGGGGAGTGTCTGGCATTCGACAGTGATTGCTTTCAAGTCTGGATTCTTCGCATCGTACGGCATCTGCGGTTTCGAGACATCAATGATGCTGATTTTTGCATCCGCAGGTTCGAGTGTTTTGAGACGAAGGTGTTTTCCCTCCTGACTCAATGTGATTTCGGCGCCGCTTACTGAAACTTCCGCCTTTGTCAGCATCTGCCACCGCACGGTCACCGCGGTTTCGCCAGCCGTCCATTCATCTTGAAAAAGCACGTGCCTGTTTTCCAAAAGAGAGACGCCCCGCATGACACGACCGGCCTGCCCTTCATATGTGGAGGAAAGATCGATGACCGTGTGCGGCCACGGGCCGGATGCGTGGAAGCGCACGATCGAGGCATTGCCTTTCACGGACTGCTGAGCGCCGTTGAAAGTGAGCACGTTGTGCCCCTGGCTGCCGTAGCGGAATATTTTCCAGCGCCCGCCGTCCTGCTTCGCGTCCCATAGCCCGACGCCCGCGATTTCGAGACCGTGATATTCCTGCAAACCGGGGTCGATCGCCCAGCGGACACCTTCCGCTTCGAGGATGAATGAGCCGGCGTCCATGTGGGCATGCGGGGACGATGCGGAACCACCCTTGATGCCGATGTACACGGCGCGAGGATCGTTCCATGCCGAACGGTGGATGGCGACCGGGTTGACTCCGCGGCCGAGCCAGTGAAGCGCGGGCGCTGGACGGCTTGCGGTGGAAGAAGCGGGTGCCGGTTTCCACCAGATCAACGCCAGCGGAAACAACCTGTAGGAATTTTCATGGTGATTGGCCGGGCCCGCCTCGTATCTGACAAAGGCGGCTTCCATCATGGCGAGTTCGTATGTCACGAGTTCGGGAGCGTCCAGCCGCCTGGCAAACCAGAACAGTGGCACCTCGAAGCTGCGCAGGTCGCGACAGTCGGAGTAATTATAAAACAAACCGGTGGGCGCGGTGGTTTTTGCGATGTAACCGGCGCTGGCGAGAAAGCCCGGGCTGTCCGCCAGGCCGGAGTCATCTCCCGTCACGGAAGTAAGGAGGTCGATCAACACCACATGGAACGACGTGCCGTAGGACCAGTACATCGGTCCCTCGGCGTAGGCGCCGTCCGGAGCGTAGGCCGCGGAGGCGCGCGGAATGTTTTCCACGGCGCGGCGCACAAATTCCCGGGCCAGTTGCGGGTCATTTTCCTGCAGGGCGAGCGCACCGGCGACCATGCCGGCATGGCACACCTGCGTCCAGTTATTCGTGCCTTGTATCCACCATGTCCAGGATGGTTGCGTGTCAGTAAGCAGCGATGGTTCCAATCCTTTCAAGCGGATTGCACTCGCAATCCTGTTTTTTTCGCCATCCGTGAGATGATCAAAGAGCCAGTCATAGCCGAGTGCGAGGGCGAGTGTCATTTCGCCGGTGTCGAGGAAATGCGACGGATTCCAGTCCGGAAAATCCGCGGCGGCTTCCATCTCCCGGATGGCGCGACGGATGAAGCGGTCGTCGCCGGTCAATGATGCCGTGAGGCTGAGAATGGAGACGCGTTCAAGACAAAGTCGCGATTGCATGAGGAGCCTGCGTCCCTCCATTTGGTGGATGACGGGAGGAGCGTCGAGGAACTGCTCCGACTTCCGCCGCATGCACTCGAACATCCGGCGCGATACCGGGTCGGTCTTGATTTGTTCCTTGAGCGACGCGATTTTTTCCGGCGACAGGATGAGACGGGGATGGGGTTTGATCGAATCCGGAATGGGGTCCATGCCCGCAGTTTTTCCAAACCGGCAGGAATATTCAAGCTGCGGATGAGGTGCCGCGTGGAGCCGGGTCGTGGGCTGGAAGCATGCCACGTGGTTGTTACTTTGCCAGTGGGGTTGTTTTGACATACTTTTCCGGATTTTCAGCACGCGGATGGCGGACGGGAGGTGAATTGGACTAACGTGTATAGACCTGAGGCGACAAGTGGGACATTTTTGGGCAGTGGATCGATGCAAAAAAGCTCCAAAAATGGGGATGTTTTCACCTTGCGGGGAACAAGTTAAGCCGCCCACCTCCGCCCACGGCTTCATCTCGCTGCGCTCGGTTTCGCCGGATTTTTGGCATGCTGGCGGGTGAAAATGTCTCCATGGCGATGAAAAGTTCCTGGTTCCTGGTTCAACGTTTAAGCCGCCCACCTCCGCCCACGGCTTCGTCTCGCTACGCTCGGCTAAGGTTGGCGCTGTGTGGCGGCGGTTGGCCAATAATTTCATGCCTCATGGTCGTTGGTGCCGCGGGAGGGAAAGTCAAGGGGATTTCGGAATGTTTTTGAGGGGTAGAGTGGACGTCCCGGCCTTGCCAATAATAATCCTGACAGTGGCATGACGGGCGGCCTATGCTCGAAAGCTACGCGGATGAAATACGCAGCTTCGGAACGCGAACGGTCAGACCGGGAGAAGCGGGAGGATATACCGGGGAAACGTTTGCCGTATCCGGTGCCCTGTAACCAAGTCTTGTCAAGAAATGAAGCCTGGGGTTGCCCCAATTCCCACGTGGCGGGGGAGTTGGTCGCCATGATCCTTTAGAGGCGAACAGAGATGGCGCGGCCGGTATAGCGGACTTCGGTGGTTTTGACCGCGGGTTCAATGCCAATAGCCTGACCAGGCTTCACAAGTATTATACGAAACACGCGTTCCTTGAGCATCCCCGGAAAGCTGCCGTCCACGGCACCGATCGTCAGCGAGCGCGAGCCGTTGTCCCAGGACATCGGGATGACCGAGAATTCGCCCTTCTCGTAACCCCAGCCTTCGCCGGCGTCCTCGTAGAAGCTGAAGGTGCCGTCGGCGCCGGGATAAACACGCAGCTCGATCGGCGCGTCCGGCTTTTCGTTGGCATATTGCACGCGAGGACCGAGCGGCAGAATCGAGCCGGCTTTCACAAGCAGCGGCACGTGCTCCAGCGGCGCGTCGACGGTAATCGTGCGACCACCGGCCTGCGGCTCGCCGGTCCAGAAATCGACCCACGAGGAAGCTTCGGGCAAGTAGACGTCCACGGTTTTCGCCGTATCCTTGATGGGAGCCGAGTTGGGGCCGTATTCCATCGGCTTGAGTACAGGCGCGACCATCAACTCGTCGCCTACGAGGAACTGCGCCTTCAGGTCGTGGGTTCTCGTGTCGTTCGGGAAGTCGAAAGCGACCGGGCACAGAAACGCGGCGTTTTGCTTCGCGACCTGGCCGCCCAGCGAATACAGGTAGGGCAGCAGGCGATAGCGCAGATCGATGGTCGCGATAATGGCGTCATAAAACGGCGTGCCCGGATCGCCGAAGTGCCAAGGCTCGCGTGGCGTATCCGTGCCATGACTGCGAAACATCGGCAGGAACGCGCCGAATTGCAACCAGCGCGTGTAGAGTTCCCGGTAGCCGAGGTCCTCTACGCCCTTGTCATATTGGCCTTGCCAAAACCATTGCTTTCCTCTGCGCACAAAAAACCCCCCAATATCCATGGTGATGTAGGGATTCCCCGCCGCGCTGAAGCTCTGGACGCCGACCACCTGTTTTTCCAAGGTGGACCAGCTCGCCGAAATATCCCCCGTCCATAATACCGCGCCGGTGCGTTGGCTACCCGCGTAGCCGGAGCGCGTGAGATTTAGCACGCGACGGTTCGGGAACGTATTGCGTTGATTTTCGAAAATCCCCGTGGAGTCCTGCAGTGCGTAGGCATTGAGAAATTGCGGATCGATGATTTTTGCCAGCGCCTGAATATTGGCTTCGTCAGCGTTGGCCGGGCGTGATTGACCCCAATCCGCCCCTTCCGGCTCGGTCGAATCGCACCACCATGCGTCCATGCCGTGCTGGCCGAAATTATTCCAAGCCACCGTCTTCCAGTAGAGTTCCCGGGCTTTCGGTTCGAACATATTGACGAAAGTCGTTCCCGCCAGTGTGAAGCCCGCCTCCTTTATTGCCTTTCCGGCCGTCGAGCGATCGCTGGGATTCGGCCAGATCGAGATCATGATATGGGCATTAAGGTCGTGGACGCCTTTGACCATTTTCGCGATGTCCGGATAAAACTTCGGGTCGGGGTCGCCGCCCCACTGCCCGGAAAACCAGTAGTTCCAATCCTGCACGATGATATCGATCGGGATCTTGCGATCACGGAATTCCTTAACCGTCGCAACCACTTCGTCCTGCGACTTGTAGCGCTCCTTGGACTGCACGTAGCCGTAGGCCCAGCGCGGCAACATGACGGCCGCTCCAGTGAGCTGGCGGTAGCCGGCGATCGCGCCATCCATGCCGGGCCCGGCGATGAAGTAATAATCGAGGTCGTCGATCACATCGAACGAGAGTGAACCGCCGTCACTCCCGTCGTTGAAGGTCATCGCCGAGTAGGCGTCGAAGAGCAGGCCGTAGCCGCGTGTGGAAACGAGAGAGGGAATCATCTTGCGCAGGTTGTGCACATAGAGACGCTTGGTGGTGCCGCGCAGATCGAGGTCTGCCGTCTCGTCCTGACCGAGGCCGTAAAGCGCCTCACCCCCGGCGAAGCGAAAAGAAATTTTGCCCTTCCACGCTTCGCGATCCTTGCGCTGGATATACTTCCCGGCCACTTCGCGTTCCCCGTCCACCGTTTTCAATTTCGTGATGGTGGCGGGGTCGGCGACCGACTTAATGACCTCCACTTTTTCCAACGTGCGTGGTTGCGCCGGGTTCTCCGTGAGGAGTGGTTTGCCGTCGACATCGAAATACGAGACCGCCTCTGTGGCGCGATCGACGCGGACGATGAGTTTCGCGGAGCTTAGCTCGATAACGTTGCCAGAAATCTTGACGGTGACCTTGCCGGGTTTTTCTGCGACGGGCACGCGCATCAGGCTGGGCGTTTTCGACCAGTCGGCATTCTTCGTGGCGCGCACCCGAACAATGCGATCCGTGATGAATTCGACCTGCAGGCGACCATCGGTGAGTTTGAATCCGGCACCAGTGGCCAGTTGCTGCACTTGCCCGAGCTTTGCCTGGAGATTCAACGATGTTAACAGAGCGGTAAGAACAAAAATGCAGCGGCGTAGCGATATTTTGGTCATGGCAGGTAAAACAGTCAGCGGGTGTAGGCTCATCCTAACTCTTCCACGGTGTCAATGGCTTTTGACGTCAAATTTGCGGGTGAGTTCTCCTTGCGTCGCCCTGGATTTTTTTGCAATGCCAAAAAGGTGTTCGTGAGTTACACTGTGTAACACACTTCACCCGAAAAGCGGTGGATTTCAGGGAAGTTTGAAGCGTCGGAGCTTTAGCGGAGCGATTTCAATCTTCTCGGTGGGGCTTTTGGTGGCTGCGGGGGCGAATACATTGGCTTTTGGAGCGGAGGGCCTTCCGCCGACCAAAGAGGAAAAGCGCAATGTGTTCGCCGTGGGTGGGTGGATGGACTCCAACACCGAGTGCCAATAAAACCGTGTTTATTGGCACTTTTTAGGGTTTTATTCGTACGAACGAAAAAAGGAGGAACATGGGTGACAGATTGGTGTATAGCGTATCATTTTCAATGCGATGGAATGAACGTTAATTCTCCGTGCAGAACGCAAGGGCGAAAGGTGCTGAATCGTGCAAATTGCAAGAATATCAAGGTGTCTTATTAACGACCAAGTATTGTATCATCTTCATCAGCAATGAGTTAAATGATAAGTATTACGATGGCACATGGTTCGCTCAGAAACTGTCATGAAAGCGTATCTTCAAGGGCCCGCGTGGATGAATTTTAATGCGTAAACGAATCCTTATAGGTCTGTTGCCTTTGATTGTGTTGCTGCTCGCGACCGGTATTTACGCGGTTTCGCTTTTCTCGAAACTCGGTGGCGCGGTGGATATCATCCTTCGTGAAAACTATGCGAGCATTGTCGCGGCGCAGAATATGAAGGAATCGGCGGAGCGCATGGATTCCGCGCTATTTTTTACGCTGGCGGGGGAGGAGGAGCGGGCGCGAAAAATGTACCAGGAGAATCTCCCGGTCTTTGAAGAAAATCTCCACACCGAG
>Ga0068860_100001334_pt1 | contig 26828 bp, 18 predicted proteins | sample KBSSwiS32_FD_66597 | JGI IMG/M metagenome (GOLD analysis project Ga0068860, IMG submission 66597) | Switchgrass rhizosphere microbial communities from Kellogg Biological Station, Michigan, USA - KBS Switchgrass S3-2 | ecosystem: Host-associated > Plants > Roots > Rhizosphere > Soil ...
TTCCTGTCGCTGAACCCGAACGGCAAGATACCCGCGATCATCGATCCCGATGGCCCCGGCGGTGCGCCGATCGGGCTGTTCGAGTCCGGGCTCATCCTCCAGTACCTCGCCGACAAGACCGGTCAGCTGGTGCCGGCCGACGCAGCGCGGCGCTACGAGACGCTGCAGTGGGTGTTCTTCCAGATGGCGTTCATCGGGCCGATGTTCGGGCAGGTCGGCTACTTCCACAAGTTCGCGGGACGCGAGATCGCCGACAAGCGCCCGCTGGAGCGCTACGTCAACGAGTCGAAGCGCCTGCTCGGCGTGCTCGATGGGCGCCTCACGGGCCGGCAGTGGATCATGGGCGACGATTACACCATCGCCGACATCGCCACGTTCGGCTGGGTGCGCAACCTGATCGGCTTCTACGGCGCGCGCGAGCTGGTGGCGTTCGACACACTGAAGGCCGTGCCGGCGTGGCTGGAGCGCGGCCTCGCCCGCCCCGCGGTGCAGCGGGGACTGGAGATTCCGAAGCGGCCGTGAACGGGGTCAGACCCCTCGCCTCCGCGCTGGAGATTCACACTCAGGTCTCGTGCGAGGGGTCTGACCCCTCCTCTGCCTTCGCCTCGTCCCAGAGCCGATCCATCTCGGCCAGGTCGGATTGCGCCGGCGTGCGACCGTCGGCGGCGAGCTTGCGCTCGATGGCGTGGAAGCGGCGGGCGAACTTGGCATTGGCGGAGCGCAGCGCCGTCTCCGGGTCGAGCTGCAGGTGACGGGCGACGTTGGCGATCACGAACAGCAGGTCGCCGAACTCCTCCTCGATCCTGGCATGCGCCGACGGTGTCAGACCCGGAGGGTCCGACACCGCTGACTTGGCGATCTCCTCCTCGAGCTCGGCCAGCTCCTCCTTGAGCTTGTCGAGGACCGGAGCGAGCGAGGGCCAGTCGAAGCCGACGCGGGCGGCTTTGCTCTGCAACTTGACGGCGCGCGTGAGGGCGGGAAGGGCGAGGGGGACGCCGTCCAGTACACTGCGCGCGGATTCCCCTCCCCCTTGTGGGGAGGGGTTAGGGGTGGGGGGAACCACGATCCTCGGGGCCTGTGATTCCCCCCCACCCTGTCCCTCCCCCACAAGGGGGGAGGGGACCCCTACCGCGGGCGGCTTGCTTGTTGCCGGTGCCTTCTCCGCCCGCTCCTCCGCCTTGATACGCTCCCAGAAGCCGGGGGCGGCACCGGCGGCGCGCTGCTCGGGGGTGCCGAAGACGTGGGGGTGGCGGCGCACCATCTTGGCGGTGATGGCGTCAACCACGTCGGGGAAGGCGAAGGCGGCCTGCTCCTCGGCCATGCGGGAATGGTAGACCACCTGCAGCAGGAGGTCGCCCAGCTCCTCCTTGAGGTGGCCGAGGTCGCCGCGCTCGATGGCATCGGCGACCTCGTAGGCCTCCTCGATGGTGTAGGGCGCGATGGTGGCGAAGCTCTGCTCCAGGTCCCAGGGGCAGCCCGTGCCGGGCGTGCGCAGCGCCGCCATGACGGCGAGAAGATCGTCGATGGACTTGCGGGCGTTGGCGTTCATGCGGCCTCTCAAGACCCGTGCGGAGTTAAGCCGCGTCTGATACCACGGAAGCCGATTGCCCGAACCGGCCCCATGCGGCCCCAAGTGACCACAAGGCGGCCCAGGCGACCCCATGCTGCGCGTCACCGACACGATCTCGATCGATCCAGCCGAGCTGGAGGAGGCGTTCGTGCGCGCCTCCGGCCCCGGCGGGCAGAACGTGAACAAGGTCTCGACCGCGGTGCAGCTGCGCTTCGATGTGGCCGCCAGCCGGTCGCTGCCGGGCGACGTGCGCGAGCGCCTGTGCCGGCTGGCCGGGCGCCGGCTGACGGCCGAGGGCGTGATCGTCATCACGGCGGCCCGCTTCCGCACCCAGGCCCGCAACCGCGAGGACGCGCGCGAGCGGCTCGTCGAGCTGATCCGCCAGGCCGCCGCTCCGCCGCCCAAGCCGCGGCGGCCGACCAAGCCGACCTATGGCTCCACGGTGCGGCTGCGGGAGAGCAAGCGGCGACGGTCGGCGGTCAAGGCGATGCGGCGGGGGGCGCGGGAGGAGGAGTGAGCGCGGGGGCTGGCCCGCAGGTCTGACCCCGTGGAACCGCGGCATCGACCGTGAGAGAGCGCGCGATATGGGGTCAGACCCGCAGGGTCTGACCCCAGCGCAGGGGACGGGATGCCGTGGGGGATAGTGCAAATGGGTTCATGATGTAACCGGATTAATGATGACTGCCGTGCCTCGATGTGATCTCATGCGCGCGCCTCGGAGATGAGACCGGCGGCGACCTGGGGCCGCCACTCAAGCCAGGAGCCGGGGGCCGCAGTCCGATACCTTGCCCGGCATGGCGGACAGACCATCCGAGCGCCGGTGCCTCGGAATTCCGACCTCGGACTTGGCGGGGAAGGAGCCGGGGACTCCCTCGACGCACGCTCGAGGACAAGGGGGTGCGGACAGCGGCGAAGTCGTTCTCCGATACCCCGCACGGCATGGTGGCCAGGCCGGCCAAGCGTCGGGCGGCCGTCGGAGGCGACCGGGCAGGGCGTTCTTCGCGCCCAACGCCGGATGACAGGTCATGGCCCTCGGGCGTGAGCCCGGACGCCCTGCCCCTCCTCCACTGACCGATCTACGCACCGCGGTCCAAATCGTTCGCATAATCAATATTATGGAAAACAATGAGAAATTAACGAGAAGTAATCGGCGTTTGGTGCGATCGGTAGCACGATTGGCGTTGGAGCTATGGTGTCTGACCTGGAGGGTCAGACACCGTCACACCGTCACCCCTTCTCGTGGTGGTCAGCCACCCAGCGGTCGAGCAGGCGGACGCCCCAGCCGGCGGCCCAGCTCTGGTTCAGCTCGTTGCGGGGGGAGTCCATGGCCGTGCCGGCGATGTCGAGGTGCGCCCAGGCGGTCTTGTCCTTGATGAAGCGCTGGATGAACTGGGCCGCCGTGATGGCCCCGGCGCTGCGCCCGCCGCCGATGTTCTTCACGTCGGCGTTCTTGGAGTCGATCTGCTTGTCGTAGGCCTTGTCGAGGGGCATGCGCCAGACCTTCTCGCCCGTGGCGCGGCCGGCGCGCTCCAGTTCCTCGGCCAGCTTGTCGTCGTTGGAGAACAGGCCGGCGTACTCCTTGCCGAGCGCCACGATGATGGCGCCGGTCAGGGTCGCCAGATCGATGACAATCTTCGGCTGGAACTCGTTCTGGCCGTACCAGAGCACGTCGGCCAGGACGAGCCGGCCCTCGGCGTCGGTGTTGAGCACCTCGATGGTCTGGCCCGACATGCTCTCGACGATGTCGCCGGGGCGCTGGGCGGTGGCGGAGGGCATGTTCTCCACGAGGCCCACTAGGCCCACGGCGTTCACCGCGGCGTTGCGCCGGGCGAGGGCGAGCATCAGGCCGGCGACACAGGCGGCGCCGCCCATGTCGCCCTTCATGTCCTCCATGCCGCCGCCCGGCTTGAGCGAGATGCCGCCGGTGTCGAAGCACACGCCCTTGCCGACGAAGCACACGGGCTTGGAGGAGCCCTTGGCCCGCTTGCCGGACCTGCCGGCACCGTGCCACTGCAGCGCCACCACGCGAGGCGGCCGGGCGCTGCCCTGGCTGACGCCGAGCAGCGCGTTCATCTTGAGGGCCTTGATCCGGTCCTCGTCCAGCACCTCAACGGTGAGGCCCGCCGATTCCAGCTCGCGCAGGCGGTCGGCGAACTCAACCGGGCCCAGGACGTTGGCGGGCTCGTTGACGAGGTCGCGCGCCAGGAACACGCCGTCGGCCACGGCCTTGCGGCTGGCGAAGGCCTTCTGGGCAGCATCGGGGTTGGCGCAATGGACGACGAGGCGCTGCAGGCCGTTGCGGGCCTCGCGATTGGCTTCCTCGCCATTGCCGCCGTTGCCGTTCCGCCTGGTCCGGTACTTATCGAACGAATAGCTGCGCAGCAGGGCGCCCAGCGCCAGGTCGGCGGCCACGGTCTCGGGGCTGACGCCGCCGGTGTCGGCGAGGTCGGCGATCAGGCTGGCGCTCTCGGTCTTGCGGGCGGCGATCTGGGCGTAGGCGTAGCCGCCGAGGCGGAGGCGGTCGTACTCGGAGGCGCTGCGGCCGGCCCCGGCCAGGACCAGACGCTGGCTGTCGATGCCCACCGGGGCCAGGATCTCGATGGCGGTCCGCGGCTTGCCGGTGAAGGCGGCGGCGCGGGCGGCCTTGCCCAGTCCGCCCTTGGTCCGCTCGTCGAGCGCGCGGGCGGCCGGCGCCAGCGCCATCTCCTCCCCCGCCAGGGCGACAACGGTCGGCGAGGGGGCGGCCGTCAGCGGCACGAATTGGATTTGCAGAGGCGCGCTCATGGTCGGGGATCCCGGACTCTTTTGCCCTCGCTCCGGCAGGCTGCCCATCGAGACCGCTGAGCCCGGCAGGTCCGCCGCATGCGCCGCGGCAGCGCCGCAAGCCGGAAAGCGGCGGGGAGGTCGGAGGAGGCGTGTTTCTGGAGCCCGACAAAATACTCGCTCGGGCCGCCGACGCAAGCCACGCGCCCGCCCAACCGTGCGAAGACACTGCGAAAGTCGGTGGATCAGCGCGCGGCGGGCATAGGCAAAGGGCCACCGTTCCGCCACCATTGTGCGGTGACACATCGATGTTCCGGATCGGCGCCGAATCCCGCAAGCTCAGGCTGGGTGTTCAGGAGCGGCCGTCCGGGCGCCGGGGAGGTCGCGGGGGATCGCGAGCAGGCATGAGCGTTTTCGGCCGCACCTTCAGCCGTTACGTGTTCCGGCAGGTCGCCGTCGCGACGGTCGGCATCCTGCTGTCGCTCACGGCCGTGGTCTGGATCGGCGTGGCGCTGCGCCAGCTCGATCTGATGACCAGTCAGGGCCAGGACGCGCTGCGGTTCCTGACCATGACGACGCTGGCGCTGCCGGGCCTCCTGGTCGTGATCGCGCCCATCGCGCTGCTGATCGGCAGCATCCACGTCCTCAACCGGCTCGCCAGCGACAGCGAGCTGATCGTGATGACGGCCGGCGGGGCGCCCGTCTGGTCGCTGCTCAAGCCGCTGGCGCTCATGGCGCTGGTGGTGGCGCTGGCCGTCTCCGGGGTCAATCACTGGGTGGGACCCTGGAGCCAGCGGCTGTTGCGGGAATATACCCTGCTCGTGCGCAGCGACCTGATCGGGCAGGTGATCCAGCCCTGGCGCTTCACCGAGCCGGAGCCGAAGCTCACCATCCATATCCGCGACCGGGCCCAGAACGGGGAGCTGCTCGGGCTGCTGCTGCACGATGCGCGCGACCCCAAGCAGGTCGCCTCCTACCTGGCCGAGAAGGCGCAGATCATCAAGCAGCGCGGCGACGAGTATCTGCGCATGCAGAACGGGCACATCGTGCGCGGCGCAAGCGACAGCAAGGCCCCGCAGATCATCGCCTTCACCGAGTACGTGATCGACCTCAACCAGCTCGATCAGCGCACCGAGACGGCCGAGGTCGGAACCCGGCCGCGGGAGCGCTACACGGGCGAGCTGCTGCAGCTCGCGGCCGAGGACGCGAAGGAGAAGGATTCCCCTGGACGCAAGAACGCCGCGGCCGACCGGGGCGCCAACCGGGACCGCGGGCGGATCGCCTCCGAACTGCACGAGCGCTTCTCCAGCGCCCTCTACCCCTTTGCCTTCGTCCTGATCGTGCTCGCGTACGCCGGCGGCGCCCAGAGCACCCGGCAGAACCGCTTCAAGGGGCTCGTCTACGCCTTCGCCGCCGGGCTGCTGTGCCGGGTGCTCGGCATCGCCGCCAACAACATGGTCGCGGTGCGTCCCTCGGCGGCCTATGTGTTGTACGCCATCCCGATGGCCGCGGCGCTGCTGGCGGCGATCGCCACCCAGAGGGGCGTGGCGCCGCGGCCCACGCCATGGCCGCTTGTCCTCATCAGGGCGGTGCTCGACCGCCTGCGGGGCGCCATTGCAGCGCCATTCGCCGCCATCGCCGCGCGGCGGCGCATGCGCGCCCGCAGATCGCTGGCCCTGCCGGGGACCCGCATGCTGCGCCGCTACCTGGCGAAGCGATTCCTGTTCGGCATGATCGGATCGTTCGTGGTCTGCGCCTGCCTCGTCTTCATGATCGACATGATCGAGCTGCTGCGCCTCTCGCGCCGGGCCGCCGACCTGTCGCTGACGACGCTGCTTTGGATCGGCCTGCTGCGGCTGCCGGCCTTTACCGAGCTTCTGCTCGCCTTCGCCGTGCTGGTTGGAAGCATCGTGGCGCTGCTGAGCCTCAACCGCAGGTCCGAGATCACGGTGATGCGCTCCGCCGGCCTGTCGGTGTGGCAGCTTCTGCGGCCGGGCATCCTGGTGACGTTCGTGCTGGGCGTGCTGGCCGTCACCCTGTTCAACCCGCTAGCCGCAACCGCCCGCTTCGAATCCGAGCGGCTGGTGGCCGAGATCTTCGGCGTGGAAGCCGGCCTGTTCGCCGCCAAGGGCGAGGGGGCCTGGCTGCGCCAGGACGGCGCCGACGGCCAGTCGGTCCTCAATGCCCGCGCTGTCGCCGACCAGGGGCTCGTCCTCTCGGGCGTGATCGCCTTCCTGTTCGATCCACAGGGGCGCTTCGTCGAGCGGCTGGACGCGGAGCGGGCCACCCTGCAGGATGGCTACTGGGAGTTGCATAAAACCACCGTATCCCGACCCAAGCGCGAGCCCGAGACCTTCAGCACTTACGCGGTCAGCACCCACCTCACCCGGGAGCGGGTCGGCGACGCCCTGGGCTCGGAGATCGCGGTCTCGTTCTGGCAGCTGCCGAACTTGATCGAAATATCTGAAAAAGCTGGACTTTCCGCCTCGAAGTACCGCATGCAGCACGCCATCCTGATAGCCCGTCCGGCGCTGCTTATCGCCATGGTGGTTTTGGCCGCCACTGTGTCATTGCGGTCATTCCGCTCCGGCGGGATACAGACTATGGTCCTGATGGGGTTGATCGGGGGCATCGGGCTCTTCCTGCTGGCTGAGGTCTCGCGTCAGATCGGAGCATCCGGTTTGATCTCGCCGATGCTGGCAGTGTGGGTCCCGATCGGAGTTTCGCTGCTCGTCTCGTTGACGGTGTTGCTGCACCAGGAGGACGGCTGAAGTGACGCGTGAAGCGCCGACACAGTCCTGCGTGTCCGGCGATGCGCCGGATCGCGGCCGTCTCTTGCGGCGGCTGCGGACGGGCGGGGCTTGGCTGCTCGCGGCCCTCATTGCCGTCGGTTTGGCCGTCAGCCTGCCGGCGCAGATGGCGTCGGCCCAGGATTCCTCGTTGCGCGTGCCGGACGTGTTCAAGAACACCACGTCCCCCGGCAAGAGCTCGTTCCCCAAGTCGAAGGAGGGAATGTTCGGCCCGAAGCCGAAGATCGATCGAGCGCAGCCGATCTACTTGCAGACCGACCGCCTCGTCCACGACGAGAAGAACAACCGCGTGATCGCGGAAGGCAACGTCGAGATCTACTATAACAATTACATCCTCACCGCCGACAAGGTCATCTACGATCAGGCCATCAATAAGCTGACCGCCGAGGGCAATGCCCAGCTCAAGGACCCGAACGGGTCTGTCACCCGCGCCGACCGCTTCGAGGCGACCGACGACTTCCGCGACGCCTTCATCCAGTCGCTCAGCGTGGTGGCGATGGACGACACCCGCATCGCCGCCGAGAGCGCGAGCCGCAAGGAAGGCAACGTCACCGAGTTCCAGAACGGCAAGTTCACGCCCTGCCGGAACGAGCCCGGCCAGCCGCCGCTCTGGTGCGTGGCCGCCAAGCGCATCGTCCACGACCAGGAGAAGGCAACGATCACCTACCAGGATGCGCAGTTCCAGCTGTTCGGCGTCCCGGTCTTCTACCTGCCCTACTTCCAGCACCCCGATCCGTCGGTGAAGCGCCAGTCGGGCTTCCTGGCGCCGAGCTACAGCACGTCTTCGACGCTCGGAACGTCGGTCGAGGTGCCCTACTACTTCGCGCTCGCCCCCAACTACGACTTCACGTTCCGGCCCACCTACTACACCGACCGCGGCGTGCTGTGGCAGGGCGACTTCCGCCACCGGCTCGAGACCGGCCGCTACACCGTCGACTTCGCCGCCATCGACGACGATACCTCGCCGAGCGTGAACTCGCAGCTGGGCAACTGGCGCGGCTCGCTGCAGACCAAGGGCCTGTTCAATCTGGGCTCCTGGTGGAAGTACGGCTGGGACATCACGCTCGAGAGCGACGAGTCCTTCCGTCGTACCTATAAGCTCGACTCCATCCTGCAGACCGACCGGGTGAACGTGGCGTTCCTGCAGGGCTTGAGCGACCGCAACTATTTCGCCGCCAATTTCTATCAGTTCGGCGGGCTGTTCCTGAACGACACCGACGTTTCCAACTCCTACGTGCTGCCGGTGATCGACTATAACTATATTGTCGGAACACCGGTCCTCGGCGGCGAGCTGAGCTTCACCGGGCACGCCCGCGTCCTTACGCGCTCGGACGGCACCGACGACCAGCGTGTGGTGGTGGCCGCGGACTGGAAGCGCAAGATGATCGATCCCGTCGGTCAGGTGTGGACGCCCTTCGCCAACGCCCGCGGCGATGTCGTCAGTTATGCCGATGCCCGCAATCCCAACAACTCGACTGAGTTCATTCCCGACGACACGGTGCTGCGCGGGACGGGGGCTTTGGGCCTGCTCTACTCCTATCCGTTCGTGGCGCACACCGCGTCGGCCACACATATCATCGCCCCCACAGCCCAGATCGTTGCCCGCCCCAGCCGCTTCGACCAGCGGCAACTGCCCGACGAGGACGCCAGGAGCCTGATCTTCGACGACACGCTGCTGTTCGATATCGACAAGTTCTCGGGCTACGACCGCTACGAGACCGGCACCCGCGCCAATCTCGGCGTCGAGTACACGCTGCAGACGGCCGCCGGCCTCTACGCCCGCGCGGTGTTCGGGCAGAGCCTCTTGCTCGCCGGCGACAACGCCTTTGTCGATCCCGGGCTGACCAACTCGGGCCTGAACGTGAACGGGCAGTTCAATTTCAACCCGCTCAACGGCCTCCAGAACGACCGGTCGGACTACGTGGCGGGGCTGTACCTGTCGCCGTTCAGCGGCTTCAACCTGGTCGCCCAGGGCCGCTTCGATGAGCGCGACTGGTCGCTGCGGCGCCAGGATACGTCGCTGAACGCCACCTACGGACCGTTCCTGGCCCAGGCCGCCTATGCCTTCACCAAATTCAATCCTCTCTCTTCGACGGTTCCGAACAACCCGATCGACGCCGCCAACACGGCCTTCATCGACGAGCAGCAGGAAGTCATGGGCACCCTGGGGCTGCGCCTGACGGATCGCTGGAGCGTGCTCGGCCAGATGCGCTACGACCTCGACGACCGCACCCGCATCCAGGATATCTTCCAGGTCAAGTACCAGGACGAGTGCTTCGTGCTGACGGCGAGCTACATCGAGACCTTCGTGGAGAACCCGGCGCTGGAGATCAGGCCCGATCGCACCTTGATGCTGCGCTTCGAGCTCAAGCACCTCGGCCAGTACAATTACCGTACCGACTCGCTGAACCACTACTTCGGTGACACCAACCAGGGCAGCATCCCGCGCTAGGTCGCCCCGCCGGTTGGGAGCAAGGAACGGACCCGATCCTGTTGGGGCGCGTCCGGTCGGAACGAGCGCTGGGATGAGACGCCGCTGCCGGCTTGTGGCCGGCCCAGCGAGGGCCGCCCTCCGCGATACCTGTGTTGCGGTTTCGCCGGCCCTTGCGCCAACCTGCATCGTGCCGCAGCAGCCCCCGCTCCCTGGGGAGCGACGAAATCCTCGCGACACCCCGGGCGTGGCCGCCATAGCTGCGCCATTGTTGTTGTGTGCTTGTGGACAAGCCATATCGCCGCGATGGCAAGGCGTAAGCCGTCGCACATAGAATCGCGCACACTGCGGTCCCGATACGATCCAGCGTGCGCGCCGCGCTTGGCGTTCTGCAACGAGGGGAGAGCCCGACGTGAGTGCCTATCGCCGACCCGTCGGCCCTGTGGCCGCAATCCTGGCCCTGGCGTTGGGGATCTGGGGGTGGCCGGTGTGGGAGACGGGGCTGGCTGCCCAGACCGCCGGCAGCGGCAAGTGGACGGCGGCGGCCAAGTCGGACGGGCCCAAGAGCCCGCCGGCATCGGCGCAGCGGGCGCAGGGCATCGTTGTCGTCGTCAACGACGACGCCATCACGGCCTACGAGATCGAGCAGCGCGCGCGCCTCATCGCGCTGAGCTCCAATATCGGCCAGCAGGCGAAGGAGCAATTCCAGAGGCTCGTCAAGTCGGAGAGCACCGAGCAGGCGATGCGGAAGCTGCAGGAGGACGTGATCCGCGCCAACCCCGGCAAGACGCGCGATCAGCTGATCGCCATCTTCCAGGAGCGCCAGAAGGAGTTCGGCATGAGCCTGCAGAAGCAGGCGTTGGAGAGCGCCCGCGCATCGCTCCTGCCCAAGTACAAGACTGAAGCCAAGGAGGAGCTGATCGAGGACCGCATCAAGCTGCAGGCGGCCAAGAAGATCGGCGTCGAGATCACCGACCAGGACGTGAAGGCCGTGCTGACGGACCTGGCCAGCCGCAACAAGATGACCTACGACCAGTTCGCCCAGCACCTCAAGGGCTCGGGGGTGGACATCGCCACCATGGGCGAGAAGTTCCGGGCGCAGAAGGCCTGGCGAGACATGGTCGGCCGCCGCTATGGGGCACAAGTCACGGTGACCCAGCGCGACGTCGACCGCGTGCTGTCGGCCGCGGCCGGGGAGGCCGGCGAGGACACCGTTGAGCTCCAGGTCCAGCGCGTCTCGCTCGCCCTGGGAGCGAAGATCGACCAGCCGGCCATGACCAAGCGCTACGCGGAGGCCGAGGGCATGCGGCGCCGGTTCAACGGCTGCAAGAGCATGGCCGAGCTTGCCAAGGGCGCCCCCGACGCCAGATTCGAGGACATGAAGTACATCAAGCCGGGCTCCATCGCCGAGCCGATGCGGTCGATGCTGCTGAGCGCCAAGGACGACGACGTGCTGCCGCCCGTCACGACCTCGGCGGGGGTCGAGATCTACGCCGTCTGCGGCCGCCGTGCGCTCGGCGGCAGCGAGGAGAAGCGCACCAGGGCCATGGCCGATCTGCAGTCGAAGGAGCTGGATGTGATGGCGCGCCGCGCGCTGCGCAACCTTCGCCAGGAGGCCAATATCGAGTACAAGTGAGCGATGCATCGGCCGTCCACTGCTGCCCGCTCCCGGACACCTCCGCCACCGCTTGCCGTGACGTTGGGCGATCCGGCGGGGATCGGGCCCGATATCGCGCTCCTGAGCTGGCGCGCGCGCGCGGCCCGCGGGCTTCACCCGTTCGCCGTCTACGGCGCCGCGGATGTCTTGGCCGATCGCGCCCGCGCCCTGGGTCTCGATGTCCCGATCGTCTCGATCGGCCACGTCGAGGAGGCGACGCAACGCTTCCCCGATGCGCTGCCCGTCGTGCAGCCCGCGGCCGGGAGGAGCGGCAAGGCACCGGCGGACCGGGATGCCGCCATCGTCGCTGCCATCGAGGCCGCGACGACAGCCGCGCTGGCAGGTGAGGCGCTGGCGCTCGTCACCAACCCCATCGCCAAGCGATCGCTGCAGAGCATCCCGCTCGACTATCCCGGCCATACCGCGTTTCTCGGCCAGCTGGCCGCCCGGCACACCGGTGACAGCGCCATCCGTCCCGTCATGATGCTGGCCGCGCCGGAGCTGCGCGTGGTGCCGGCGACGGTGCATATTCCGATCGCGGCGGTACCGGGTCGGCTCACGCGCGCGCTGATCGTCGAGACCGGGCGCATCACCGCCCGCGCGCTGATCGAGGATTTCGGCGTGCCGTCCCCGCGCATCGCCGTGGCGGGCCTCAACCCGCATGCGGGAGAGGACGGGCTGATCGGCTCCGAGGAGGCGGAGACCGTCGCCCCGGCCATCGCCGAGCTGAGGCGCGAGGGCCTCGACGTCAACGGTCCCTACTCGGCCGACTCGATGTTCCACGAGGAGGCACGCCGCGGATACGACGCGGCCATTGCCATGTACCACGACCAGGCCCTGATCCCGCTCAAGACGCTCGCCTTCGACCGGGGCGTCAATGTCACCCTCGGCCTGCCGTTCGTTCGCACCTCGCCCGACCATGGCACCGCCTATGCCCTCGCCGGCACCGGACGGGCGCGGCCCGACAGCCTGATCGCGGCGCTGCAGCTCGCCACTGAGATGGGGCAGCGGAGAAAAGGGGGAGTAGGGAGTAGGGAGTAGGGAGTAGGGAAGCAAAATCCACTTTCTTTCCCTATTCCCTATTCCCTATTCCCTATTCCCCCCATTCCCCTCACGCCGAGACGAAGCACATGACCGCCGATACGACACCCGACGGCCTGCCTCCTCTTGGCAGCGTGGTGCGTGAGCTGGGGCTCTCGGCCCGCAAGAGCCTCGGCCAGCACTTCATACTCGATCTCAACCTGACGCGACGCATTGCCCGCGCCGCCGGCCCACTGGAGGGGCGGACGGTGGTGGAGGTCGGGCCGGGACCGGGCGGCCTCACGCGCGCCCTGCTCCTGGAAGGCGCCGAGCGGGTGATCGCGGTGGAGCGCGACGAGCGCTGCCGGCCGGCGCTGGATGCCATCGCGGCGCGCTATCCGGGCCGCCTGCAGGTGCACTATGCCGACGCCCTCGGCGCCGACTGGCGCGGCCTTGTCGCCGGCAGCGCCGGCCAGGGCATAGGCCGTGCCGTGATCGCCGCCAACCTCCCGTATAACGTGGCCACCGTGCTGCTGGCGGGCTGGCTGGAGAGCGATCCCTGGCCGCCCTGGTTCGCCCGCATGGCGCTGATGTTCCAGCGCGAGGTGGCCGAGCGCATCGTCGCCGCGCCATCGACTAAGGCCTACGGCCGGCTGGCGGTGCTGGCGCAATGGCGCACGCGCGCGCGCCTGGCGTTCACGCTCAAGCCCGAGGCCTTCACGCCGCCGCCGGCGGTCGCCTCCGCGGTGGTCGAGCTGACGCCCCTGGAGCGGCCACAGCCCGACTGCAGGGTGGCGACGCTCTCCAAGGTGACGGCCGCGGCCTTCGGTCAGCGCCGCAAGATGCTGCGCCAGAGCCTCAAGCCGCTGGTCAGCGACCCCGAGCCTCTCCTCTCGGCCGTCGGCCTCACGCCCACCGCACGCGGCGAGACGCTCTCGGTCCACGACTTCGCCCGGCTGGCCTACGCCCTGGAGCGCTGGCCGGTCCGCTGACCGACGGGATCGCGGCTCTCCGCCCGCGCTCCTGGCCCCCTGATAACTGGCCCCCTGATAAGTTGCAGCTCCTTCTCGATGTCCCGGCGGGGCACGAGCTTCTGGCGCGTCCGGCTGGCGGCGCGCAGCACGCTCTTCCACGCGCAACCGTGCACAACGGCCCACGACCAGGGTTGGGATTTTGACTTGAGCGCCCTCCCACGCAAAGCTTCCCGGAAACGGGGGCAAAGCGATTCGCGCCATGAGGGCGAGCTTCGAGCTGGAGGCTGTCGAGCTCCAGATCTACGGCGGGCCGGTGGCCGGCGTGGACGAGGCCGGGCGTGGCCCCCTCGCCGGGCCGGTGGTGGCCGCCGCCGTCGTCCTCGACCCCGGCAACATCCCCGACGGCATCGCCGATTCGAAGGTCCTGCCCCCCGACGTGCGGCGCGCCCTCTACCAGCAGATCCTCGCCACCTCGCAGGTGGGCGTGGGCGTCGCCGGCGTGGAGCGCATAGACACCGACAACATCCTCAACGCATCGCTGTGGGCCATGGCCGATGCCGTGGCACAGCTCCCCTCCCGCCCGAGGCTGGTGCTGATCGACGGCAACAAGCTGCCGCCCCGGCTCGGGTGCGAGAGCCGGGCCATCGTGCGCGGCGATGCCAAGTGCCTCTCCATCGCCGCCGCCTCCATCGTCGCCAAGGTCACGCGCGACACCATCATGGTCGAGCTGGCCCGCGCCTTCCCCGACTACGGCTTCGAGCGCCACAAGGGCTACCCCACGCCCGAGCACCACGCCGCTATCGAGCGGCTGGGCGTGACGCCGCATCACCGCCGCTCGTTCAAGACCGTGCAATTGGCCCTCGGCCTCATCGAGGCGGAGCTGACACCGGGGCACGGCGAGCCGCAAAGTGCCGCACCCGGCTCAAACTTGGCCTGACAAGCGGCGGGAAGCGGGCTATATGGGCTCCCCATGATACGGCGCGCCTACGACTGGACCATGCGCATGGCGGCCCACCGGAAGGCGCCGCAGGCGCTGTTCTGGGTGTCGTTCGCCGAGAGCTCGGCCTTCCCGGTCCCGCCGGATGCCATGCTGATCCCCATGGTGCTGGCCGACCGCTCCAGGGCCTGGTACTACGCCTCCCTTGCCACGCTGGCCTCGGTCCTGGGCGGCATCGTCGGCTATGGCATCGGCTATTTCCTCTACGAGACGCTGGGGGTGTGGCTCATCAACGCCTACGGCCTCGCCAGGCAGTTCGAGGCCTACCGTGCGGCCTATAACGAGTGGGGCCTGTGGATCATCCTGATCAAGGGCCTCACGCCGATTCCCTACAAGATCGTCACCATCGCCAGCGGGGCCGCCGCCTTCAATGTCTGGGTGTTCGTGGCCGCCTCCATCGTCACGCGCGGGGCGCGCTTCTTCATGGTCGCCGCCCTGCTCTACTGGTTCGGGGAGCCCATCCGCGAGCTCATCGAGCGGCGCCTCACCCTGCTGACGACCGCGTTCGTGGTGATGCTGGTCGGCGGGTTCGTGGTGATCCGCTACCTGATCTGAAAGTGCCCGGTCCGCGGGCAATCCGCGGCAAAGGAGACCGCGATGCTCGACGCTCTCCAGGTTCCCTCCGACCTCCGCCGACTGTCCGCCAGCGCGGTCGCCGGCGTCGCTCTGCTGATGGCCGGCGCCGTCATTCTTGCCGCGCTCGGCTTCGAGCACATCGGCGGCTACACGCCCTGCCCGCTGTGCCTGCAGCAGCGTTACGCCTACTACGCCGGCATCCCGGCCCTGGCGGCGGCGCTGGTGCTGCTGCGTCTGCCCCAGCCCAAGGCCGCCGCCGCCATCCTGGCCGCGGTCGCTCTCGCCTTCCTGGTCAACGCCGGCCTCGGCACCTACCAGGCCGGTGCCGAGTGGAAATTCTGGGACCCGCCCTCCACCTGCGCCACGCTCTCGGAGCTGCCCACCTTCGACCTCAAGACCATGAACCTCGACAAGGTGCCGGCCAGCTGCGGAGTGGCCTCCTGGCGCTTTCTTGGGCTCTCCTTCGCCGGCTGGAACGCCGTGGCCTCGGCGAGTCTCGCCGCGGCCACGGCTTTGGCAGCCTTTAAGGCAATGGCGAAGTCCGGCTAGCGCTGCCGCCGCCACCCGCGCTAGGCTGCACCGGATAACGATCCGGGAGATGGGGGAATGCGCGTTCCCACTCTAATGCTGGGCTTGGCGCTGGCGCTGCCGGCCGTTCTCGTGGTCCACCACAACGGGCCCCTGACCGCGGCCGCCGCCAAGGCGGAGAAACAGGAAGGCGCGGGCAAGGGCACCGCCAAGACCGCGCCGAGGAAGGCCACGGCCAAGAAGGCCCCGTCCAAGGCCGCCAAGGCCAAGCCCACGCCGGCCAGGGAGCTGTTCGGCGCCGTCAAGACCCCGGCTCCGCTGGCCGCCCGCTCCATCGGCTTCTACGCCAAGGGCTGCCTCGCCGGCGCCTCCGCGCTCCCCATCGACGGGCCGACCTGGCAGGCCATGCGCCTCTCGCGCAACCGCAACTGGGGCCATCCGGACCTCGTCGCCCTGGTCGAGAAGCTCGCTGCAGACGCCAAGGAGCACGATGGCTGGCCCGGACTGCTGGTGGGCGATCTCTCGCAGCCCCGGGGCGGTCCCATGCTCGGCGACCATGCCAGCCACCAGATCGGCCTCGACGCCGACGTGTGGCTCACACCCATGCCGGATCACCGCCTCAGTCCGAAGGAGCGCGAGGAGCTGTCCGCCACCTCCATGCTGGCCGACGACAAGGTCTCGGTGAACCCCAAGGTGTGGACCGATGCCCACGTGCGCCTGCTCAAGCGCGCCGCAAGCTACAGGACGGTGGAGCGGGTGCTGGTGCACCCTGCCATCAAGAAGGCGGTGTGCGAGGCCTCCAAGGGCGAGAAGGACCGCATCTGGCTCAGCAAGATCCGCCCTTATTGGGGCCACTACTTCCACTTCCACATCCGCATCGCCTGCCCCAAGGGCAGCGCCGGCTGCGAGGGCCAGCCGCCCGTGCACCACGACGACGACGGCTGCGGCGCCGAGCTCACCCGCTGGCTGAAGCTCGTCAAGCCGAAGCCGCCTGCCCCGGTGGCCGCGGCGCCAAAGCCGGCCACGCCGGCCCCCGAGCGCCGCTACCTGACCCTCGACCAGCTCCCCGCCGAATGCCGCGCAGTGCTGGCGACCGGCACGCCTGCAGCGCCGCCGGCCGCTCCTGCCGCATCGGACAAGGCGGCGGCTCCCGCTGCAACGAAGCCCGAGTCGGAGGCGAAGCCCGCCACGCCCGCTTCCAGTCCAAACGCCAAACAGGCCAAGCCCGTCCCGGCTGCCAAGGACGCCAAGCCCGCCCCGAAAAAAGCCTCGCTTGCAGAGTAGTGCGGCAATTTCGGGCGCTCTCGGAAACATGGTCCTTGCCGACTTGATCGCGGCGATCCAGCGCGGAATAGTGACGCTTTGATTCCTCTTGCTAGGCGGATTGGGGGGCGAACGCGTGGGCTTCGGGCGGGACGCGCGCGCCGTGGGCCTTGCCGCTCACGGCCGACGTCGCCCTGTTCGCCAAAACCGTCGCCCTTGGCCGCGAGGTCGTGTGATATCCAGCCCGAGCACTGGCCGCACGAGTACACGTCCGACCTGATCGACCTCCTCAACGTCCTCGGCCGCCTCGTCACCCTGGAGCCCCAGCAGGCCGCCCTGCTCGACGCTATCCTCGCCGGCGACCTGGAGGACAATGCCAAGCTGTCCGCCGCGGGCGCCCTGGCCGCGTCGCAGGACAATGGCGCGGATTGAGCTGGGGAAACGCCCGAGCGGTCATCGTCGCGTCCGGCCGAATCTGCAATCCTTCCCACCACCTGCAACAACGCGTGGTGGACCATGGCGCCCTCCGACCAATCCGATGGCGTTGACGCCTGCGAGATCGGACATGAGTTCAGGCCCTACGGCTCCGATCACCGGCAGCTCGACATGTTCGGCTCGCCGCCGGCCCGGAGCTACGACCCCGATCTCGAGGCTGTGCGCACCGAGCTGACCGACATCCTCGCAAGGGCACGCGCCGCCCCGCAGGAGCCTTGGCCCGCAAGGGAGGTCTCGTACTGGCGCACCGTCTTCCCGCAGATGGCCAACTGGCTCCCCGCCGAGGAGGCTGACCGGCTGCGCGGAGAGTTCAGGACCGAGCTGACGCGGCTCGACGCCGCCTAGGGCTTCAGCCCGGCGTCGCCCCCGTTTTACCTCTTGCCCACGCACAGTCCGTGTGCTGGACTCATCCGTCAGACGGCCGCCATTCCGTGCCGGCCGCCACGGGGTGAGGGGCACGCTCGGCCATGGCGCAGGTGGGCGGGGGAGCCGGGGCCTGGCCGTTCGGCGCCCGCCGTAGCGCACCCGTCGGCGCGGCGGCGGGGCGGCTCCTCGCAGGGGTTGCGCGCCAGCTGGAGGCGGAGCAGGAGCGCTGGTTCCTGTGGCTGCCGGTGCTGTTCGGAGCGGGGATCGCGCTCTATTTTGCGCTCCCCGTCGAGCCGCTGATCCTGGTCGCGCCGATGCCGGCCGTCGCCGCGCTGGCGCTGCACCTTGCGGGACCTCGCGCCCGACTTGGCGGGGGACTTGGCGGGCTCGTCACCGCCGCCCTGCTCGCCGTTGCCCTGGGTATCGCGGCGGCCAAGCTGCGCACGGAGGTGGTGCGGGCGCCGGTATTCCAGAGCCAGCCGCAGGGCCACAATGCGGACAAGGCGCGCCCGCTCGATGTCTACGGCCAGGTCGAGCTGGTCGAGCCGCGCGCCGCCGGCAAGGGCCAGCGCCTCACCATCCGAGTCACGGCCCTGGAGAAGCACCAAGCGGGCGCCTGGCCGCTCCGCGTGCGCATCGTTACCCGCGCGGAGACCGCAGGCCTCAAGCCCGGCGATGCCGTCCGCGTCAAGGCCACGCTCAACCCGCCGCCGGGGCCGACGCTGCCCGGCGACTATGACTTCGCCCGCGCGGCCTGGTTCAAGGGCCTCGGCGCCGTCGGCTACGCCGGTGCGGCGGCCGAGATCGACCCCCATGCGCCGGCGCCCACCCTCGCCCAGCGCGCCGGCGCGGCCATCGCGCGCGTGCGCCAGGCCATCGGGCAGCGCATCCTCGCCGCGCTGCCGGGCGAGACCGGCGCCATCGCCAATGCCCTCATCACCGGCGAGCGGGGCGGCATCTCGGAGGAGACCAACCAGGCCTTTCGCGACTCCGGCCTGTTCCACATCCTGTCCATCTCCGGGTTGCATATGGTGATCGTGGCCGGCGCGGTGTTCGTGTGCATCCGCGTGACGCTTGCCGCGATACCTGCCGTCGCGCTCACCTACCCCATCAAGAAATGGGCCGCGACCGGCGCCATGCTGGGCGCCTTCGGCTATCTGCTGATCTCCGGCGCCGAGTTCGCGACGGTCAGATCCTACATCATGATCTCCATCATGTTCCTGGCCGTGCTGCTCGACCGCCCGGCTATCGCGCTGCGCAACGTGGCGCTGGCGGCGCTTGCCATCCTCGTGCTGTGGCCCGAGAGCCTGCTCGATGCCGGCTTCCAGATGTCCTTCGCCGCGGTGGTGGCGCTGGTCGCGACCTACGAGGCGCTGCGCCTGCGCGCCGTGGAGCGGGACGGGCCGGCGCGGCGCGGCTGGCTCGCCACCGGCGCCGCGTTCCTCGGCGGCATCCTCGCCACCACGCTGATCGCGAGCCTCGCGGTGGCGCCGTTCGGCATCTACCACTTCCACAACACGCAGGCGTTTGCCATGCTTGCCAACCTGCTCGCCATCCCGCTCTGCAACTTCGTGGTGATGCCGGCGGCGCTGGCCGTGCTCCTCGCCATGCCGTTCGGGCTGGAGGCGGTGCCGCTGTGGGTGATGGGGGTCGGCATCGACGGCATGGTGTGGTGCGCCCGCGTCGTATCGGCGCTGCCGGGGGCCGTCGGTCGGGTGCCGGCAATCCCGACGAGCGCGTTTGCGCTCATCGTGGCGGGCGGCCTGTGGTGCGCCCTGTGGAGCACGCGCTGGCGGCTCCTGGGCGCGGTGCCCATCGCGCTTGGGCTGATGCTGGCCCCGACCGGGCAGAGGCCCGACGTCCTGATCGGCCGCGGCGCCAGCCTGGTGGCGGTGCGCGGCGCCGACGGCCGCCTCTCGGCGCTGGCGGGGCGCGGCTCCAGCTACGAGCTGGCACGCTGGCTGCAGCACGACGGCGACGGCCGCTCCCCGGCGGAGGCCGCCAAGGCATCCGCCTTCCGCTGCGACCGGCTGGGTTGCATCGCGCACGTGAAGGGCCTGCGCCTGGCGGTCGCCAGGTCGGAGGCGGGATTGCGGGACGACTGCACCCTGGCCGCGATCCTGATCGTCCCATTCCCCAGGCCCCCGCGCTGCCGACCGGCGCGGGCCGCCATCGACAGCGACGACCTGGCGGCCCGCGGCGCCCACGCCCTCACGGTCGAGAACGGCAACGTGCGTGTGCACACCGTGGCCGCGGCCCGCGGGCTGCGTCCATGGTCCACGCGGGCGTCCACGCAGGGGCCCGCGCGGGCCTTCGAAACCAATGCACCAATCTTGCCGTCCGACTGGACCGACGATGTGATACCTCCAAAGCGCGGACCGTCGCGGTAGTCCAGTCGGCCAGATTGCGCCGGCCCGCAGCAGACCCACGCCCGCCGGCACCGCGCTTCCGGCGACGTCGCTCCGGGCATACCTGCCCTGCAGGCCGCGAGCGCCCGCAGGCGCGATGCAACACCAAAGTTGCATGCAGTTAGGCTTGGGGCGCGACTAAGCTCCGCACCGTATCCATTGACGCCGCCCCTGCCTGCAGAGGGCAGAAGGAGGCGGGAGGACAACGCATGTGGAACCAAGTCTACAATCCCCTCGGCAACGCCGCACTGTCCACCATTGCGGCAGCCATCCCGGTGGTGACGCTGCTCGTTCTGATCGCCTCCAACAAGGTCAAGGTCCACATCGCCGCCTTCATCGCTCTGATCGCGGCCAACCTGGTGGCGATCCTGATCTTCACCATGCCGGCCGACATGTCGATCCGGGCAACGATCCTGGGTGCCGTGACCGGCTTCTTCCCGATCGGCTGGATCGTGCTCAACGTCATCTTTCTCTACCGGCTCACTGTGGAGAAAGGCGCGTTCCAGACCCTGCAGACCACCATCGGCGGCGTCACCGGCGACCGGCGCCTGCAGCTCCTCCTTATCGCCTTCTCGTTCGGCGCCTTCTTCGAGGGCGCCTCGGGCTTCGGCACCCCGGTGGCGGTGACGGGCGCCATCCTCATCGGCCTCGGCTTCTCGCCGCTCGCGGCGTCGGGGCTGTCGCTGATCGCCAACACCGCGCCGGTGGCCTACGGCGCGCTCGGCACGCCCATCGCCGGTCTGGCGAGCGTCACCGGCCTCGACCCGTTCGTGCTGGGCGCCATGGTGGGCCGGCAGCTGCCGTTCTTCTCGCTGATCGTGCCGTTCTGGCTGATCTGGGTGTTCGCCGGCTTCCGCGGCATGCTGGAGATTTGGCCGGCCGTTCTCGTCACCGGCGTCGCGTTCGCCGTGCCGCAGTTCCTCATCTCGAACTTCATCAATCCATGGATCGTCGACATCGGCGCCTCGCTCATCTCCATGGCCTGCCTGATCCTGTTCCTCAAGGTCTGGCAGCCGAGCCGCGTCTGGACCTCGCCGGCGCTGCGCACGCGCGACGACTCCGCGGCGACCATGACGGCGCCGGCTCCCAAGCTGGGGCCGCCCCCAGGACGGGCACAGGTGTGGCTGTCGCTGCTGCCGTGGATCATCGTGTGCGCCATTCTTCTGCTGTGGGGCACCGACTGGTTCAAGGCGCTGGTCAATCCCATCGCCACCTGGAACTACCCGGTTCCGGAGCTCCACAAGATGATCAACAAGGTGCCGCCGGTCGCCAGCGGGCCGACGCCCGAGGCGGCGGTCTTCTCCTTCACGTGGCTGTCCTATACCGGCTCCGGCATGCTGATCGCCGCGATCATCTCTGGCTTCCTGATGGGCTTCTCGCCCTGGCGGCTGATAACGGCATACGCCCGCACCATCCGCGTGTGCGCCTACTCGCTGCTGACCATCTCGGCCATGCTGGCGATCGGCACGCTCACCCGGCTGTCGGGCATCGACGCCACCCTGGGCCTCGCCTTTGCCGGCACCGGCGTGCTCTATCCCTTCTTCGGCACGCTGCTCGGCTGGCTCGGCGTGGCGCTCACGGGGTCGGACACGGCCTCCAACGTGCTGTTCGGCAACCTGCAGAGGATCACCTCCGAGCAGCTGGGGCTGTCGCCGGTGCTGATGGCCGCGGCCAACTCGTCGGGCGGCGTGATGGGCAAGATGATCGACGCCCAGTCGATCGTGGTCGCCTCCACCGCCACCAACTGGTTCGGGCACGAGGGCTCGATCCTGCGCTTCGTGTTCTGGCACTCGATTGCGCTGGCCTGCCTGGTCGGCCTCCTCGTGATGGCGCAGGCCTACCTGCTGCCGGGGATGATCGTGCACTAGGAGCGCGGCGCCGCGCCCCGTCCTGAGCCGAGGGCGGCCTTACGCGCCTTTCTGCGCCGCCTGCGCCTGAGCCGTCTCGTAGGCTTCGCTGGCCGCGAGCCACGCGTCCTCCGCCGCCGCGCGGGCGCGCTCCAGCGCGCCTCGCTCGCGCGCCAGCGCCTGGGCGCGGGCGGCATCCTTCGCATAGAGAGCGGCATCGGCGAGCGACGCATCGATGGCGGCGATCTGCCGGGCCAGGCGCTCGATCTCCGCCTCGGCCTTCGCCACCTTATTCTTCAGTGGCGCCAGCGCGGCACGAGCCTCGGCCGCGAGGCGGCGCGCCTCCTGTGGCGAGAGCCTCGCCGGCCCATTCGCCTGGGCCGCGCCACCCCCACGCGCCGCCACCGGCTCACCGCCGCGCTCGGCCAGGCATTCCGCGCGGTAGGTGGCCATGTCGCCCGCATAGGAGCGCACGGTGCCGCCGCGCACGATCCACAGCCGGTCGGCGCAGGCGTCCACCAGGTGGCGGTCGTGGCTGATGAGAATGACGGCGCCCTCGTATTCGTTGAGCGCCCGCACCAGGGCCTCGCGGGCGTCCACGTCGAGGTGGTTGGTGGGCTCGTCCAGGATCAGCAGGTGCGGGCCGTGGAAGGCCGCCAGCGCCAGCAGCAGCCGCGCCTTCTCGCCGCCCGACAGCTTCTCGGCCCTGGTGTCGGCCTTGTCGATGCCGAAGCCCAGCGTGCCGAGCCGCGTGCGGCGCTGCGCCTCGGTGCCATCGGGCATCAGCCGGACCATGTGGTCGTAGGGCGTGAGGCGGGGCGACAGGTCCTCCATCTGGTGCTGGGCGAAAAAGCCCACCGTGATCTTGTCGGAGGCGTAGCGGCGGCCGGCCATGGCCGTCATGCGGCCTGCGACCAGCTTGGCAAAGGTGCTCTTGCCGTTGCCGTTGGCGCCGAGCAGACCCACGCGGTCGTCCGCATCCAGACGCAGATCCAGGCCGCGCAGCACCGGGGCATCCGGCGTGTAGCCGACTGCGGCCCCCTCCAGTCGCACCAGCGGGCTCGCGAACGCCTTGGCCGGATTGGGGAGCGCGAACGGCGCCACCCGCTCCTCGATCTCCTCGGCGATGGGTTGCATGCGCGCCAGGGCCTTCATGCGGCTCTGTGCCTGCGTCGCCTTCGACGCCTTGGCCTTGAAGCGGACGATGAACGCCTCGATGCGCCGGCGCTCGTCCTCCTGCTTCTTCTTGAGCTTGAGGTCGAGCTGCTGCTTCTCGCGCCGCGTCTCCTCGAACTGGTCGTAGCCGCCGCCGTAGAGCGTGAGCCGGCCCTGGGCCAGGTGCAGGATCGAGGTGACGGCACGGTTCAGCAGGTCGCGGTCGTGGCTGACGATCAGGACCGTGTGCGGGTAGTCGCGCAGGTAGTCCTCCAGCCACAGCGTGCCTTCCAGGTCCAGGTAGTTGGTCGGCTCGTCGAGGAGCAGCAGGTCCGGCTCGGTGAACAGCACCGCGGCCAGTGCCACGCGCGTGCGCCACCCGCCGGAGAGCTCCGCGCAGGCGCGCTGCTGGGCCGCCGCGTCGAAGCCGAGCCCCGCCAGGATGCGCGCCGCCTTGGCCGGCGCGGCGTAGGCGCCGATGTCGACGAGGCGCTGGTGGATGTCGGCGATGCGGGCCGGGTCCTCAGCCGTCTCGGCCTCGGCCAGCAGCCGCGCCCGCTCCCGGTCGGCCGCCAGCACGAAGTCGATGAGGCTCGAAGGCCCGCCCGGTGCCTCCTGCGCCACCCAGCCGATGCGGGTGGCGCGCGGCACGGAGATGCCGCCGTCGTCCGGCGCCAGCTCGCCGGCGATCAGTCTGAGCAGGGTGGTCTTGCCGGCGCCGTTGCGGCCGACCAGGCCCACCTTGTGCCCGGCCGGGATGCCGGCGGCGGCGCGGTCGAAGATGATGCGCCCCTCGATGCGGTAGGTCAGCTCGTTGATGTGCAGCATGGGCATGCCAATAGCCCAAGGCCGACGGCCTGTCATCCGCGGGGCACCGCCGCCGCCTCGCGCCGTGCCGCCGCGAGCCGCGTCCGGGCAGCCGCCCGGCGCGCGGAGACGACGACACGCGGTTGGATTGCGTTGCCACAGGCCTAGCCGGAAAGCTTCGCCCGCCGTTTCGAAATATGGTGACAGCTGATCTATTATGCTGTAGCGTGCAATTCAGACTACAGTGTTCCGTTCTGGAAGATCGGCGGAGGCAGCCTGATTCCTCTGCAGGTGCGGTTGTCTGCCGGGGCTCGGCCGCCCTGGGGGGCATGTCCTCGTGGCATGTCCCCGAAGGGCACCCGCGCATGGCATCGCGGCGCAGGGGATACTGCGACGGTCCCTGAGGAGCGAATTGGGGCGAGGGGCTTCCGCGATGCGTATCGAGCGGATCGTCGTTACCGGGGACGTATTCAGGACGACCGACGGGGATGCGAACCAGCTCGGCAACGTGCGCTGGCTGCGCAGCGAGCTGTCGCAGCTTTACGAGCTCACCGGCTTGTGCCCCGAGCTCCGATATCGCCGCAACGCCCGCGACGACGGGCGCGCGGTCATCCGCAAGTGGTATCGCCTCATGGACCGCACCCCCTCGCTGGAGGCGTGGGCGGCCACCTTCCACCTGGCGCCGCCGCCGGCCCTCATCGAGGCCATGCGGCCCGATTACGAGGGCGCGCTCGTCATCGGCTTCGAGCTGTCGCCGCTGATGCGCTCCGTCCTCGGTGGCATCGGCGTGCCCTGGGTTGACGTGTCGGTGGGCCTGATCCGGTTTCTCGACGACCTCGCGCTCAGCCTGCGCTTCTCGTGGGCCGTGGAGGTGGCCCATCCGGGCCTGGTCTCGTCCGCGCAGGTACGCGAGGCGGCGGCGCGGGTGCGCGCGCGATGCCGCGGCGATACGGCGGCCGCCCCCCTGGAGGGAGCCTGCGTGTTCCTGGCCCAGACCCGTCATGACCGCGCGCTGATCAAGAACGGCGACTTCTTCCCCGACACCGAGGCGATCGAGCGCATCGCCCAGGCACTCGACGGCCGCCGGCTCGTCCTCAAGCCGCACCCCCTGGCGCCCGACAACCCGCTGCTGGCGACGCTGCGAGAGCGCTTCGGAGCGGCCACGACCGACGCCAACGTCTACAGCCTGCTGGCTACGGCGGGCGACGTACGCTTTCTCACCATCTCGTCGTCGGCGGCCATCGAGGCGCGCCACTTCGGGCACACGCCCGCGATCTTCCATGCCGACGCGCATGCCGACGCGGGTGCCAGCTCCAGCCTGTGGGCGCACCGCAGCGCCGCGTTCTGGCGCGCGGCGCTGGCGCCCGTCCTGCCGCTGAAGCCGGAGGCGGACTACGAGGAGCGGGTACGGCCCGACCGGCTGCGCCGCAGCCTCTGCGCCTGGGGATGGCCGCCGCCCGACGCCTCCGCGGCCGTCGGGCGGCGGCAATCGGCAGTCGTGAAGACTCCATTTCGGCTGTGGGCGCACCCTGCTGCGACTGCCGACGCCCGACCCCCGACTGCCGCTTCGGCGTGGGCCTCCCCGCAGGCCCAGCCCGGCGTGATCCTCCTGGCGCCGCCGTGGCCGCGCAGCGGCAGCGCCAACCTGTTCGCGGCGCAGGCGGCGGCACACGCCCGGCGCGGCGCCCGCGTGCTGCTTCTGCTGACGCCGCTGGAGCGCCGATGGCATCGTCCGAGCAAGGCCGGCTTCTGGGCCGACGCCGTCGCCTCGATGCGGTTTGCCGGCGTCGAGGCGGTGGCCGTTCCGCGCCCCGACTCCGGCAAGCTCCGCTCCTGGTGCCAGTGGATGCTGGCCGGGCGCGACGACGCGATGGCGGCCTCGGCGCGCTACGCCGCCACCGGGCGGCTGCCGCGCGAGGTGGCCGAGCTGGTGGCCTCCACCCGGATCGGCCTGATCCACGCCAACCACGTCTACGCCATCCGCCTGGCACGGCGCCTCGCCCGTGTCGTCGAGGGCGTGCAGGGTCACCGTCCCCGCATCCTGCTCGACACCCACGACGTCCAGAGCGATGCGTGCGCGGCCTTCGTCAACCCGCACTCGCGCCGCCGCGACGACCACGACGCGCTGTTGCGGACGGAGCTGGCGCTGTGCGCCGAGGCGGATGCGCTGGTGCATCTGACCGAGGCGGACTTCGAGTTCTTCTCCTGCTGCCTGCCGGGCAAGTGCCACCGGCTGATCCTGCCCACGCTGCATCCGGGCAGCGAGGCGGAGCTGGTGTGGCGCCGCGGCCGCGGGCGGCGCAACGGCTTCTTCGACCTCGTCTACCTGGGCAACCGGCACGAGGCCAACCTTGCGACGGTGCAGTGGCTGCTGCGCGAGGTGCTGCCGCTCGCCCGGCCCGACGTGGTCGAGCGCATCCGTATCGTCGGCACCGTCGGCGATCTCGTCGCCGGCCGCGACCCGGCGCTGCTCGGGTGCTGGCGGCACCTGTTCGTGGGCGAGGTGCCTTCGGTGTTCGATCTCTACACCGAGGCGAAGGCGGTGCTGGCTCCGGCCGCGGCCGGCACCGGCACCTCGATCAAGCTGATCGAGGCCCTGTGCGGGGCCAAGCCGGTCCTCGCCACCAGCCTGGCACTGCGCGGCCTGCCGCGCGGCGAGGCCGGCGGGGAGGACGTGCACGTGCACGACACCGCCGCCGGTTTCGCCGAGGCCATGGCGCGGCTGGTCGACGCCGACGGGCCGCCCATGTCGCCCGCCAACGCCGCCCTGTACGACCGGCTGTTCTCCAACGCGCGCTACTTCGCGGCGCTGGACGATGTGGTGGATGAGATGGGGGAATGGGGAATAGGGAATAGGAGTAGTACGGCAATGCGTTACTCCCTACTCCCTACTCCCCTACTCCCCTTTCTCACGGCTTGAAGAAATCCGGGTCGGGGCAGATGCCGTCGCCGCGGCGGGCGAGGGGGCAGTTGAAGTAGGAGTAGGGCTCCAGCGAGTAGCGCTCGGCGTAGTAGTTCGTCGGCGGGCCGAAGTAGCGCGACGGGATGGCGCGGCCGGTGGCGGTGTAGTAGCGGCCCCTGAGGGCGCGGCGGGCGAAGCTCACGTCCGCCTGGGCGTCGTAGTAGGCGCGCCAGGCGAACCAGGGGTTGGCAGTGACGCC
>Ga0068860_100001337_pt1 | contig 26812 bp, 18 predicted proteins | sample KBSSwiS32_FD_66597 | JGI IMG/M metagenome (GOLD analysis project Ga0068860, IMG submission 66597) | Switchgrass rhizosphere microbial communities from Kellogg Biological Station, Michigan, USA - KBS Switchgrass S3-2 | ecosystem: Host-associated > Plants > Roots > Rhizosphere > Soil ...
CTATGGCAGGCGAACTATGACATTTGTCACATAGCTCGTTAATACAATCAAAAAAAGAAAATTTCTTTCATAAGAATACAGATACCCACCGCCAGTATGAACCAGCTAAACCATTTTTTTAACGAATCACCCGCCATGTGTAAGGCTATTCGGCTGCCAATAAATACGCCTGCAACAGCCAGTGCGGTAAAAGAAAACAGCAACGTCCAGTTGAGCGCATAATGCCCCATGCTGAAAACAAAGCCAAAGAGAGAATTAACAGCAATGATAAGAAGTGAAGTACCAATGGCCGTTTTCATGGGTAATTTTATAAACAGCACCAATGCGGGTATTATCAGGAAGCCGCCGCCGGCGCCCAGCAGACCTGTAATCAGGCCTGTGAGTAAACCGGGTATCAATAAAGAAAATGTCTTATGGTTTGCCGGCAGGGGGAGATTTGTTTCTGTAATGTTCGTATGACTGCGCATCATGGGAATGGCTGCCAGCAACATCAGCAGGGCGAAAATTATCATCAGCAGGCTTCCTTTGTGCACGTATAGATTTCCTGCGGTAAAAACCAAATCTGGTATGGCGGGTAAAATAAAATGCCTTGCTATAAAAACAGTTAGGATGGAAGGAATACCAAATAATAGAACCGATCTGAAATCAACCTGCTTGTTCATATAAGCTTTTGTTCCGCCTGCCAGGCTGGTAAAACCCACAATGAACAGGGAATAAGTAGTTGATAAAACAGGGTCTACCATCATCAGGTAAACCAATACAGGTACTGTAAGAATAGAACCGCCACCCCCAATCATACCCAGGGATATGCCAATTAAAACAGCAATAAAATATGCTGCTACCTGCATTTCTTTTTTATTTGCAGTAAAGCTCTGTTTTGATACTTACAGTGAAGGTGATATTAGTCACAGTTGCTTTATTTCGATGGCGTTTCGGTGCAGTTTAACCTTTCCCATTTGCTCCATTTTCTTTAACAGGCGTGAGATTACTTCGCGCGATGAATTAAGATCGGCTGCAATCTCCTGGTGATTGATGTTAAGCATGTTTTTTTGCAATGCCTGCTGCTGCTTGCGCAAGTAAAATTCCAATCGTTCATCCATCGACTTGAATGCCACATCGTCCAGGGTAACCAGCAATTCCTCAAATCTTGAGCGGTAGGTCTCCAGCACAAAATGATACCAGCTTTTGTATTTGGTCATCCACTCATCCATATACATCAGCGGAACAGCGATGGCTTCAGTATCTTTTACCGCTTTGGCCATCACCTGGCTTGTTTGCTGTTTTGTAGCGCATACCATAGATAAAGCGCAGGCTTGTCCCGGATGCAGGTAATACATAAAGAATTCATTGCCTTCATCATCTTCCCGGTATACTTTCACCAACCCCGAAACTATCAGCAGGGTAGACCTGAAATACTGACCCGTGCGCATTAACTGTGCTCCTGCATTAAAATGACAAAGCTCAGCATGCCGGGCTAAATCATCTTTTAAGGCTGCTTCAAAAGAAGGAAAATTATGCTGCAGTAAGGCTGTGTACATGTAGCTGCTTAAAGGGCAAAGGTTGATAAAATAAGCGGACAATTGCGTTATGTATGATGCAAATTTTCAACAACCGGTTTTATTGACAGGTAAAATCCGGTTGGGGGATAAAAAACATAAAAATTAAATGGATACTGTATTATTTTTGAGCAAAGAATACAAGTTGCTGAGAATTTCTTACCAGAACGAATTGCTGGAAGCAGGATGTGATGAAGCGGGCAGGGGCTGTTTTGCAGGTCCTGTATTTGCTGCTGCCGTTATACTACCCACCGATTTTTTTCACCCGCTGCTAAACGATTCAAAGCAGCTTACCGCGGAAGAACGCTATGAATTGCGCCCGGTTATAGAAGAAAAAGCGATTGATTATGCCGTGGGTATTGTAGACGAGCAAGAAATAGACATCCTTAATATTTTGTGGGCTTCAGTAAAAGCCATGCATATTGCGGTAGATAAATTGAAAAAGAAAAAACCACAGTTATTGCTGATTGACGGCAACCGGTTTAAAAAATATAAACGGATTCCGCACCGTTGCATTATAAAAGGAGATGGCCTCTATGCCTCTATTGCCGCTGCCAGCATACTGGCCAAGACTTACCGCGATGATTATATGGTGAAACTGCATGAATCTTTTCCGCATTACCAGTGGAACAGCAATAAGGGCTATGGAACACCTGTGCACCGCAAGGCCATCGAAGAACACGGGCTTTGCATTCACCACCGTAAAAGCTTCAATATTTTTGCCGCCCAGGCACCCGACGAACAACTGGAACTTTTGTAATGATTTATTCCAGTCTGTATTCCTGCCGGATAAATTTTATCAGCGATTTTAAAACGGGTAACCTGAGTTGCAGGTTTCTGATATAATTGTCCGTGGCCCCTTTTTCATAGTTTATCTTATTAAAAAAAAGTTTTTCTTTTGCAGGATCATCGGTAAGCAGCGGCATTTGCTTCCCGGTAAACGCACCATTCTTGTAATACGAGGTGTCGTAATAAACGCTGTAATCAAATATTTCATGAGTACTGTTCACCGCTGCATCTGTAGCGGTAATGTATAAATTTTCTGCAGCATAAATTATTTTTACTTCATAATCATACCTGGCAATACTGTCTGCAACATGATCTTTTTTTATTACCCTTAAACCGCCGGAGTTTTTAAGTTGCAGCATAGTGGCATCATTGCTTCTGAATATAGAATAAAAGCCTGAATAATTTTTGTACTGATAAAGTATTTCCCGGTTGGCCGGATTTAAAAAACCATGCAAAGACAGCTTCATCAATGAGTCCAGCCCATTTGATTTGCGCAGGTTGTCTTTTATCGTGTACTCCATTTTGAGTGAATCTGTCCTCATATCGTTCAGCCATGATTGCATATACTCGTGCTCTTTATTGCTATCACTGATGCTTTCGCGCAGGCTTTCTGCGAAGAAGCCGAGTGTTACGGCTAAGAAGATCATTAAGAATTCAAGAAAATATTCTTTTGCCTTTTTCCTTTTGTGGTGCAGGTCCGGATGATGGTGTACTTCCATATCAGCAGTGTTTGAAGCATTTGGTGAGGGTACAGGCCCTAACCCAGCGTTTGCCGGAATTGAATGGTCTACCGTGTCGCCCGATAAGTTTCCCTTGTTAGCAGTTTCTTCCATGGGCCAATCAAAATATTAAAGGAATAAACTTACTTAAACTTCTTTACAAAATAATTGGCCACGGCTGCGTACACCGTAACCGCATTATTGAAATTCATCCAGTGGTGGGTATCGTCGGGTATCATCAGCGTTTCATAGGGAATACCTTTTTTTTCGAGCCGGCTGATTAAATCAATGCTTTGGCCGAATGCAACATTCCGGTCATCATCGCCGTGAATAATCAGCACGGGCGATTTCCAGGTGTTGATCGAAGAGACCGGCGAAGATGCCCACCCTGTTTTAATGGCCTTATCATAATCCGGCGCTTTTTCATAGCTGTTGGCAAATGCAGTTAATATATTTGAGCGGCCCACCCAGTCGTGCACGCCATGTATATCCACACCAGCAGCAAATAGTTTGGAATCTTTTGCCAGCGCCATGGCAGTGAGATAGCCGCCATAGGAACCGCCATACACGCCAATCTTACGGGAATCTACAAACGATTGCTTTTGCAGCCATTCCCCGGCCGCTTTTATGTCGAGGTATTCTGCCGCACCCGCTGTTCCTGCATGCGCCGGTTGATGAAATTCATATCCATACCCGATTCCCAAACGGTAATTAACCGACAGCACAATAAACCCAAGACTGGCCAAATACTGGTTGGAAGCATAGGCATTACAATAATAATCGGAATAATTCCAGCCCAGTAGCATCTGCCTCGGCGGACCACCATGTATATACACAATGGCCGGTTTTTTTGCGCTCCCGCCGGCGGTTTCAAACAATTGGGCATGTATGGTTAGACCGTCTGCCGATGTAAAAATTACCTGTCGGGGTGTTACCAGATGTTGCTGTGGAAACTGGGCTGGTATTAGATCAGCACATAGCAGGGTACTATTTTTACTGCCTAGTTTTAGTACAGCCGGCTGGGGTGGTTGCTGTGCGGTAGCGCTTATAAATGCCGCCGTGTTGCCATCGCCCGTCAGCACCGGCATCCATTCTAATCCTGTGCCAGGCGTCAGCAGCTGCATATCGGGTTTGTCAATACTTACCATTGCAGCATGCCGGCGGTCAATGTCCAATTTGTCGCTACCCGTGTTAACGCTGAATACCAAATGTGTTTTATCGCTGCTGAGTTTAATATGCTCGCACATGAAGTTGCCCGGCGTTAACAAGGTCGCTTTTCCGCCAGTTGCATTAATCGAATACAGGTGCGGCCATCCATCCTGGTAAGAAAGAAAAACAACCTTGTTGTCCGCCGCCCAATGCAGGTTGGCATTACCGTCGGTAGTAGGGAAAGAGCCGCGCAAGGTAGCCGGCGCCTTCCATAAGAGTGCAGCCCGGTTGCTGAGCAGATCTGCTGTATAAATACTCCAGGGAATATGTTTTCTGACAAGGATAGCGTCTGGCGTGCCACCGGTAACCGGTCGCCTGATAAATGCAACGCTATTGCCGTCGGGTGACCATTGAGGTGAGGCATCCCTGCTGAATGCGGGTGCTATCCACGACAGCGAAGAATCTCCATTGTGGTACACGCCGATAATAGAATGTCCTACGCGGTTAGAAACAAATAATAAGCGGTTGCCATCGGGCGACCATTGAAGATCGCCCACGGTACCCCTGGTCGTAAACAGGCTTGTTGCTGTACCGCTATCAGGTTGTGCGGCAAATACCTGTCCATTCTTTATAAAAGCAATCGTGTTGTGTAACGATACCACGGGCTCATCGCCTTCAGATAAATATTTTACTTCGCCGCCTGCAAAAGGAATGCAGGCCACCTGCACTTTAAATGGCTTGGTATCCGCGAGCGGGTTAATGGGCAAATCATCGTCCCAATTGGCTCCATGATCGCCGCCTCGAACAAATACCACCCATTTGCCATCCGCAGAAATAGTAAGATGGCTGATCTCCTGGCCATCATCTTTTGTAAAGCGGGTAAGCATCCTCGCGGTAAAGGCCGGCCCTTCTGCAACGTACACATTTCTTTTACCTTGTTCATTCATTGCCCAGGCTATCCTGTTACCCGTTGCAGAAGCACATAATTCGTTGGTAAACGGGTAAGATTTGAATGAACGGAAAGCATTTTCCTGCGCCATTAATTGAAATGGCAATGATAAAAACAGCAGCAGTTTTCTCATATTGTGTTGGTATTTAATGATTGCTTGTTGTTACAATCATATAGCAAACAAATTTTTGATTTTGAAATATTACCATCGCCTCTCATGTACCACAGAGGTCACGGACTTTCTATCACAGAGGCAAAGGAGGCTATTGTCTAAGCTCATCTATCCCAGTGAATACATCTGAAATCCTTGTTGTAAAAATTGAACCCACTCTTCAACACATTTTACCACGGAGTTGAAGGAGTTTTTCCCAGGGTAAAACGAAGCGCTTGCCTTTGTACACCTCTGAGTATACCTCTGAACCCTCAATGGTAAAAATTGTGTGACCCCACCAATCAACTTTTCAACCAATCACTGGCTATTGGCAGTAAATACCCGGATAAAATTGCCGCCCAATATTTTTTCAACATCTTGCCGCGAGTAGCCCCTTGCCAGCAGGGCCTTTGTAACCAGTGGCATATCGCTCACATCGTCTAATTCCCTGGGTGCAGATTCAATGCCATCGAAATCGGAACCCAACCCTACATGATCTATTCCTGCCAGGCGCACAATGTGATCAATGTGATCGATCAGCATTGATAAAGGCGGTCTTAATTCGTCCGCTTCCGTTTTATATTTTTTTGATACCCAGTCGTCAACTTCGTAAGCAGGCCATTTTAATTGTTGCAATGAATCTCTTTCGGTTTGATGCCGGCCAAGAAACAGTTCCTTTCTTTTCATGTAATTGCTGTCTACAAATCCGGAATAAAAATTGACGTCAATTACGCCGCCGTTTTTGCCTACGGCCTTTATCTGCTCATCCTTAAGGTTACGGGGTACGGGACAGAGACTCCAGGCACAACTGTGTGAAACAATAACGGGTTTAGTGGTGGTATTGATGGCATCCCAAAACGTTTGTTCGCCAACGTGAGACAGGTCTACCATCATGCCTAATTGGTTCATGTGCCGTACAATTTCCTTTCCGAAAGCTGTTAGGCCGCGCGTGCCGAACGGCAATTTGTTTTTGCTTTCATCGGCAGCGGAACTTGCCCAGGAGGTAGAATTGTTCCAGGTCAGGGTCATATACCGCGCGCCTTTTTTAAACAGGCTATCCAGGTATTCCATCCGGTCTTCAATCATGTGACCGCCTTCCACACCCATCATGCAGGCCAATTTTTTTTGTTGAACAGCTTTTGCCAATCCTTCCGGATTGGTAACAATAACCATTTTATCGGGGTTTCGGGCTGTGATGGCATACAGCGAATCCATTTCTGCATTCGCATATTTGAAGGCAGTGTCTTTGCCAAAGGTTTCATTGCAAAAAATGGAAAACACCTGGATATCGATGCCGCCTTTTTTAAAGCGGGCAATATCCGAATGAAATTGGCCGGTTAAATCGTTTTCAATATTCATCCCCTTCATGGTAACGGTAGACAACACATCATTATGGGTATCAGCCACCAAGGCCTTACGATGAATCTTTTTGTACGATTGTGCAAAAGCCGGCGGCGGTAAAAACAATATGGCGGCCACACAAAAACGGAAAAGCATAGCTGTTTTGTTTGAAATGATATTTTGTTAATGTAAGCCATTTTGGGCTAACGCCCCACACCACTTTACGTGTTTTTACATAAACGCAGGTGTTTTCTCCTAACCAGCTGCATAATTGCCCGCTTTATCTTACAATCATATACACTAAACGCATCAATTTCCGTTAATAGATACCGGGCCCCGGAGCGCGGTACCAGGCCCCTGAACCAATAAACATCCGATTCTATGAAAAGAATGCTTTCTTTTCTTTTATTGATCCTTTTTTACTCAGTACATGCGCAGACAGGCGGAAAAATTGCTTACTACTACAAAGGCAAATTAATTTCCTTTCCTGTAAATAATAGCAGGCTTGTTATCCGGCTTGCCGCCGGCCAAACAGCCGCCCAGCTGAAAGCACGGCTATCGTCTATGGCAAAAATAGCCGATACCGCCATCAGGCCCCTGGGCAATGCAAAATTGATAGTCGTAAACATCGGCAACAGCTCCAATCCTTTTAAAACAATATCATTGCTGCGCACGCAGGCCCACGCTGATTTTGTACATCCCTGTTTTGCCAGTAGCTCCGGAAAGGACATGGGGTACGGAGATGAGCTGGTAGTTAAACTGAAACCATCTACAAGTTCCGCAACTTTTAATAACCTGGTTATAAAAAATCATTGCAGTATTATAAAAAAATATGCGTTTGCAGATGGTATTTATATTCTCAGTGCCGGGGCCTTCAACCAATATGATGCGATTGCAGTAGCCAACCGCTTTTTTGAAACAGGGTTCTTTGCATACGCAGCACCGGATCTTACCTTGCTCGATGGTTTTCTGTCCGATCCCAATGATCCCCTCTATGCTTACCAGTGGGAACATAAAAATACGGGTTCGCCCATCCAATACAATGGTTTACCGGGTGCGGATATGAATGTGCAGCAAGCCTGGGCTATCAGCACCGGTGCCGGTATCAAAGTAGCAGTTCTTGATGAAGGTGTTGATACGGGGCATGCAGATTTGAAAGCCAATTTGCTACAGGGGTATGATTGTATCTCGGGCACCGCCAACCCTGGCGATGGAAGGCCATTAAGTCCGGCACGCGCGCATGGCACCAATTGTACCGGTATTATTGCGGCGGTGGCCAATAACAATATCGGCATTGCAGGCATAGCGCCGGATAGTAAAATTATACCTATTAACCTGGCCGCAGCAAACGGAAGTTTTACATCAGAATCAAATATTGCCGGCGGCTTTGATTATGCCTGGCAGCACGGTGCAGATGTAATCAGCAATTCATGGGGTGGTGGATCGCCCAGCGATATAATAGATGATGCCATCAGCCGGGCGGTTACACTTGGCCGTGGGGGAAAAGGCACAGTTGTTTTATTTGCCAGCGGCAATAACAATGCCGGTATTGGGTACCCCGCATCTAACCCAAATGTTATTTCTGTTGGTGGCGTAAATATGTGCGGCCAGCGAAAATCACCGTCTTCCTGCGATGGCGAAGGTTGGGGCGCCAGCTATGGTACCGGGCTCGATGTAGTGGCACCCTGCGTAAAAATTATAAGTACCGATATCAGCGGATCAGGAGGATACAACACTGCTGCCGGCGCCGCCGGTGATTATTTTTTTACTTTTAATGGTACTTCGTCAGCTACCCCCGGCGCTGCCGGCGTGGTAGCCCTGATTTTAAGTGCTAATAACAATCTAACGGCTACCCAGGTACGCAGCGTACTCGAAAACACCTGTGATAAACTGCCGGGTTATAGTTACGGCCTGGCGGCTGATCAACCCAATGGCACATGGAACAACGAAACCGGCCACGGCAGGGTAAACGCTTTTAATGCCGTACAGACAGCCCTATCGGGTATCTATTGCAGTGTACAGGTAAAAGCAGCGGGGCCAACCCGTTTTTGCCCCGGTGGCAGCGTAAACCTGTCTGTGGTTAACCCCGTGGCAGGTACCAGCTATCAATGGCGGAAAGACGGAGTTAATTTTAGCACCGGGATCTCTGTTATTGCGGTTGCAGATGGCAGTTACGACGTTGTGGCACTTGCTTCCAATGGGTGTATAGCTGTTGCCGCGCCGGTTGTAGTAACTGTTCTTAGCAATCCCTCACCACTTACTGTCAATGCAGGTATCGATACGTTTATATGCGCCGGCAACAGTGTAAAGCTTGGCAATTACGCAACGGGCGGTGCACCTTTTTTACAAGACAAACGAGTGTTTGGAATGGATTGGCAAAGCAACAGTTTTGTAAAATTCAGCCTGCAGGATCCATTGCATTTTGACACCATCGCAAGGAATATGGTCAGTAATGCTGATTATGCTGCAGGAGATTTTTTCAGCGGGGGAGATTTTACTCCTTACGGATATTATGCGATCACCGAAGGAACGGGCAAACTGTTTAAGGTAGATACGGCAACCGGTGCACAGCAATTTGTTGGAATGGCGGTTGCGCCGGCGGGATACTATTGGTCGGGCCTTGCCTGGGATCTTACTACCCGTAGTTTGTTTGGCCTGGCATCTGCTGCTTCCGGCAGTCGTTTATGCAGCATCGATCCTTTTACGGCCGCCGTTACTATAGTAGCAGTTGTTCCGGTGGGTTCAACAGAATGGCTGGCGATAGATAATAACGGTAGCATGTATACGATGTCTGATAATAATTATATTTATCGTATTGACAAAATAACCGGTGCGGCTACTCCATTACCCAGCTCTGTAGGTGCCGACGTTATTTATGAGCAGGATGCGGATTTTGATCCGCTCAACAATACCCTCTATCTTACCAGCATCATCAAATACCAGAACTATGTAAGTGATCTGCGAACGGCGGATACCATAAGTGGTAAAACGGCCGTAGTGGGCTCACTCGGTGGTTTGTCTGAAATTGATGCCAGCGCAATAGCCGGACCGGGCTACCTGTACAACTGGTCACCGGCCGCCGGGCTTAATACTACTACCGCTTCATTGCCGGTGGCTACGCCGTTAACCACTACTACGTATACGCTTAATGTCACCGATATGTGCGGCAATACGGCCAGCAGCCAGGTTACAATAAAAGTGAGTTCGCCTCCGGCCGCGGTGATAAGTGCTGCTACTGACAGCATCTGTGCAGGCGAAACAGTTACACTGCATACGGCGCCTGGAAGCGGTTATGCATACCAGTGGTATCTGAACGGAAATTCGATCAGCGGTGCTACAGACAGCGTTTATACAGCTGCAGATGGAGGCATTTACAAAGTGAGAATAATAAATGGTGCCTGCGATAGTGTATCCGCCCCTTATCTTGTAAAAACATGTGAGTTAAGATTGAATGATAATACGGCAGCATCTACCTGTGCTGCATATTTATATGATAGTGGCGGGCCACTGAATAATTACGGCGATGGGGAATCATTCACCAAAACCATTGCGGCAGCCAAGGCCGGCAGTTTTCCCCGTTTAACCATCCGGTCGTTCAATACAGAACCTGCCAATGATGTACTGACTATTTATGACGGGCCCGATACCTTATCGCCCGTATTGGCTGCAGTAAGCGGCACTCCCGCTGTTCCACTTACTTATACCGGCATTTCAGGAGCGCTTACCTTGCGATTTGTAAGCAATGCAGCCGTCAATGCCCCAGGCTGGTCAGGAACAATTGCCTGCCACCAACCCGCTGTTTACCGCAGCAAGACATCGGGGAATGCGGATATCGCAACAACCTGGGAAGTAAAATCAGGAAGCAGTTTTATTGATGCTTCAGACATCCCCCATGTATATGACGACAGCATTATTATACAACCGGGTCATACTGTTACTATCAATACTGCTGCGCAGCTTGACCAAATTTGGGTAAAAGCCGGTGGAACTTTGCGGGTAGCAGCACCACTAACGCTAAATGATGATGCCGGAGTTGATCTGCTGGTAGACGGTTCGTTGTTGGTAGAAACTGCAGGAAATATTCAGGGCAATGGAGCTATCATATTAAACGGCTCACTTGATAACAGTGCATCGGTGAGCAGTAATATTTTTGTTGGCATTGATATTATCGGCAACGGTTCCCAAACCATTGCTGCAGGAGGCAATTTCAGTAATGTGACTATTCATAATCCATCGGTAACGTTCAACCTGTTTAATGATGTGTTTATTGATTCGCTGATGCTTGACAATGGTACGGGCATCACTGCAGTCAATACAACAAATACCGCATGGATTTTAACCGTTAATAAACAGCTAAACCTGCAAAATGGAAGATTGGTGCTGAACAATGGAAACGTAATGAACTTACCTGCAGGTTGTGCTGTAGCGGGCGCCAGCGCTGCCAGTTTCATAGAGGGCGCGGTTATTAACAGTGCCAATACTGCCGGGCTCAGTACACTTGTATTTCCAATAGGAAAGAATAATATATACAGGCCGCTGACATTATCTGTAACGCACCTATCTGCCGGAATTTCTTCTTACAAAGCTGAGGTCTTTAACACTGAGCCGGGCAAAAGCAAATTACCGGTCGGTATTAATGCCGTGAGCAATAGAAGATATTTCAATATTACAAACATGGGATCTCAGCCCGTGAGCGATGCCGCTGTTAGATTGACCTATGGATCGGACGATGCGGTTACAGATTCTGCCAGCCTGCGCATTGCTAAAGACGATGGGTTGGGTAATTGGATTAACATAGGCGGAGCAGGTATAGGCAATGGTGCAGGATCCATTACATCGGCTGTTAATTTTACCGCTTTTGGAGATTTTGCGCTGGCCAATACCAGTACCGGCAGCAATGCTTTTGCGGTAAGATGGATTGCAACGGATGCAAAGGCGATTGGCAGGCAGGTAAACATTGGCTGGGCAATTGGTAACGAAATAAATATTAAGAATTATACAGTAGAGCGCTCTGCCGACGGAGTTTCCTTTGTGGAAATTGCGAAGTTAAATGCAAGTTCAGTGATAGCAGTTGAGAAAGAATATGAGTACCTGGACCTCTTGCCGCTGAATGGCACTAACTATTATCGCATACGGCAAACAGATCTGGAAGGAAGCTATAATTACAGCAAAACGGTGCAGGCAACCATTACAGGCGTAACCGATTTTGTTCTCTGGCCCAATCCTGCATCAACCACCGTTGCGATCCAAAACAGCCAGACCATGTTCCGCCTGCAGTGCTATAACAGCAATGGACAGTTGATATATGATGTAAGGCCTTATGCCAGTTTTTATAGCATACCCGTGAGGCAATGGGCCGCGGGCGTTTACCAGGTAAAAATTACCGGTGCGGGAGGAGTGATGCAAACCAGGTTTGTAAAAGAATAGAAGGAATTATCTACATCAGAAAGCGCTTTGTTATTTACAACAAGGGGCTTTCTGATATCAATGATTGGAGGCAGTTCTTAATGTTGCTGCCATAGCACGCTTATTTCTCTTTTGTTACCCAAAAACTTTCACCCCTGTACTGGCACCAGGCTTTTTCAACGGCACCGGTAGCATTTTTTACAAATAAGATATTCATTACCATGGATGAAAAGTAATCCGGCGCGTCTTTGTATAAATGAAAAAAATGCCGGTTGTCTTCTCCGTTACGGATAAAATACAGGGTATTATTTTTTTGGTTAATAAGAATCTTCTCTCCTGCGGCATCAGAATAACTTCCTTCAAATGCTGTATACTCCGCGGTTCTGTCTGTTGCTACCGGTAATGAGCAGGTAGCAATACTATCAATCTCCCGCATTAATTCTTTCGAAAATGCCGCTAAGCTTTTTCGTCCTTTTTCACGGGTGCCCAGCGCCGCATACCCGTTAATGCCGCTCGTATTAAGGTTGCCACCCTCAACAGCAACGGGCGTCATGTTTCCTTTTTTATCTTTCATGCTGGAATCATTTACGGCCTTGTTCATATCAACCAGGTCGGGCCGCAGGCTTATAATATTGGATGTCTCTATCTCGTCTGCATGGCCGCCATAGGCTTTGGTTCTGAATGTTGCTTCTGTTTTGTCAAAGCCCGGGCGGTGGTAATCACTGTAGAATAACAATATGCCTTCTTCCGACAAAATTTTTGCTGCGGCTTCCAGCGTGGGCGTGGTGCTGATTCCGATATTAATAATGTAAAATCGCTTTGGACCATAATCCGCCAGGCTTCTTACCACCTGTACTACCATATCTGAAGCAGTTTTAAAATTGGTGCTGGTAGAGCCGGGGTATTTCAAAAAAGCCGGGTAGAATCCGTAATTAATAGTTGGGGTAATAATTATTTTGCGTTGCAATGCAATTTCTGCAGCAAGGCCATTGGCTTGTATATAATCTGTGGATAGCGGTAAGTGCGGTCCGTGTTCTTTTGATCCGGCGCCAAGGGGCATTACAATAACTGCTTCCGGCGTAAGAAATTGCCGGGCAGTTGCCCAGCTGATATCTTCTAAAAAAATGGCTTTATTGGCAGGGTTTCTTTTTTGTGTGAAACATGCCGTAGAAGAAATAACCATTAAAAACAGCAGCAACTTTTTCATAGCTATTTGTCAATTTTTTATAAGGTTTTTTTCCGGCACAGCGGCATGGATGGCTAACAGTGACTCATTACTCTTCTTTGCCTCCTTTATCACCCACAAACCATTGTTCTTTATTTTTAAACAAAACGTTGAAGGTAGTAAGTGATCCATAAATGCGGGTAATATACTGCTGTAGGTTTACCTTTTCCTCATCGGTTAAAATTTTATGTGCATTGATTTGCTGTTCCATTACGCGAAGCCTGTCGCGCAGCATTACAATCTTATGAAAGAATACGTCAATAGGTACTTCCTTCGGTTTTTGTGTTTTATCGGCCGGCTGCAGCAGCATCGTGCCATTCAGCCATTTATCGCCCAGCGGAACCAGTTCAGTTGTGTCGCTCCATTGCCGCAGGATTTTCAACAACGATTTTTCCACGGCCGATGTTGTTTCTACTTCCAGTGTCAGGTGCTCCGGTATGATTTCATCCAGCTTACTGTCTGTTTTGTCAATTTCTTTGATGCCATGATTGATAAACGAAATCAGGTAAGCCGCATATTTTACACCGATGATAACACCAGGTCCAAACTGGGTATGCTGTAAGCGGGTGCCAATGCCAAGTGTCAGTTGATTTTCTTCCATAATAAGGGTAGCAATGTGGTTAAGAAATTGATTGCCTGATTGATTATTGCAACTGCCATTGCAGTATACTAAATACCGATTATTTTTTTACAAATTCATACGGGTTATATTCCACGAAATCGGCCACTTTAACGGTAACGCCGGTTACTTTTCCATTTTCTACCTTGAAAGGGAAAACAGCCTTGCTGAAAATAGGATCCGAAAAACTTACATAAAAGCGGTTGCCGCCCAATGCTTCCAGCTTCGCATACATATTGGGGTGATGAGAGAACTTCATTCTCAGTTCGCCGTTCTCCATAACCACATTCATATCGCCGTATACGTTGTTAAAATAATGGCCTGTATAAGCGGCGAGCTGAAGTGAAGTGGCAGGATGTAAGGCCACAGAATCCTGCAAGGCTTTGTCTTTTTTCGCTTCGCTATTGTTTTGGGAGCTTGCAAATCCAAGATAGACCTGGCTGTAATTCCGGTAAGGGTTGCCGAGGTAGGCGTCCAGTATCTCCCATTTTAGTGCCTCGTAAAACGAGTTTTGATCTGTATTGGTAAAAACAATAATGCCCAGGTTTTCTTCCGGCACCAGGGTTACGCTGGTTACAAAACCGTTTACACCGCCGGTATGAGATACTATCTTCCTGCCGCTGTATTCTTCTAAAAACCAGCCAAGGCCATATAAAGCGAAATGCCCTTTGTTAAAGATATGCCCGCCATCGCCCAGGATAGAATGCGGCCGGCGGGTTTGCGCAATAGCCTGGGAGGGGATGATTTGTTTGCCGTCGAGCTTGCCATTGTTCAGTTGCATCATTACCCACTTGCTCATATCGTTTACAGAAGAACTGATGCTGCCGGCGGGTGCCAGGTTATCGATTTGACAATAAGGAATTTTTACCAGCTTGCCATTGTAGATGGTATGCGGCTCACATTTATTATTTGCTGCTGGGTAGTCCTTACTTAACGCAAGCGTGTTGTTCATACCCAGCGGCACAAAAATTTTTTCTTTGATAAAGTCTTCCCATTGCATGCCTGTCACTTTAGGAATGATTTCTCCCGCAGTTAAAAACGCGGCATTGGTATAGCCCCAGTTGGTGCGAAAAGGATACATGGCTTTGATATGGCTCATTTTTTCGATCACTTCCCTGCGGCTGAGGTTACTGGTCCAGTAGGTAAAATCTCCCTGGAAAGTTTGAAAGCCGAGGCGGTGACAAAGCAGGTCCCTGATAATGGCCTGTTCACCCGCTGCTGTATTGTCCAGTTTAAACTCAGGTATCCATTTGGTCACCTTATCATCGAGTGATAATTTCTTCTCATTGTCGAGCATTGCCAGCGCCGTAGCGGTAAATGCTTTTGAATTGGAACCGATCATAAACAGCGTGTTTTCATCTACTTTGTCTGTGCCATTCATTTCCTTCACACCATAGCCCTTCATCAATACCACTCTGCCGTTTTTTATAATGCAGACGGCCGCGCCGGGCAATTGCCACTGTTGCAGCGCTCGGTTGGTATACACGTCAAGGCTGTCTTTTACAAATGAAGGAATGCTATCCTGTGCGCCAAGGCGGATAGCCAGCAACGATACCAGCATAACAGTTAGCATTTTCTTATTGCTCATAACGGGAGTGGTTAATTGTTAATAGCCTGGCAGACCAATGATTAATCGTTTTGTTAGCTAATGCGTTTTTTATTTCGGCCCTGCAGATCGGGGGCTCACCACAACCTGTTTTTTTAACCGCCAGTTAAGAATTTTCATTACAACAGGTATCAACATGGGTATATAAACCGCTACCATCACATGTACAAAATATGCAACGGGCAGCATGCAAAAAAACATACACGGAACAACAAGTGATCTCATTCTGGCCACGCGTATAGTTAACATATCTGTTGCGGTATCAATCAATTGGTGTTTTGGATTGGAAACATACACCCATAACAGGTAATTAAAAAGACCCGCCCCGCAAAGGTTCAGCACATACAGGGTCATAGGAACTTTCAATTGTTTGCGGAAGAGATCGGCCCCGGCATATTCACTGTAAAAGCCGGTAGTAAATGGCATTAGTACAATAAAAAAAAGAAAGAACAGGTTTAGCCACAATAGTCGTCTGTTATAATTGATCACGAAACCGAAGATGCGGTGATGAACGGTCCAATACATGCCAATCAGCAGAAAACTCACAATAAAACCAATGAATTTAGGTACCTGGTGCCCGAGTGCCTGCAGCAATATTGCATCCGAAACGTTTTCATGTATTTCAGGAATCTTGATTTCGATGACCAGTAATGTAATGGCAATAGCAAATACGGCATCGCTGAAGAGGATCATCCGTTCCAGTTGAAATTCTTTTTTGAGCTTATTGTGTAGCTGGTTATGCATGGAATCAAAAGAAACTTAAATCTAACAGAAAAAAAATAATTTCAGCAAGTTTCGTAATGAGCCATTAGCGTGCGGGGGTATCTGTCTGCTGCGGGGATACTGCATATTAATAATATGCCGGCCGTTTAAATGCCGCGCCAAAATCATACATCTCAAAATCAGCAAATCAAAAATTCTTCAAAACCCTTTTTTCCGCTCATACTCCTGCCAGGCCAGTTTTATGTATTCGGCAAATTCATAGTCAGTAGCATTTCGGGTAAAATCAAGCGATGGCCGGTATTTCTTCATGAAATCGTCTTGTTCAGCCCCGGCTAATTTGGTAATCTTTCTCACTAATGGTTTAGTAAACCGGTGGTCAATAAATTTATCCTGTTCTTCCTGGATCAGTCGCTGCTGGAAATGCGCCATGCGCCGGTTCTTACGGAAATTGAACATATTGATAAATGCATCCAGGTCGAGCCCCACGCCAAAAGCACCGGAACTGGGATTGGAAAGCGAGATGCCGGGCTTGTGAAAATCGAAGGCCTTTGCATAGTCGAGCCGGTTCTGGATGGAATCGCGTTTATAGTTGCGCGGTACTACTTTTACTTCTTTTAATTCGGTAATGGGTACATGCAGCGAGATGTCGAACCCGTTGAACTTATTAATGGCGGCCACCGCAAATTTGGGGGTGGGTTTGTTAAGGTAGGAAAACCAGATGGAATCCGTTTCGTTGACAAGGATGGTATAATATCCTAATGAGTCGGTTACGGTGCCCATGCCTTCTGAGCTGAGCACGCTGACGGAGGGCAGCGGAATGGTCTTGCTCATATCGTACACCCTTCCTTTAATAATTACCTGCGCCGCCAGTGGTTGATACAGGAACCATACAACCAAAAAAGACAGTGAACAGCGTATATATTTTTGTGCAGGCCTCAACTATCTTTTTTTGGATGTGATATTAATGCAAGTTCGGTAACAATGTTTGCCAACGCTTTCTTTTAACTAGGCTTTTACAGTTTGCACCGTTTTTTCTATTACTGTCGGGTAATGGGTATGTTCCAACAAATGAATTTTCCGGGCCAGTGATTCGGCATCATCTTTTTCATCAATGGCACAATGGGCCTGAAAAATGATATTGCCATGATCGTACCATTCATCTACATAGTGGATGGAAATACCGCTTTCTTTTTCGCCGGCGGCGATAACGGATTCATGTACAAAACGGCCGTACATGCCCTTGCCACCATATTTGGGCAGCAGGGCAGGGTGAATATTTATAATGCGGTTGGAAAAAGCGGCGATGAGCCTGGACGGAATTTTCCATAGAAACCCCGCCAATACAATGAAATCGATTCCTCTTTCCTTTAATTCTCCCGCATACGCATCCCCGTTAAAAAACCGATCTTTTTCTATCATTAATACCGGGATGCCTGCCATGGCCGCTACCTGTATAACGCCCGCCCCGGGTTTATTGCAAACCACCAGGGCTATGTTAATTTTTCCATGGCCATTAAAATGCTGAATGATCTGCTGCGCATTGGTGCCGGTGCCGGATGCAAAAATGGCCAGTTGTATCATGCGTCAAAACTAAAGGAAAAAAGGATTGCTGATTTTGGGATTGCGGAATTTAGGGATTGCCTTATCGGAAAGAAAGAAATCTCAAAATCCCAAAATCCCAAAATCTCGAAATCAGGCGCCGTCTGCATTAACAATTAACCGGTCATTAAAGCGCGGTTACCAACACGCCGGAATGTTTTGAAAAATGGTTGACAATTTCATGACACGGATCATTTGCCGATATATAAAATCGGCTGAAACCCGCGCCAGTAGCGGGAAAAAAAAATTTTCCGATGTTGGTATTTTGTTAAAATCCTGACTTATTTTTGCAACCGGTTAAAGACAATTTTCCACATAATTACCTGATATTAAGAGCTTATGATTTATCATAGAAAAACCGCAAAAAAACTATTCTTCCATGCCCTTTTTTCAGTTCTTTTAATTTCAGGTTTCACTGCCAACGCTCAACAAGATATTAACGCCGGTAGAACTGCTTTTGCCAATAATTGCGCTTCCTGTCACAATCCTTTAAAAGATGGTATTGGTCCGGCCCTGCACGGTGTTACTGAAAGGGTTCCTGACCGGGCAAAACTGCATGCCTGGATAAAAAACAACCAGGCCGTGCTGGCCAGCGGAGACCCTTATTTTACCAAATTGTTCAATGAGCGTAATAAAACGCCCATGAACATTTTCACCAGTCTTTCGGATGCTGAGATTGATAATATATTGGCTTATGTAGAATCAGTTACGCCTCCTAAGGGCCCCACTGATGGTGGAACTACACCAACGTCAAACCAGGATGAAAGCGACAATTCTTTATTATATGGCATTCTTACTTTAATACTGGCCGTAGTTACCCTTATCTTATTACAGGTCAACAGTAATCTTAAAAAATTATCAGACGATAAAGAAGGCGTTCCGGCTTCAGAACCCGTGCCTTTCTATCGCAATAAAGCTTATATCGCCCTGTTTGCCGTGGTGCTCTTTATAGTGGGCGGTTATATCACCATCCAGGCGGCCATTGGCCTGGGTAGAAATAAAGGGTATCAGCCCGAACAGCCCATTTATTATTCCCATAAAGTACATGCCGGTGTAAACCAGGTGAGCTGCTTGTATTGCCATGGCGGTGCTTATGAAGGAAGACATGCCAATGTGCCTTCTGTAAACATCTGTATGAATTGCCATATGCAGATTAATGAATACAGCAGCACCAGCGAAAAACTATACCGCGAAGATGGCACCGAGGTGAACGGCACCGCAGAAATACAGAAAATATATGCCGCTGCCGGGTGGGACTCCAAAACAAAAAAATACTCAGGCAAAGAAAAGCCCATCGAATGGGTGAAAATTCATAACCTGCCCGACCACGTTTATTTCAACCACTCGCAACATACCCGCGCCGGTAAAGTACAGTGCCAAACCTGTCATGGCCCTATCCAGGAAATGCCAGAAGTAAAACAATTTGCCGACCTCAGCATGGGCTGGTGCATCAACTGCCACCGCGAAAGCAAAGTCAATTTTTACAATGCCGAAACCGGTGAAGGCAATAAGTTTTACAGCATCTACGAAAAATTGCACAACGACCTGAAAAATAAAAAAGTTGACAGTGTAACCGTGGAAATGATTGGTGGAACAGAGTGCCAGAAATGCCACTATTAAGAACTAACTACTATTGCGCCATCCTGTTAGAATACGCTCTTATAAAGGAATTCATACTTAATCACAAATAGTTTCGCAACCGCGGAACAAGGGACTAAAATTATGAGTAAAAAGTACTGGCAAAATTTCGGTGAGTTGAACAACTCGGAAGCCTTTCAGCAGCAGGCCAAGGATGAGTTTCGTGAAGCGTTGCCGTTTGAAAGCGCAGGTATTGCCGATGCCACCACACCCCGCAGGGATTTTTTGAAATATATTGGTTTTAGCACCGCCGCCGCAGCCATTGCAGCCGGTTGCGAAGTACCCCTGAAAAAAGTAATTCCTTATGTGAACAAACCGGTAGATATGGTGCCCGGTGTTTCTGACTATTATGCAACCACTTATATTTCTGGCAGTGATGTAGTGCCCGTGGTGGCTAAAGTAAGAGATGGACGTCCTATTAAACTGGAAGGAAATGAATTGTCATCTGTAACAAAAGGCGGTACTTCTGCCCGCGTTCAGGCTTCGGTGTTGGATTTATATGATACTGCCCGTTTGCGTTTTCCTATGGCAGACGGTAAAGAAGTGAGTTCACTGGAAGCTTTTGACAAGATGGTGGGAGATGGCCTGGCCGGCTCCACTGTAGTGCTGTTGACTCCCACGATTACTTCGCCCACCGGAAAAAAAATCATTGCGGAATTTTTAGCGAAATATCCCGGCAGCCGCCATGTACAATACGATGGCATTTCTTATAGCGGTATGCTGGAAGCCAATGAAGCCAGTTATGGTAAAAGAGCCATTCCTTCCTATCATTTTGAAAAGGCAAAAGTTCTGGTAAGTCTTTCAGCTGATTTCCTGGGCACCTGGCTCAATGCGGTAGAGTATCAGCGCGGTTATTCTTCTTTGCGCAAAGTCAATGAGAAAAACCCCGAAATGAGCAAGCACTACCAGTTTGAAAGCATGATCAGCATGACGGGTGCGAATGCCGATGAACGCTTTACCCATAAACCTTCTGAGTCGGGCTCGGTAGCGGCAGCCTTATTAAGCGCTGTAAACGGGCAGGCTGTAAGCGGGGTAAGTGCATCGGTAAAAAAAGGAATCGAAAAAGCTGCTGCAGAATTGCTGGCCAATAAAGGTGCGGCATTGGTAGTAAGCGGCAGCAATAATAAGAATATCCAGTTGCTGGTGAACGCCATCAACGAAGCCATCGGCGCTAACGGAACGACGATCAACTGGAGCGCACCATTGCTGACCAAACAGGGTATCGACAGTGATATGGCTACGCTGGTAACAGACATGGATGCTGGCAAGGTTGGCAGCCTGCTTATCTATGACGCCAACCCGTCATATGATTATTTTGATGCAGCCAGGTTCAGCGCAGCAATAAAAAAAGTAAAGACCAGCGTTTCTTTTAATGAAAGAATGGATGAAACCACGCTGTTGTGCAAATATGTTTTACCGGCCAATCATTACCTGGAGAGCTGGGGCGATGCAGAGCTGAAACCCGGCTATTTCGCTATGATGCAGCCCACCATTAACCCTTTGTTTAAAACAAGGCAATGGCAGGATAGCCTCCTGAAATGGTCTGGTAATAATTCTGCTTACCACGATTATTTCAAAAATTACTGGGTTAGCACATTGGGCGGAGAGCAGGGATATGATACAGCATTAATGAATGGTGTGTCTGAACCGGCCACCGCATCAACCGGCGCAGGAAGCTTTAACAGCGCAGCAGCCAGTGCGGCCACGGCTGCATTGAGCAGCCCGAAAAAGGGCGGTAAGTACGAACTTGTTTTATACCAGAAGCCGGTTATGGGCGACGGCCGCCAGGCAAACAACCCCTGGTTGCTGGAAACACCCGACCCCATTACAAGGGCTACCTGGGATAACTATGTGATTATCTCGCCTGCTCTTGGAAAAGAGTTGCTGGGTGTTGATATCAGCGACCGCAAGCAGTCCGATACATTTGAAGTGCATCCTGATAAACCGGTATTGAAAATAAAAGTGGGCAATAACGAGCCTGTTTTGCTTCCGGCATTGATTATACCGGGTATTGAAGCAAATACGATTGCTATTGCTGTAGGGTATGGAAGAAATCCCGCATCGGGTCGTGCCGCAGTAGGCGCCGGAAAAAATGTTTACCAGCTGGCCGTGGGTGGCGACTGGAACATACCTGATGTTGCTATTGAAGTAACCAGCGATAAATATAAAGTTGCCCAGGGGCAAACACATAGTTCTTATGAGGGCCGTGTAGAGGTAGTGAAAGAAATGAAGCTCGAAGACTTTAAAAAGAGCCCGCTGGAGATCCTGGAAGACAGAAACAAGGAATTACTTCCTTTTGGAGGTCTTGAAAACTATACGAAAGAAGGGACCATTTATCCATATTATGATAAGCCCGGTATTAAATGGGGCATGAGCATAGACCTGAACAGCTGTTTTGGTTGCGGTGCCTGCGTGGTGGCCTGTACGGCAGAGAACAATGTGGCCGTAGTGGGTAAAAGTGAAGTATTGCGTTTTCATGATATGGCCTGGCTGCGCATCGACCGTTACTTTAGCGGCGACCCTGCTAACCCAGACACTATACAGACCATTTTTCAACCCATGCTTTGCCAGCATTGTGATAATGCACCCTGTGAAAACGTATGCCCGGTTGGCGCCACCAATCACAGCAGCGAAGGATTGAACCAGATGGCTTATAACCGTTGCGTTGGTACAAGATATTGCGCCAACAACTGTCCATATAAAGTACGCCGTTTTAACTGGGCCGATTATACCGGTGCCGATAGCTTCCCGAATAACCAGGATCAGCAGACTGTAGGTCACCTGGATGATGCAGTTCACATGATGAACGATGATCTGACCCGTATGGTAATAAATCCTGATGTTGTGGTGAGAAGCCGCGGGGTGATTGAAAAATGTTCTTTCTGCGTACAACGCCTGCAGGATGGTAAACTAAAAGCAAAAAAAGAAAACCGTACACTTACCGACAGCGATGCAAAAACGGCCTGCCAGCAAGCCTGCGCAGCTGATTCCATTGTATTCGGTAATGTAAATAATAAAGATAGCGAGATAAGCACCGTACGTCGCGAAAATCAACACCGGTTGTTTTACTCGTTGGAACAGCTGCATACTTTGCCCAACGTAAATTACCTGGCTAAAATCCGTAATACAGATTTATTGACAGGTGTTAAAGAAGAGCATGAAGAAAAGACGCCAATGCCGGGTGAGCAGCGCAAAGAAGAAAAAGCAGAAAAGGAACACGCTTAAGAATATAACAGCATAAAGGCAATAGACAAAAGTTCATTTGAAATCCTTAAAAGCTAAAAGCTAAACGCTGATAGCTAAAAGCTCAAAACATGTCATTACTCAGATACGAATCTCAGGCGCGCGAACCATTGGTGACAGGTGCAAAAACCTATCACCAGGTAACGGAAGATATTATCAGGCCGATAGAAATGAAGCCAACCCGCCTATGGTATATCGGGTTCTTTATATCGGTGGCCTTTTTATGCTTTGGTATTTTTTCTGTAACCATGGAGGTAACTTATGGTGTGGGCCAATGGAACCTGAATAAAACCATTGGTTGGGGCTGGGATATTACCAATTTCGTTTGGTGGGTGGGTATCGGTCACGCAGGTACACTTATCTCCGCCATCTTATTATTATTCCGTCAGGGATGGAGAACCGGTGTAAACCGTGCAGCAGAAGCAATGACCATCTTTGCGGTAATGTGCGCAGGCCAGTTTCCGATCTGGCATATGGGCCGTGTATGGATGGCGTTTTTTGTACTGCCTTATCCCAATACAAGAGGTCCTTTATGGGTAAACTTTAACTCGCCGTTGTTGTGGGATGTATTTGCGATATCAACTTACTTCACCGTATCATTATTATTCTGGTATGCCGGTTTGCTACCCGATTTGGCCAGTGTACGCGACCGGGCAAAACTGAAATGGAGAAAATTCATGTATGGTTTGTTGAGTTTTGGCTGGACGGGTTCTACCAAACACTGGCAGCGCCATGAATCATTATCATTGGTATTGGCTGGGTTGGCAACGCCGCTTGTATTGTCTGTGCATACCATTGTATCTTTTGACTTTGCCACCTCTATCGTTCCCGGTTGGCATACCACCATCTTTCCTCCTTATTTTGTGGCGGGCGCCGTATTCTCTGGCTTTGCCATGGTACAGACCCTGTTGCTGGTTACCAGGAAAGTATTGAGACTGGAAGATTATATTACGTTGGAGCACATTGAGGTAATGAACAAAATAATTGTGCTAACGGGTTCCATTGTGGGCGTTGCCTATATCACCGAGTTATTCATTAGCTGGTATGGCCAGAATCCTTATGAAGCAGCCGCCTTCCGCAACCGTTGGGATCTGTCTACTCCCTATGCATGGAGTTATTACATTATGATGGGTTGTAACGTATTGAGCCCGCAGTTTTTTTGGTTTAAAAAATTACGCCGCAACCTCTTGTTCACCTTTTTCATGAGTGTGCTGGTAAATGTGGGTATGTGGTTCGAGCGTTTTGTAATCATTGTTACTTCCATCTACCGCGATTACCTGCCCAGCAGCTGGAGTACCTATTACGCACCCAGTATTTTTGAGGTAGGATTTTACCTCGGCACCTTTGGATTGTTTTTCACCTGTTATTTCCTGTTTTCCAAATTCTTCCCGGTTATTGCGCTGGCTGAAATCAAGCATATACTTAAGAAGAATGGCGAAAGCTTTAAAAATAATATGACAAGAATAGACGCACAACCGGCCGATGAGTTTGCGCATGAGCATGCACATGATCACGGCGTATAAACGGGCGGTGGATAATTTAATTGAATTGTTAAGGCTCGCAGCTCGCAGCTAACGGCTCAAAGCTTAAAAATATGAGTGTAAAAAAATTTATAGTAGGCTGTTTTGACGAAGAATCGGCGCTGTTCTCTGCAGTTAAGAATGTACGTAAAAGCGGTTACAAGATCCATGACGTGTACACGCCGTTCCCTATTCACGGGCTCGACAAGGTGATGGGCCTGCGCGATACCAGCCTTCACACCATGGGTTTTATTTACGGCATTACCGGCACATCAACGGCTTTAGGATTTATCAGCTGGATATTTACAGACAGCTGGCCATTGAATATTGGCGGCAAGCCCCATTTCTCTCTGCCCGCCTGGATACCCATTATGTTTGAGCTCACGGTATTGTTTTCGGCGGTAGGCATGGTACTTACTTTTTGCTACCTCTGTCAGCTGGCGCCCTTTGTAAAAAAACATCATTTTCATCCCCGGGCCACTGATGATCTGTTTGTAATGGTGATTGAACCCACAGCCAAAACAAGTGAAACAGAAGTGCTGGAATATTTAAAGCAGGCAGGTGCGGTTGAAACGAATATACAGGAAGCGGAAACCGGGTGGTGGCTGGGCAGGTACGACAGGGACAGGCTTCCTTTCGAGGTTAGAGAAGCAAATGTTTAGTATAAAAATTTGAAACGATTTTTTATTCAACACTGATGAAGAAATTATTGATCATAGCAATTGTAACGGTAAGTATCTGTGCACTGCAAAGCTGCAGCGATATACAGCGTAAGCCCAGCCGGGTATATATGCCGGACATGGGGTACAGCGTAGCATATGAAACCTATGCAGACCATAGCAAACTGGCCGACTCCGGTATTTTCTATAATGCCCGTCCCGTTCGCGGTACCGTAAAAAGAGGGGAAGACCCGGTATTTCATTATGAAATGCTAACCGACACAACCGGCGCTTACGATAAATCTGCCGCTATGAAAAATCCAATCGCCTCACTGGATAAGGCAGATGCTGTAGAAGCGGAAAGGTTGTTCCTGGTAAATTGCGGCGTTTGTCATGGTCCTAAATTAGACGGTAATGGCCCTTTGTATAAAGACGGTAACGGACCCTATGCTGCTAAACCTGCCAACCTGAGCGGTTCCGATGCAAAATATGTGGCAATGGCAGAAGGTACTATGTTTCATTCCATCACTTATGGAAAAAACATGATGGGCAGTTATGCATCGCAGGTTACACCCAAACAACGCTGGATGATTATCAGCTATATTAAATCAAAACAACAGGCAGCAAAACCGGCAGCAGGGGCGGCAACACCTGCGACAACCGGCGCAGCACCGGCTGGTAAGGATTCAACAGCAGCAAAAAAATAACGATACAATGATCTATTTCCCGCTCCTTTGGAGAGGGAGCAAGGGTGAGGTAAAAAGATTATAAGATTGAACGTTTATAAATTTATTGCACATGTCGTCATTTAGAGAGCATTTTGAGATTCCGGCAAAGTACAGAACCTGGTCAATGGCACTTATGGCTATCGGGGTGGTTTCCGTAGTTGTTGGATTTTTTGTGTATGGTGCTAAGGCCGATGAGCAAAGCCAGGCAAGGTTCTGGGGAACAATGTTGCAGAACAGCACCTATTTCCTGCTGATTTGTAATGCCGCTATGTTCTTTATCTGCGCCACTACATTGGGTATGGGAGCTTTCCAAATGGCATTTCGCCGCGTAACGGAAGCTATTTCTGTGGCAGTCATTCCCCTGGGTATCATCGCCCTGGTAGTGCTGTTGTCGTTGATATTTGGACACCAGCATTATATATATCATTGGCTTACACCCAAAGGCGATAAAGTACTGGAGGGTAAAAGTATTTTTCTGAATGCCGGTTTCTATGTGGTATGGACCATCCTTACTATTGGACTATGGATTGGGCTGGGTTATAAAATGCGGAGCATGTCGCGCGAACTGGACGAGAACCCTTTACCCAGCGTTGAAAGTGCAAAACAATATATATTTAAAAATACGGTTTGGGCTTCCCTGTTCCTGGTATGGTTTGCTTTAACGGTGGCATCCACCATTCCGTGGTTATGGTTGATGAGCATCGATGCACACTGGTATTCTACCATGTATAGTTGGTATACCTTTGCAAGTACATTTGTTGCGGGTTTATCATTGATAGCCATCTTTGTTATTTACCTGAAAAACAAAGGATACCTGGAACTGGTAAACGAAGAACACCTGCATGATATAGGAAAGTTCATGTTTGCCTTTTCTATTTTCTGGACTTATTTATGGTTCTCGCAATACATGCTGATTTGGTATAGTAATCAGCCGGAAGAAACAACTTATTTTATCGATCGTATTGGCAATCATGAGCATGGTAACGGGTTCAAAGGAATATTCTTCCTCAACCTGATCATAAACTTCCTTACACCCATACTGATTCTCATGAGCAGGGGAGCCAAAAGAAATTATACCACCATGGCGTTTATGGCAATACTGATCATATTCGGTCATTGGCTCGATTTCTACCAGATGGTGTTTCCCGCCATCAGCAAAGACGCCAATGGACTTACACATGTCAATATGAAC
>Ga0068860_100001339_pt1 | contig 26803 bp, 26 predicted proteins | sample KBSSwiS32_FD_66597 | JGI IMG/M metagenome (GOLD analysis project Ga0068860, IMG submission 66597) | Switchgrass rhizosphere microbial communities from Kellogg Biological Station, Michigan, USA - KBS Switchgrass S3-2 | ecosystem: Host-associated > Plants > Roots > Rhizosphere > Soil ...
TGGCCAACACCGGCGATCCGATTGAGGTCCTGAAGCGGACGGTGAAGGCTCGCGAGCGGCTCGAGCACATGTTCGTCGCCTTCTAACCACGAAGGTTTTTCACACCACGAAGGTCATGAAGAACATCGAAGTACCTGCCGAATCTTCGTGCTCTCCGTGTTCTTCGTGGTGTCAAAAGGCCGCGTTGCCTGGGGTCCTCGGGAACGGAATCACATCGCGAATATTCGCCATCCCCGTCGCATAGATGATCGTGCGCTCGAGGCCGAGGCCGAAGCCGGCGTGCGGCACGGTGCCGTAGCGCCGGAGATCCCGGTACCACCAGTAGTGACGCGGATCGAGTTGCAGTTCGGCAAGCCGCCGATCCAGGCAGTCGAGGCGCTCCTCACGCTGTGAGCCGCCGATGATCTCGCCGATGCCGGGCGCCAGCACGTCCATCGCGGCCACGGTCTTCCCGTCATCGTTCATGCGCATGTAGAAGGCCTTGATGTCCTTGGGGTAGTTCATGACAACGACCGGCGCCTTGACATGCTCCTCGGTCAGCCACCGCTCGTGCTCCGATTGCAGATCTATCCCCCAGTGCACCGGGAACTCAAATTTCTTGCCGCTGTGTTCGAGGGCCGCAATCGCGTCGGTGTACGACATGCGTTCGAACGGGGACGCGACGAACCTTTCCAGACGCGCCACGCTGTCCTTATCAACCCGCTCGGTAAAGAACTTCAGGTCGTCGCCGCGCTCATTCAGCAAAGCGGTGAAGATGTACTTGAGGAACGACTCGGCGAGGTCGGCGTTATCCGCCAGATTGGCGAACGCGATTTCCGGCTCAATCATCCAGAATTCGGCCAGGTGCCGCGACGTGTTGCTGTTCTCGGCCCGGAATGTCGGCCCGAAGGTGTACACCTTCGAAAGCGCGAGGCAGTAGCTCTCCACATTCAATTGCCCGCTGACCGTGAGGAAGGCTTCCTTGCCGAAAAAGTCCTGGGCGAAATCAATCTTGCCATCGGGCGTACGTGGAGTCGCAGCGATGTTGACGAAGTCGAGCGTGCTGACGCGGAACATCTCGCCTGCACCCTCGGCATCGCTGGCCGTGATGATTGGCGTATGCACCCAGAAGAATCCGCGCTCGTGAAAATAGCGGTGCACGGCCATGCTCAGCGAGTGCCGCACGCGGGCGATTGCGCCCAACGTATTGGTCCTCGGGCGCAGATGCGCGACCTCGCGCAGGTATTCGAACGAGCTCTTCTTCGGTTGAATCGGATAGGTCTCGGGATCGTCGACCCACCCAACGACTTCCACGGATTCCGCCTGGATCTCGACAGCCTGTCCCTGGCCCTGGCTTGCGGTCAACATGCCTGTGACGATCACCGAGCAACCTGACGTCAGCCGCTTTATTTCGGTCTCATAATTGGGGAGCGTCGCAGGCGCGACGGCCTGGATCGGATCGAAACCGGAGCCGTCGTGGACGTGAATGAACGAGAGCCCGGCCTTCGAATCGCGCCGCGTCCGGACCCAGCCTTTGACCGTCACGCTGGTACCCGTCGGCACCTTCCCTTTCAGCAACGAAGCGACATCCACGGCGAGATTATGCGTCACGCGTTATCCTTAGATCCTTCCGAATGAAAGTTGGAATGATTTCTCTCGGCTGCCCGAAGAACCTCGTCGATTCGGAGGTGATGCTCGGGCTCGCCCGGCAATCCGGCCATCAGCTCACCCGCGACGCGGCAGATGCGGACGTGCTGATCGTGAATACCTGCGCGTTCATCGACAAGGCCAAACAGGAATCGATCGACACGATTCTCGAGATGGCCGAGTTGAAAAAGACAGGCAAATGTCAGCGGCTGGTCGTGACCGGGTGCATGGCTGAGCGTTATCGCGACGAATTGCGCGAGCAGATTCCTGAGATCGACGCCGTTCTTGGAACGGGAGAAGTGCCGGAGATTGTGGAGGCGATCGGCGGGTCCGCGTCGCCTGGCACCGGTGCTCCGCGGAACCCGCTCCACGTACCACTGTTGCGATCGAATGGGGAACTCGTGAGTCTCGGATCGCGAATCCCGAATCCCGAATCCCGAGAGCTACCCACCTACCTCTACGACGCCGACACCCCTCGCCTGCTCGCAACGCCGCGCCACTACGCGTACATAAAGATTGCGGAAGGCTGCGACTACAAGTGTGCGTTCTGCATCATCCCGACGCTGCGCGGCCACTATCGCAGTCGGCCTTCGGCTTCGATCGTCGACGAGGCGCACGCACTTGCGGCGCGCGGGGTCAAGGAGCTACTCCTCATTTCGCAGGACACAAGCTTCTACGGCAACGATCGCGGTGAGCGCGGAGCGCTGGCGCGGCTGCTGCGCGAGCTGAACGCGATCGACGGTCTCGAGTGGATTCGGATGCTCTACCTGTACCCGACGACAATCGGCGATGACGTCCTCGACGCGATCGCTGACAGCGAAAAGGTCTGCAACTACATCGATCTCCCACTGCAACACGCGTCAGACGAGGTACTGAAGCGCATGAAGCGGCCGGGAACCCGCGCAAGTTATGAACGTCTCCTGAATCGCATCCGCGCGCGGATTCCCGGCGTCTCCCTGCGCACGACATTCATCGTCGGCTTTCCCGGGGAGACTGCCGAAGATTTTGCGGAGCTGCACGGTTTTGTGGAAACCGTCGGCTTCGATCACGTCGGGGTATTTACGTACTCCCATGAGGAAGGGACCTCGGCGCACGGGCTCACCGACGACGTGCCCGCCCGAGTCAAGAAGCAGCGGCAATCGGCCCTGATGAGTCTGCAGAAAAAGATTGTCAAAAAAGCCCAGCAGTTACGGGCCGGGCAGCAAGTACGGCTGCTCATCGACGGTCCGTCCGCCGAGCACGAACTGGTTCTGCGGGGCCGCCTCGAGGGGCAGGCGCCGGACATCGACCCGGTTGTCTATCTGACGGATTGCGACCCATCGGACTTCCACGCCGGCCAGTTCCTCCAGGCCGAAATCGTCGGCTCTCGCGACTACGACCTGCTGGCCCGCCCTGTGGCCGCGTGCTATTCTTAAGGGCTACTACGCGGAGAAAGTCTCCAAGTGGGCTCGTGCCCACTTTTTTTATTTGTGGCGGAGCCGCTGGAACAGATCCGGGCGATTGCTGAGCGCGTGGCACGGTCTCACGGTCTGGAGATCTGGGACATCGTGAGCCGTCGCGAGACAACGGGACAGATTGTGCGGGTTTTCATCGACCGCCCAGGGCCCGCGGCAACCGCGGAGGAGAGCGTCAGCATCGAGGACTGCGAGCAAGTCAGCCGCGAAATCGGGACGATTCTCGACGTCGACGACCCGCTGCCGTTCGCGTACACGCTGGAGGTTTCATCTCCGGGACTGAATCGGCCGCTGCGGGGCGAACAGGATTACCGCCGTTTTGCGGGACGGCTCGCCAAGATCGTGGTGACCGAAGCGGTTGATAACCAGACGGCGTTCGAGGGGCGCCTCCGCGGCGTCGAGGATGGGACGGTTCTGCTCGAAGGGCCCAAGGCACGGATGCACCGGCTGCCGTTGCGGTTGATTACGCGAGCACGTTTAGAAGTGGAGTTTTAGGAAGTACGACGATGCAAAACCCGTTGATGCAGACGATCGAGGCGCTCGCCAAAGAAAAAGGGATCGAGCCCGACATGATCATCACGGCCATCGAAGACGCGGTGCTGACGGCCTCCCGCAAGTATTACAAGACCAACGAGAACCTGAAGACGCGCTTCAATCAGGAGACCGGACAAGTCGACCTGTTCGCGATCAAGCACATCGTCAAGGAAGTCGAGGACCCGTCCACGCAGATCTCGCTCAAGGAGGCACAGGACCTCTACGGCGACGAGGCCGAAGTGGACATGGAAATCGAATTTCCGAAGCGAACCGATGTACTCGGCCGGATCGCAGCACAGACAGCCAAGCAGGTCATTTTTCAGAAGGTCCGCGAAGCGGAACGCGAGAACATTTACGCCGAATACAACCAGCGCATCGGCGAGGTCATCAACAGCACGGTGAAGCGGTTCGAGAGCGGGGACCTGATCGTCGAGATCGGGCGCGTCGAAGCGGTGCTGCCGCGCAAGGAGCAGTCGCGAGCGGAAAGCTATACCCCGGGCGAGCGCATCCGAGCCGTCATCAAAGGGGTGAACCGCAGCGCCAAGGGTCCGCAGATTGTGCTGTCGAGAACGGATCCCGCCCTGCTCATCAAGCTGTTCGAGCAGGAAGTGCCGGAAATCTATGACGGCACCGTGATGATTCGCGGCGCCGTCCGCGAGGCCGGCGACCGCGCAAAGGTCGCGGTCTACTCGCGCGAGCGCGATGTCGACCCTGTCGGTGCATGTGTCGGCATGAAGGGCACGCGCGTGCAGGCGATCATCCGTGAGCTCCGCGGCGAGAAGATCGACATCGTCGAATGGTCTGAAGACCCGATCGTCTTCGTGACCAACGCACTCAGCCCCGCAAAGGTCCAGCGCGTATCCATCGTCGATGAAAAGGATCGCGTAATGGAAGTCGTCGTCGAGGACAAACAGCTGTCGCTTGCCATTGGCAAGAAGGGGCAGAACGTCCGCCTCGCGGCGAAGCTCACGGGGTGGCGCATCGACATCAAGAGCGAAGAAGAGAAGCGGAAGGAAGTCGAGGCGCAGTTCGGCGCACTAGAAGCGGGCGACGCGCAGGCGCAAATGGATGCATTGTTCCCCGATACGCCTGCGGAACCTGAGCAGAAGGAACCTGCGACCGAAACGGCGGAGGCGCCGTCTGCAGAAGCTTCCACTGAAGTTGAACAGTCGTAGAGGTTTTGTAACTAAGGGAACGCATTGGCAACAGTCCGGATTTACAAAGTCGCGGAGCTGCTCGGCTCCACCAGCCAGGAAGTGCTGGCGCTGCTCAAACGCGATCACGGCATCGAGTTGAAGAGCGCGTCGAGCACCATCGAAGAGGTCGTCGCCCGATCGTTTGTCGAGCGCATTGCGCGGCAACGCGGCATCTCGCTGCCGAGCGGTGACATGTTCGCCGAAACGCCGGCGCCGGCAAAAGGCGGTGCGAAGAAGACCGCCGCGCCAAAGAAGGCGGAGCCACCCAAGCCGACGGCGCCCGTCCTTGGACCTCCTCGGCTGGTCAAAACCATCAGGCCGGCGCAGTCCGCGGCGCCGGCTCCGGTTGAAGAAGCACCGCCGCCTGCGGCGCCTCCGCCGCCAGCCCAAGCTGTTGCCCCCGCGCCCGCGCCGCCGCCCGAGGTGCAGGTCGTTCCCGAACCGCCACGTGTCGAGCCGCCGCCACCACCACCCGTCGTCGAACCAGCTGTCGTTGCAGCTGCTGCCCCTGTGGTCGAAGAGGCGCCGGTTGACGCGCCACCACCGCCGGAACCGCAAGCTCCGCCTCGGGTCGTGCCGCCAACGATTCGGTTGCGCATCGAGGAACCTGGCAGGCCGACCCAACCTGCGCGTCCGCTGACGCCGGCCAAGCGCCCCGTCGTGTCGCAGCCGCGTATGGTGCAGCCGCCGCCGGCCGCCGCCCCGCCGAAGGCCGCGACGCCGCCACCGGCTGCTGCACGTCCTGCGACGCCGTCCGGGCGGCCTGGGCCAGGAGGTGCGCCGCGTCCGGCCTATCCGCCGCCGCCGCGTCCGACGACGCCGAGCATGCTGGGAGGCCCGCGACCACTGCCCTCACAACCGGTGCGGACACAGCCGAGCGCGCAGGCGCGACCCGGAATGCCAGGTGTTCGTCCGCAGGCACCGCGTCCGCCGATGCCGCAGGTACCGCGCCCCGGCGCACGTCCCGTTGCGCCGAGGAGGGAACGTCCCGCGGCACCGGCCGTTGCTGCAATGCCGGCGGCGCCGCCGCCGATCACACGAACGATCACGCTCGCCGAGGGCATGACGGTGAAAGACCTTGCCGACAAGCTCGACGTGCGTGTGAAGGATGTGCTCGCGAAGCTGTTGATGAAGCGGATGATGATGACCATCAACAGCACGCTGGACATCGAAACCGCGCGTAACGTCGCGCGTGAGTTCGGCGCCGACATCGAGATGCGGAGCTTCGAAGAGGAACTCGTCGCCGAGCAGGAGGATTCCAAGCCCGAGGATCAAGTGCCGCGGGCACCCGTCGTGACGGTAATGGGACACGTCGACCACGGAAAGACGTCGCTGCTCGACGCGATCCGTGAAACCAAGGTTGCCGAACGAGAGGCCGGCGGCATCACACAGCACATCGGCGCCTATCACGTGGATGTCGGCGACAGCCGCAGCGTCGTGTTCCTCGACACGCCCGGTCACGAAGCGTTCACCCTGATGCGAGCCCGCGGCGCCAAGGTGACCGACGTCGTCGTCCTGGTCGTTGCCGCGGATGACGGCGTGATGCCGCAGACACGTGAGGCGATCGATCACGCGAAGGCGGCGAACGTGCCGATCGTCGTCGCCATCAACAAGATCGACAAGGCCGGTGCGAATCCGGACAACGTGAAGCGCGAGCTCGCCGAGCTGGCGCTGGTCCCGGAGGACTGGGGCGGACAAACCGTGATGGTGCCCGTCTCGGCGAAGAAGAAGCAGAACCTCGATCAGCTGCTCGAGATGATCCTGCTGTCAACGGACATTCTGGAGCTGAAGGCCAACCCGAAGCACAGCGCGTCCGGCACGGTCCTCGAAGCCAAGCTCGATCGCGGCCGCGGTCCGGTCGCAACCGTCCTCGTGCAGGACGGCACGCTGAACGTCGGTGACAACTTCATCGCGGGCCCGGTCGTCGGCCGTGTGCGCGCGCTCATCGACGACCGTGGACGTTCGGTGAAACTGGCGCCGCCATCGACCCCTGTGGAAGTCCTCGGGTTGACGAGCCTGCCGCAGCCAGGCGATCCATTTCAGACCGTTGCCGACGCGGCAAAGGCCCGGCAGATCGCAACCTTCCGGCAGACGCAGGCGAAGGAACGCGCCCTCGGTGCGCGCGGCGGCCGCCTGACGCTCGAATCGCTCAAGGAACAGATTGCGGAAGGTGGCGTCAAGGAGCTGCCGATTATCGTCAAGGCGGACGTGCAGGGCTCGGCGGAAGTGCTCGCCGACACGCTGACGAAACTCTCGGACGAGAAGGTGAAGATCCGAATCATCCGCTCCGGTGTCGGCGCGATCAACGAGTCCGATGTGCTGCTCGCCTCGGCTTCCAACGCCATCATCGTCGGCTTCAATGTCCGGCCCGATCGCAATGCGGCCGACATGGCCGAGCGCGAAGAGGTGGACATCCGGCTCCACTCGGTGATTTACAACGTCACCGAGGAGATCAAGAAGGGCATGGAGGGTCTCCTCGAGCCGACGTTCAAGGAAGTCCGCATGGGGACCGCCGAAGTGCGCGAAGTGTTCCGCGTGCCGAAGGTCGGGTCGATTGCCGGCTGCATGGTCACGGAGGGACGGATCACGCGGGCGGGCGAAACCACCGCCCGGCTCCTGCGTGACAACGTGGTCGTATTCGAAGGGAAGATCGCCTCTCTGCGCCGCTTCAAAGACGACGTCAGCGAGGTCAAATCCGGCTTTGAATGCGGCATCGGTCTCGAGCGCTTCAACGACATCAAGATGGGCGATGTGATTGAAGTGTTCACGATGGAGAGAGTGAAGTTAGCGACGGCCTAGATTTTGGGTATGGCGCAGGGATACCGGCCAGACCGGGTCGGCGACCAGATACGCCACGAGCTGAGCGAAATTCTCACCCGCGGCGAGGTGCACGATCCGGGCATTGGATTCATCACGCTGACGCGCGTGCAGGTCACTGCGGATCTGCAGCTGGCCCGCGTGTTCTACACAAGCCTCGGCGACGCCAATGCGCGCAAGGAGACGGCGCGCGCGCTCACACGCGCGACCGGCTTCTTCCGCCGCCAGATCGGCGCGCGTCTGCAACTGCGGCGCGTCCCCGAGCTCGAGTTCCGGTTTGACGAATCGATCGCGAACCAGGACCGGATTGAGCAGATCCTTCGCGACATCCACGAAGAAGATGCGCAGCGCGCCGCGGAGCACGAATCGCCTGCCTCCGACACCGGATTCCCGAATCCGGATCCGGGATCCCGACAGAATGACGACCGCGACCGAGGTTAGCGTCCGCGCCCGCATCGCGGACGAGATTCGAAGGCGGCAGCGCTTCGTGCTGTCGTCGCACGTCCGTCCCGACGGCGATGCCATTGGATCACAGCTCGCGATGGCGTTCGCGCTGTGGCAACTCGGCAAGGAGGTGCGCCTCGTCAACCACGACGCGCCGCCGAGCCCGATGCTCGTGTTCCCCGGCGTTCGCAACATCGAGGTGGCCAGCCACATCGAGGATCCCGGCGATGCCGTCATCATCATGGAGTGCGGCGATCTATCGCGCACGGGCGTTGACGGCTTTGACCAGGGCTTCGTCATCAACATCGATCACCACATCGGCAACACGAATTACGGCGCGCTCAACTGGTTCGATTCGAGCGCAGCGGCATGCGGTGAGATGGTGTTCGACCTCGTCGGCGAGCTCGGCGTTACGCTGACGCGGGAAATCGCAACGCATGTGTATGTTGCGATTCTCACGGACACCGGGTCGTTTCACTATTCCAACATCACCCCTCGTACGTTCGACATCTGCCGGCAGTGCATGGAGGCAGGCATCGATCCGCCGGCGATTGCCGGCGCGATTTTCGACAGCAACACGCTTGGGCGGTTGAAGCTGTTCGGCGCAGTGCTGAGCCAGATGCAGCTTGACGCGTCGGGCCGGGTCGCCACCGTCTACGTCGATCAGAAGCTCGCCAAGGACTGCGGCGGCACCTACGAGGACACTGAGGGAATCGTCAACCTCCCGCTCTCGGTGAAGGAGATCGAGGCGGTAGCATTTTTCAAGGAAGCCGGCCCCAACGACTGGCGTGTCAGCATGCGCTCCAAGGGCGAGGTCGACGTGAACGCGATCGCGAAGCACTTCGGCGGCGGCGGCCACAAGAACGCCTCGGGGTGCAATGCGAGGGGGACATTCGAGGACCTCAAACTGCTGTTCCAACGTTTGTTGCTCCAGCAAATTGAAGGAGCTGGAACCGAGCGACCTTAATTCACTGACACGGCCCTCAGAGACGCAGAGACTCAGAGCAACCAAGATCTTCTCTGCGTCTCTGAGTCTCTGTGGCTCGTATCGGTGAAAGTTGCTGCGCATGGATGGCGTCATCGTTATCGACAAGCCCGAAGGCCTGACGTCGCACGACGTCGTCGTGGCGGCGCGCCGGCTGCTTGGCGAAAAGCGGATCGGCCACACGGGCACGCTCGATCCGCTGGCCACAGGCGTTCTGCCACTCGCCTGCGGCCGCGCGACACGGCTCGTGCGGTTCCTGTCCGCAGCCGAGAAGGAATACGAGGCGACGGTTCTGTTCGGCGTGACGACGGATACGCTCGACGTGACCGGCGAGGAAATCAGTCGATCAGGTCGTGTGCCGTCACGCGAGACACTCGTCGCGGCGCTGCGATCGTTTGAAGGTGAGCAGCTGCAAGTGCCGCCCGCCTACTCGGCGAAAAAGGTCGCGGGGCGCCGAGCTTACGTGCTGGCGCGACGGGATGAACCGGTGGCGCTCGACCCCGTGCCTGTGCGCGTGTCGCGGGCCGAGCTGCTCGAGTACGGGAACGATCGCTGCCGCGTCAGGCTCACCTGTTCGGCGGGTTTCTACGTGCGGGCCCTGGTGCGCGATCTCGGCGAACGATGCGGCACCGGGGCAACGCTCGAAGCGCTGCGCCGCACGCGCAGCGGCGACTTCGCGCTCGACGAGGCGATCGACTTGGACACGCTTGGGCCCGTGCGGGACCGGACGAATCCCGAATCCCGAGTCCCGAATCCCGGCATGGAGACAGCACTCATTCCCATGGAACGCCTGCTCCCAGGCTTCCCTGCCGTCACCGTGACCGCCGAGGGATTGACGCGAGTCTCGCACGGCCAGCACGTCAGGCCGGTGGACTTGACGGGTGACGCCCCAGTTGAAGCGGCCGAGTGGGTCCGGCTGCTCGATTCAAGCGGCGCGCTCGTCGGCCTGGGCACGCCGCAGCGGCTCTCAGGATTTTTGCACCCTGAAGTTGTACTGATTTAGAATGTTAAGTCTTTGAACTAGCAACAATTAGCAACAACGGCGGTCTGGTGCTCGCTCCGAGTTCCTGGGCCGTACGTGGAGGACGCAAAGGTGGCCTTAACCAAGGACCGCAAGACCGGCATCATCGGGGACTACAAGACACACGACAGCGATACGGGATCTCCGGAAGTGCAGGTGGCACTTCTCAGTGAGCGTATCAACTACCTGACAGAACATTTCAAAGTTCACGCAAAGGATCACCATTCCCGTCGCGGCCTGCTGAAGCTGGTTGGCCAGCGGCGGCGGCTCCTCGACTATTTGAAGAGCAAGGACTCCGATCGCTATGCGGCGCTCATTCAGCGTCTCGGCATCCGGAAGTAACCGCTCCTTTCACCATGCACAAGGTCAATTTACAGAAGCGCGAGATCCAGATCGGATCCCGCCGTATCTCCATCGAAACCGGCAAGCTCGCCAAGCAGGCGGACGGCTCCGTGCTCGTCCGGTCCGGCGACACCGTCGTGCTCGTCACCGCGTGTCACGCGGCGAGCGCGCGTGAAGGGATCGACTTTCTCCCGCTGACCGTCGATTACCGCGAATACACCTACGCCTCCGGCCGGATCCCCGGAGGGTTTTTCAAACGTGAGGGAAAGCCGTCGGAAAAGGAAGTGCTGACGAGCCGGCTGATCGATCGGCCGATCCGTCCGTTGTTCTCTTCTGGCTGGCGCTACGAAACGCAGATCATCGCGCTGCTGCTGTCGGCCGACACGGACAACGATGCCGACGTCCTCGCCATCACGGGTGCGTCCGCGGCGCTTGCGCTTTCCGAGATTCCCCTCGAAAAGACGATTGCCGGCGTACGGGTCGGCATGATCGACGGGAACTACGTCATCAACCCGACATTCGAAGAGCGGAAGCAGAGCATGCTCGACCTCGTCGTTGCCGGCAGCAAAGACGGGATCGTGATGGTGGAAGCCGGCGCGAAGGAAGTCACCGAGGCGCAGGCGGTGGGGGCGCTCGAAGCGGCGCATGCGGCGATCAAGCAGATCGTCGCCTCGATCGATGAACTCAAGGGCACGGCTGGCAAGAAGAAGCTGACCGTCGACGCCAGGCCGATCGATCATGCGTTCTATCGCGAGGTCGAGGAGAAAGCCTACCTGCCGCTCGCCGAGGCGATGCGCATCCGCGACAAGCTGGAAAACTACACCAGCGTCGATGCCGTTTTCGACGAACTGATCGCCACGATTCCCGAAGAGGAAACCGAGCGCCGGAGCACGGCGAAGAGCATCTTCCACGAACTGAAGGAGAAGGTGCTCCGAGACGAAGTGCTGCAGCGCAGCGTGCGCCTCGACGGCCGCAAGTTCGACGAGATCCGTCCCATCTGGAGCGAGGCCGGCGTGCTCCCGCGAACACACGGGTCGGTCGTCTTCACACGCGGCGAAACGCAGGCGCTGGTGACCTGTACGCTCGGAACCGCGGACGACGAGCAGAAGGTCGAGCACGTAGGCGGCGAGTTCTACAAGCGCTTCATGCTCCACTACAACTTCCCGCCGTTCTCGGTCGGTGAAGTCCAGTTCCTGCGCGGTCCCGGACGTCGCGAAGTGGGCCACGGCGCGCTCGCGGAGCGTGCACTGGCGTCGGTCGTACCGGGCGAGGACAAGTTCGCCTACACGGTTCGTCTCGTGTCCGACATCCTCGAGTCGAACGGCTCATCGTCGATGGCGTCGGTCTGCGGTGGCTCGATGGCGATGATGGATGCCGGCGTTCCCATCAAGGCGCCGGTCGCGGGCATCGCGATGGGGCTCATCATGGACGAGAAGAGCGGCAAGTGGGCCGTCCTCTCGGACATCGCCGGCGCTGAGGATCATTACGGCGACATGGACTTCAAGGTCGCGGGCACGGCGCAAGGTATTACGGCGCTGCAGATGGACATCAAGGTCACCGGCATCACGTCGGAGATCATGGCCAAGGCGCTCGAGCAGGCGCGCGCCGGACGGATGCACATTCTTGGCGAGATGGCCAAGACGATCTCTGAGGTGCGCACGACGATGTCGATGTTCGCGCCGCGGATTGTGACGATCAAGATTCCAGTCGACAAGATCCGCGACGTGATCGGCCCCGGGGGCAAGATGATTCGCAGCATCATCGAGCGTACGGGCGTCAAGATCGACGTCGAGGATGACGGGCGGGTGAACGTCGCGTCGGCCGACGGCGAGTCCGCGCAAAAGGCGATCGGCATCATCCAGGAGCTGACCGCGACGCCTGAGCTGAACAAGACGTACATGGGCAAGGTTCAGCGCATCACCGATTTCGGAGCGTTTGTCGAGATCATGCCCGGCACTGACGGCCTGCTTCACGTGTCGGAGATCGCGAACCACCGCGTCAAGGACGTGCGAGATGAGCTGAAGGAAGGCCAGCAGATTCTCGTGAAGGTTATCAATATCGATCCCACCGGCAAGATTCGGCTGAGCCGCAAGGCTCTGCTGCAGGAAGAAGCAGCAGCCAAGCAGCCGCAGGAAGCGGCCCCGGCTGCGAAGGAATAAGGCGTGTACAGGGCGGGTCTGAAGACCCGCCTCTGCGCTGCCGAAAGTACCTGCAGGCGAACCGGAACGGTTCGGCCTACGTCACACCAGTATGAGAATGACGCGCCGTTCGCTCGGCTTCCTCCTCCTCGGCGTCGGCGGCGTGATTGTCGCCAAACCGGCGGTCGGCCGTCTGCTGGCGCAGGAAGCCCCCAACAGGCGCGAATTCACCATCGTCGCAAAGGATTTCCATTACGCGCCGACCCGCATCGAGGTGATGCAGGACGACCTAGTGAAGCTCACGGTCCGCAGTGAAGACATCGCCCACAGCTTCACCATCGACGAATACCGCATCTCCAAGCGGGTGCCCGCCGGCGCCTCGACCACATTCGAGTTCCAGGCGGACCGGCCCGGCACGTTTGCCTTCTATTGCGCGCTGACCGGCGACCCCGGCCATAAGACGATGCGGGGCGAGCTCGTCGTTCGCGGTCGGTAGCCGCTTTCCACTAACTGGTCATTACCTGCCAACCCGGCCGCTGAACGAGCCAGTTTCGGCCGGACCGGAACCTGCAGTGCTGCGCGCTCATGAACGAGCCCTGGTTGGTTATGGTCGGGCTGTCGCTGCTCGCCACCGCATGTGGAGGCCTCACTGCCCTCTCGCCTACTGCCCCGTCGCCGAGGCTGTCGACGGCGGCGTCTTCCCCGCCGTCCCTCCCGTCCTCGCCGACTCACGCAATCGGTCCCGACGTTCCCTCCGGCCTTGTGCCGTCCCAGCAGGTGATTAACGCCACTGTCGGGCCGCTCGCGAACTATGCAGGACCCTGTTACGTCGACCGCTACGCGTGCGAGAAGTACCGCTTCGCGCTGCAGAAGGAGGGCGCCGTCGAAGTGACGCTGGCGTGGCAGGGCGGTGCGCGAGCGATGCTGATTCAGCTCTATCAGGCGGGCGCAGGGTTGATTCACGAGGATCTCGCGCCGCGTGATGGAGCTCCGACCATCGCGTTCCGCCGCGTCAGTCTTCCTGCCATCGAATACGAGCTGCGCGTCGTCAACATGGAGCCAGATGTGGCGCATCCGTTCACGTTGACGCTGACGACCTGGCAGTGATCGTGTGATTCCCTCGGCACACGTACCTGAATCCGTGAGCAAAGCCGAGTGCGTCTTGTTCGTCGAGGATAGTGACGACCTGCGCGAGATGTTTGTCGAACTTGTTGACCTTGTTCTCAACCGTCGCTGCATCGGAGTCGGCAGCTACGAAGAGCTGGTGGCTCTCGGCGATCGGGCGCTCGGTTGCGGCGTGGCGATTCTTGATATCAATCTGGGGCCCAGCCCGTGGTCAGGCATCGACGCCTACACCTGGCTTCGCGAAAAGGGGTATACGGGACGGATCGTGTTTCTGACGGGGCACGCCGACACCCATCCTCTGGTCGTTGCGGCCAAACGGAAAGGCGACGCCGAGATTGTCTCCAAACCGATCGACCCGGATCGCCTGCAAGCCGTCGTCGACGGGTAGCTTCGATGACAGCGCCGCCGGATCTCGAAGCACGGCATGCGTGGCGGGGCGCGCTGGTCGCGGCAGCTCTCAATGCGGTGGGCATGCCGTTCGATTACTTCCTCGCGCGCAACGTACCGAACATGCCCTTCTATCCTTCGGCGTTGTCCGCTCTGGTCGCGGTCAGCCTCATCGTCCTCTTGTTGATCCGGCGGAGACGTGCGACGGTTCGCCTCGGTTCCGCCGTCTTTCTGATCAACACCCTCGTGTCGCTCGTCGCGCTCTGGATTACCAGCGGCTACTGGGCGACAACGCAGGCGTGGACTCCCTTCCAAGCGAACAAACTAGGTGCCCTGGCGGTTCCGCTGATCGCACCTGAGCTGAGGGTAGGACTTGTCTCGATCGCTGGCTTCGCAGGGACAGCGATTGCCAAGTTCTACGTTCTGGATCCGGAAATTCAGCGGAGGCTTCCGATCGGAGAACCCTGGTTCGTGCTGATCTTCGCGATGTTCGGCGCGGTGCTGCTGGTGTACCGCCTACGCGGTCTGGCGTTCGAACGCGACGTGCTGCGTCTGCAGGCGGAAGCGGCGGTCTCGGCGGAAGTTGCGCGCGGCTTCCTTCGCTTGCGCGACTACGCGAACACACCCATTCAGACCATCGTTTTCGCCACAGCGTTGTTGCGCAGACGCAATCCGGATCTCGAGCCGATCCTCCTTCACATCAACCGTGCGACAGCACGCCTCATGGAGCTCAGTCGAGCCCTGAAATCATACGAGTCGATGAACAACTGGAATCCGGGCGACCGACCATCGGATCGGGTCGCGCCGAGCGATCGCTCCGCGACCGCCGACCCGCCACGGAATCGGGCCGCGTAAATCAAAGCTCGCCAATTCTGGAAATAGCGCGCTACGGGCTCGCTTCCGGCTGCCCGATACGTTGATTTATCCATTCAACGAGGAGCTTCAACGTGGGCAATTTCAAGAAATGTGCAGCCGTTTTGGCGTTTCTGTTCCTCCCGGTTGGAGTCTGTTCCGTGGCTTCGGCGCAGGAAGTCGCACCTGGTCAAACCGAAGCGGTGGGTTTCATCGGCGGCGTGACTGACGGCGGCGGCTTTACGCTAGGTGGAGGGCTCCACTACGCGGTCAATTCACGATGGTTGTTCGACAGCGAACTGGCGTACCTGACTGGCGGCAACGACGTTCAGGGCGTCGTGCAGGGCTTTGGCGTCGGTATCGAGAGCAGCGCGATGTCCGTCGATCTGAATGCCCATTACCTGTTTCCCCAAAACACCAATCGAAAATTCACGCCGTATGTGCTCGGCGGCCTCGGGATCCTGCGTGTCAGCGCCAGCACGACCTTCTTCGGAGTCAGAAACAGCGCGTCCGATACTCAGGCCGGGCTGAACGTAGGCGCCGGTCTGCGGTGGCAAACGGGAGGTCACTGGGGTGTGCGACCCGAGATGAAGGTTCTTGTCGCCGACAACAGCAGCGTCCGATTCAGTACAGGCCTCTACTATCAGTTCGGGCGTTAAGGTCACTCGGAAGGCGGACTACGCGGCCGATGTCATGGGTTCACGGACCGACGTGGGAATTGCGGTCGATGCGCGTGCTCTGGCTCGAGACGCATTGCCATCGACCGTCGCGCAACACGAACACATCGGTAAACCGGTAGTCGTTCTGCACACGCTCGCCGTTGACGGGACCGACCAGGTGCAGGGTGAACCAGACGACTGCCGTGTTACCGAATTCCTTCACGATGAACTCGTCCATTGTGGACGACTCAATGTTCTCGTTGAGCGATGTGGCCAGCTCGAGCTCGAGAGTGCGATCCGCCCGTACGCCATTGTCGTAGGTGACGATGAACTCGTCGGCGAGAATGCGATCGATGAACGCGGCGTCGTGCCGGTGAAACGCCGCGTCCCAGTCGTGTTCGAGTTGAATGAGAATGTCCTGATCGGACCGGACCGGTGCGGAGGCCTGGGCGTGCACAACGCCGGAGCTGCCGAACACGACAACACCGGTGACTACGACAGCCCTGACGCGACGCAGCAGAAAGCGAAGCGAACGATCCGAACGAATCAGCATGGCTCGGCCATCGCGACCATCCGCTCGAGCGGAATGATCTGGCCGGTCTTTTTGGCGCCGGCCTTGATCGCGTTGTACTCAATCGTCGCTTCGCGCACGCGATTGGCGTCGTAGTCAGGCGTCAAGGTGCCGTCCCATTCCTGATACCAACGGACCGTATCCATGATGAGACGCTCGGGTCCCACCCAGTTGTCGAAACGCCCGAGACGAATCTCGGCGGCGGCGGCGCCGGCTGTCATCTTCGCGTCGTAGCGCTTGCGCGCCTCGACGCGGAGGACGCGGAAGTAGTTCGCCATCTCGGCGAGCTCTTTCTTCGTGCCGATGGGTCCGTGCCCGGGGACAAGCACATCGGCATCCCATCCAGCAATCGCGTCGCAGATTTCCAGCCATTTCGTGATGTAGCTGTTGTTCGCGTACGGCGCGACCCAAAAGAAGCCCACATCGCCGAGAAAGACGATCTTGTGCTGCGGCAGGTAGGCGACGAGGTCGCCCCACGTGTGCGCAGGCCCGGCGAAGCGGAACTGCACCTCGGTGTTCCCAAGGAAATAGCTCACATCGTCACGGAAGGTGACCGTCGGCGGTACGAGCACGCGCGGCTCGCCGCCCTGAGCGACGTTTGGCGTCGCAGTCCACGTCTTCGGCGTGTTCGCGATCGCTTTGAGTACCTCGTTGCGGCAGTACGGATGGCTGCTGATCTCGGCGCCTGTGAAAAACTGATTCCCTGCCACGTGATCGCCATGGTGATGCGTGTTCACGAGACGCCCGATTGGTTTGCCGCCGCCCACCTTCTGCGCCCGCGCGATGAAGTCCTTGGCCGGAATCGGTCCCTGGAGCGCGTCGATGGCGAGCATGTAGTCGGGACCGACAATGAGGCCCGCGTTCGACACGCCGGGGCCACTCATGTCCGGACCGCCGCCCTGGGTGTACGCATAGACGTTCGGTGCGAGCTGTTTCAGATCGCGCGCCCATGTTGGCGGAAGCGGGTACCGCTGATCGCGCGCGGGAGGAGGCGTCGGGTTGACGGCGCCGCCCTGGGCGGAAAGACGCGTTGCCGCGAGTGCAGCTGCCGCTCCCGCAAAGGCTCCCGCACCAGTCCGAATCACGTCACGGCGAGTCATTCTGTCCACACACACCTCCTCGAGACGAGGCATATGCTACGCCGAACCACACGTGAATGCTCAAAGCTCAATTAATGTCCACGAAGGGGACGGGTGAGATGAGACGTAAAGGCCACGATGTCCAATCGAGCCTCCTTGCTGCCTGGCACACGAACAACCTGGTCACGATGCGGTTCATCGAGCGTTTGCCGCCGACGCTCTGGGATGTCGCCGTTCCCGGCCTGCCGCGGCGTACGATTCGCGCGATCGGTGCCCATCTTCATAACGCCAGGTGCCGGTGGATCAAGACGTTGGGACGTGAGCACGGCATCACCGCTCCCGCTCGCGTGGATCACCACCGAGTCACGCCCCGGCAGCTCGTGGCCGCGCTGGCACGAAGCAGCGCCGGCATGGAGGCTCTGCTGAAGCTAGGCTTTGCGGCGAATGGCTCAATCCCGCCGTCGAACGGTTACGTCTGGCGGAATCTCTCTCTCGACGTCGCTCATGTGCTGACCTATTTTGTGGCCCACGAAGCACATCATCGTGGTCAGATCGTCATGGTCGCGCGCCAGACGGGTCATCGCTTGCCGGTCACGACGACCAGCGCGCTATGGCAATGGAAGATGGTGTGATTGTTGACAATATGGACTTCACCGAAATCGACGAACGTCTCGTGCGACAAGCGATCGAGCTGGCACGCAGCGCTCGACAGGCAGGCAACCATCCGTTTGGGGCGCTGCTGGCGCTGAACGGAGCAGTTCTGCTGACCGCCCAGAATACGATTACGACAGATCGGGACCCGACGGCGCATGCGGAGAGCAACCTGATCGCCGCCGCCATCCGGACGCTGACCCCCGATCAGATTCGGCGCAGCGTCCTCTATTCGAGCTGTGAACCGTGCGCCATGTGCACGGGAAAAATGTACTGGGCTGGCATTCGATCCATCGTCTACGCACTGCCGTCCGAACAGCTTGCGGCGCTTGCGGCCCGTGATTTCGTGATCCCCTGCCGGGAACTGTTCTCTCGATCGCGGGAGAACGTGCAGGTCGTCGGACCCGTCCTGGTCGACGAGGCCCGCGAGGTCCACTTGGGTTTTTGGCAATGACACGAACCTCGTTGCTGGCTGCTCTTCTTCTCGTCTTCGGACCGTTACTGGCAACCGCCTGTCGTTCCAGTTCGTCAGAGTTCGAGACGTTCATGGGGATACCGCTTCCCTCTGACGTCACGGTCACGAACATGGATGGGAACTGGGGCAATGATCCATGGCGCTGCTGGGAGATCTCCCCGGCGAACGACGAGCTCAAACGGAAACTCGTCATGATGTGGAACCTGGCTCCGAATCCGCAGGCGTTTCATGGAGTGGCCAGTGGAAACCACATCTATTGCAAGTACGAGGATCTCAGCGAAAGTTATTCCGGTGATTCCTCCGATTCATATCGGGCGGTTGGAATCGACGCCAGGAACAACCGATTGGTCGTGTACTTCTACAACGGCTAAGTTGCAAGCCCGGTGAAATCGTCCTCGGTCGCGGTGCTCGTCACGATTGCCTTCAGCATGATCGGTGTGCTCGGCGATTATTTCCTGAAGCTCGCGAGCACTCGCGTGCAGCCGCTGCGAACGGGATGGTTTTATCTCGGCTTCGCTCTGTATGCGTCGACCGCGTTCGGGTGGGTGTTCGTGATGCGACACCTCAAGCTGGCCACCATCAGCGTGCTGTACTCCGTTTCCATGGTGCTGCTTCTGACGGCGGTCGGCGTGGTGGTGTTCCGCGAATCACTCAACCACTTTGAACTGGCCGGAATCGTCCTCGCGGTGGCGTCGCTCATCTTGCTCATGCGCTTCGCGTAGCGATTGACCTGCCATCGGCTTTACGTGTTCCCGTCGGCAACGGTACGCTGAGGACGCAATGATCGGCGTGATCGCAGGAGACGTCATCGGCTCCGTGCACGAACATGCATTGACGAAGTCCACCGACTTCCCACTGTTTGATCCGCGTTGTCGATTTACTGATGACACCGTCCTTACCGTTGCGACATGGGACGTGTCCTGCCAACGGTCGGCTCCTGAAGCGATAGTGGCTTTCCTGGATTCTTCAAATGTCGAGGATGCGATTCGACTCGCCGTGTCACTGGGCGGTGACGCCGATACGCAGGCCGCGATTGCTGGTGGCATCGCTGAGGCGTTTTACAAGCACGTGCCCGAGATGATTGCTGGACCTGTCCGAGAGCGCTTGCCTGCCGCGTTCATCGACGTTATCGATGCCTTTCGCCAGGCGTTTCCGTTGAAACGAAGCCAGTAAGAACGCATATGTGCACGGCCCTCTGCGCGTCGGGGTCACGATGACCAAGAACGAGGAGTGGAAGCACGCATGAGCCCCGCGCGCGCGCCGACGGCGGCGGCCGATCGCCGCGTGGCCTTTCTTCGTGGAATCAACGTGGGTACCGCCAAGCGGGTGTCGATGGCCGACCTTCGCAGGCTGTTTGAAGACCTGGGGTACGAGGACGTCCGGACGCTGCTGAACAGCGGCAACGTCGTGTTCACGATCCGTAGGGCGGCGTCACGCGATCATGCCGCGCGTGTACGGAAGGCGATCGCGGATCGTCTCGGCATTAGATCGCGCGTCGTGGTGCTCACCAAACGTGAGATCGTCGAGGCGGTGGCGGACAATCCTCTCAGATCGGTGGCCGACAATCCGTCGCGTCTCCTCGTACTGGCGTGCGCAGATTCAACGAGCATCGCTCGACTCAAACCACTGCTCGAGGAACAGTGGGGCCCGGAAGCGCTGGCCCTGGGAAAGCGGGTCGCGTATCTGTGGTGCGCGAGCGGGATCGGCATCAGCCGATTGTGGACGATGGTGAACCGAGCCATTGGAGACGCGGGAACGGCGCGGAACATGGCGACGATGACCAGGTTGCTGGCGGCACTCGATGAATGAGGTTATCGGCGCGGCCGTGACCCCGTTACGCCGGCGCCGCTGACGCAACCCTGCTGTAGAAATCCAGAATGGTCTTCGAAAAAACAGCGGGTTCTTCGACCCACGGAAAGTGACCCGTATCCGGGATGCGCACGTTCGGCGCTGTGGGAAATCGTGCCGCAAGCACCGCGTTCGTCTCCCTGATGACATCCTGCTCGCCCTGGACGATCAACACCGGTGCCTCCAATGACATGGTTCCCAGGTAATCGTCGCCGAGCGCCTTCACAGACTTGTTGGTGCCGCGCCACGCCCGCTTGCTGCTGTAGTAAATGTTGAACGTTTTCGGCGCGCGCTCGCGCCGCACCACGTAATTCGGAAGGAGTTGTTTCAGCGCCAGTCCGAAGCCAAGATCCCCCAGCCGTCCAGGGAACTGCATCAGCGTGCCGCCGAGCACCCACGCGAGCTGCGATCGCTTCGGCTTTGCCATCACGCGTTCGGCGATGCCTTTGCTCTCCATCGCCGCAACTCGGCTGCCCGTATTCCCCATCGAGCAGCACAGCACGAGGCTGGCGACCTGTTGCGGGTGAGCCTTGGCGTAGAGCTGACCAAGCAAGCCGCCCCACGAATGTCCGAAGATGTGAATTTGGCCGGCGCCGAGATGAGTTCTGATGGCGTCGAGGTCCGCGACCTGTTTCTCGACGTCGAATGTCCCGTCGCACGTCGAGGGCCCGCAGCCGCGCTGGTTGTAGCTCACCACGCGATACGGCGGCGACAAGACGCTCCGGCAAGGCGTCGAAGTAATTGCCCATGCCGGGTCCACCGTGCAGCAGCACGATCGGATCGCCGCTGCCCGCATAGTGTCGAACGTCCAGCGTGGCTCCATCCGTTTTGATGCGAAGTGATTCGAACCGCGCCATGGGCGCATTCTATTCGGCTAACGACTTTTCGCCCACGCCTGGGCGGCATCGATGCGCGCGCCGATTGGCGGATGCGTGTAGAAGAGAATCTGCACCAACCTCGACGGGCGCTCCTCAGCGAGATTCTGGGCGCCGAGGCGTTTCATCGCGCTCACGAAGGCGGGCACATTCCTGGTCATCTCGAGCGCATAGCGATCGGCCCGGCGTTCGTGCGCGCGCGAAAACGCGTTGGCCAGCGGCATGAGCGCCAGCGACACCGCACCGGCCGCGAGCAGGAGCAGCGGCAGCGCCGCGATGTCGCCCTTCCCAGTCAGTCCGAACGAGGTGGCAAATCGCGCCAGCACGGCATCGGCAAGGTAGAACCCCAGCGCGATGAGCACGGTTTCGAGTGCAATTCCCTTCCAGATATCGCGGTGCACATGGTGCGCAAGCTCGTGCGCCAGGATCACCTCGATCTCGTCATCGGAATGCTCCGCCAGCAGCGTGTCGGAGATGATGATGCGCCGGGTCTGGCCGATGCCCGCCAGCGCCGCATTCGCCTTCTTCGTCTTGTCGCTGAGCCGCCATTCGAACACACCCATGACGCGCGCACCGGCGCGTTCGGCGAGCGCCACCAGACGCCCGACGAGCGCTTCGCGCTCGAGCGGCTTGAACTCGTAGAACAGCGGCAGCAGCAGCACGGGCGTGAGCTGCACGAGCCCGACCATGATCACGGTGAAGACCACGGCGGCCAGCACCCACCACCGATCGGGCTGCCACCGGATCAACGAACACACGATGAGTGCAGCGATAAACCCGAACGCCAGTGCGATAACGCCGGCCTTCAAGTGATCGAGCCACCACCGTGCTGTCGTCTGCGTGGACAGCCCGTAGCGCCGCTCGAGCGTCACACCTTCGTAAAACGCAAACGGCAGGCTGATCGCTTCATTCAGCAGCGCGAGCAGCACGACGTACATCGCGAGGGTAGGGATGAAGGATGCGCCCACGAGCGACGCGGCATAGCCCCGGAGCGAAGCGGACCCGCCCGACCACACGAAGACGATCAGGAAGGCGACGCTGACGAGCATGCCCGCAATTGACGCGCGACGCCGGAGCCGATGGTATCTGGCGGATTTGTCTTCGTTCATGGTTCGACTGCCGGCTTCCGACGGCCGGCGGCCGGCCTGGCCACGCCGGAAGTCGGGAGGCGGTAGCCGACAGCCGCAGGATTAGTTCAGCTGAACGGAAATCAGTTTCGAAACGCCCGGCTCCTCCATTGTCACGCCGTATAACCGGTTGGCAATCTCCATCGTCCGGCGATTGTGGGTGATGAGGATGAACTGCGTACGGTCGAGCATCCCGCGCAGCATCTCCACGAAGCGTCCGACATTGGCGTCGTCGAGCGGCGCGTCAATCTCGTCGAGCAGACAGAAGGGACTCGGCTTGTACTTGAAAATCGCAAACATCAGCGCGATCGCCGTCAGCGCCTTCTCGCCTCCCGAGAGCAGCTGGACGCTCTGCAGACGTTTGCCGGGCGGAGAAGCGACGATGTCGATGCCGCTTTCGAGCGGATCGTGCTCGTCAAGCAGCGTCAACCCGGCGCGCCCGCCTCCGAACAGGGTGCTGAAGGTGACCTGGAAATTTTCCTGAATCGCAGCAAAAGCCTCTGCGAAACGCGCCTTACTGGTTTCATCGATCCGCCTGATCGCTTCCGTCGTCTGGGCGATGGAATCAACGAGATCCTTGCGCTGCGTCGTGAGGAATGCGTGACGGGTTTCGAGTTCGTCGAATTGCTCGATCGCCATCATATTGACGGGACCAAGACGATCGATTTTTCCCTTCAATGCGACGATTGCCTCTTCGGCGGTCATGGAGCCGGGATTCGGGGTTCGGGGCTCGGGATTCGGGAGAGGTTCGAGGTTCGCAGCGTCGGCGTTCAAGCCTGTCTCGTCATCCGGCTCGGGTTCTTCAGCCGAAATTGCCACCGCATCCGGAACCGCGGTGCCTGCCTGCTCCATCGCTTCGACATCGGCGAGAACCGTGTCGAGCGACATCTGGACGGCGTCAGCGCACGATTGGGCCAGGTGGGTCAAATCGCTTTCGGCAGTGGCTCGTGCAACATCGAAGCTCGCGACCTCACTCCGTACGCTTTCAAGCAGTTGTCTTGCCTCGCGAATGATGGTGTCCTGCGCGTCGACGGCAGCTCGGAGCGCGCCAGCCGCCTCGTCAGCCGTGCGCAACTCCTCGCGGAGGCCGTCGAGCGCCCGGATGTCCTCATCGCGCATTCGCTCGCCCGCCGCAATCGCCTCCAACAACTCTTCGCGCCGCGACACGGTCTGCCGCCGCTCCTCCGACCTCGACGTGATGCGCTCTTCGAGCTCCAGGGCCGCTTCGCGCAGACGCAGGACATCAGCGGCAAGCGCCGTCGCACGTTCGACGAGTCCTGCGTGCGCGGCGCGCGCGGCGGCGGCCTTGTCATGCAGCTCCGCGGCCGCAGCCCTGGCGGCGCCAAGGTTTCGCTGTGCGTCGGCCAGCGACCGGTCAGCCGCCAGCTGCTGCTCTTCGAGCCCCGCAATCTTCTGCTGCGCCTCCGTTGCGCGTGCATCGAGAGCGACACATTCCTCTTCTGCCTGACGGCGCTCGAAGCCAATCACTTCCGTCTTTCGCGCCAGACGGAGCGTGTCTTCACCAAGGCGCGACAGCTGCCCTTCGTGGCCAACGATCTCCTTCTCGTGCCGATGCTCTTCGGCCGTGAGCGATGCGATTGCCGTACTCGTCTCCGCAATCGACACATTCAGAGCAGCGGCCGCGGCGACCAGCGCGGCCAGCGACGCACGATCGCTCGCAATCCGCTCGCGGAGCTCCTTGATTTCGCGCTTCGTGGCGAGAATGCCGCGTGACTCCGCCTTGGCGCCGCCCGCCACCTGGTGGGATCCGCGGAAGACGTCGCCGTTGATCGTCGCAATCGGAACCGACGTTTCGTGGGAGAACTCGACCGCCTGCTCGAATGTTTCAGCGACGTAGGCGTCTGGTACCACCTTCTGAATCGTCGCGGCATGCGGACCGACGATACGCAGCACCTCGCCGACCGGAACAATCCCGGGATGGGTACCCGGCGCCTGGAGCGCCTCGCGCGCGTGGTAACCGTTCGACTGCGGGTCGATGACCACGAAGCCACAGCGTCCCGCGTCGTGTTCACGCACGAGCGACAGGCCCGCCGCTGCCTGTTCGTGACGCTCGACGATGACGTGCTGCAGCAGATCGCCGAGACAGGCTTCGACCGCGCGTTCATAGCGTCGATCAACTTCGAGGTAATCGGCAACGGCGCCTTGCTGGCCAACGTGGCCGTTGGCCTGAACCAGCACCATCCGAGCCGCGTCGCCGAACTCGCCTCGAGTCGCGACGAGCTCTTCGAGCGAGGCCAGCCGCGCTTCCAGTGCGGCGAGGTCCTGCTCGCCACTCCGGACGCGACGCATCGTCTCGTCGTGCGCACCGCGCGCGGCCGCCAACGCAGCCTCCTCCATCGCGTGCTGGATGCGCACTTGGTCGAGTGCATCATGTGCGCGCCGGAGGGCTTGGCCGGCCGTTGCACGATCGCTTTCGACCTTCTGCACCTCGACGAGGACGTCGGCCTCTTCGACGTCGAGCTTGCCAAGCGCCTCGCCGACGCGGCTTCGCTGCGCCGAGGCGTGTTCGAGCGCGTGACGAAGCGCGGTTACCGAATTGGCGACTGTGTAGACGTGCGTCCGCGCGGCATCGACGTCTGTTTCGAGCGCGTCGATCTGCTGCTGCGCGCGGGCGTGCGCCTCGGTGGCGTCGGCGAGCACGGCGGCCGCCTCGTCGCGCGCACGCTCCGCATCGGCACACGCCTGTTCGCGTGCGTCGATCGCAATGCGCGCCGGTTCTCGGCGCGCCTCGAGATCCCGCATCTCATCCGCGATCTCCCCCGCGCGCGTCGCGAGCGACGATGCCTGATGACGATCGAATTCGAGTTGCTGCTGCCGGCGATTGATATCGAGCTCGGCGGCGTGGGCGCGCTCGCGAACCGAGGCTGCACGTTGATCGGCTTCGGACTGTTCGATCCGCAGCCGCGCCAGGTCGGCCTCGACCTCGGCCACGCGTGCCGACGCCGCCGCTTCCCGCTCGCGCGCGCCGGCCAAACTCGCCCGCGCCGACTCGATGGCATGCGCCAGCTCGCGGTAGCGACGCGCAAACAGCACCTTTTCCCAGCGCCGCAGCTCGTCCCGCAGCCGTTTGTATCGGCGTGCCTTCGCGGCCTGACGTTTCAGCGCGCCGCGCTGCTTCTCCACCTCGAACACGATGTCGTCAACGCGGGTCAGGTTCTGCTGCGCAGCCTCCAGCTTCAGTTCGGCGGCGCGCCGGCGCGACTTGTATTTCGTGATACCCGCGGCTTCTTCGATCAGCTGGCGGCGATCGGTCGGCCGCGAGCTGAGAATCATTCCGATCTTGCCCTGCTCGATAATCGCGTACGCCTTGGCGCCGAGGCCGGTGTCCATCAGCAGCTCGTGGACATCGCGCAACCGGCACACTTCGCCGTCAATCAGGTATTCGCTTTCCCCCGATCGATAGAGCCGGCGGGTGACCTCGACGTCACGCGTGAACGCCTCGACGATGTCGTCGAGCGAGTGATGTCCGTTCCCATTGCCGTTGCCGTTGGCCCCGGGCGCAGTCGAGTGATGACCGTTGCCGTTGCCGTTCGAGGGAGTGCCCGGATGGAACTCGGGAAGCGCATTGGCTTGCTCGACTGCTTTGGTGGCAAGCCCCTCGACTCCTCTCGGAGCCTGCGGGAGTCCCGTCAGACGGAGGCGAACTTCCGCGGCTGCGCCAGGCTTGCGAGCATCGCTGCCGCTGAAAATGACGTCCTCCATCTTGTCGCCGCGCAGGCTCTTGGCGCTTTGTTCCCCAAGCACCCACGTGATGGCATCGGCAACGTTGCTCTTGCCGCATCCATTGGGCCCCACAATCGCGGTGACGCCCTCGTCAAAGGCAAGCTCCGAACGGTCGGAGAACGATTTAAAGCCGGCGATTTCAAGGCGTTCGAGGCGCATTCCTGTCCCCTGATACCTGGTACGTGGAACCTGAAAGCTGAAGAGGCGAACAGACTAGCAAGGCCCAGCCATTGTGGCAAGGCCGAATAGACACCACAATATTTTGGGCTGGGAACCCAAAGGCAGGGCGTGGTGTTTGGAACTTTGGGCCGGCTAAAAACCGGCCGGCCCTCACGAACTTGGTCTAGCGCGAAACTCGCTGCGTTCCCGAGATCTTCGTCATGTCGAGCAGGCGCTGCGCTTCGGGGAAGAGCGTCAACGCGAACTGCAGCTGCGGATCGCTCTTCGCCAGATCCTTGCGTGCGGCTTCGACGCCAAACAGATCGAGATCGATCTCGTAGCGGATCATCGCTTTGATGAACGGCAGATCCTTCTGCCAGTCCGCTTCCTCAATCCTGACCTTCGACTTCTCGACCAACTCGCGGAACTCGCTGACCATCGCGTCGGTCACTTCAAACCCGGGCGACAACTCGCGTGGCGCCGCCGTCGGCGTCAGCGTGATGCGCGTGTCCCCCTTCCGCGTGAAGCGCTGCGCGTAGACGTCGAAGACGTTGCGCGCGTTGAGCGTGCGGCCGAACCGAGTCGGGTTGAATCCTTCGATCGGTCCATCGAATCGGCGATCCGGTTCGATGCCGCCGCCGCTGTACACCTTGCGCCCCGCGTCGGTCAGCTTCAGGTCCTCGGCGTTATGCAC
>Ga0068860_100001341_pt1 | contig 26789 bp, 26 predicted proteins | sample KBSSwiS32_FD_66597 | JGI IMG/M metagenome (GOLD analysis project Ga0068860, IMG submission 66597) | Switchgrass rhizosphere microbial communities from Kellogg Biological Station, Michigan, USA - KBS Switchgrass S3-2 | ecosystem: Host-associated > Plants > Roots > Rhizosphere > Soil ...
CTTGATCGAATCTTGTAAGAACCGGACTTCCTTTTTTACTGTGTGACGCGAATTATTCATGTTATCCCGCGTCAGCTATAAATCTATATGAATTGAATTTACCTTTTCCCCGAAAAATATTCCCGAATGCTTGTCAAAATCTTTTACTGAATCGGTTGTAAAGAACTGCCGTTGCCCGTTTTTGCTGCATTTTTCATCAATTTCAGGATGGCGCAGCAGGTAATTTTCCAAACTCGCCGCTACTATTTCTCCCTGAGAAATTAACCGAACCCCTTTTGGCAGGTATTTTTCAATTTTGGCGGAAAGTAAAGGATAGTGGGTGCAGGCGAGCAAAATAGTATCTATTTCGGGGGAATTACTTAACAGCTCACTCACATCCTTTTTTATGAAATAATCTGCCCCCGGCGAGGAATATTCATTGTTTTCTACAAGGGGAACCCAAATAGGGCAGGCATGCTGGTGAACTTCAATGTCTGGGAAAAACTTTTCAATTTCAATAGGATAAGATTGAGATTCTACTGTTCCATTTGTACCAAGTATTCCTATGTGCCTGGTTTTGGAAAAGCTTCCGATGACTTCTGTACTGGGCCTTATAACCCCGAGCACCCTGATATTATTTCCATACCCCGGAAGATCTTTTTGCTGAATAGTTCTTAGGGCCTTAGCAGATGCAGTATTGCAGGCAAGGACCACCAGGGGGCAACCTTTTTGTAATAGCCATTTTACCGATTGCAGGGTATATTCATAAACAGTCTCGAAAGACCTGGTTCCATAAGGGGTTCTTGCATTGTCACCGAGATAGATATAATCGTAAGCTGGTAAACGGTTTACAATTTCTTTTAAAACCGTCAAACCGCCGTAACCTGAGTCGAAAACTCCAATTGGGGACAATATGCTCATATTTTAAAAATAAACAAGCCATCCTGTTGTAACGGATGGCTTGCCAAAATTATCTATTTATTTTATTTTGTTTTGGGAGTAGTTTGCCCGGGTGTTGGCTCCTTCAGGCCAAGCTTTTTTCTCACCAATGGACCGATATCGCTGGTAGGGGGCATATAAATTAGAGCTTCTCTTGGAAATACATAAGTATAACCGTTTTCTTTGGCAACTTCTTCTATGGCTGCCTGTAATTTCTTTTGTATTGGTAAAGAAAGTTCCTGCCTTTTTTGTTCAAATTGGTTTTGAATTTTCTGGTCGATACCACTTAAATCCTGTACTTGCTTTTGAAGGCCTGTTCTTTTTACTTCCTTTAAGCTGGGGCTCATGGTTGCTGAATCTTTATAAAATTTTTGAACAGCTTCATTTAAAGAGGTTCTCTGATCTTCGGCATTTTGATACAATGATTGCTGGTATTGATCAAGCTGGGTTTGAACACTTGCAGCTTCAGGCATTAATTGTATAACTTCATCAGCGCTGACGAAGCCAATCTTTTGGGCATTAGCTGTAGAGAATCCAAATACCGCCACTGAAATTAAAACGAGTGTAATGAACTTTTTCATTTTTATTTTTGAGATTTGTTTTTAATAAAGTGTTTAAAAATATATTTTAGGCTGCATCTGCCGCGGGCTTTCGCATTTATTTAACACCAAGTTCCTTCAGCACATCATCGCTCTTGTCCAATTTTGGGTCGGCAAAGATAACGGTAATTCCTTCACTTTTATCCAAAATAAAATCATATAATTTTGAAGCAGCCAGTTTTTGAACAGCATTGTAAACCCTATCCTGTATGGGTTTTATAAGTTCCTGGCGTTTTTTAAAAATATCGCCTTCGTATCCGAACCTTTTTCTTTGAAGATCTTTCAGTTCCTTGTCATTATTGAATAATTCATCTTCTCTTTTTTTCTTAAGATCGTCACTCAACATTACCTGCTCGGCATCATAGTCTTTATACATTTTATCGAGCGCTGCAGATTTTTTATCAATCTCCTGCTGCCATTGTTCGCTAAACTGATCCAGCTTTTGCTGGGCAGCCTTATACTCCGGAACTTTTTCCAGGATATATTTCGAATCAATAACTGCATAGCGTTGCGCATTCAAACCAGCACTTATTATAAGGCATGTTATTAAAATAACAGGTATTTTTTTCATAATTGATAATTTTTGTTATTCTGTTTATTCAGGTTCCTGGCCAAGCATAAATGTAAATTTAGCGGCTCCTTTTAACCCCGTATTGGAATTTATTCTGTCTAAACCAACACCATAATCAAAGCCCAGGAGGCCAAACATTGGCAGGAAGAAACGCATACCGACACCTACTGATCTGCGCAATTTAAAAGGATTGTAATCTTTAAAACTATACCATCCGTTTGCAGCTTCAAAAAAGGCTTCTCCATATATTGTGCTGCTGGCGCTGGTGCTGAACGGATACCTGAGTTCAAGTGTATATTTATTAAAAATAGTAAAAAAGTTGCTTGCAGAGCTAATATCAGGATTAACTTTCGGATCTGAATTATCATATACGGGATATCCCCTGTGCGAAATAATATCATATCCCAGCAACCCGTAATTGTTGCTTAAACCTGCATCGCCTAACTGGAATCGCTCAAATGGCGATGTAATAGTTTTATTTGAATACCGGCTAAGGAAGCCATACTTTGCGGCAGCTTTTAAAATAAATTGCTTGTTTTTATCAGGTCCGCGTCCCTGTCCAATTGGAACGTACCATTCTGCCGTAAAACGTTCTTTATGAAATTCCACGAGTTTATACTGATCGGCCTGGGCCTGGTTTTTATAAAAAGCGGCATCTTTGAACAGCGAGTAAGGTGGCGTGAGCTCAGCACTCAGTATAAAATTGGAGCCACTTGTGGGAAAGATAGGATTTGGGCCGGCAGAATTGCGGGCCAGTGTTATTTTCAAACTTACATTAGTTGAAATTCCGTTGGTTAAACCAGGAAAAATATTATAATTTTTGAGTTTATACCGTTGATAATTTAGCTGGTAAATAAGAGAAAAATAATCATCCGGCCATTTCAATTGCTTTCCCAGGGAAAGACTAAATCCTGTTGTTTTAATGTAGGAAGAATCTGCATAGCTACGGTCATAAAAACCGGAGGGGCCATACGCATTTGCGTATTTTGTATCGTAATAGCTTATCGTAAACGAATTTCGTTTTTTTCCTCCGAGCCACGGTTCTGTGAATGAGAAATTATATGAACGGAACTGTTTACCATTGCTTTGTGCTCTTAAACTTAATTTTTGTCCATCACCACTTGGAAGCGGGCTCCAGGCTTTTTTATTAAAAATATTGTAGATAGAAAAATTATTAAAAGTAACCCCCAGCGTGCCGGTTAAGCCAATACCACCCCCAAAACCCGCAGAAAGTTCCAACTGGTCAGAGGATTTTTCTTCAAGACCCCATGTTATATCAACGGTTCCATCTTCTGTATTGGGTACTATACCAGGATTTATTTTTTCAGGATTAAAATATCCAAGCTGTGATAATTCGCGTTGTGTTCTAATGATATCTGCACGGCTGAATTTTTCTCCCGGGATTGTGCGTAGTTCACGGCGGATTACATAATCTTTGGTTTTATCATTCCCCGTAATATCAACTTTGCCAATGGTAGCCTGGGGGCCTTCTACAATGCGTATTTCATGATCGATGGTGTCGTTGTAGACTGCCGTTTCAACCGGGTCAATTCTAAAAAATAAATAACCGTCATCCTGGTAGAGGCTGCTGATATCACCTCCTTCAGCTGAAGGCTGTTTCCCTAATTTTTTATTAAGGGTTTCTGCATTATAAATATCTCCTTTTTTTATACCCAGGAAAATACTTAAAATGGAATCAGAATATTTGGTATTTCCTTTCCATGCTATATTTCCAAAATAATACCGATGTCCTTCACTAACCTTTATGGCTACATCAATATTACCATGATCATTGTATGAAGTATCATTTAAGATCACAGCATCCCGGAATCCCAAAGAATTGTAATAGTCTAAAATGTGGCCTTTGTCTTCCAGGTATTTTTTTTCATTGAATTTGGCCGAACTTAATTTAAAACGAAAGTAAGGATCAAGCAATTCTTTTGTTTTGGAAGGAATAAGATACCCGTTAGTACGCAGGTATTCGCTAAAAGTAAGTCTGTTGCTTTTGCCTGAATCAAAAACATTCTGACTTGAGGGCGGAAAGAAAGTAAAGCGGCTTTTCTCTTTTGTACCCTTCATTTGTTTTTTTAATTTCAGGTCACTCACAGATTCATTGCCCGAAAAATAAATTTCATCTATGCGGACTTTCCCGTTTTTGTTAATAACAAAAGTGATATTGACCGCATTAGCGGCATTGGGATCTTTCGATTCATTCACTTTCACATCTACATTTCTAAACCCTTTATCGATATAAAATCTCTTAATAATTCCTACGGCAGATTGCTTTAAGTTCTCAGTAACCCTTGTCAGCTTTCCTTTGGCCAGGCCGAGTTTTGGGGTGAGATCATCCGCTTCACCTTTAGTCGCGCCTTTGAATTTAAAGTTGGTAAGACTCGGCCTGTCTGTAATATTGATCTCAATTGAAAGTTTATTGCCTGCCAGGTTGGTAAAATAAACCTGCACATCTGAGACAAGACTTTGCTTCCATAAATTAGTGATGGCCCTCGAGAAATTATCTCCACCCGGTATCATTACTTTATCCCCTATGGCAAGGCCTGAAATCGAAATGATGAGATTTGGATCAAACGACTTTGTTCCCGTAACCTTAATATCGGAAAGTATATATTCTTTTGGCGATTTTGCATCGAAAATATTTTCAAGCGCAACATTTACTGAAACAGGTACACTATCTTTAGATTGAGTGACAGCAGGGTTTTGAACGATTGGGATTGTATCTGAAACTACCTGATTTACTGAACCCGGCACACTATCTTTATGTTGAGTAACAGCAGGGTTTTGAATTAATGGAATTGTATCTGAAACAACCTGATTTACTGAACCTGGTACACTATCTTTAGATTGAGTAACAACAGGGTTTTGAATTAACGGAATTGTATCTGAAACAACCTGTGAATCAGGAATATTTTTCGAACCGCCGCTTGAATCTTTCAGGACCTGGGCTGAAGAATTAGTTTTGGCAGTAACAACTATAACTACGAAGAATAAAATCTTGTAGATTTTATGCATTAAATCAGGGTTTTTTATAAGCCGGCAAGATAAAAGCAATATTTAAAAGTATTTGTTAAATCACCCCTATAAAAATGAGTAAAATAAAAGCTGAACGCAGCATTTATAATTACAAGGCCGGTAAATATTAAAGCTGTTCACTGGTTTTTCCAAATCGTCTTTCACGGTTTTGAAAATCCAGTAGTGCCTCGTACAAATTTTGCTTTCTAAAGTCTGGCCAAAGTGTGTCGGTAAAATATAATTCACTGTAGGCAAGCTGGTAGAGTAAAAAGTTACTGATTCGATATTCTCCACTTGTACGAATCATAAGTTCAGGATCGGGAAAATCAGCAGTACACAGGTATTGCTCAAATACCTTACTGGTAATTTCTCCCGGATCAAGCTTTTCTTTTTTCACGTCATGCGCAATTTTCTTTATTGCATGAACAATTTCCCACCGGCTGCTGTAACTCAATGCCATTACAAGATTGAGCCCTGTATTAACTTTTGTTGCTTCGCATGCCTCCGCCAATTCATTTCGTGCAGATACAGGCAACATGTCTATATTACCTATTACATGTAACCTGATGTTGTTTTTGTTAAGGGTTGCTACTTCCTGTTTTATGGTCTGTACCAATAATTCCATCAGGCCTGTCACTTCGTCCCGGGGGCGGTCCCAGTTTTCTGTGCTAAAAGCATACAGGGTTAGATATTCAATACTCAGCTCAGCGCAGCCTTCCACGATATTTCTTACGCTTTCAACCCCATTATAATGGCCATATAGCCTGTCTTCGCCCTTTTCCTTTGCCCAGCGGCCATTACCATCCATTATAATGGCAATATGCCTTGGCAGCTTTTCAACATTTAATTTTTCTTTTAGGCTCATGTTGTTGTAAAACAGGAAGTCAGGCACAACAGCCTGACTTGGCCTGTAAAAGTAAGGAAATACTTTAAACGAAACACTTCAAAAATCAAAGCAGGTATTATACAGGTAATTTTCTAATATATTTTCAATCGGGGATACATTAAATGATCCTCATCCGGTTAAAAAATCCATGGAAAATTTACAACTGAAGGATCTTCTAAAGAACCTTAGCGGGTAGAAGGACAGCGATATGACATGATATTGAATGATACGCCGATTTCTGCTATAGCGTATTGATCTTTTTGCTTGCTGAAACCGCGCTGACGGCCCTCATCACCGATTGGGGTGCCTGTTTCAAAAGACCTGTCCTGCAACACCGCCGCAATGGGAGGAGTGCCGGGGGAAGAAAATTTGTCTATCCCGATATATGTTTTGCTCACATCATCAAGATAATCCGTTGTGGTAAAACGATGTGAAACTTCGAAAGAGATGTTTATTTTATCGGTTACTGCATACTTGACTCCAAAGCCAATGGGAATACAAACTGCCATAGGGCTATACGCTTTTCTTCCCTGGTAAAATGTTTCCCCCTCTGTATTCAAGGGGCGTAAAAACACTTTCTCACCATGATAAAATGCATAAGGATCGTAGCTAAAAATACCTACGCCCAGTGTCGCATAAGGAGTAAAGCTGTGATTAAAATCTGTGGGAATAAATTTGAAAAAATTAAAATCTCCCCTCAGGGCAAATTCAAAAATATTTGTATTAAAACTCAGGTTTCTTCTGCGCTGGAAATCATTTTGGCTATATTGATCGCTATAGCCAAGTTGGGCAAAGTGTGCGTTTATACGCAAAGCAGTGTAATTGCCAAACTGTTTTCTATAAAAGGCGCCTATCGCGATCTTTGGTCTGTTAACGGCTGCCCTGTTGTTGATGTCGCCAAAATAATGTGCAGCTCCAACGGTAACGCCATATTCTCCCTCCAATATTATTTCATTTTGTGCCCTGGCCTTGCTACAAAGGGCAATTGGAATGAGCAAACTGATAATAAACTTCTTCATAATAGGTGCAAAATAAAAAAAACATTGTTAGTAGAACGAAGAAACGCCCTTTTAATTACATAAGCAAGTTAAAAATTTATCTTAATTCCTCTTATCCAGCCCCCAAGATAACTTATTACGAAGGGTTTGCAGAAAATTACTCTCATTGAGCCGCACAAGATTGATGCTGAAAGCCTCTTTACGTATGGCAAGCAACACATCTTTGGTTACAATTTCCCGCCGGCTGTCAAGCGTGCACAAAAAACCATCTGTTCGACCTTCGATTTCGAAAGATAGAATCGTGTTATCGGGTACAACTAATGGGCGAATATTTAAATTGTGGGGAGATACCGGGGTTATTACAAAACTTGCAGATTCGGGAAAAACAACCGGGCCATTGCAACTTAATGAGTAGCCCGTAGAACCGGTAGGAGTCGATACAATCAATCCATCGGACCAGTAAGTATTTAAAAATTCACCATTTAAATAGGTGTGAATTTTAATCATAGGTGACGTATCTTTTTTATGAATTGTGAATTCATTGAGGGCAAACGCGACATTGTTAAACAATGGCATGTTGGCATCCAGGTGCAGGAGCGTTCTTTTGTCAAGCACAAACGTACGCTGCACTAAGGCTTTTACTGCCATATGCAGTTCATCTTTACCGATACTTGCAAGAAAACCGAGCCTGCCATAATTAATTCCCAAAACAGGAATTTCTTTATCCCCTGCAAAGGTTACTGCATCCAGCAAGGTCCCATCCCCGCCAAGGCTTATCAGGCAATCAATATCCTGAAGGTCTTCAGGGCTATTGAAGGTTGAATATTTGTTATGGATATCAATAGAAGAATAAAACTGGTTAAAAAAATTCTGGTAAATAACCGGCTCAATTTTATAATGAGCCAATTCAGTCAGCAGTAATTTTAAGCCCTCACGCTGGTTGGCTTCCAAACCGCGGCTGTAAATAGCAATGCGCATAATTATTTGTATACGATTATGTTGGTAATCTTATTAAACCCGGGTAAAAGACACTTAATTATGTAAAAATAAACCCTTTTGACCTAACTGGTTGAAACTGCATTCAATGCTTAGCTTAAAATCGTACAATGTTAGAATATCAATGCCAAAACCACCTGAATATAAAAATTTATTGCTGAGTTTTGAGACAAATCCTGGTTGGCTGTATGCATATCCTATATCACTAAATGTTTTTCCATAAATTGTAAAGGGAAGCTTATTGTAGGTTTTGGATTTTAAAAAAGTGGGAACATAAAAATGCAAGAGCTTTTTTTTAAGGTCAAACCGTGCAAGGCCAAATGCGACTCCGTCTATTGCAAAATATTCATAACCCCGCAAATAATCATCCACGTATCCCAGCGCTCTTTGGTTAATGTAAGGCTGGTTGAATGGTAATTCAACCTGTGCCGTAACCCGGATACCTGTGTACCAATTATGGGAATGTGAAAAATATTTATTGTAGGTAGCCCGTATAATAAACCTGTTAATATCCCCTTTTATTTCCAGGCCACGCTTTAGAAGCAACAGGGATGTTGCATATCCCTTTAACGGGTAAAGAATATTGTCAACTTCGGTGAATTGGAGTCTATATCCAATTTCCAGGAAATTTTGTGATGATGCAGAGGAATTGAAATATCCGGGATTGTAATGCTGTGATAGGAGGGAGTCATCAACCTCAATATGCCTGAAAGAAATTGAAAAAGTTTCTTTTTTCTTAATGGCTTTTCGTGAACTATAAGCACCGGTTACATACCATTCGTTTTTTACAAAATCATCATTTTTATAGTAGACTAAATTGTTATTATAATCTGTTTTATAGGGAATTTGCCTTGCCTGGGAAAATCCTGCACCCAGGATTACACCGTCTGATAAGGCAGGATTGGTATATGGTGCCTTATATTCGAATGAAATATTCCGGGTAAAACCATTGATGAGTGCGACGGTAAGCCGATCATTTCTGCCGCTGATATTGTAATGGAAAAAGCGAATACCGTAACTGACCCGGTGAAAGCTTCCATTATATTTTACCAGCCATTCATTAAATGACCTGTCTGCAAGCTGAAACCAGGGAGTGGGAAATAGGTACCATCTTTCTTTTACTGTAACATAGATGTCAAAAGCGCTGGCACTTATAATTTCAGGAGTAACTTTTACTTCAATAAAAAGCGTTGTATTGTAAACCTGGTCACGCGCCTTTTGTAATTGTTCTTCCATGTTTACCATAAGAATTGAATCTCCAGGTTCGAAATCCAATTCCCGTAAAATGATATAATCCTTTGTCTTCTTATTACCCTTTATAATAATATTGCACACACGAAGTTTGGTTAATGAATCAGCGGGATAAGCATTTGGAAAAGAAGAGGTACCTGTTACATCTGCATGCTGACCTGATGCGGCAAATGTTATACAACTTATGCAAAAGGTGATAATAATTTTTTTTCTACTGATACAAAGGGAATTTTGTCACTTAATAAACGGGAAACCAGGACAGGGATGAAATTTATATGACGGCACGAATAAAGAGTTATCAAATGTCCAGGTAATTCATTAAATGGCGGTAATTGCTATCGATTTCATTTTCAAACAGCTCTTCCCCCGAATAATAAATAACGGTATAGTCATATCTTTCAAAAGCAGCAATGACAGTTGATATTTCTTTTTTATTTAAATGAATAGTGACTTGCAATTGCTGGGAATCGGGTTTGCTTGTTATATTTAAATGAAGAATTATGGCGCCATCACTTTCTACAATGCGGCTTATTTCTGAGATGGCAAAGTTGTTGCGTTCCATTTCAAGTACTACTACGGCCCCTGTTTCATTCGATCCCGAAAAATTCCCTACCGCGGCGAGTAGCGCCTGACCGTCAATTGTTCCCATCAATTCATTGGCTTCATTCACCACGGGTATTACATTTGTTTGATAATAATTACTTACAGAAACAGCATTCAGAAAATGGTTGTTGAAATTTACGGATGCGGGAATAAAATCATTTTGAAAAAACCCTATCGGTATCTTTTTATTTTCCTCATCAAGTAAATCATCTTCACTTATTAATCCCAGGTATTTCTCTTCTGACACAACAGGCAGGTGCGTTATTTTAAAATCATTCATCAGTTGCAGCGCCTTAGATACCGGGTCTGACAACTGTAGTTGCGGTAAAATATTAGTACTGAGTTCCTGCGCTAACATGCTGAGTATTTCAATTAAAATGTTAGAAAATTAAGAAACGTGCCATTATAAAGACAGAAAAAACTATTGAAGTGTTGCAGCGGGGACCTTTAATTTTGAAATAAATCCGCTTAGAATTTTGTTAAACTCCCCGGGAACTTCCATCATCGGGGCATGACCGCATTTATCAATGAAATGGAGTTCACTGTTTGGGATCAGTTTATGAAATTCTTTAGCGACAAAAGGTGGAGTAATGGTATCGTTGTTGCCCCATATCAAACAGGTTGGTTGTTTAATCTGGCTTATTTCTTCGCCCAAATTATTCCGGATGGCAGACTTTGCTAAAGAAATGATCTTAATCACCTTAATCCTGTTATTGGTTATCTCAAAACATTCATTTACCAGTTCCTCTGTAGCCATTGCAGGATCATAAAAGGTAAGCTGCGTTTTCTTGCGTATATATTCTTTATCGCCGCGTTTCGGATAACTGTCGCCCATCCCGTTTTCAAACAGGCCGGAGCTGCCGGTGAGGATCAGGGATTTTATTCTCTCAGGATGTTTTAAAATATATACAAGTGCAACATGGCCTCCCAGCGAATTGCCCAGCAGATGAATATTTTTATAATTCCGGGCCTCAATAAATTTATAAACAAACTTCTGTAAACCACCTACAGTTGTGTGCAGCAGATCCAACTCAAACAATGGCAGCATCGGAACAATCACTTTATTTGTTTCCCTGAAATACTCAATAAGATGCTCAAAATTGCTTAACGCACCAAACAAACCATGCAGCAATACCAATGGCTCACCTTCTCCTACTTCTATAAACCTGAATTTGCCTACTTGTTGAATTTGATATTCCATTGATGCGCTTTGGCGTATTTGTGTTTTTAGATGTAGCTATCTAGTGCTAAAATAAATGTTTCTATGCAAAAAAATAGCGAAATAATATTTGAATCAGGGTTTGCCTATCCGGATTTTTTTGTCATGCTTTCAAAAAAGCTCTCTAATTGAATAAACATATCTCTAAAGAACGGTATGATATTGCCGATATTGTTGATAACTTTTGGTCCCCAGGGCACTATGTATTTATATACAACAGAGCCTGCGATCACTTCCGGCTTCAGGAAAAGGAGTTTTTCAGTAAAAAATAAAATAACACTGAATATAATCGTATAAATAATAATATAAAGTACCATGCCTCCCAACCTGTCCAGCCAGCCCAGCAAGGCAAAATCGATCGTTTTCTTTATAAGCCGTGCACCTAAACCAACTAATAGTATTACCACAATAAATACAAGCAGAAATGAAAGAACGGGTAACCACTTCGAAGCAGAAACAACATTTGTTTGTAAATAGGCGGCCACCACGGCCGATAATTTAAGGGCGGCAGCCAGCCCGATGATAAACGCAAGCAACGAAAAAATTCCCAATATAAACCCCTTGCTCAATCCCTTAAATATGGCGAGCACCAATGTGAGAAAAAATGCAATGTCAATTATCATAACTGAATAATTGTTGTATTCGTTTTTGCATTGCCGGCCATTATTATTAATGAATTATCCATTTTTTACAGCCAATATATTCTTTACAATAGCGGCAATAGTTTTGCCATCTGCTTTACCGCCAAGCTGCTTATTGGCCATACCCATTACCTTCCCCATATCAGCCGGCGAAGTAGCCCCCATTTCATGTATAATAGAAGTGATCGCTTTTTTTAATTCATCTTCAGTCAACTGCATTGGTAAAAATTTTTCAATAACCTCAATTTCCTCTTTTTCTTTTTCTGCCAGGTCATTGCGGGCTTGCTTTTCATAAATCTCCAGCGACTCTTTTCGCTGCTTCACTAATTTTTGTAACAACTTAATTTCATCATCTTCTTTAACTTCTCCACTAAAGCCTTCAGAAGTTTTTAAATTAATAAGTGCCGCTTTAATGGCACGCAAAGACCGCAGAGATTTTTCATCTTTAGCAAGCATTGCATTTTTTAGATCAGCCATTACTTTTTGTTCCAAACTCATCGGTGATTTTTTTAAATAATTTTCTTAAAGATTAGAAAGAGCAGACCTGGAAGATTTTTATACAGCCATTACAATACAATCCGGTCGCTATCGGGAACCAATTACCTAACCAACCTTATTTTTCTCCATTTCAATATCTAAAAATTTTTTATGAAAATCATGGGCAAATGATTTTATGTCTTTGCTAAGAGCCTCGTATTTTGTGGCTCTTTGAAACGTATCGCCCATTGTCGTAAAGACCTGGTAATAAAAATCTGCCATTTCATCTACCCTCATATCCTTTGTCCATAAATCAATTCTCATCGCAGATTGATCAACCGCATCCCAGAAGGCAACAAACATAGCTTTTGCGTTTTGAGGAGATGCTGCCGTGCTGCCTGAAGCATTCCAGCTTATTTGCTGCGGGACTTTATCAGCATCAAGCTGAACACTAATATTAATAGTTGATTCTGTCATAGAGGGTGCAAATTAAATACTATTGATGGTTTTATAAAAACCGATATTTTTAAATCTGTTAAAAAATTACCCGGCCTTTGTTCTTTCAATAGCCTTCCAAAACAGGCCGGCCATCAGGTCCCAATTATATTTTTCACCCTGTATTTTTGCTTTTTCAATTAATGTTTTCCTTAAGTTTTCATCTTTGAAAAGGAGCATCATTTGTATGGCAATGTCTTTATAATTTACAGGATCGGCATATAATGCAGCATCACAGCATATTTCAGACATTGCACTGTTTGCTGAAGTAATAACAGGTACGCCGCTTTTCATTGCCTGTAAAGTTTGTTTTCCAAAGCCTTCTGATAGTAAAGGATATACCACTGCATACGATGATGCTGTCACTTTTGCGAGTTCCCCAAGTGATAGAAATTCTAAAAGTTTTACCTCTTCTTTGAACCTGAAAAGCCGAAGGTTTTCAAGAAATTCCTCATACTTCCATCCCGGTTTCCCGGCGATCAGCAATTGCATATTGCTTTTTTGCCTTTTTTTAAAAGCTGAGAAGGCCTTCAGTAAATTCAATAGATTTTTGTTGGATCCAATCTCACCAGTGTAAATAAAATATTCAGTGCCATCGGCATATTTTGCTTTCACATTTTCCTTTTCTTCACCAATAACGGGTCTGAAATTTTCATTGACCCCGCCATAAACTACTTCTATTTTGCCGGGATCTGTTTTATATTGTTTAATAATACCTGCTTTGATAAATTCTGAAAGTGTAACAATAATTGTAGACTTTTTTATAAACCGGTGAGTAAATTTTTTGTAAAACAAAAAATGACTCCTGTTCAGAAAGGAAGAGTCGTGCAAAAAAGCCAGGTCATATATTAAAAGGCATTGAGGTATTCTTGTAGTGAGAGAGCATATGCCATCCGGACTTACGAATACTTCAGCTTTATATCTTTTTAGAACGACAGGTATTTTAATGTTATACCAAATATACCATTGTGCCGGGTGCCTTCCATGCGGCCCTGTAATCACTGGTATCACATTCTTTGAAAAAATGAATGAATCGTGCCACGGCCTGTCAGAAATAAAAATAAAAGTATGTTCCGGATGTAACTTCGTTATCCTGCTGAAAGTTTCATAAATGATATCGCCATGCCCATCTGATTCATCCTTTACGAGAAATCTTGTATTAACAGCAATAACCATTAACAGGGGTTTTAGGATTATTCCGCATACTTACATTATAATATAAAATTTACCCCTGATCCCTATCCCGAACCTTGCATTATCTTAATACTTTCAGTTTTACCGTTTCAATACGGGTTTCACTAACGCTCAAAATATCAAACTGGTAATCGTCAATAATAATGCGGTCTTTTTGCCTGGGAATTGATTCATGCTGGCTTATAATATACCCCGATAAGGTTTCGGTTTCTTCGTTTTCCCTGAATTCCATTTTATATTTATCAACGAGATAATCGAGTTCCAGTCTCCCGCTTAAAATATATTCGTTGGTTGAGATCTGCTTATCGACAAATTCTTCACTGATGTCGTATTCATCTTTGATATCGCCAAAGATTTCTTCCAATAAGTCTTCCATAGTCACAATTCCCGCGGTGCCCCCAAATTCATCAATCACCCATGCAATACTTTTTCTCTCCTTGCTGAACTTATCGATAAGGTCGGTTGCGCTCATGCTTTCAGGTATGGTTGGTATGGGAAGCAAAATTGACCGCAGGCTTTGAGGATTTCTGAACATGTCGAGCTGGTGAATATATCCTTGTATATTATCAATATTTCCCTCGTATACTACGAGCTTGCTAAGTTTGGTTTCTATAAAGCGGTTCTTTACCTCTTCCAGGGAAAAATTGATGTCAATGGATTCGATTTCTTTCCGGGGAATAAGGCATTCCCTTATTTTTATATCAGACAGCGACAATACATTCTCAAACAATTCATTGTTCATTTCTTCATTGTCTTCGGTATCATGCATATTGCTTTGCTGAACGAAATGTTCCAGGTCAATTTTAGTAAATACTTCATTTTTATTTTGAAGCTTTACATTAAAAATATATTTAAGCATCCACTCCGCAATATTTACAAAAAATGAAGCAATCCATGCAAAGAGGGAATAAAAGAACTTTACAATAAAAGTAATGATACTGCTTCCGGTAATTGCATTGCCTTTTGCCCGGAAAAATGCTTTGAAAATAAACTCAAAAAATAATAATAAAACTGTTGAAATGACTGTTTCGGCCGCAAGTTTTAAGAAGGGATTGGTAATGCTCCAGTATTTCCAGAAACTATCAAGTATATCACTCCAGAGCAGTCCATAAATTACCAGTAAAATATTTAAGGCAATTAAGGTAGTGCCTATAAAGCGGGCAGGCCTTTCCATAAATGCTGACCACGTTTTACCGGTATAGCTACCTTGTTTTTTTCTTAACTCAATCGACAATTTGCTTACAGATACGAAAGCAATTTCGATACCTGCAAAAAAACCAATGAGGAACAGCGAGGCTATAATGGCTATCAATGTCGTCCAGTCCATAGCACAAAAATATAAAATTGAAAATGAAGATCCTTTAATTTAATGATTATCAAGAAATGCAGATATTATTCTATCGGCTTCAAGGCAGGCTGTTTTAAAATCTTTGTTAACAATAACATTTTCAAAATGGTTCTTAAAAGTCATTTCAAAAGAAGATTTATTCAGGCGGGCCTGGAGAGATTCTTCGGTTTCGGAGCCCCGGCTTTGGAGCCTCTTCCTCAGCTCTTCCAATGAAGGAGCCTGGATAAAAACCGATATTGTATTCACGGGATATTGCTGTTGAACATGAATAGCTCCCTGCACATCTATGTCAAGTACCGGCACCTTTTTTTCTGTCCAGATGCGTTCAATTTCTGATTTTAACGTACCATAATATTTTCCTTCATACACCATTTCCCATTCTAAAAATTCTTTATGATGAATTCTTTCTTTGAATTCTTCTTCAGAAATAAAATAATAATCAACTCCTTCTTTTTCGTTGCCCCGCGGTTTTCTTGTAGTGGCAGAAACAGAAAAGGCCAGTTGCGGATATTTTTTAAGAAGGTAATTCACAATAGAGGTCTTACCTGCACCCGAAGGTGCAGTAATCAAAATAAGTTTGTTGTATTGCTTAGTCATTTTTCTTAGTCAATGTTTCATTTCGGAAAATGTCATTAGTCATTGAGGTGCTGGGCCATCTAATGTTGACTTATTGGCTCAAAGACTTATCGCTTATTGGCAACTGCCTATATCCTTACAATCTCTGCTCCTAATTTTTTTAATCTTTCATCAATGTTTTGATATCCGCGATCAATTTGTTCGATGTTCTGAATAATGCTCTTGCCTTCTGCACTTAAAGCGGCGATCAGCAAAGCAACTCCCGCCCTTATATCCGGGCTGCTCATCTGTATTCCTCTTAGCGGGTACTCCCTTTCAAGGCCTATAACAACTACCCGGTGTGGATCGCACAAAACTATGTGCGCTCCCATTTCGATTATTTTGTCCACAAAAAACAAACGGCTTTCAAACATTTTCTGGTGTACAAGCACACTGCCTTTGGCCTGGGTGGCTACTACTAAAATAATGCTGATTAAATCAGGCGTAAATCCCGGCCAGGGATGGTCATATATGCTAAGGATGGAACCATCCAAAAATCTTTGTACCTCGTAAACATCCTGCTGCGGAATATGAATATCATCGCCTGTAAAATTCATTTTGATCCCAAGTTGCTGAAATCTCTCAGGAATTATTCCCAGGTGGCTAATACCGGCATTTTTAATAATAATATCACTCTGCGTCATGGCAGCAAGCCCTATAAAAGAGCCTACTTCAATCATATCGGGAAGAATGGTATGTGTTGTGCCATGCATTTCCTTTACCCCTTCAATCGACAGCATATTACTGGCAATGCCGGAAATTTTTGCGCCCATACTGTTAAGCATTTTGCAAAGCTGTTGTATGTAAGGCTCACAGGCAGCATTATAAATAGTGGTTGTGCCGGTGGCCATTACTGCAGCCATAATAAGGTTTGCAGTTCCGGTCACACTGGGCTCGTCAAGCAACAGGTCAGCACCCTTAAGTTGTGAAGTATTCAAATGAAAAAATGAAGCGTCCGCATCGTAATTAAACCGGGCACCCAGTTTTTGGAAACCAATAATATGCGTATCCAGTCTTCTTCGGCCAATTTTATCACCACCGGGTTTTGGTATATAAGCCATTTTAAACCTTGCCAGCATAGGACCTGCAATCATAACGCTGCCGCGTAAACGTCCTGTCATTTTTCTGAAAACAGGAGAATTGAGGTAGTCAACATTAATATGATCTGCCTGGAAAATGCAGGTGTACCTGCCAATCCTTTCTATTTTCACACCTAGCCCCTCAAGCAATTCTATCTGCAGGTTTACGTCAGATATATCAGGTATATTATGTATAGTAATTTTTTCGCCAGTAAGTAATACTGCCGAAATTACCTGTAATGCCTCATTCTTAGCACCCTGCGGTGTTATTTCACCATATAATTTTTTCCCACCGGTAACTTCGAATGATCCCATACAAAAGATTTGGCATTGATTAACGCAAAAAATAAGCCCCGGCAAAATATGATTACCGGGGCTGCAATTTATTTTTTATTTAGTAATTCCTGTTAGTATCTTTTTTTAGGATATTTATTCCTGTTATTATTGCTATTATTCCTGTTATCCCTCCCCTGGTTATTCCTGTTATTTCGGGGTCCAAAATTTTTCCTGTATTTGCCGACACTGCTTACAAATTCTTCCCTGTTTATATCAGTACGATGTTTTACGAAAGGACGATTATTAAATTCCAGTTGCCCTTTGGTAATAGATGCAAGCTCCGTTTGGATATTATCATCATGTACCAATTCCTTATGCCAGTTACTGTAAGTAAGCTTCATGTAGTATGCAATAGCATTGGCAAACCCCTGCCGCTTGTCACTATCTTCTTCCTGCAATGCTTTATCAATAACTATCTCAATATTTTTTCCCAGGTGATTATATCTTGGATACCTTTTGGGATACGAAAGCTGCTCAGGCTTTGCTTTTAATGTTTCACGGGTAGGTATTGGATAAGGGCTGTCAACATCCAGCTTGAAGTCGCTAATTAAAAAAAGGTGATCCCATAACTTATGGCGAAAATCTTCCACATTTTTTAAATGGGGATTCAAAAACCCCATAAGTTCAATGAGCGCATATGCATTTTTCTGCCGCTTTTCCCTGTCTTCAAGGGTTAAAACATATTCCACCATTTTTTGGATGTGGCGGCCGTACTCTCTTATCTCGAGATGATTACGGGTTGTATTATATTCCATATTCTCAACATTTTCCATACGCAAATATATCGATTTAAAATTTAGGGAGCAAGGGTAGGGGAAATAGAACCCTGGATGCTAGGAACCGGGTTTCATAAATTTTTTTCTGCAAAACCATAAAGCAATGAATGCTCCCACACTGTCAGCTGCCCAATCCAGCAGGTCAAAACTGCGACCGGCAATATAAAATCGCTGGATAAATTCTATCGTTAAGCCCCATATACTGGCAGATACCGCAATTTTTATGAAATAATTGGTTCTTTTTTGATTTGAAAACCCCGATTTATAAAAAGGCAGGCAAAACAGAAAAGTAAGGCCGCCAAACAGGCCTACATGCACCCATTTATCAAAATAAATTTTATCAAGCCACCCAACCTCTGGTATATCTCTTCCGGGCAGGAATGTAACCACCAGTATAATAAAAAACCAGGCAATGCCTGGCAGAAATTTTTGTATAGAAATTTTTTGCATCCGTTTCAAAAATATGCTATGCCATGATTTTTTGATAAGCTTCTTTATCCATGAGCCTGGAAACCGCATCCGGATCATCCACCTTCATTTTTATCATCCAGCCATCGCCGTAGGGATCGTTGTTTACCTTTTCAGGCTCTTTTTCCAGCAGCGGATTTATTTCTATAATTGTTCCCGAAACCGGGAGAAAAAGATCGCTCACTGTTTTCACCGCTTCCACGGTTCCAAAGACTGTTTCTGCGGCCAATGATTTTCCTTTTGTTTCAATTTCAACGTAAACAATATCGCCTAGCTCATGCTGGGCAAAGTCTGTGATTCCAACGGTGGCAATATCACCCTCTAATAATATCCATTCATGATCTTTTGTATAGCGCAGATTTTCAGGAAAATTCATATAAATGTTTTTATTATTATGATTAATCGATTTGCAAATTAATATTTTCTTATTAATCAATCATTTTAGCATTATCATTTTCATTCTTATATTTTGTAAAGGCCTGTCATTTTCATCTTTAGCGACACCCGCAATTTTATCAATAGTATCAAAGCCACTGGTTACTTCGCCAAAAACGGTATAATTCATATCAAGAAAAGGAGCACCGCCAATAGTGCGATATATCCTGCGGTGATTTTCCGGGATTTTTATATTCAATTTGTCTTCCATTTTATCCATTTCATCGTCCGTAAATTGTTTTCCATCCACTATATAAAATTGTGTTGAACTGCTTGCCTTTTTTGGATTCGCAGCATCACTTTCCCGGGCTGCGGCCAATGCCCCTTTTTTGTGAAAGAAAGCAGTGTCAAATTCTGCCGGAATGGTATAATTTAAAGAACCTTCGCCTAATTGTTGCCCTTGCTTTGCATGCCTGCTGTCAGGATCACCGCCCTGTATCATAAAACCTTTATCAACACGGTGAAATAGAAGGCTGTCAAAAAAATGTTGTTTCACCAGTTTAACAAAATTATCACGGTGCAAGGGAGTTCCATTATAAAGCTTCAAAACCATAGTGCCGTAATCGGTCGTTAGCAAAACTTTTATTTGCCTGGTTTCTGTTACCGAAGTTTTTTTTGCTGACGAACATGAGATAATACTGACCAGGATCGCTAAGTAAAATAAATTTTTCATTATAAATTTTAAAAATCAGGAAACGCGTTGCCTATATCTTCAAAGTACAGCAATATATGATCTTTTAGAAAATTTTCCTGCTCTATCATATTATATTGTGGCAAGGGCTTTAGCTGCAGAAAATGCGGCCAGCCATCATCGTCAAGGCCTTCAAGTTTATAATAGCCACTTTGAGAAAGCAATGAACATACCGCCACGTGCATCAGATCCTGCTTCTGTTCTTTAGAAAACTTTTTTTTTAACTTTCCGGTTTCCTGGATACCAATTAAAAAAAGAATGGCTTCAACATCGGGCTTTTTACCAAATTTGCCCATGAACTTTTCTTCCAGCTTCCACCAGCGCGATTGCAGATCGTCTTTTGCATTCATATCCCCGCAAATTTAATCGTATTTACCATCTTTGCTATAAAAAGCAAACGCATGAACTATACTGTTGCAAAAAATAATTATGTAATCTCTACTGATAAAAGTAAAATTGATATTGATTATGTGCATAGATTTTTGACACGATCTTACTGGTCTCCCGGGATACATATTCACGTTGTAAAAAAAGCAATGGAAGGTTCATTATGCTTTGGGATATATGAAAGTGATGATCAATACCAGCGGGCAGAAAGGCAGGTCGGCTATGCAAGAATGGTTACTGACGAGGCTACTTTTGCTTACCTGGCCGACGTTTTTATTGATGAAGATTACCGTGGTAAAGGTTTGGGAAAATGGTTGATTGAAATGATATTGGCTCATCCAAATCTGCAGGGTTTGCGCAGAATATTACTGGCTACTAAGGATGCTCATAAACTATATGAACAATGTGGTTTTGCAACCATCAATAATCCCGAAAGATATATGGTATATAATCCACCCAATGTTTAAAAGCAAATAGAACTATTTTCGTAAAAATTTTTTATAGATGTTACAGGTTGCGTTTATTCGTAATAACCCGGAATTGGTTAAGGAAAGGTTGGCCGTTAGGAATTTTAAGCAGTTAGAACTTATTGATGAAATAATAATATTGGATGATGACGTCAAAAGTTTGAAGAAAAAAATTGAAGATGCACAAATGCAAATCAATTCTAAATCAGATCAAATTCAACAGCTCATTAAAAATAATCGAAAGGAAGAAATTGTCAATATACGGGATGAAGTTACTTTACTGAAAACTATACTGAACGTCCTAAAGCCCGAATTAGAACAAAAAGCTACATCGTTAGAAGAAAGGTTAATATTAATTCCTAACCTTCCTCACAGTTCCGTGCCCCCCGGTACAACGCCAGAAGAAAATGAAGTTGTAAGAGAAGGCGGAACCAGGCCAACTTTATATGCAGGTGCAACGCCTCATTGGGATCTTGCCCGGGAGTATGACCTCATAAATTTTGAGCTGGGTAATAAACTCACCGGAAGTGGTTTTCCTGTGTACAAAAATAAAGGCGCCAAACTCCAAAGGGCACTGATACAGTATTTTCTTGACTATAATACTGCTGCAGGTTATACCGAATATTTGCCTCCGCACATGGTGAACGAAGCAACGGCCTATGGCACAGGACAGTTGCCGGATAAGGAAGGGCAGATGTATCATGTACAGGTTGATGGATTTTATTTAATTCCTACTGCTGAGGTGCCTGTAACAAATATTTACCGTGATGAAATTGTTAAAGAAGATGAATTGCCCGTAAAGATGACTGCGTATACTCCTTGCTTTAGAAGAGAAGCCGGCAGCTATGGGAAGGATGTTCGCGGGTTGAACCGGGTTCACCAGTTTGATAAAGTAGAGGTCATACAATTAGCGCATCCTGCAAAGAGCTATGAAGTTTTGGAAGAAATGGTAACGCATGTTGAAAAGCTTTTACAATCATTACAATTGCCGTACCGTATTCTTAGATTGTGCGGTGGCGATATGGGCTTTACTTCTGCACTCACTTACGATTTTGAAGTGTATAGTGCAGCCCAGCAAAAGTGGCTGGAAGTTAGCTCTGTCAGCAACTTTGAGAGTTTTCAATCCAACAGGATGAAGATCCGTTTTAAAGACAGTAATAATAAAATGCAACTGGTTCATTCGCTCAATGGGTCATCACTTGCATTACCGAGGATAGTCGCTGCTTTGCTGGAAAATAACCAGGAAGAAAATGGAATCCGGCTGCCACAGGTGTTGCACGCTTATTTTGGTTCTGAAAAAATTAGTTGACGGTCCTTCCTGTTTTAACATGTTCTGCCTGATATAGACTGTACATAAAATTGCCAGTAATGTAGCGTTAAAAGATTTTTATGCAGGCAATATTCGAAAGAGTAATTATGTGAAAGGCCGGAAGATTATCAAAAAATCAATTTTGTCGCCTTTGTCGTTTGATTATGAAAGTAGTTATTACAGCAATTCCCAACAGTATGTATAATTTAGGAAACATACCAAGTCCAGGCAAAGAAACCTGATTAGATGGACTATATGAAGAAGTCTTGCCAGGGCTTTGGGTGAATTCAAAATTTGTAGCGTCATATGCCTCTTTATAGTTTGTAAAGAAGCTGGCAGCTTCGTCAGGCATAATATTATCTTTTAAACTTTCATACTCATAATTCAGCAAAACAGTATTGCCAATTGATTTTGCACTTGCATGCAGCTTAAATCCGGAGCAAACCACCTTTTGATCAAATACTTTTATCGGCCAGTCCTCATGCATATTAATCTCCAGGTGTTCAATATAATGGGCAGGATAGATCATATAAAAAGGCATGTTTCGGCTTTTATCTGCAGGCTGGCTCATAATATTATTGATAACGTAGGGCGAGAAGGAAAGTTTTTTTAGCCCATTGTCTGTTTTCCAAATGTCTTTAATAGTGTAATATTCAGTTGTTGTAAAATTGCCGGTTAGTTCATCATTGTCGTATGTTAAGCTATCACCAGTTATCTTGTCAAAATAATAAGCATAAAATTTTTTATACCTGTTTTTAATTTCATGGAGGCTGTTATTATCATAGTCAGAACGGGCCTCATCAGCAAAAAACCCGGTTAATTTAGTTACAACTTTGAGATAAGCCAGCCCTGACATATCGGGAATGTCAAAAACCTCTTTTATATCTGTTAACCCGATTTCATGAAAGGGAATAGGTGAAAGATCGGTAGTACCTTCATTAACGACAAGACCTGTTTGGTAATCAGGATATGAAATATTATTGATCGTTCCACGCTGGAAAGAAATTGTGGGGTCAAACCAATATGTTTTATCTTTTATTGTTGCCTGAACGGTACAATGGTCAAAGCATGAAGCAGAAGAAAGCCATTCTTTGATTGTTTTTTTATACGTAGTATTTATGAGGACGGGATTCGCTGTTATACCCATCGCATTCAGCATTGTTACCAGCAGGTATGATTTGTCCTTACAGTCTCCAAACCGCTGTATAAATGTTTTATTCGGACTACCTGGCTTAATTGCATTAACGCCCATTTCTATGCCCATATACCTGATATTATCCTGCACAAAGTATAAGGCTGCTAATGTTCTTTCTTCATTCGTTTCGTTAGTTTCCTTTATATTATTTATTTTTTTAAGTAACTCAGCTGATAGCTTAATGTTTCGTGGAAATAACGCGTTTGCCCACATGCTTACTTCATTCCAGTTGTGGAATTCGCTTATCATTACTACAGCATAAGGACTGTACCAGCTGGGAGTTTTGCTTTCAAGATGTAAGGCGGTAATATTTGCTGCTTTCCATTCATAAACAGTTTGGTTCTGCATTTTACTCATGATGGGAGTGATACTGGTCTGACTGTTTTTTATTGTGAGATTTCTGCCGACAGGTGCCATTAATTTGTAATAAAGAGATGCCACGGGCACACCAAAACGAAAATCATATACATCCGTATACTTGTCGTTAAAAATGGGATTAAATCCCTTAATGGTATAACTGCTTTCCAGGATATCTCCTTTTCTTACATCATCTATTACCAGTAACGCAGTAAGCGAGCCGTCATATAAGTGCCTGCTTAATTCTTTCTCCTGCTGAATGATTTTAAATTTAGAAAGCTTCAGTTTATTAATAGAATGACCTTCTCTTATAATGCGAATGTTGTGAAAAATCAACTGCTCATAATCAGGGTCAAAATTTACAGAAATCTCAGAACTGTTTTGTACCCCGGCATCGGAAAGTATTTTAATAGTTTTCTTATAGTAGCGGGAATGTTGTATAAGAGAAACCTGTTTTTCAAACCCCAGGTCGAAATACCCGTCTTCAGCATCTCCCTGTAATTTTTTATTGTCATAATTTGTATTAGTAATTGTGACCCACTCAGGTTCTTTTTCAGATCTCAATTTTGAATTTTGTGCTGCAAGCTGCAAACAGAATGAAATCTGAATAAAAACTAAAAGGCTGGATAAGATTCGTTTCATATAATTTAAAACCCTCTCAAAATATTTTTTTTAAACTATTTACTTTCCAACCGTGTCTCCCTAAAAGGATTGCGTTGAGGTAAATAATAACAATCTCAAGAATAGTAGAGTGGCTAAAGTGCTTTTTCGTCAGTGTTGATTAGCCTTACCCGAATCTGAAAGGTAACCTTTATTTAGTACTCCCGGGCTTGAAGAGTTCCACCGATGTAAGTTTTCTGCAACCTTCTGTAAAGCAAGCTATCAACAACAATAGTTAGTTTTAAGTTAAATAATGTGAAATATTAAACCGGCTGTACATTTCCGGGTCTTATTTTTTTCGTCCGAAATGCACTTACCTTTTTTATTAGCTACGCTTTCTTAATTAAAGGAACAACTCAATGGCAATATCCAATCAATTGAAGAATCAGCATTTGCTATGGAGAGCAGCTTTTGGCCCTATGACTGAAAATGTAAACCAGTTACTGGAAATTTCTCAAAAGGATTTATACCACGTCCTGGTAAAGACATCTGAAAAAAAGCCGGAACAATTTAATGTTGCCGGTAACCTCTTTGATGGGCTGGTAAAAGGTGTACAGGATTTGGGCCTGATGCAGAAACTTAGCCAGGATCAGAGAAAAATGCTTCGCAAACAATCTGTTGATGATCTCAAAAATTTAAATCTTACATGGCTGGACCAAATGATAAACAGCGAAGCGCAATTAAGGGAGAAGATGAGTCTTTTCTGGCATGGGCATTTCGCCTGCCGTGTCATTAATATTTTTTTTCAGCAGCAGCTTTTGAATATTGTCCGTGAAAATGCATTAGGAAATTTTGGAGATCTTCTCAGGGAAATAAGTAAAAGCCCTGCAATGCTTTCTTTCCTTAACAACCAGCAAAATAAAAAACAACATCCCAATGAAAACTTTGCCAGGGAAGTTATGGAGCTTTTCACCATGGGGCGGGGCAATTATACTGAAAGTGATGTAAAAGAAGCTGCAAGAGCTTTTACGGGGTGGGGATTCAATTTGAAGGGAGAATTTGTTGAAAGGCCCTTCCTGCACGATACCGGTAATAAAACTTTCCTGGGCAAAACCGGAAATTTTAACGGAGATGATGTTATTGATATCTTATTGGAACAAAAGCAAACTGCGAAATTCATTGCTCAAAAACTGTTCAAACATTTTGTAAATGATACACCGGACATTGCAAAAATTGAATTGTTGGCAAACAACTTTTATCAAAGCGGTTATGATATAAAAAAATTATTGACTGAAATATATACGAGTGACTGGTTTTATGACGATAAAAATATCGGAACCCGTATAAAATCACCGGTGGAATTACTGGCGGGTATTCGCAGGTTGATCCCAATGGAACTTGCAAGGCCGGAAATGCAATTATTATTTGAAAGGGCGCTCGGACAAATATTATTTTATCCGCCAAATGTTGCCGGCTGGCCGGGCGGAAAAAACTGGATAGATAGCAGCGCCTTAATGTTAAGGATGAGAATTCCTCAAATATTAACAGATGCTGATGACTTTGTAGTGAGGCCCAAAGATGATGATGATACGATGATGGGCATGGAAGGTGTTGATATCAGATCCAGTGCGAAACAGGTAACTGCAACAGTCGACTGGGATGCAGTAACAAAAGTGTTTGATAAAATACCGAAAGAAAACCTGCTGCAAAAAATAAGCGATGTGGTGCTCCAGACAAGAAGTAAAATCAAGCCGGACCTTCTGGATAAATATGTTGACAGGCAGGCACGGGATGTCTACATTAAAACGACCCTTGTTAAATTGATGAGCACCCCGGAATACCAATTGTGTTAGAGCCCCTAACCCCGAAGGGGAATGTCGGTAAGTTAAGGGTTCAACTTGAATATTGATTGTTTCTAAGTTCAAATATTCAACACTCAATGTTCAGGTAGGAATCGCCCGAAAGAGGATAAAGAAAAAAATTAAAGATCATGTTATTCAAACGCAAAGAATTTTTACAGTTAGGCTCCCTGGCAACCGCATCTTTGATGATGCCGAAATTCTTGAAGGCCTTTGATGGAAAAGTGAGGGTGCCTCCCGGCAATAAAGTGCTGGTGGTATTGCAATTTAGCGGAGGAAATGACGGGCTTAACACCGTGATTCCTGTAAGAAATGATATCTATTATAAGTCGAGGCCTAAACTGGGAATTGAAAAAAATAAAGCCTTGATGCTTACTGATGACACCGGTATCAATCCTGCATTGCCGGCCTTTAAAGAATTGTTTGATGAAGGAAATCTTGGCATTATGAGTAGTGTAGGTTATCCGAATCCTGATCGTTCTCATTTTCGCAGTATGGATATCTGGCAAAGCGGCAGTGACAGCGATCAATATATCTATACCGGTTGGATTGGACGTTATCTCGATGCTCAATGCAGCGGTTGCGGTAAGCCAACCCAGGCGCTTGAGGTGGATGATGTATTAAGCCTGGCATTAAAGGGTGAAAACAATAAAGGGCTTGCAGTAAAGGATCCAAAGCGGTTGTATAATACCAGCCATGAAAAATATTTTAAAGAGATAAATGCAGCACATGAAAAAGGTGAAGAAACTGTTGATTATCTATATAAAACCTTGAGTGAAACGCTCAGCAGCGCTGATTATATTTTTCAGCAAAGCAAACTACATCCTTCTTCCAAAATTTATCCATCTACAGAAACCGGTAAAAATTTAAAAACAATTGCTTCGCTTATTATGAGCGATATAAACACCAAAGTTTATTACCTGAGCCTTGGCAGTTTTGATACCCATATAAACCAGGAAAACCAGCAAAAAAGGTTATTTACAGAATTGAAT
>Ga0068860_100001348_pt1 | contig 26684 bp, 27 predicted proteins | sample KBSSwiS32_FD_66597 | JGI IMG/M metagenome (GOLD analysis project Ga0068860, IMG submission 66597) | Switchgrass rhizosphere microbial communities from Kellogg Biological Station, Michigan, USA - KBS Switchgrass S3-2 | ecosystem: Host-associated > Plants > Roots > Rhizosphere > Soil ...
TTGCCCTCCTTCGCTACGGCGTACTCCGCGAAAGTGCCGCTGCCGATCCCGTAGACCTCGTCACCGACCGCGAACTTCTTGACCGCCGTGCCGACACCGACCACGGTGCCGGCGAGGTCGAGGCCGGGCACCGGCTGTCGCGGGCGGCGCAGCCCCATCGCGAGCCGGACGGCGTACGGCGTCCCGGTCATCAGGTGCCAGGTCCCGCGGTCGAGCCCGGCCGCGCGTACTCGGACCAGCACCTCGTCGTCGCGCACGGCGCGGGGGAGCGGGCGCTCCGCGGGGTGCAGGACGTCGGCGTCGCCGTAGCCCTCCTGCACGACCGCGCGCATGGTCGCGACCGCTCCTGGGACGGCGGCGGTGCCGGTGCTGGTGATGTTGGCGGTGCTGGTCATGGCTGTCTCCTCGGGGTCGGTCGTACTAAGTACGAAGACGGTATCGTACAATGTACGACATGTCCAGGGAGCCGCTCAGCCGCGACCGTGTCCTCCGTGCCGCACTGGCCGTCGCCGACGACGGCGGGCTCGACGGCCTGACCATCCGCTCGCTGGCGCAGCGGCTGGGCGCGAAGCCGATGTCGCTGTACCACTACGTCGCCAACAAGGAGGAGATCCTCGACGGGCTGGTCGACCTGGTGTTCGCCGAGATCGAGCTCCCGGAGCCGAGCGGCCGGTGGCGCGAGGAGATGGCGAAGCGGGCTCGGTCCGCGCGCGGGGTGCTTCGCAGGCACCCCTGGTCGATCGCGCTCCTCGAGTCGCGGACCAGCCCCGGTCCCGCGACCCTGCGCCACCACGACGCAACGATCGGTGCGCTTCGGGCTGGCGGGCTGTCGATCGCCGAGACCGCGCACGCCTACGCGGTGCTCGACGCCTTCGTCTACGGGTTCGCGGTGCAGGAGTCGTCGCTGCCGTTCGAGGGTCCGGACGGCGCGGCCCAGGTGGCCGGGCCGATCATGGAGCTGATGCAGGCGGGCGACTATCCCCACCTCGTGGAGTTCGCCACCCAGCACGCGATGCTCCCGGGCTACGACTTCGGCGCGGAGTTCGAGGTCGGGCTGGAGCTGGTGCTGGACGGCATCGCGCGCATGGTTGACGGCTCGGTTTCCACTGGCCGGAAGTCGACCCGGACCCCGGCGGGGCGCTCGACCTAACCTCGGGCGGGTGACCGCCGTCGCGTCCTCTGATGCCGCCGCCAGCTCCCAGGCCGATGTCACCGCCGAGATCGAGACGATCGCGGCGGCGTACGCCGACGGCGTGGCCGGCATCGAGACCCAGCCCAGGCTCGACTACCCGCCCTACCGCTCGAGCCAGCTGCGCCACCCGACCAAGGCGCCCCAGCAGGCCGACCCCGAGGGCGTCGAGCTCTGGGCGCCGGTCTTCGGGGAGCGCGACCTCGACGGCAGCGAGGCCGACCTGACCGCGCAGCACGACGGGGAGCCGATCGGGGAGCGGATCGTGGTCGAGGGCCGGGTCGTCGACGGCGCCGGCCGGCCGGTCCGGCACCAGCTGGTCGAGGTGTGGCAGGCCAACGCGGCCGGCCGCTACATCCACCAGCGCGACCAGCACCCCGCGCCGCTGGACCCGCACTTCACCGGCATGGGCCGCTGCCTCACCGACGCGGACGGGGTCTACCGGTTCACGACGATCAAGCCCGGCCCCTACCCCTGGCGCAACCACCGCAACGCCTGGCGGCCCGCGCACATCCACTTCTCGCTGTTCGGTACCGAGTTCACCCAGCGGATGGTCACCCAGATGTACTTCCCCGGCGACCCGCTCTTCGCGCTCGACCCGATCTACCAGTCGGTCGTCGACCCGGCGGCGCGGGCGCGGCTGGTGGCGACCTACGACCACGAGCTGACCCAGCCGGAGTGGTGCACGGGCTACCGCTGGGACATCGTGCTCACCGGTGCGCACCGCACCCTCATGGAGGCGGACACCCACGCAGACGCCGGGGTGGCCCGGTGACGCTCACACCCACGCCCGGGCAGACCGTCGGTCCGTTCTTCGGCTACGCCCTGCCGTTCCCGCGCGACAACGAGCTCGTCGCGCCGGACGCGCCGAACGCCGTCCGCCTGCACGGCCGGGTCCTCGACGGCCACGGCGACCCGGTCCCCGACGCGATCCTCGAGCTCTGGCAGACCGATGCCGACGGCACCGTGGTCCAGGAGCAGGGCTCGCTGCGCCGCGACCCGGCGACGTTCACCGGCTTCGGCCGCGCCTCCACCGACGACGACGGCCACTACAGCTTCACCACGCTGACCCCGGGCGCGCCGTTCTTCGCGGTGACCGTCTTCGCCCGCGGCCTGCTCAACCGGCTCTTCACCCGTGCCTACCTGCCCGGGGCCACCGACGCCTTCCTCGACGGCCTCGACCCGGACCGCCGCTCGACGCTGCTGACCACGACGGACAAGACTGGTTCGATGGAGACTGGCCCGATGACGGGCTACCGGTTCGACGTCCACCTGCAGGGAGAGCGGGAGACGGTGTTCTTGAGCTACCCCCGCCACGAGGCCTGATGACGGAGCTCTTCTGGCCCGGCGACCGCCGGGCGGGCGACCTGTTCACCGACCGGGCCTTCCTCGAGGCGATGGTCGCGGTCGAGGCGGCGTGGGCGGGAGTCGAGCTGGCCGTGCCCGAGGGCGCGCTCGACGTGGAGGCGGGGGGCAACCCGGTCATCCCGCTGCTGGCCGCGCTGCGGGCCGCGCATCCCGACGTCACCCTGCACGAGGGACTCACGAGCCAGGACGTGCTCGACACCGCGCTGATGCTGCTGCTCGCCGAGACGTTCGCCACGGTTGAGGACGATGTACGCCGGATCATGGCGCGGCTCGATGCGCTTGCTGTCGAGCACCGCGAGACGCCCATGGCCGGCCGGACCCTCACCCAGCCGGCGCAGCCCATCACCTTCGGCGACAAGGTCGCCTCCTGGGCCTATGGCGTGCGCGAGGCGCGGATCGACCTGGAGGGCTGCGCGTTCCCGGTCCAGTGCGGTGGCCCGGTCGGGCTCGGGCTGGCCCGCCAGGCCGAGCTGGCCGAGCGGCTCGGCCTCGACGATGCCCCGCCCTGGCACACCGTGCGCCGCCCCGTCACCCGGGCCGGTGACGCCCTGGTCGCGACCACCGACGCCTGCGGCCGGATCGCGCGCGACGTGCTCGTGCTGTCGCGCCCCGAGATCGGGGAGCTGAGCGAGGCGGTGGGTGGCGGCTCGTCGTCGATGCCGCACAAGGCCAACCCGGTGCTCTCGGTGCTGGTCCGGCGCGCGGCGCTCACGACGCCGATGCTTGCGGCCACCCTGCACCTGGCCGCGGCCGACCAGGTCGACGAGCGCGCCGACGGCGCCTGGCACGCCGAGTGGGACACGCTGCGGCTGCTCGCCCGGCGTACGGCGGTGGCTGCCGCCCAGACCGCGGAGCTGCTCGAGGGGCTGCGCGTCCACCCGGAGCGAATGGCGCACAACCTGGAGTGTCTCCTGTGACCACACTCGTGCTCGGTCCCTCGCTCGGCACCTCCGCGGACGCCTGTTGGGGACCGGCCTGCGCGCTGCTGCCCGACGACTGGGAGGTGGTCGCCTGGGAGCTGCCCGGCCACGGCACCGACCGCCGGCCGGCGTCCGAGGGGCTGACCATCGCCGATCTCGCGGCGGGGGTGCTCGCCAGCGTCGAGGGGCCGTTCGTCTACGCCGGCGACTCCGTCGGCGGTGAGGTCGGCCTTCAGCTGCTCCTCGACGCGCCCGAGCGGGTGCTGGGTGCGGTGCTCTGCTGCACGGGTGCCCGGATCGGCGACGAGCAGATCTGGCGCGACCGGGTGGCGCAGGTCTGCGCGTCCGGCACCGCGTCGCTGGTGACGGCCAGCGCCGGGCGCTGGTTCGCCCCGGGGTTCCTCGAGCGCGAACCCGAGCGCGCCTCGGCCTTGCTCCACTCGCTGCGCGACGCCGACGACGACGGCTACGTCGCGGTCTGCCACGCCCTCGCGGCGTTCGATGTGCGCGATCGGCTCGGCGAGATCGAGCCGCCGGTGGTGGCCGTGGCCGGTGCCCATGACCCGGTCTGCCCGCCCGCCGTGCTCGAGGAGATCGCCGCCGGCGTCCAGCAGGGCCGGCTCGAGGTACTCGACGACGTGGCGCACCAGGCGCCGGCGGAGGCGCCCGAGGCGGTCGCCACACTGATCCGTGAGCTCGCGGAGGAGGTCCGGGCATGACCAGGTACGACGACGGGATGGCGGTGCGGCGCGAGGTGCTCGGCGACGAGCACGTCGACCGCGCCACCGCCAACGCAACCGACCTCACCCGCGACTTCCAGGAGCTGATCACCGACTACGCCTGGGGCGCCATCTGGACCCGTCCCGGGCTCGACCGCCGCAGCCGGTCACTGATCACCCTCACCGCCCTGGTCGCGCGCGGCCACCACGACGAGCTCGCCATGCACCTGCGTGCCGCACTGCGCAACGGGCTGAGCGTCGACGAGATCAAGGAGACCCTCTTGCAGACCGCGATCTACTGCGGCGTACCCGATGCCAACACCGCCTTCCGGATCGCCCAGCAGGTGCTCGAGGAGGAGAGCGCCGGTGAGTGACGCCTTCCTCTACGCGTCGGCGCGCACGCCGTTCGGGCGGTTCGGTGGTGCTCTGTCCGACGTACGACCCGACGACCTGGCCGCGGCCGTGATCACCTCGCTGCTGGCCAAGGCCCCGGAGCTCCATCCGGCAGCGGTCGAGGACGTGTGGTGGGGCTGCGCCAACCAGGCCGGCGAGGACAACCGCAACGTCGGCCGGATGGCCGTGCTGCTGGCCGGGTTGCCGGTGTCCGTCCCCGCGGTGACCGTCAACCGGCTCTGCGGCTCGTCCCTGGACGCCGCGATGCAGGCCTCGCGGGCGATCGAGTGCGGCGACGCCGAGGTCGTTCTGGCCGGCGGCGTGGAGTCGATGACCCGGGCTCCCTGGGTGCTGCCGAAGCCGTCGCGGGCCTTCCCCGCCGGCAACGTCACCGCGGTGTCCACGACTTTGGGCTGGCGGCTCGTCAACGACCGGATGCCGGCGGAGTGGACGGTCTCCCTGGGCGAGGCCAACGAGCAGCTGGCCGACCGGTTCTCGATCCCGAGGGAGCGCCAGGACGAGTTCGCGGCACGCTCACACAACCTGGCGGCGGCGGCCTGGGACGCGGGCTTCTACGACGACCTGGTCGTGCCCGTCGAGGGCGTCGACCTCGACCGCGACGAGGGGATCCGGCCCGGCTCGAGTGCCGAGAAGCTGGCCGGCCTCAAGCCGTCGTTCCGGCCGGAAGGCACGATCACCGCCGGCAACGCGTCTCCGCTCAACGACGGCGCCAGCGCCTTGCTGCTGGGTGCCGAGGGCGCGGTCCCCGGGCTGGACCCGATCGCCCGGATCGCAGGCCGGGGTACCCACGCGCTCGCGCCGCAGGAGTTCGGCTTCGCCCCCGTCGAGGCGGCGGACAAGGCCCTGGCTCGGGCCGGCATCGGTTGGGCCGACGTGGCGGCCGTCGAGCTCAACGAGGCGTTCGCGGTGCAGTCGCTCGCCTGCGTCGACGCCTGGCTGAAGGGCGGGCTCGCCGACCCGGAGATCGTCAACGCCAAGGGCGGTGCCATCGCCATCGGGCACCCGCTCGGCGCCTCGGGTGGCCGGATCCTCGGCACCCTGGCCCACCGGCTCCGCGAGACCGGCGACCGGTGGGGGGTCGCAGCCATCTGCATCGGAGTCGGGCAGGCGCTGGCCGTCGTCCTCGAGAACGTCGGTGGCCACGTCTCGTGACCAGGACCCAGCTCTACGAGGGTTCCTCGGGACCCGACGACGCCGTGGCCGACGTGCCCGACGGCGCGACCGTGTTGATCGGCGGCTTCGGGATGGCCGGCATGCCGGTCGAGCTGATCGACGCGCTGATCCGGCAGGGCGCCACCGACCTGACGGTCGTCAGCAACAACGCCGGCAACGGCGACACCGGACTCGCCGCGCTCCTGGCCGAGGGCCGGGTCCGCAAGATGGTCTGCTCCTTCCCCCGGCAGCACGACTCCTGGGTCTTCGACGGCCTCTACCGCGAGGGCAGGATCGAGCTGGAGCTGGTGCCGCAGGGCAACCTGGCCGAGCGGATCCGCGCGGCCGGAGCCGGGATCGGCGCGTTCTTCTGCCCGACGGCCGTCGGCACGCCGCTCGCCGAGGGCAAGGAGACGCGCGAGATCGACGGCCGCACCTACGTGCTGGAGTACCCCATCCACGGCGATCTCGCCCTGGTCGGCGCGCACCGGGCCGACCGGATGGGCAACCTCGTCTACCGCAAGACGGCGCGCAACTTCGGCCCAGTGATGGCGACCGCTGCCACCACCGTCGTGGCCCAGGTGGGCGCCGTCGTCGAGGTCGGCGAGCTCGATCCCGAGGCCGTGGTGACCCCGTCGATCTATGTCGACCGGGTGGTTGCGGTGGGCGAGCGGCGATGACGCTGTCCACGGTCGAGATGGCCGCTCTGGTGGCCCGCGACATCGAGCCCGGTTCGTTCGTCAACCTGGGCATCGGGCAGCCCACGACGGTGGCCGACCACCTCGACCCGGCCCGCGGCGTGGTGCTCCACACCGAGAACGGCATGCTCAACATGGGCCCGGCCGCACCCGAGGGTGAGGAGGACTGGGACCTGACGAACGCCGGCAAGCAGCCGGTGACCGAGCTGCCCGGCGCGGCGTACTTCCACCATGCCGACTCCTTCGCGATGATGCGCGGCGGCCACCTCGACGTGTGCGTGCTCGGCGCCTTCCAGGTCTCGGCCGGCGGCGATCTCGCCAACTGGCACACGGGAGCCGCCGGCGCGATCCCCGCGGTCGGTGGTGCCATGGACCTCGCCATCGGCGCCAAGCAGGTCTTCGTGATGATGAGCCTGTTCGCCAAGGACGGCTCGCCCAAGCTGGTGCCGCGCTGCGACTATCCGCTGACCGGGGTCGGCTGCGTCGACCGGGTCTACACCGACCACGCGGTCTTCGACCTGGCCGACGGGGTCGTGACCGTGCGCGAGACCTTCGGCACCACCTACGACGAGCTGGCCGCCCGGCTGGACGTGCCGCTCCGGCCGACTCTGACAAGTTCGTAACAAGATTCCACAACCTGTCCACAGCGCCGCCGAACCGCTTCAAGGGTGCTGCGCCCGGGTTGACACTCGAAGTATGGAGGAGCCGGGGGCTCGCCTCGGGGAGACGGTACGGCGCTGGCGGACGCCACTGTGCGTCGCCGCCCTGGTCGCCGTCGTGGTGCTCGCGGCCCTCCCCATCTCCGGGCGCCCCGGCCCCGCACTGCCGGGGTTCAGCGCAGTCTGGTGCACGATCGTGCTGCTCTCCGACGTGCTCAGCGTGGTCCTGCTGGTTGGCCTCTACCGCAACGGCCGCGGGCTGCGGATGCTGGTGCTGGCCGTCGCGTTCGCCTGGTCGGCGATCGTCGTCGTGGCGCTCGCGTTCAGCCTCCCCACCGTCACCGACGCCCAGCCGTGGCTGGGCCAGGGGCGCAGTACGGGCTGGCTCTATGTCTCGCGTCACCTCGGGCCGCCGCTGCTCATCGCGGTGGCGCTCGTGCGGTGGCCGGCGCGCTGGGAGCAGCGCGCGGCCCTGCGCGGGCGCCCGGCCAGGCTCGCGGCGGCAGCCGTCCTCGCCGCGCTGGGCCTCGGCGCGGCGTCGGTCGTCGTCGACGTCGCCGTCCCCGGTGCGCTGCCCCGGGTGGTCGACGTCTCAACCGGCCACCTCCACCCCGCGGTCTACGCGCTCATGCTCGCGGTCAACCTGGCAGCCGTGGTGCTGGCCTTCCACGGCGTTGCGAGCCGTGCGGACCGCGCGGGGGTCGAGGTGTGGACCGTGGTGGCGGCGTTCGCCTGGCTCGGCGACGTGGCCTTCGTCGGTATGCACGGCGGCGGGTTCAGCGTGGCCTACTACGGCTCCCGGCTGCTGGCCCTCCTCGCGGCGCTGATCGTGCCGGCGAGCATCCTCGTCGACACCTGGCGGGTGCATCAGCGGCTCACGGCCGGCACCGCGGACCTCGAGGCGAGGGTCGACCGGCTGCTCGAGGCCCACCGCATCCGCGACCACGTCTCGGCCGTGGTCAGCCACGATCTGCGTGCGCCGCTCGCCGGGCTCTACAGCTACCTCGAGGTCCTCGTCGACGACGAGGGACTCGATCCGGCGCTGGCGCGGCGCATGCTCGAGCGGTGCTTGATGCTCACCCGGCGGCTCACCTTGCTGAGCGAGGACCTGCTGGCCGCCACCACGAGCGAGCACAGCGAACTGGCGATCAGGCCGGCCGACCTCGATCTCTCGCAGCAGCTCGCCGAGTGCGCCGGCGGCTTCCCGGATCTCGACCTGCGAATCGAGTGCCCGCGTGGTGTCCACCTGCACGCGGACCCGCTGCGGCTCCAGCAGATCCTGAGCAACCTGGTCCGCAACGCCCAGGTGCACGGCGCCGAGCCGGTGGTCGTCGACGTCTCAGCCGACGCGCACGATGCGACCATCCGGGTCGCTGACGCCGGCGAGGGGGTGCCGGAGTCCTTCATCCCGAGGCTGTTCGAGAGGTACGCCCAGGGCGCCCGCGTCACGAGCGGGGCCGGGATCGGGCTCTCCGTCGTGCACGACCTGGTGCTCGCGCAGGGGGGCACCATCGGCTACGACCTCACCGACCCGGCGTTCATCGTGACACTGCCGGTCTGCGACACGGCAGAGCCACCGGAGGGCCAGTCGGTCAGCGCCCCCGAGCACGGGCACGCACGCATCTGAGGCAGGTTCGCCCGCGGCTTGAACGGCGGGGCTTCAGGGGAATGTCACGTTTCCGGCGTCCGTTGAGACTGACTGCCATGGCGACCACCCACCGCGTGCACAGTGACGGCACGACCATCCGGACCTCCCGCCTCGAGCTGCGTCCCTGGACCCCCGACGACGCGCCAGCGGCTCTGGCCGTCTTCGGAGACGAGGCGGTCACCCGCTGGCTGAGCCCAGTCATGTCCCGGGTGACCTCCGTCGAAGAGATGGCCTCGATCATCGGCTCCTGGCTCGATTCGCCTCCGCCCGCTCCCGCGGGCCGATGGGCGGTCACCTCGGCCGACGACGGCCGGCTGCTGGGCGGGGTCGCGGTGCTGCCGCTGCCACCAGAGCGGTCCGACCTCGAGGTCGCCTGGCAGCTCGACCCGTCCGCGTGGGGGCTGGGCTACGCCGCCGAGGCGGGTCACGCCGTTGCCCACCACGTCTTCGCCGCTGGTGTCGATGAGCTGTTCAGCGTCGTACGTCCGCGCAACGAGCGCGGCGCCCGCACCGCCAGGTCGATCGGCATGGAGTGGGTCGGGGAGACCGAGAAGTACTACGACCTGCGGCTGCAGGTCTACCGGCTGCGCCGGGGTGAGCTCGACGTGCCGAGGCTGACCGGCTGAGGGCTCACGCCGCCGGGCCGTAGCAGAGGTGCACGACGCCGTTGTCGTAGACCTCGCTGCTCTTGAGGGCGAGCTTGGTGTGCTGGTCGGCGAAGAGCCGCTTGCCGATGCCGAGCGCGACCGGGTAGACGAACAGGTGCAGCTCGTCGAGCAGGCCGTCGGCGATGAGGCCGCGAACCAGCTGGCCGCTGCCGGAGATGTAGATCGTGCCCTCCCGGGACTCCTTGAGCTCGCGCAGCGCCTGGGTGTCGTAGGCGCCGAACCGGGTGGTGTTTGCCCACTCCTCGGCGGGCTCGTTGGCCCCGACGACGAGCTTCTCGGTCTCGTTGAAGAACGGCGCGCCCGGGTCGTCGTCGACGGTGCGCTCGCGCCAGGCCGGGGCGAACATCTCGTGCGTCGTGCGGCCGAGCAGGATGGTGTTGCAGTCGGCGGCGATTCCCTGGATGGCCTCGCCCATCTTGGGATCGAAGCCGAACTCCATGGTCCAGCGGGGGTCCTCGAAGACCCCGTCGATGGAGATGAACTCGTGGGCGGCGATGGTGGCCATGGGCGTGATCCTTCCTGAGCGGGCGAGTGGTTGCTTGCACCCACTCCACGAACGACCCTCGCCCGTTACGACACCCCGAACGACGGCGGCGCTGCTCGGGTCATGAGCCGCGATGCCGCCCCTGCCCGGTCCGGTGCTCCGCCGCGATCTCCTGGGCCAGGGCGATCGAGCGGACCGCCAGGGGTGTAGGGCTGCGGCGTCGCGGCCAGTGGAGGTAGATCTCGCGCACCGGTGCGGGGTCGAGGCGGTGGACGCGCAACCGGTCATCCAGCACAGCTCCGGCGATGGCCAGTTCGGGCAGGAACGCGATGCCCAGGCCGGCGCGGACCATGCTGAGCAGGGCTTCGTTGCTGGCGCTGCGGAACACGATGCGCGGTTGGGCGCCGGCAAGGCGCAGTGCGCGCTCCAGGCGTGGTTGGTCACAGGTCGCCGGCCACGCGACCGTGGCTCGCTCGCCAACATCGGCCAGCCGGACCACCTCGTCGGAGAACTCGCCGGGGCGGGCGATGAGCACGTAGGGGTCGTCGAGCAGCTTGACCGACTCGACGTCATCGTCAAGAGGGCCGTCGTAGAACAGCAGGTCCAGGTCGCCGATGCTCGGGTCCTCGGCCTCACCTTCGGCCAGCCGCACCTCGCAGTCGGGGTGTTCGTCGTGGAGCCGGGCCACGAGGGAAGGCAGGATCACGGTGGTCACGCTCTGCAGTGTCCCGATGTCGACCCGACCGGTGCCGGCCTGGTAGTGCTCGACGGCGTCCGCGAGCTCGTCGGCCCGCTCCAGCACCCGACGGCCACGCTCGAGGACCACGTCGCCGAGTGCGGTCAGCCGCACCCCTCGCGGCCCGCCCGGGCGGTCGAACACCGGACCGCCCACCGACCGCTCGAGGGCGGCGACCTGCTGACTGATCGACGACTGGGTGAATCCCAGCCTGCTGGCCGCCCGGGCGAAGGTGCCCTCGTCGACCACGGCAGCCAGCGCGCGGAGGTGGCGCAGGGCGACGTCCATCCGAACACCATAAGCAGATTCGATTGATAGACCAGAGATCATCGCTTTTCTGGAGCAATAGCGGTCTCTAGCGTCGATTGGCATGAACGAGCTCACGACCACTCCGGCCACGGGGCAGACCGAGACCTGGCTCTCCGGCGTCCGCGCCTCGTACGACACCGATGCCGCAGATTACGCCGAGAAGGTGCGCGGCCTCCTGGACAGAGACTCCTACCTGCGCGGCAGCCTCGCGGTGTTCGCCGACCTGGTGCGCGGATCCGGTGGTGGGTCGGTGGTCGACGTCGGGTGTGGCCCTGGCTACGTCACCCGCCATCTCAACGACCTCGGCGTGGATGCATTCGGTATCGACCTCTCACCTGCCATGGTCGCTCTCGCCCGGCGCACCTACCCCGACCTCCGGTTCGACGTAGGGACGATGACCGACCTCGATCTGGGCGATGACTCGGTCACGGGAGTTCTCGCGTTCTGGTCGGTGATCCACGTGCCCGATGAGCAGCTACCTGCTGTCTTCGCTGAGTTCCGTCGTGTCACACAGGTCGGGGGGCCGGTGCTGGTGGGCTTCCATGTCGGCGACGAGACGCAGCGCACGAACCAGGGCCATCAGGGTCGCGGCCTCGCACTCGACACCTATTACCGCCGGCCGCGCTACGTGGCCCGCTCCCTGCAGCAAGCCGGACTCAGCGTCGACGCAGAGCTCGTCATGCGACCGGAAGCGGACGTCCCCGGGGCGATCATCATCGCGAGCAGCCAGTAGAACCCGCGTCCGGGTTCGGGCCAGCCAGACGCTGACCATTGACGGGACCCCAGGCGGCCGGCATGCCCCGCCATGGCCTACTCGGACCATTGACACCCTTGTTGTGGCAGGCAGATTGTGGCTGAGCCGAGCGTCCTTGTCAGGACCGTCCCGACCTCAGGTGCTCCTGAGGCAGGCAGCCCGGGTTGCTCGGGGACAATGGGGGAGAAAACGAGATGGCATTAGTTCGACACCCGAGGCGCGGCGTCGGCCGCGGTCTCATCGTCGCAGCAGCCGGGCTGCTCGCGATTGCAGGACTGGTAGCGAGCGGCGCCACGGCCGGTGCGGTGACCCACCACCGCGGATCCGCCGCGAACAAGTCGTGCACTGCGGGCCACGCGCCGGCACGCGCCGGACACGCCGGTGGCTTCGTGCGTCCGGCTGGACTCAAGTCGAGCGCCTGCGTGGTGCCCACCGACGGGCCCGCCAACGGGCTCCCGCCGCTGCTCTACCACGGTGGTCCGGTCATGCCGGGCTCGTCGTCGAGCCGGATCGTCGTGACGCCGATCTACTGGACGCCCACCGGGCACCCGATGACCGCGGCGTACAAGCGCATCATCACCAAGTACCTGCACGACGTGGCATCGCAGAGCGGCAAGCACACCAACATCTACTCCACGACCAACCAGTACACCGGGACCAACGGCACCAGCGGTTACTGGATCACCCAGGGCCCCGCGATCGTCGACACCAACCCGCTGGTGAGCGACTGCACCGTGGGTGCCAATGACCACACCGGTATCTACGCCGACAACACGGGCTACAACGCCTGTGTGAGTGACAACACGATCATCTCGGAGACCGAGGCGGTACGGACCGCGCACTCTCTGCCGGCTGACTACCTGCACGTCTACGTGCTGTTCCTGCCCAAGCACGTGGAGTCGTGCTTCCTCCCGGGTTCGTCGACGACCGGTAGCAACCAGTTCTGCACGATCAACCACTACCCGACGGCGGCCTACTGCGCCTACCACGGCCAGAACACCGGCACGGGCGAGGTCTACGCCAACATGCCGTTCCCGATCTACTCGTCCCCGGTCGGCTTCACCTGCGGCACCGACGCGAGGTTCCCGGTGAACGAGTCGCCCAACGGCAACGTGGACGCTGACGTCGAGATCAGCCCGACCAGCCACGAGATCGAGGAAGCCATCACCGATCCCGACGTCTCCACCGGCTGGTACGACGCAGCGGGCTTCGAGAACGGTGACGAGTGCGCCTACATCTACGGTGCCACTTCCGGCACGCCTGGTGCGCTCTACAACCAGACGATCGACGGTCGTCACTACATCACCCAAGAAGAGTTCAGCAACATCAACTTCGCCGCCACCGGAGGCCAAGGGGGCTGCCTGCAGTTCGAGTAACGAGTTACACCGCACACGACGACGGCCCCGGACCCGATCCGGGGCCGTCGGCGTTTCGTGAGCGGGTTGAGATACGGTCCCGAGAATCAGGCTCTCCGCGCACGAGGCCGCTCCGCTGAGACCGTGCGTTCTCATGAACGCAACCGTCCAGTGACCGGGGCTCCTTAGGTTCCAGGGATGCGGATCTCGGTCTTCGGATGCGGCTACCTCGGGGCCGTGCATGCGGCGTGCATGGCCCAGCTGGGTCACCAGGTCGTGGGGGTGGACGTCGTGGAGGAGCAGGTCGCGATGCTGGCGGCCGGCCGGGCGCCGTTCCACGAGCCCGGGCTCCCCGAGCTGCTCACCGACGCGATGGCCACCGGACGGCTCACCTTCACCACCGACGCGTCGCTGGCCGCGGACGCCACCGTGCACTTCATCTGCGTGGGCACGCCGCAGCGCAAGGGCGAGAACGCCGCAGACCTGACCTACATCCGGTCCGCCATCGACACCGTGCTCGGCCTGCTCAAGCCCGGCGACGTCGTCGCGGGCAAGTCGACGGTTCCGGTCGGCACGGCGGAGGGGATCGCCGAGCGGATCGACGAGGCGGAGCCCGAGGCCGAGCTGGTCTGGAACCCCGAGTTCCTGCGCGAGGGGTACGCCGTCCAGGACACTCTCCACCCCGACCGGCTGGTCTACGGGTTCCGCCAGAGCGAGAAGGGCCGCCGTGCTGCGGCCGTGCTCGACGAGGTGTACGCCGCCACCCTGGCCGACGGCACGCCGAAGGTCGAGACCGACCTGGCCACCGCGCAGCTGGTCAAGGTGGCGGCCAACTCGTTCCTGGCCACCAAGATCTCCTTCATCAACGCGATGGCCGAGCTGTGCGAGGCCACCGGTGCGGACGTGACGATGCTGGCCGACGCGATCGGCCACGACGCGCGGATCGGCCGGCGGTTCCTCAATGCGGGTGTCGGGTTCGGCGGTGGCTGTCTGCCCAAGGACATCCGGGCCTTCATGGCCCGCGCCGGCGAGCTCGGCGTCGACCAAGCGCTGACCTTCCTGCGCGAGGTCGACTCGATCAACATGCGCCGGCGGGTGCGGATGGTCGACCTGGCCCGCGAGGTGTGCGGCGGGTCGATCGTCGGGCGGCGCGCCGCCGTCCTCGGGGCGGCGTTCAAGCCCAACAGCGACGACATCCGCGACTCGCCCGCGCTGAGCGTGGCGGCCCAGATGCAGCTGCAGGGGGCCCTGGTCACGGTCACCGACCCGCACGCGATCGACAACGCCCTCAAGAAATGGCCCGAGCTGGCCTACGCCGAGGCCGTGGAGGACACCGTGCGGGACGCCGAGGTGGTGCTCCTGCTCACCGAGTGGCCCGAGTACGTCGCGCTCGACCCGACCGTGCTGAAGGAGCAGGTGGCGGCGCCGCGCATGGTCGACGGCCGCAACTGCCTCGAGCCGGCCACCTGGCGGGCCGCCGGCTGGACCTACCGCGCGCTGGGCCGTCCGTGAGCGGCTGGCTGGCATCTGCGTGTTACGTCCGGCTCACCCAAAAGACCTTGCGTTTTTACGGCGGGAAATCGGGCCGACATCTGACCTCCGTAAGGTCGTAGGTATTCGACCATCGACCCCGCGGAATCACGCATCTCGTGGATTTCTTGGGGTTTTGTGAGCGCGTGACGTCCCCGTAATTCAGCGTCGGCGTGGGCCAATGTCGGCCACGTCGCACTCACCACCTCGACCAGTCCGTCTCGGGAGGCAACACCATGGCGTCGTCGACCCTGCTCAGACCCCTGACAGAGCCGCTCTATCACCTTCCCTCGCCGCCCAACGACGAGGAGATGTACTGGTACATGGGCCGCCAGCACCGCTGGCTCCTGGTCAGCCAAGCCGCGTCGTTCGCCCTGATCGCCTACAGCATCGTGAAGTTCGCCACGACAGAACCGTGGCTGCTCCTCTTCATCGTCCCCATTTCGCTATACCTCGTCGGGCTGGTCGTCTCGCTTCTGAGTTCCACCCGGAGGAAACGCACCAGTGAGGCCGATCACGACCTGCGGGTGGCCGGTTATCGACCCGCCCACTTCCCCTCGGTCGACGTATTGCTCCCGACGGCGGGGGAGCCACTCGACGTTTTGGAGAATACCTACGACTTCGTGTCCCGAATGCGCTGGGAAGGTCATTTGAGCGTTTATGTGCTCGACGACTCGGCCCGGCCTGACGTGCGAGTCCTCGCCCAGCGCTACGGGTTCACCTACCTGAGTCGTCCCGACCGCGGCCACCTGAAGAAGGCTGGCAACCTCAAGTACGGCTACGACCGCAGCGACGGCGACTTCATCGTCGTCTTCGACGCCGACTTCGCCCCGCGGCGCGACTTCCTGGCCAACACGATCCCGTACTTCGAGGAAGAGGCCGTCGGCATCGTACAGACGCCGCAGTTCTTCGACGCCAAGAGCGGCATGCCTTGGCTCCAGCGCACCGCCGGCGCCACCCAGGAGCTCTTCTACCGGTGGATCCAGCCCGCTCGCGACCGTTCCAACGCCTCGATCTGCGTTGGGTCCAACGCGGTGTATCGCCGTGCGGGACTGATGAAGTCCGGCGGTTTCGCACAGATCGGTCACAGCGAGGACGTGCACACGGGGGTCAACCTGCTCAAGGTGGGCTATCACGTCCGCTACGTGCCGATCCTGGTGGCCAAGGGTCTCTGCCCGGACACCGCTGGCGGCTTCCTCAACCAGCAGTACCGCTGGTGCACCGGGTCGATGTCCCTGCTGGCCGACCCCAGCTTCCACGACAACGAGCACATCCGGCTGCGCCAGCGGCTCTGCTTCTGGGCGGGGTTCCTCTACTACATCTCGACCGCCGTGAACGCGTTCATCGCGCCGCTTCCCGGGCTCGTGATGGTCTGGCTGCTCCCTCAGTACGTCTTCCCGCGCAACTCGATCTGGCTGATCGGCGCGCTGTGCCTGTGGCTGTTCGTCCTGCCCGCGGTGATGAAGGGCCGCTGGCGCGTGGATGTGCTCCGCATCCAGATGATGTACTCGTTCGCCCACGCCGTGGCCATCGCCCACATCATGACGGGCCGCACCCGGGGCTGGGTCGCCACCGGTCAGGCCAACTCCGATGCGAAGGCCGGCCGGTCGACGCCGCTCGGAGCCACCATCGGCCGGATCATGAAGTCCTACGTCCTGGTGACGCAGGCCGCCCTGGTCGCCGGCCTCGTCCTCGGGGTCCACCACTACGGCCTGCACAACTTCTGGGCGATGTGTGCACTGGCCGCCCTGAGCCTCTACGTGCACGTCCCGTTGCTGTTCGTGGACACAGGTGGATCACCCCTGTCATGGGACTCGGTCCGGGCAGCGACGCATGCTGTCGTGCAGACCCTCGTGCAGCTGCCCAAGCGCGCCGCCCTGTCGGTCGTGCACCGTGACCTTCCGGATCAGGTGGCGGCCGCGCCGAGGACCTTCCGACCCGACATCCAGGGGATGCGCGCCATCGCCGTGACCATGGTCGTGCTCTACCACGCGAAGGTGCCCGGGTTCACCGGCGGCTACGCCGGCGTCGACGTCTTCTTCGTGATCTCCGGGTTCCTGATCACCGGCCACCTGCTGCGTGAAGCGAAGTCGGGACACGTGTCCCTGCTGCAGTTCTACGCCGGACGGGTGCGACGCCTGCTGCTCCCGGCCACGGTCGTGCTCGTGCTCACGGTCCTGGTCAGCCGGTTCTGGGGCTCGATCTTCCAGGTCCGCACCATCTCTGACGACGCCATCTGGTCTGCGCTCTACAGCATCAACTACCACCTGGCCGACCAGGGCGTCGACTACCAGCAGGCGGACGGGCCGGTCTCGCCGGTCCAGCACTTCTGGTCGCTTGCCGTCGAGGAGCAGTTCTACCTGTTCTGGCCGCTGGCGGTGATCGCCCTGACCGCGGTGCGCTGGAGGCACCGTTGGGCCGGGTTCGCGGTGTTCGTCGCCGTCGTGGGCTCCGCCTCCTTCGCCTTCTCGGTCCAGGCCACCGGCTCCGACGCCCCCTACGCCTACTTCTCCATGCAGAGCCGCGCCTGGGAGCTCTGCGTCGGTGCGGCGGTCTACCTCCTCGCCTCCAGCACCCGGTCCGTCCCCGCCGCGCTGGCGCGAGCGGGGTCATGGATCGGTGTCGGCATGATCGTCGTCTGCACCCGGCTCTACTCCGAGGCCACGCCGTTCCCCGGATACGCAGCGCTGCTGCCGGTGCTGGGCGCCGCCCTGGTCATCGCCGCCGGGTGCCGGCTGAGCGGCTCGGGTGCCGAGCGCCTGCTGTCCCTGCGGCCGATGCAGTTCCTCGGGCGGATCAGCTACGGCTGGTACCTCTGGCACTGGCCGGTCCTGATCCTGGTCCCGATCATGATGCAGGCGACGTTCACGTGGCGGCTCAACCTGGAGCTGGTGCTCCTGGCCCTGTGGTTCGCCGTGCTGATGAACCAGTTCATCGAGAAGCCCTCGCAGCGCTGGAAGTTCTCCCGCCCCGTCTGGCTGACGCACGGCGCGGCCATGATCAGCGCGGCGGTCGCGGTCAGCCTCGCGGTCGTCATCACGCTGCCTGGTCTGGTGGGCTCCGGAGCGGCCGGGGCGCAGATCAAGCTCGACTCCTCCGGCACCAAGGTCCTGCAGAAGCAGCTGGCCAAGGGCCTCACCATCACCAACGCCCCGGCCAACCTGGAGCCGCGAGTGGAGGACGCGGCCAACGACCAACCGGTCTCGACCACCGACGGCTGTCACGCCGGGTTCCTGCAGGTGACACAGCCAGCGTGCGTGTACGGCGACCCGGCGGGGACCCACACCATGGTGCTGTTCGGCGACAGCCACGCCCAGCAGTGGCTGCCGGCCCTCAACCAGGAGGCCATCGAGAAGCACTGGCGGCTCATTGCTTGGACGAAGGCGGCCTGCCCGATCGCCCAGGTGTCGATCGTGACCGAGTCGCTGAAGAGGGACTACACCGAGTGCTACGACTGGAGGGACGCGACCGTCGACCGCATCCTGGCCCTCCACCCCGACCAGGTCATCCTGTCGCAGAGCGATCTCGTGCCCGGTGACCAGGTGTCGAACCAGCAGTGGGCCGACGACACGGTCAAGACGGCCCGCCTGTTCAAGGGCGTGCCCGTGACCTACTTCCTCGACACCCCGCTGCCGGGCAGCGACGTGCCGGCCTGCATCGCGGACCACCTCGATGACGTGCAGAAGTGCGCCCGAGCGAGATCGAACGCGTATGCGGACCCCGACCGTCACCAGACGATGGCGACCACGCTCACCGCGGCAGGGGTGAACACCTACGAACCCATCGACGACTTCTGCACGCCGAAGGCCTGCCCGATGATCGTGGGCAACGTCCTGATCTATCGGGACACCACCCACATGACGGCGACCTACAGCGAGGTCCTGGCCCCGCTGACGGCTCCGCTCTTCACCGTCGCAGCCGGGCGGACGTGACCCTCTCCCGACGGGCGGTGTTCGTCGCCGCCAGCGGAATGGTGTTCTGCGGGTGCGCCGGCGGTGCGCCGAACGCGCGGGAGGCGCCGAGCGCGAAGCGGACCCCTGAGCTGGTCGAAGCGCCGTTCTTCCAGGCCAGAGGAAGCCGGCGGATCGCGATCACCGTCGACGACGGCTACGACGCCGGGACCCTGGCGGCGTACGTCGCCCTGTGCGAGGAGACCGGCATCCACCTGACCTTCTGCCCGGTCGGCTCGATGAGCCGCAACTGGGAACCTGTCGCGAGCCGGATCTCGAGCCTGGTCGAGCGTCGGCAGGTGCAGATCGTCAACCACACCTTCTCCCACCAGGACCAGACCACGCTGACTGCCGACCAGGTCCACGAGGACCTGGGACGCAACGACGAGTGGATCACCGCGACCTTCGGCACCGACGCCCGCCCGTATTGGCGACCGCCCTACGGGGCCTACGACCTGCGCACGCAACAGATCGCCGCCGACCTGGGCTACACCCGCACCCTCCTGTGGGGCAGCTCCTTCGAGGACTCCGCCCTCCTCACCAGACACGAGCTGATGAAGGCCGCACGCGCCGCTCTCTACCCGGGCGTGGTGGTCCTGGCACACGCGAACCATCCGACCGTGACGACGCTCTATCCCCGGATCACCGCACTGATCAGGCAGCGCCGCCTGGACCCCTCGACGGTGGACGAGCTCTTCGGCTCGTCACCACCCCCCGCGGCCGGCTCGTCTGGGTCGCAGACCTGAACCCCTGGCGAGAGGCCACCACCTCCACCTGGAGTCGGTGGCCCAAGTCGGCGCGGGTGACCCGGTGGACCGGGCTCGTCGCTCTCCGGATGACGGTGGAGTCCCGCAGCCACCGGTAGCGCAGCGCCGTCGGGCGAGGCGACCATCGGCCCGGGGTCGCCCGCAGCGTCGCGCCGACCGTGAGCTCTCCGTGCACGCGGGGCCGACCGGTGCCTCTCACCATGGGTCGGTCCGCCGCCGCCGGGGTCGGACCGGCCAACACCGACGCACGCGCCCGAAATTGGGCCGAGGCAAGAGGGAACGCCGTGTCAGGACGTATCAGGTCGTGCTTGTAAACCAAGCTGTCGGGACTGTTGAAGTAGACCGCGTAGGAGACGTCGTTCGCCGGGTCCGTGATGTAGTCGAAGATCCGGTCCACGAACGCGACGTCGTCGCCTCCTCCGTGGCCGTCCGAGCGCCACGCCACCGCCCACTCCCCGAGCCCGAAGGTCTTCGCGTGATCCCGGGCGAACCCGGCCCAGAAGTCCAGGCCATGGGCTCCGCGCCGGATCTCCTCCCACACGTTCGTGCGCGCCTGGGCCAGCGAGACGCCGGCCGGCGCCGGGTACCACTGCCACGACAGGTCATAGACGTCGACGGACACGTCGTCGACGTAGGCATCTCCGGGCCAGGCGAGCTCACCCGCGACCGCCTGCGTACCGACGTTGGGGTTGAACGTGAAAGTGAACTGCTGCCCGGGGACCGAGCGCATCGCGTCCACGAGATGACGGAAGCACCCGACGTAGGCCGCGACGTGACCCGCGGCCGACCACTTGAACCACGTCCCGTTCATCTCCCAGCCCGGCCGGATGACCGTGTCGGGAAGGCCCGCAGCGACCACGCTGCTCGCGATCGAGGTCCAGTACGGGTCGTCGTCTCCCGCGGCGCAGCCGTCCAGGCTCGCCCCCGCCTCGTCCGGGACCATCGGCACCGACAGCTCCAGCTGGCGGCCGGACCCGGTGTAGGGGTCGAGCAGCCACCCGATGTTGGTCATCTGCTGCCACGTGCTCGAGGGGAGGAAGTCCTCGACGCGCCCCACCTGGGCTCCCGACCACGCCTCGAAGGCCGACGCCCCGGACACCCCCTTGGGTCCCGGGCCGGTGTAGACGCCCAGGACCGACCCGTCCTGCTGCCGATCCGACCTGGTCCCGGCTTCCGCTGTCACCGTCGAGGTGAGCGGCACCGAGACGAGCGCGACCATCACCACGAGGGCCACCTGACGGGCGCGCACCCAGCGGGGCCACCGGAGCCGAGTGTGGGCTGGTTCCGACTGCCGGCGTCTCGTCATGGGCGCGCCGTCGCGCGCCGAGGGGTGAGGGAGCGCCATGGGTCCAGTCTCGGCGGCAGCGGCTGTCCGCACATACGGAATCGGGCGGCCCGATCCGGTCTTCTCAGATGACACCCGGTCGGACAGGGAGCACGTAGGTCGTTCGGGTCACCGCCACCATCATCTGCGCGCGACATCAACTCCAGGCGGTAGTCATGTCGATGGGGTCGTCAACCGCGACGATCCTCTACTGGGCGACTCTGCTCGACTCACCGGAGCGCGCCACCGACGATGTCGACCGGGTCACAGCACGCGAGCGTCGGTGACCTTAGTCTTCATGCCGACCGATCAGATCGTCGGAAGTGTGACGCTCAAGGTTCAGACTGCTTGAAGGGTCGGGCGCTCGACGGACAGTGTGCTCGGGAAGGGAGTAGCCGTGCGCCGGCTTGGTGACCTCGAAGCGGTGGTCATGCAACTGGTGTGGGCCGCGGACGGCCGGGTGACCGTCCGCGACGTGCTCGAACGGCTGGACCGGCACCCGCCGTTGGCCTATACGACGGTGCTGACGGTGATGGACAACCTGTATCGCAAGGGATACGTGGCGCGTGAGCGCCAAGGTCGCGCCTTCCACTACTGGCCGACCAAGCCACAAGCCGAGCTGACTGCTGAGCTGATGGATGAGCTGCTGGCCGACAGCGGTGACCGGCCGGCGACGCTCCTGCGCTTCGTTGACCGGATGAGTCCCGCCGATCTGGCTCACTTGAAGCGGGTGCTCGGTGATTAGCGCCTCGCTGCTCATCTCCTATGCCGCAGTCCTGGCCGCCGTAGGCGGGCGGTATCTCGCTCACGCCGAGTGGGTCGGCTTGCGGCCGCGTCTGGCGATCGCCTGCTGGCAGGCGCTCAGTGCGGCGGTGCTGCTGATCGGCGTGCTCGGTGTGGTGAGTCTGGGCTTCGGACGGACGAGTGCGGGCGGGGTGCTCGCATTCCTTGACCTCTGCCTGGGCACGATGGCCGGCGCCTCGACGGGCGGCGCCAGCGCCCTGGAGGTGCTGAGCGTGGCCCTGATGCTGACCATGGCTGCGCGTCTGGCGTGGGTGGCGCTGAGCAGCCTTCTCCGCCAGAGCCGTGATCGACGGAGGCTACGAGCGACGGTCTCGCTCCTGGGCCGCAGGGACCCGAGCCTCGGAGCCATGGTGCTCGAGGACGCAGCGCCATACGCCTTCTGTGTGCCGGGCGGCCGTCGAGGAGGCGTCGTGCTCACCCGTGGCTTGCTCACCACGCTGTCGGCAGAAGAGGTCGATGCCGTCCTACACCACGAACGTGCCCATCTTTCCCAGCACCACGCCTGGCTGACGACCTTTGCGTCGGTCCTGTCGCGTGGCTTCGGTCGCCTGGTGCCCATGTTTCGCCAGGCGGAGCGTGAGGTGACGCGGCTGGTGGAGCTGTGCGCCGACGACGCGGCGGCTCGCGTCGTTGGCAAGGACGCGGTCCGGAGAGCCTTGGTCGGACTGGTGCCGGGGCGACCGATCCCCGGCGCGCTTGCGGCCTCGGGCGGTGCGGTCGCTCACCGTCTTGCGCGGTTGCAGCGCACGGATGCCGGTCGAGCACGCCGGGTGTCACCATCGGCGTTGTTTTTCGGGTCGCTCGTGCTGCTGCCCGTCGTCGGATCGGTTCTGGGTCTCGTTCTCACCGGCTCGTGCGCGACTGTCTGATCCGCTGCCGACACGTGCAGCTGGGTCAGCGAGCTGCGCGGCAGGAAGCCCAGCCGCCCTTCTCTGTGGTGGTTCACCTCAGCCAGCGCCGGTTGGGGTCGCGTCGATAGCGACGCGCCGTATCTACTATGATTGATAGTTGTTACGGCTCGGAGCCTTCTAGAGGAAGCAGCGCACATGTCGCGTCGACAAGCGTCCAACCATGACATTGGCCGGCAGTTGTCTGCCTGGACGGCGCGGCGCGTGCTTGCCTGGCTCCTTTTCGGCCTGGCTGCGGTGGTGGCAGGTCAACACCTGCTGGCCCACGCCGGACTGGTCCTGCTGCCGTTCGGAATGGGCAAACAAGATCTCTTCACCGGCTACCCGACGGCCTTTCTCCTCGGGCTCGGCGCTGCGTTCGTTGCCGATCCGCGGCCTCGCCTGTGACAGCTCACAAGGGTCGCCCGTCGTTCCTTCTCTCGCACACGAAAGCTGAGCAGCAGATGGCCACTCCCTCCTACCGGCACAACGTGCGCCTGCTGCTCGGGTCCACCCTGCTCCTGACGATCGGTTCCGCTCTCGGCTTCGTGATCGCTGATGCCTGCGGGGATGTCCCAGGGAGCGCGGGCGCGCGTGCGGCCGTGGTCGGTTCCAGTCGCGAGACGGTCAATGCGGGCGCGCGGCCGGTGAACGGCACCGCAGCATCGATCCTTCTCGGCCACGGCCAGAACGACAGGGCCCCTGATCTGCGCTTCCGCAGTCGGAGTGTGTCAGCCGCCTCGCGGGTCGTCAGCTAGTTGGGCTTCGCCCGATCGGCACTCACCGGAGAGTGATCGCGCGGGGGACTCGACAGATCGAGAATTCGACGCCTACCCACCCTTGGCCGCCCGTCTCAGCCGGCCGGCTCGAGAGCGACGTCAGCGTGCACGGTCTCGCCGTCCGGCACCGTGACCTCGAGCACCTGCGGCTGGTATGCGTCGGCGCTGATGGTGATCTCCCACAGTCCGGGGGTGAGCCCGAGGGCGAAGGTGCCGTCGGCGGCCGAGAGTGCGAAGACCTCGCGCTCCGGGGCCGGATTTCCGGGACCGGGTGCGGGCTGGATCATCGCGCCCGGCACCGGACTGCCGTCGGCGGTCACCCGACCCTCGATCCCGGGCTCCGTCACGACGGGGGTGGTGAGAGGTGGGCTCGTGCTCGCGGAGGGGACCGGCTCGGGCGAGACCGTGCCGGTGCTGGTGACCGGGGTCGGCTGCCCCTGACCGGTCGGGTCCTCGGAACTGCGTGCGGACGTGTCTTCGGTTCCGCAGGAGACCAGGACCAGGGCCGACAACGTGGTCGCTGTCGCTCGTGCGAGTGCGGTGCACTCTCGATCCATACTGAACTGACGTCCGGCGACACTCATGGGTTCCATCGCATTCGGGTGCCGAGACCCGTCCGGACCGGATATCTCCGGCCCGGACGAGACTCATGGCCGGCCTTCGGCTACGGACAGGCGGCCTGGCTGGTGCTGCGGAACTCGACGTACCTGGCGTTGACGTGCGAGGGCAGCGTGTTGCCGTTGAGCAAGGCATAGTTGGTCGCCGTCCAGGACCCCACACACTGGTCGTTGCCGCGGACGGTGAAGTAGTCGCCGAACCGGCTGTCGGACCGGTTGTGCGTCCCATTGGCGGTCAGGGTCACGGTCGGGAAGAAGATCCCCGCGCTCGAGGCGTCATCCACACCCACGTAGCCCCGCGCGGCGGTGCCGCCGCCGCCCGCCCGGCCGCCGAACGCGACCGAGAGACCGAGGTCGTTGCGGCTGTTCGATCCCAGGGCCGGGAAGCCGAAGCACGATGAGCTGTTGAAGACCACCGGGTTGGCGATCACCGCCAGTGTGGAGCGGCTGATGGCCTGGCCGTGCAGATGTGCCTGCGGGTGTGAGGCGTCTGCGGCGGCGTTGATGAAGAAGGCGACCTGCCCGCCTCCGACCGCGGTTCGTCCCCGGAACCCGGTGATCGACCAGGCCGTGGAACGCTCGATGAAGTCGAAGTTGCCGGTACCGCCCCTGCAGTCGGGATTGACGAAGTTGGTGGCGGTGGTGGCCCGGGTGAACTGGTTCACCGAGGCCGAGCTGTCGCACCACTGGAACCAACGGATGGTGCTGGAGTTCTCGTACTGCGCCCAGTACTCGCAGGTGACACCTGCCTGCGTCTCGCCGGGCACGTGAACGCGCTGTCCTACGGTGCCGACGTAGTTGAACGACGTGAACGACGCCGTCTGACACTGGGACATCTGGCTCACGTTGAAGCGGCGGGTGTTCGCGCCGGTCCAGCCTGTGGGGCCGTTGTTGTTGGTGGACAGGAACAGGAACCCGTTGGTGACAGCCATGTGCGGGTAGTCCGGCAGCACGTTGTTGGCGGTGCCGCCTGGGTCGATCCGGTAGATGCAGTCGACCGCGTTGGGCGAGCCGCGCCGGACCTCGATGTCGACCACGCCATTCGTCGTCGCGCTGTTGACGTAGAGCAGCGAGGCGAACGTCGTGTCCGTCGGAGCGTGGTGAACCACGTCGGCGTCGCAGCACGGGATGTTGGCTTCAGCCGGGCCCGCGTGCACCGCTTGGGCCGACCAGGTGGCGCCGTGGTTGGCCGAGTAGGAGTTGTAGGTGTTCCCGGAGTAGAACACCTCGCTGAAGTCGTTGGCAGCGGCCGGCTCGGCCAGCGTGCTGCTCACCGCCTGGGCCCGGGTGTTGCGGAAGTTGCGCCCGATCGCGAGGAGCTCGGTGGACGAGTCACGGGCGACGGTCTCCCCGGCATCACCTCCGGCGCCGGAAATCGGCGCCTGGTTGGCGCGCGCCGCTGGATCGGTGGTCGCGAGATCGGTCGAATCGCGCAGAGCGACCACCGCGCGAGCGGCGGCGTCTCGTACGGACACCGACACCGACGATGGGCCGGCCGCCCCCGTCAGCGGACGGATCGTGCCCGTGGTGGTGGTGGCCGGAGCAGCAGTGCCGGCGGCACTCGTGTCGGTCCCATCGTCAGCTGACGTGGATGATGCGCTTCCGACGATGAAGGACCCTGCCAGCGCGACAGCGGCGCCCATCGTGAACAGGCGTGATCTGGGTAGGTACGTGAACATGGGGAACCTCGAGAGGGGCGGCGCAGCCAGAGGCTGTTCGTGCTCCCACCGCCGTCCCTTCCCCGTGAGCGCCTCCACCTCTTGCTCGACTCCGATGGACCGGGGCGGCCGCGCTCACTGAGCACGGATAGTCACCTAATTGGCAGGCTAGGCAGTTCGAGACGAGCCGGTCAATGAGCAGTTCGGGTCATGCCGAGTAGTGCGTCGGCGCGCCGATCTGACGTTGTGGCTCCTGATCATGAAGGAGTGTCAAGGAGGTAGCGGAGCCACCGTCAAGCAACTACCGAAGCCGGGTAAAGCAGGAGCCCGAGCCACTCCGTCAAGGAGGACCCGGGCTCATCCAGCTGTTTGGTACGCCATCAGGGACTCGAACCCCGAACCCGCTGAGTAGGTGCACCAGGTCCATCCGGCCTCATTGGGGATCCTCGAAGGTGCGAGTTCCCGCTGAGACGCCACAGAATCGATAACGAGAGTTCACCGGTGCTCACCATGAATTGCGGGGGTAATGCGGGGATGGCTCGTGTACCGCCACGGCCCAGCTGACAGCAGCAGCCGCGCCCACATCGTGACCAATAGGACGCGACTCGAGCCGCTGTTCGTCAGCATGAGCCTGGGTGACGCCATCGACGCGGGCCAGTAAGGCGACGATCTCCCTCCCTTCTCGGCCCGCTGGCGCTCTTGACTAGGGACGCCTAGCCCGAACACCTCATGGCCCTCATCTGGGCGATCTCAAAGCCTGCCCGCAACGGACCGGGTCTCAGCGCTCTTCGGCACGCCGAGTCCGGCGAGCGGTGTCGGCCACCCGGGGGGTGTCAGTGAGGCGTCAGCACGGGCGACCGACACGGACCACCCGCGGAAGGGGCGGGCTGTTCGGGCAGACCATCTCCTGCGTCGTCGCCCTCGCGCTGCTCGCCTCCTGCACCTCGGACTCCTCTGACGCGCCGACCGGCCCCGCCGCCACCGCGACACAGGCCCAGGTCTCGTTGCCCATCACCGGGCTCTCCGCGGCCCAGCAGAAGGCGCTCTCGGTAACCGTCATCCAGGACCCCGGCCCGGTCCCGGACGTCAGCGGTGTCACGGCAGGATCCAGCGGCTACGAACTCGGCCCCGGCGGCACGGCTCGAGGCGTTCCTGCATGACCTGAATGCCAAGCGGAACGACCAAGCGGCGGTCATCACCGTGCTGGGCAGGATGTGGGAGCTCGACGAGGCGAACACGCATGACCAGATGGTGATCCTGCAGCGAGTCGGCGAGGTCGTCGGCCTGGGCGTGAC
>Ga0068860_100001350_pt1 | contig 26673 bp, 19 predicted proteins | sample KBSSwiS32_FD_66597 | JGI IMG/M metagenome (GOLD analysis project Ga0068860, IMG submission 66597) | Switchgrass rhizosphere microbial communities from Kellogg Biological Station, Michigan, USA - KBS Switchgrass S3-2 | ecosystem: Host-associated > Plants > Roots > Rhizosphere > Soil ...
CGAGGAAAAGAGAGGGCGAGATAAGGAGGTCGGCTGCCCTGATGGCCTGTTTCTCCATTTCACATGTCCAGAAGTCGGGGAAGCGGTATACGGGCACACGATTGTAGTCTAAATATATGAATGCGGGGGAATGAAGGGTGATCACTATGGGCACGTTCCGCAGGAAAGGGTATCCGAGGTGTCTGTATTGGGTAAGATAATAAGCGATGCCCAGATAGTCCTGGGATTCGATGACGTCGGGGCTGCCATCTTCGAGAATGAGGGTCTTGACGATGTCGGCAAAGGCATAGCTCAGACGGGCAATATGACCGAGGACATCAGAAAGATGATTACTGTCTGTATTAAACCGGACGATGCGTATGCCTTCTTTGAACTGTTCCTTCCTGTCCCTGACCGTGTCATCGGAAATAATAACGGTGACCTCACAGCCCAATGCCTGCATCATAGCGGCGGTGTGATAGCAGTAGGTGCCGATGCCTCCTCCGTAAAAGGGCGGATATTCCGTTGTCAATAACCAATACTTCATGAAACGTGCTTTTTTGTGGAAGATAGATGACCGTATATACGGTGTGTACGACGTCGCAGGGTATTGACGAAGCTTTTTAAGGATCTCCTGCCTGTCATTACTTTTATCAGCTGTCCAAACTGTTTGTACCAGCGTGGCAGGACCTCATATTCTTGCTGGTACCAGTCGAATAGGGTGTCGTAGTCGTCCTTGTATTTGGTTCGGATGATGTCGATGGTGGTCTCGGCGTTGCGCAGCCTTTCCTCTGTGACCTTGTTCTTATTGCTGAGCTGGTCCAGTTTTTTTTGCAGCTGGCGCCGTTGCTGGATCCATGTTTCCAGCAAGGGGTGCTCGAGGAGGAGCTCATGGCAATATTGATCGAGGGACTGTTCGAGTGACAGGGTGTCCAAAAAATCTCTCCCGCTGATAAAAAAGAATTCTTCTGTCATCGTATGGGCCTGGAAGATAAGGCGATCGGCCCTGACGGCAATCTGATCCTGGCTGGAAAGGATGCGTTCGGTGTCGGGAATGAGGCAGGTGATGATATGCCAGCCCTGGTTTTCCAGGCTGATCCTGAATGCAGAGGTGGGAGGACTATCGAAGACAAGGAGGGGTGCGCCATCCACGTTGATATAATTCCTGCTGCACAGTAATAGAATAATGTATTCGATAAGGGAAGGGTGAGGAGAGCAGGATAAGTGGAGGGTAAAGGGTCTGTCGCCTGTCACCAGCTGATGAAGCAGGCTGGGACTGGGAAGGTGTCGCGGGTTGAGCTGGAGCGCGAGGCCAATATCCTTATCCCCCGGCAGGAGGCTAAGATCGAGGTCTCCGGCCTGGACGGTCAGCAGACAGCGATAAGGTCTGAGGTATGTCTGACCCTTGGGTGTAAGATCGATATGTTGCATGCCTTTCATATTCCCTCAATAGTATAACCCTGGCGTTCTGCGATGAAGCAGAACAGTCTTTCCCAGGTATGTGTATAAGTGCCGTATTGCAGATCCATGACATTACCTTCTTCGAGCGCGGCTCTGGCTTCGAGGGCAGGATGTCTGGAAAAGAAATCTTCCATGATAGCGCTACGACAGACAAAAATGGTGCCTGCGATGAAATCATATTTCCTGCAATGCAGGTCATATTCTTTTATCAGCTCCTGCAGCAGGCTGTCGTTGGTGGTTTCAAAGATCTTTTTGCTATGATCGAACTCGTTCTTCAAAAAGCTTTTTGCTCCTACTATTCCTATCCGGCTGTCATTGTCCAGCTTATGCAGGACTTTCCGGAGGCCCTGTTCACTGAATGGGTTGTATAGCGTATCGGACCAATAGTGAGCATTGATGGTCTGTGGACTGACCTTGTCGTGCAGCAGTCCGATGTATTTTGTCTTTGGGCAGCATCGGAGATAATAGCAAAGAGCAAGGAGCTTGCCTCCTATGTCCTTCCCTTTGTTGGGGACTTTCAGCCTTACAATGTCGGGCAGGCCGTGGGTGGAGGACATGGTCTCATCCAGGACATCGTCGTGACAGGCGGTGAGGATGATCTGACGGGCCTGACGAATGGCGCCGCTACATTTTTTTTCCAGGGTCTTCCAGGAGCCGGGATAGTATAGGTGTATAAATAGTGTAAGTCCGGCCATATCAATACATTTTTATGACGTCGTGTGTTTTAGCGCTTGCTTCCATCAGGGACATCCATCTACGGGCAAACTTATCCGGCGTCAGGTATTCTTCATAAAGGCCGCGTGCTTTATCTGCTACCCCGGGCAGGCGGCTGTGATCCTGTACGATGTTCTCGATGATGCCGGCCAGGCTGCGGCAGTCTCCGCTGGAGAGGACAAATCCGTCTTCGCCGTGGGTGATCAGCTCTGCAAAACCAGTGTGTCTGGAGACGATGCAGGGCTTGCCGAGACAGAGGGCTTCCACGATGACGACGGGAAAGGGGTCGTCCCGGGATGGACAGACAATGACGTCACTCCGGCGGATGAGATCGAGAGATTCGGGGTGTGAGGTTTCTCCCATGAACCGTATGTCGCAAATGTGGTCGAGGGCTTTGATATTGTCCAGCAGCTGCTGGCTGAATGCGGGGTCATGCGGCCGGCCGGCGATGCATATCTCCATTTTGCGCAGGGTGTCGGGAGATAAGCGCTGCAGGGCTGCTATCAGCACATCCTGACCTTTGCGGGGTTCGATGGAGCCGATGATGGTGAATTTAATTTTCTCACCCGGGTCTTTGCGGGGAGCAGGCGCGGGCCTGTCCTTCAGGATATCGGGATATCCATAATATATTTTCTTTGGCTGGCGATGAAAGGGGCGGATGAATTGCAGCGCGTAATCGCTGGGGACGATGACCTTTTCGACGAGCGCAAAGGTATCCATGAAGTAAGGAATTTGCTGCATGGATTCTATGAGCGCTGCTTCGTGGATCCACCAAACGGTGTCTACGAGATGGCTCATCTGCCGGACTACGGGCCAGGTGATGATGGTATTGCAGATGATGTGGTCGAAGTTTCGGGCAAAGCGGGTGAGGCTTTCATGCTGGCGAAGCAGCAGGGTGTCGATGATGACCGGGGCGCCTGCCGAGAGGAACATATCCCTGGCGGGGCCGTCCTGTTCGCAAATGATGGTGACGAAAGAGCCTTGCTGGATCAGCTGCCGGCATAACTGGAGCAGCATAATGGGGGCGCCGCTGAGGGAAAGGTCGTGGCTGACGAGGAGGACGTCACCCCCCTCTCCCGTACGGGAGAGAGGGGATGGGGGTGCGTACAGGCGGTAGGGTTCGGGAGAGTCGTGATAGAGGTGGTTCCGCATGGAGGTGGTGAAATAAGGATCGTTAGCCAGGCGATCCGGCCAGCGGCGTAACAGGTAGATATCCGCCCTGTCCTTGGCGTGATGCGTACGATCGTGCTCACGGAGGGACAGGTGACCGATGTGACGCAGGGTGGCATAGGGTGTATAGACACACCGCAAGCCGGCCTCGAGCAGTCTGAAGGACAGATCTACATCGGAATGGGAGCTGGGCGTGTTGATGTGGTCAAAACCTCCGATGTTTTCAAAGACCTCTTTTTTTATGGCAAGACAGGCGCCGGACAGAATGGAAACATCCCGTACGGACTGGGGGAAGTTGATATAGGCGGTGGAGTTACTGGGATATCCATGGAAGGTAGTTCCTGTGAGGCCCCTGACGCCCGTGGCCATGCCCGCGTATTGGATGCTGTCGTCTTCGTAAACGAGCCTGGGTGAAACACCTCCTACGCCGGGCATAAAAAGATATTCGATGGTATTGTCGAGCCAGCCGTCTTCCAGCGGCCGGACATCGTCGTTGTAAAAAATAAGGATCTCCCCTGAGGCGGCGGCAGCTCCGGTGTTGCACTTGTCGGAAAAATTATAAGGCTTATCGTAAGCTACATACACGGGCGCCCGGTGAGCAAGCCGTCCGGGTGAAGGGCGCGGCAGGGGCGGAGGAGCAGCGATGATACGGGAGTTGGTCACCACTACCACCTCGACGTGTTTATAGGCTGTGTGGACGTATAGCGCGTATAGGGTGTCCTTCAGGTGGTCCCATGCATCGGTGGGGATAATGATGGATACGAGGGGCTGGTGATCCATGTGGATCTTTACTTTGTTGGCGGTGGACAGGGCGGAGACCTCGGCGGGAATGCCTCTTCTTTTCATGGCGTCCTCGAGGGCTGCAATATTGGTGATGCGGGCATGTGGTTTTTCTCCCTGGGAAGACGACCCGGCTGTCATACGCCAGTGATACAGGATCTTTTCGACGTGCCGGATACGGGTAGTTTTCTCCACAGCCCGCAGCATCAGGTCATAATCCTGGGAAAGGTCGTATGCGGAACGGAAGAGGCCGACCTTGTTCAGCAGAAAGCTCTTTTTATAGAGGGTGAGGTGGCCGGAGTACATCATGTTCAATAATAGCTCGGGGCTATAGTCGGGCTTGAAGAAGGGGTCGCTGAGATGGCCTTCTTCGTCGACCTTGCATTCGTCTGTGTAAATGATATCGGCGTCGCCATGGTGGTGCAGGTTTTGTAAGATCTCAAAGAGCGCATCGGGTGTGACCTCATCGTCGTGGTCCATGAGGGCGATGAATTCACCGTCTGCCATGGCGATGGCGGCATTAGATGCCTGTGAGATGCCGGCGTTATTATTCAGACGTGTGATCCTGATCCTGCTATCTTCTTCCAGGCGGCGGAGGAGCTGCAGCGTGCCGTTGTGGGTGGATCCATCATCCGCGATACAAAGCTCCCAATTAGTATACCACTGGCTCCGGATGCTGTCGACAGCTTTTTCGAGCCACCGGGGAGGGGTATTATATACGGGCATGATGAATGATATTTTTGGCGTCCATGTAAAAGCGCGGATGACGGCGGCGACCTTTTCAGGATCTTCTTCATGAGAAAAGGAGGAAGATGAAGGGAAGCCGGAGGAAGTAAAGGGAATGGGCGTGGGGCGCATCATCAGCGGAAGGAGCGTTTTTCTGGGATGCAGCAGTCCGGACAGGCCCTTTGACGTAAGGGCGCGCAGGACCTGCCCGAAAGTTTTGCTAAACCCTTTTTCCTGTATGGATGTCAGCAGGCTGGCGGTAAGATATTTTCCTTTTGTCTGCGCTTTGGTGAGACGGTGCTGAAGGACCAGCCCTGGGAGGCTGCGCTGTTCATAGGTGTGCTGGTACCAGTCGACATGTTGCCGGAGCATGGCCACCTGTGTCTGGTATTCCTGCCGGACCTGGGATATTTGTTGCTCCAGGCGCATCCGGTAAAGGGCTTTTTCCTGTTCGGCCTGATCGAGGGCGGCCTTGGTCTTGTCATGTAGCGCCCGCCAATCATTTTTTAATGGGATATTTCCGTGGCCGAATGGCTGGCCGGGGCGGAGGGGTATCTTTCCAAAATAATATTTTTCCAGCCGGACGCATTCTTCGAGGTGGCCGGCGTCGAAGGGAAGGATGCCGTTGACAAGCGCCATGGCCAGGGGTATGATCCCGGTAGGGGTGTTGTCAGCCGGCGTTGCGTAGTGCGTTATACCGGCCAGGCAATAGACGATGCCCCGGAAGAAAATAAAATAAAGGGGCAGCTCCTCCGTGCAAGTCCATTCCTGGTCAAAGACAATGGGTGCGGCCCCGGGGGCGATGAGAATATTATAAGGAGTGAGATCGAGATACTGTCCGGGGATGGTGTCCCGCGAACCGTAGCTTTTTAATATGCGATGATAGCTGTCTGCCCATTCGGCCAGCTCTGTTATGGTCCATCCGGGGCGGGTAACGATGTCCAGCGCCCGGGAGGAGAGCAGTCTGCCTGCGAGATATGCTTCGTCCTCTATGTGCTGGTGAATGGGGGGATCCTTGGGGCAGGGCGCCTGTGGATAGAGTCTTTCCCTCTGTACGAGCAGGGCGCCGGTGTCGGTGCGGGTGAAGTGCTGGATCTTGCAATAACATTTTTCACGCATGCTGTTGAAGCTCCAGGCCAGGGGAGCGCCGGGACTGGCGATGAGTGCGCCGGGCTCTGCACTTTGGCCCATGCCGTGACCAGCCGTTGCGCCAGCCACTACCAGGAATGAGTTAGACAGGTCGGACATCAGCCCGTTGGCCAGGACGGAGGCGGCAATACGGGTGAGGGAAAGTTCGGAGGTCTGGTTTGGGCCCTGGGCATAGTCGAACTTCTCCTGGAGCAGGTCTGCCAGGATCAGGTCCTGTGCGGAGAAGGCGGCTTCGGTAAGGGTAACGGATGGCAGCTTATAATCCGGGAAAGGGTAGAGAAAATCCCGGAAGGGAAAGCCGGCGTGGGATAGCAGGTGAGCGAGCTCATCTTTTCCAAAGGTGACGGCGGTGCTGTTGTCATACAGATCCAGGATGCCGTCATAAGGCCGGCCGGTGTGGTCTTCGGGGGCGCCTGCCCAGTATTTAAGGCCTAATTTGTTTTCGATGGCGAGCACGATCCTGCCTTCTGCGTGGAGAAAGGAGCGGCATCTGCGCAGCATTTCCACCGGAGGGTTATCTCCTTTTACAAACAGGGAGCTATATTCCAGCACGCCTATGAGCAATATGATATCGAAAGGACCTTCCCACTCGAAGCTGTCCCAATTATCACAGACGACCTGGACCTGTTGCAGGTCGCGGCACCTTGCACGGGTGATGCGGGCTCTTTTTTCACTGCCTTCGAGGGCGAGGACCTGACATCCCAATTCCCCAAGGTAGCGGGTGATGGCTCCGCATCCGCTGCCAATTTCGAGTATTCTTTTTCCTTTCAATAAGGAAGAGAGTGGGCGGAGGAGATCAGCCCTGGCGGGGCTGAGATGATAGAGGGTGGGCCAGTCCCTTATAGCGTGGGCGAGCTCTGCGGACCCAATGGAGAGGTCCCCTGCACGATGGATACTGTCCAGCAGGTAATTCTCCGTCACCTCGCCGTCGGAATAGGCAAAGGGTGCATGGCCGGACGGCATATAGATGTCTTGAATGAGCGTGTATTTATTCATTGCTGCGACATGGGATGGTGAAGAAAATGGATGAAGGCCTTCTCAGGCCGGCGTCCTGTTCATGATCGTCGCCGGCGGAATATTTTCTGCCAGATGGTGCCGGGGAGACTGCGTGTCTCATACGTACGCCGATACCATTGGATATCCCTTCGGTACTTCTCGATGTCGTTGAGCAATTTGTTAACCAGCTGGCGGGTACCTTCCGACGCCTGCCTGCATTCCTGCAGCTGGGACTGGAGGCGGGTGATCTGGTCTCCCTGTCTGTCGATGATATTCTGCCGGAAATGCATTTCCTTTTCCAGGAGACTGGAGATATCATCCAGGCGTCCCTGAACTACCTGCCATTCCGATGAGTGCTGCTGCTGATCGCTGACCGTATTGAGCATAGGCGTGATTTTAATTTTTATACAGGTGGCGATAGGAGTTGAACGTGGTGTCTACATTAAATTCTTCTTCACATATCCGGCGGGAATATTCCCCCATGACGGTGAGCATGTTCTTATTATTGTAGTACCGCATTATTTTGAGTACAGCGTCTTTCCCGTCCTGGAACAGGTCTCCATTCAGACCATCCTGGACGATGTCCCTATTGCCTATGCAATCATTCAACAGCACGGGTTTTTTCAGGGCCAATGCCTCGAGCACTGAGAAGGGGAGTCCTTCGAAATGGGAGGTGGAAAGATAAAGATGTGCGCCGGCGAGATAATCCTGGATATCGTCGGAAGGAAGCCAGCCGGTGACGACAATATTCTTTGCCTTCAATTCGTGCTTGTCTTCTCCATCCCCAACCCAAACGAACTCAAACTGGTCGAACTCTTCAAACCAGGTGGCGATGGCATTGAAGAGGGCGGGATCTTTCTGATAGACGATCCTTCCACTGGTGACGATGCGAAATTTATGAGCGGGCGGGGATGCGGCGGCGGCTGTCTGTGCGGGGGCGTTTTCCACACGGACGCCATTGGGGATACAGTCTGCATCGATGCCGAGGTCCTGGTATACCTGCCATTCGCTGGCGGAACAACAGACTGTCCGGCCGCCGAAGGATGAGCCTAATTTTTCCAGCTGCCCGTAAACATAATTCCTCCACCGGCTGGTGCCGGAAAGGAAGGGGGCTCCATTGGGGGTATAGATCACTTTATTGATCCTGGCGAGGCGGCAGGCGACCCTGCCGAGGAAACCGCTCTTGGAAGAATGGAGATGTACGGCGTCTATATGAGATTGTTGTTTCAGCCGGCGCAGGATGGTGTATAGCTCCCAGAAGGCGACGATGTCCTTCCAGAAGCTGATATTCCTTTGCGCGGAAGGCCAGCGGATAAAAAGGGTATTGGCCTTGGGAAAGGAGCGTTTGACTTCGGAAGAGCGCATGACAGTCTCTCTTTCTCCATGTATGATGATATGAAGATCGTCCTGTAGATTTTCCACCAGACTTCGGAGAAAGGTAGCAATTCCAGAGGCAAAGGGTTCGACAACGTGTATGATATTCATGACGGATGCTGGATAGGTTTTACAAATAAGATCCATTTCTTTATTTTCAATGCCCAGGCAGCGGGAACCAGCATCCAAAGCCTCAGCCGGAGCTCTCCCATCATGCCGTACAACCTGTTATCGCCATATTTCCGTACCACGTCGATGCGGCTTTTGAGCTGCTGCCGGCGAAAGGAGAAGCTGATACCCTTGGGATTGATCTCACTGATCACGAGGTAATCCGGGAGGATAGCGGCCCGCCCCTGCTGGAGCATTTCAAAAAAATATGCGTAGTCTTCACAATGCGGATAGTTGTCGGGATAGGCGGGCAATCTCCGGGTCACGGAGGCACGCCACATTACGGTAGGGTGAATGAATACATTCTTAAAATGCATTTGACGCATGATCTGATCGTGATCGGGCGGCGCCAAATACTTATAGGAGTTTCCGGACGAAAAATCCTTAAAGATGCAACGGGACCCCAGCAGATCAATGTCGGGGTGTCTGTCAAGAAACGCTACCTGGTTTATAAACCTATCCTTCATACAGAGATCGCCGCAATCCAGCCTGGCTATGTAGCGGGCGGCGTACCTTAAATACGTTGGATCGTCATTATTCTTTGTGTTCAAATACGTTAACCCTTCGTTAAGGGCCCGCGTAATGCCTCCATTTGTGGGTAACCGAAGTATCACTATCTCCGGTGGGTCAGGGAGCTGTTCTATCAGCCGGGTTTGGGAGAGGGGTATGGCACTGCCATCATCCACGATAAGCACAAAGTATCTCTCCGAGTGATAATGAATACTTTGGAGAGATCTGATGAGTCGTTCCTCATGGTTGAAACAAGTGATAAGCACGCAAAAATCGTATGTCGAGCCGGACGTCCTTCTCATATTGACCATATCCCAATTATTGAATATGCAAAGTTCAGACCGTAATTCCGGCAAAGGTTTAACACGAGATTAAAATTTGATGATAATGGCTTGTAACAGAGAAACTTGATTGTTTCGTTAATAATGTAACTTTACCGTATGAGCTCATCGAATGTTTCGTATTTGACCTTTGGCATTGTATTAATACTGGCTGTCATTTTTGATCTGGGTTTGTTGAGCAGGAAGGGGACAACGGTGACGATCCGGAAGGCCCTCTTCCAGACCGCCTTTTGGGTCATGCTGGCGCTGGCTTTTTTTGGCTTCCTGTGGTATGAGAATGGACACAAGATGGCCTTAGAATATCTGAGCGCCTACCTGATGGAGTGGAGTCTCAGCATCGACAATATTTTTGTATTTATCCTCATATTTTCTTTTTTCCGGGTGAAGCCTGCCTATTATGCCCGGGTATTGCTCATCGGTATACTCATGGCCATCGTGCTGCGTATCGGGTTCATCACGGTGGGTATCGCCGCGGTGGAACGGTGGCACTGGCTGTTGTACATCTTTGGCGGCATCCTCATTTATACAGGTATTACGATGTTCTTTGCGAAGGATGACGATAAGATGAATGTGGAGGACAACCGGGTGTATAAGCTGTTGAAGCGTGTGCTGCCCCTGACGGGGGATGATTGCGGCGGCAAGATGACGATGGTCATAAATGGGAAGAAGTATTTTACGACCCTCTTTGTGGTGGTGGTGCTGCTGGCCACGACGGACATCCTGTTTGCGGTGGACTCGATACCGGCGGTATTTGGTATCACGCGTGAGAAGATCGTCATTTATACCTCCAATATATTTGCGGTGCTGGGATTGCGGTCCCTGTTCTTTTTGCTGAGGGGGGCTGTGGACAGATTTGCCCATTTGCAGCAGGGTATTGCGGTGGTGCTTGTCTTTGTCGGGTTAAAAATGCTGGCGGAATGGTTAGACTTTTATCTGCCGGTGTACGTTAGTTTATTGGTGATCCTGGTATGTATTTCTGTTGCGATAGGGTATTCGATGTATACTTCTAATCAGAAAGGAAACAATAAATGAAGTACGCCATTCGACATATAGCTGAGATCGTTGGGGGGAGCTTTCTGCAATTTCGTGGGGACGATGCCGTGGAGCATCTGTTGCTGGACAGCCGGCGGCTGATCTTTCCGGATACCTCATTGTTCTTTTCCTTAAAGGGTCCCCGCAGGGATGGGGGGCTTTTTATAGAGGAGCTGTATAAGAGGGGGGTGAGAAATTTTGTGGTAGAGGGCGCCCTACCGGGTCTGGGATCGTCGGGGGACGGGACTTTGGCTGGGGCAGGGCTGACGGGGGATAGAGCATTGGTGGAGACCGGCGACCAGGCGCTCCCTGGGGCAAACATTATCCAGGTGGACGACACTCTGGCGGCCTTGCAGCGGCTCACGGCCTTCCACCGGCGTGCATTCTCCGTACCCGTCATCGGGATCACGGGCAGCAATGGGAAGACCACTGTCAAAGAATGGCTGAATCAATTATTAGAGGACTTTTACCAGGTGGTGCGGAGTCCTAAAAGCTATAATTCACAGATCGGGGTGCCGTTGAGCGTCTGGCAGCTGAATGAATCGCATGAGCTGGCGATCTTCGAGGCGGGTATATCGCGCAAGGGGGAGATGGGTAATTTGCAACGGATCATACAACCTGCCATCGGCATTTTTACCAATATCGGGGAGGCGCATAGTGAAGGATTTCAGAGTCGTGCTGAAAAGGCGGCGGAGAAGCTGCAGCTCTTTACGGAGGCGGAGGTCCTTATCTATAACAGCGACCAGCCTGAGGTGGTAAATGCGGTGAATGAGTGGCTGGCTCAGGGCGGCGACCGGCCTGATCTTTTTACCTGGGGACGTGCAGGGAATGCGGCGGTGCGGGTGGATGCAGTGGAGAGGAATGGAGAGGCTACGATCGTTCGATGCACCTATCCCGGGCAGGCACTGAGCTTTTATATCCCCTTCACCGATGACGCCTCGATAGAGAATGTGATGCACTGCATATGTGTGCTGTTGTATCTTGGGCAGCAGGCGGAACGGATAAATCAGCGGCTGCAGCTGCTAACGCCGATCGCCATGCGCCTGGAGTTGAAAGGGGGTATCAATCACTGCAGCCTCATCAACGACAGCTATAGCGCGGACCTCAGCTCTCTCTCGCTGGCGCTGGATTTCCTTTCCCAGCAACGGCAGCATCCCCGGCGTTCAGTGATCCTCTCGGACTTTTTGGAGAGCGGTCAGGATGAGGACAGTCTTTATTCCACGATAGCCCGGATGTTGACGCAAAAGAATGTCCATCGGCTGGTAGGCATTGGTCCGCGTATCAGTCTGCATGCGGACCTGATCGCAAAATGGTTTACGGGGCCGGCGGTCTTCTATTCTTCGGTGGAAGAATTCAAAAAAGACGTTCACCAGCTGCATTTCCGGGATGAGACGATCCTGCTGAAAGGGGCGCGTGTTTTTGAATTTGAGGACATCGACCGGCTGCTGTCGGAACAGATACACCAGACAGTGCTGGAGATCAACCTGGATGCGCTGACGAATAATCTTGGGCAGTATCGCGGGCGGCTGGAGCCTGCCACACAGCTGATGGCGATGGTAAAGGCATTTTCCTATGGCAGCGGCAGCTTCGAGATCGCCAACCGGCTGCAACGGGATGGCGTGGATTATCTGGGCGTGGCCTATGCGGACGAAGGGGTGGCGTTGCGGAAAGGAGGTATTCATATGCCGATAATGGTCATGAATACGGAGAACAGCTCTTTCGACCTGCTGGTACAATATAACCTGGAGCCGGTGATCTATTCCTTCACCCTGCTGGAAGGGTTCGACAAATGGTTAAAAAAGGAAGGGGTGCTGAACTTCCCGGTGCACATCGAGCTGGAGACCGGTATGAACCGGCTAGGTTTCCCGACAGAACCCTCCCAGGAGCTGGATGCCCTGATAAGAGCGTTGAAGTCGACCAATTTTAAGATACAAAGCGTCTTCAGTCATCTGGCGGCCAGTGAGGAGGCACAACAAGATGACTATACACACCGGCAGGGAGCCATCTACCGGGCGGCCGTCGCCCGGATACAGGAGGCGCTGCCCTATCCTTTTCTCCGGCATATTGCCAATTCGGCGGCCATCGTCCGTCATCCTGATCTGCGGATGGATATGGTGAGGCTGGGGATCGGACTTTATGGAGTAGATAGTGCGGATTCACATCAGCTGGACCTTCGGGAAGTGTCTACGTTGAAATCCACCATTGCCCAGATAAAGCACCTGCGGGAGGGTGAGACGGTGGGGTACAATCGGCGGGGTATTGCCAGTCAGGATACGGTGATCGCTACGGTGCGGATAGGGTATGCGGACGGCTACCCGAGGAGGCTGGGGAATGGGGTGGGTAAGATGTGGGTCAAGGGGAGGCTGGCGCCTGTCATTGGCAGTGTCTGTATGGATATGACGATGATCGATATTTCGGGGATTGTGGACGTCGAGGAGGGTGATGAGGTGGTGGTCTTTGGTAAGGAGCTGCCTGTCAGTCAGTTGGCGCATTGGGCACAGACCATCCCGTATGAGATATTGACGGGGGTGAGCCAGCGGGTGCGGAGGGTATATTTCGAAGAGTAGGGCCGGGACCCATCCAAATAGGTTGACGAATGGGCCGGAGGGGGACTATAAATATGGTATATTTGAAGCTTTAAAAATTGAATCGCGTGAAGGCCAGAACAGTATTTCTCATTGTATTACTAATCATTGTTGCGGATCAGTCCCTGAAGATTTGGGTTAAAACACATATGCCTCTCAGCCACCCGCCGGAGATCTTCCGGGAGCAGGTGTCCCCTTATGATAATGGCATTAAATTACTGGGCAATAAGGCACAGATCTATTTTGTAGAAAATGAGGGTATGGCCTGGGGCTGGAAGTTCGGCGGCACCTGGGGAAAGATGGCCCTGACGCTGTTCCGCCTGGTAGCGGTTGTATTCGGTATCTTTTATATTCAGTCTATCATCAAGAAGAAATATCACCGGGGCTTTATCATTTGTGCGGGGTTGATCTTTGCGGGAGCGCTGGGCAATCTGCTTGACAGCATGTTCTATGGGTTGATCTTTGAAGAGAGCACTTTTGATCATGTGGCCCGGATCTTCCCGTCCCATGGATATACGACCTTTCTGCACGGCCGGGTGGTGGATATGCTCTATTTCCCGCTGATAAAGACGCATTATCCGTCGTGGTTTCCCTTTATGGGTGGTGAGGAGTTCGAATTCTTTAGTCCTGTCTTCAATCTGGCGGATGCCTCTATCTCTGTAGGGGTGATCGCTATCCTCTTATTCCAAAAGAAATTTTTTCACAAACATTCTTCCGAGCACGAACACACGGCGCAGACCACTATGGATGAGCAGGCTGCGAAGGTAGATTCAGTGCAGGTATAGGGCCGGGACCCTTAGGGGCGAGGCGTTGCATTTTTTTCAAGCTGGTGAAGGACGGTGAAAAAACTGAGATTTGCGGCGTTGGTACACTCCATCTTGAGCCAGGCCAATAGCTTGATGGCTGCTACTGTCTGACTATCCTTAAAGAATGGAGGGGTCCAGTCAGTCTGCGTGCGCAGTTCTCCAATGTTCGCCATTACCTTGTCCAGCTGTGCTATGCTGTCCTGTCCTACGAAGCATTTATGGGCTTTTGAATATACATCGAGCAGCATGGTTCTCAGGCTATCGCTGGCGGGTGTACTTAATAATAGTTTTGCCGCGGGTTCTGTTTTGTCTCCAATCGAGTCTGCGGCCATCAGCTGCGCCTTTAGCCGCTCTATATACGATGAGGCGGTGCGCGTTGCCGCATAGAGGGTATCTGCATGCTCGGTGAGTTTCGGGTCTCCATTATCATGCTGCTGGATAAGCATGTAGGCCATCTCGCAGCCAAGCTTATCGTTCAGGGCATTGTTCGATGCCTCTATCGAGTCGTTGACTTCTTTGAATTTCTTCAGTATTTCATTGGAGGGCGATGGCGATGCGCATCCGCAACCGCTTATGACAATGTCATAGGCTGTCAGGGCGAAGAAGAGTAAATATTTCATATATTTCATATGGGAGAACTATGAGTTGGATAAAAATAGTAAAAAGGGACATTCCACCTGCAACATTCTGGTGGGTCACCTGTCAAATAGGGGCAAGTGAACTACAACAGCACAAACAGACTGTCGGATAAGCAACTTGTCGAGCGGGTATTGCAGGGCGACCATCATGCCTTTGGTCTTATCGTTAAGAATACGGAAAGGCTTGTGGGGCAGATAGTAGGGCGGATGGTCAGCCATGCGGAGGACAGGAAGGATATTATACAGGATATATATTTAAAGACATTCAAGCACCTTTCGGGATTCAGACATGCGGCCAAGCTTTCTACCTGGATAGGCAATATCGCCTATAATACCTGTATCAATTTTTTGGAGCGGCGGAGGCTGTATGTGGTGGGCAATGAGGGTTTGCCGGAGGCGCCGGCTGATGACTATGGGACGGAGGAGTTGATAGAAGGGCGCCAATTGGCGGCTATCATCGCTGCCGGGATAGAGAAACTGTCCCCCCTGTACAAGACCTTGCTGGTCCTTTTTCACCAGGAGGGGTTGAGCTATGCGGATATAGGACAGATCACCTCCCTGCCGGAGGGGACGATAAAAAGTTATTTGTTCCGGGCAAGGAAGCAATTAAAGGAAAGTGTTTTGGCGCAATATAAAGAACCGCCTGGGGCGGTTCGTAAAAAGAATGAATTATGACAGATCATCTCAGTGAAGCTGCGGTACAGCAGTATGCGATGGACGAGGGAAATTGCCCGGCGTGGATGGGCGAGCACGTGAGCGTATGTGAACGCTGCAGGGTCCAGGTGAACAACTACCGGCTGATCTTTAAAGAAGTGGGGCAGATGGAGGCGCCAGTGATCGAGGTGGATGTTGCAGCGCTGATAATGGCCGGCCAGGGCCGGGCAAGGCCAAAAAAAGACTGGTCTTTAAGCTATTGGCTGATGGGAGCGGGGCTGGCGATGCTGGCAGCGGGCTGGTTCTTGAGGGCCTCCCTGCTGACTATCACGGGGGATATTCCCTGGCTGATCATCTATGTCCTGGTGGGTATCTCGATGGGCATTGCCATTGTCCGCGGCCTGGGGATGATCATGCAATACCGGGATCAAATAAAGAATTTAGATCTTTCTTAAGATAGTTGCAACTTATTCAAGACAGGGCTGTCTCATCATACCAGGAACCGCTGGAAGCGGTTCGTCCAGAACCGTAGGTTCCGACCGAGGACGAGCGAGTGCCCGGAGCTCGGACGAAGGCCTACAGACATTAGCAATATGCGAGAATTGGGCTATTTTTCGGACAAGACCAATTCTCGCACTTAAAATATCTATTAAAGCAATGACCTCGAAGAAGCACGAACTCCTTAAAAAAATCATTATGAACGTAAGTAAAAAATTAATCACAGTCATCCCGGCCTTATTGATATTCGCAGGGGCAAGAGCGGAGGAAAAGTTCGAGCAGATGATCGACCGGAGCTTCGTGGTAGATGCATTCCATATAGGCGCGACGTTGTTCCTGCTGTATCTATGTTTCAATTTTGTCCTGGACCTGCTGCAGCGCAACCTGGACCATCGCATAAAGAGCAAGGCGATAGCGGCGGGCAGTTCGGAAAGCATGGTCAGCCGGCTGCTGGCCCGAAAGAAGAAAGATATCCGCCGCGGGGCGCTGGCATGGATCTGTGTGCTGCTGGCTATAGGTCTGGGGCTTAGCATTATCAACCTGACGCTGCCCTTTGGGCTGCACAGCATGGCGATCCTGGCGTTCAGCATCGGAGCGGGGCTGCTGGCATTTTATCTTATTTCCGGACGGCAGCGAGATGCTTCCAGGACGGAGGATGGACAATAAACCCTGGTCCATCCGGTAATTAATAAATAACACTGCCATGAAACTGGCTTTTTTCCTTGTAGCTTTTTGCCTGATACTCTTCCGGATGTACTATAAGTCCATCTGGCCGGCGGCCTTTGCTCACCGTAACCGGACGACGATCACTATCAGCACGGATGGCGACTATGAGCGGATACGATACGAAGGCAGGATCAGACTGACGGATGATGAGACAGATATTGCTTCCATCTCTTCAGGAGGGAGTATCCAATACCGTCACAATGACAAAAGATTGGAGGCGGTGAGCGATGATCAGGGGCATATCACCTATGATATACGCGACGATGGCCGGCAGCTGTCACCGGAGGGTGATGGGAAGGTTATTATCAAAGAAGCGCTCCGGCAAATGATCGTTTATGGGTTTGATGCGCGTGACAGGATGTATCGCCTGTATCAGCGGGGCGGGGATAGTGCGCTGTTGCGTGAGCTGGATCAGCTGAAGTCTCAGGGCCTTGCTGATATGTATCGTAAATTTTTGGCTTCTCCACACCAGGACTCGCTGGAAGCGGGTCGTCTGAGGGACAATCATTAGCAAATACCATATATCATGCGTACTACATTTTTATGGATGGCACTGGCCATCCACGCCTGCACTTGTCTGCAGGCGCAGGAAGGGTATTGGGGGCAGCCTGCCCTTGCCCATTACCGGGCGACACCGGAGGCGGTGAATGACCTGGTGCATATCAAGCTGGATGTAAGATTTGACTATAAGAAATGTTATCTGTACGGGAAGGAGTGGGTGACGCTGCATCCACATTTTTACCAAACGGACAGTCTGCGGCTGGATGCAAAGGGAATGGATATTGGGAGGGTCATGCTGGTGGGGGGCGGACGACCGTTGGCGGGAACCGGGAGACCTCTGACCGGACCGGGGCAATCACTGGCAGGGGCGATGAAGCCGCTGGCATTCACTTACGACAGTCTGCATCTGACCATCCGGCTGGACAGGATGTATCAGCATTCCGAAGCGTATACTATCTATATCGAATATACGTCGAAGCCGAATGAGGTGAAGGGACGGAAGAAGAACGAGAAGGGGCTTTACTTTATCAACCCGGACAGCAGTGAAAAGGGCAAACCGGTGCAGATATGGACGGAGGGCGAGCCGGAGAGCGCTTCTGTATGGTTTCCCACGCTGGACAGGCCGGATCAGAAGGCGACGCAGGAAATGTTGATGACAGTGCCCTCGAAATATGTCACCTTATCCAATGGGCGGCTGATGGGACAGAAAGATAATAAGGACGGCACCCGTACGGATGTCTGGCGGATGGATCATCCACACTCCTCTTATCTGTTCATGATGGCGGTAGGTGATTTTAAAATATACAGGGACAGCTGGCATGGGAAGGAGGTGAGCTATTATATGGAGCCTGCCTATGCACCTTATGCAAAAGAGAATTTTGGCGAGACGCCGGAAGCAATAGACTTCTTCTCGAAGATATTGGGGATAGATTTCCCCTGGAATAAATATGCGCAGATAGTGGTACGGGATTATGTCAGCGGGGCAATGGAGAACACGACGGCCTGTGTGCTGGGTGGGCAAAGTACGCGACGTGAGCTGCTGGACAGCTATTATTCATCGGGCATCGAGCATGAGCTGTTCCATCAATGGTTTGGGGATTATGTCACGGCGAAGAGCTGGAGCAATATCACGTTGAACGAGTCGATGGCGGACCTGGGAGAGATACTTTGGCTGGAGCATAGGTACGGTCAGGATGCCGCGGATGAGCATGTCTATGGAGGCATGCAGGGATATTTCAATAATGATGGCAATGCTTCCAAGCGGCTGGTGGAATATGACTACCAGGTGCCAAAAGATGCATTTAATGGGGTGACTTATCAGAAGGGAGGACGTATCCTGAATATGCTGCGTCATTATCTGGGCAATGAGGCATTTTACAAGGGGCTGCATATCTATCTTACGGAGAATGCCTATAAGAGCGCGGAGGTGGAGCAATTGCGGCTGGCGATGGAGCGTGCCAGCGGGAGGGATCTGCACTGGTGGTTTGACGAGTGGTATCATCGGGCGGGTCATCCGGTGCTGCAGACAGACTGGCAATGGGATGGACAGGCGGGGGTAGAAAAAATAATTGTAAAGCAACTGCAGGAGGCGTCGCCCTATATGCTGCCGGTGGCGGTGGATATATATGCGGGTGGCGCCCGGACGAGGCACCGGGTGTGGGTTTCCGGCAGGGAGGACACACTGTTACTGCCTGCGGCCACAAAGCCGGAGCTGGTAAACTTCGATGCGGAGCGTGTGCTGGTCGCCAGGGAAGGTGACAATAAGACGCTGGATGAATACCTGTTCCAGTATTTCAACGCTCCTGCGTATGCGGACAGAGCGGAGGCGGTGAAGTTCGCGGCCCGGCATGAAGATGATGAACGGGGTCGTGCCATCATCCTGGCGGGGTTGAAGGATAAATATTCGGGTATCCGAAGCATTGCGCTGGATGTGTTAAACCGGGAGCATGAGGATATCCGGAATCTCGATACGGCCTTACAGCGGGGAGCGGTACCGATATTGGTAGAGCTGGCGAGGTCGGACAGCAATACGCTGGTGCGGGCGCATGCCATAGGAACGTTGATCGTGCTGCGGCGTCCGGAGCTGATGCCGGTGTTTGTTCAGGCGCTGGGATCGGAGTCTTATACGGTGCAGGCGATGGCGCTGCGGGCAATAGCATGGATAGATACGGCTGCGGCGTTGCGGTATGCGAGACCATTGGAGAAGGATCACAAAGGGGAGCTGACGCAGGCGATAGCCTATGTCTATGCGAGATATGGCGGAAAGGAGCAGTGGTCTTTTGTCTACTCGGGTTGGATAAATGGGACCCTGCAGGAAAAGATACATCTTGTCTCCAGCTTTTCAGACATGATCGGCCGGATAGAGGACCCTGGGCTGGCACAGGCAGGGATTGTGGAGCTCAAGCGCATTGCCATACAATATAAAAAGGATGGGGCGGGAGGTTATGTGGCGAAATTCCTGGAGGGTATTGGCGAACGGCGGGCAGCTATGCATGATGATGTTTCGGCCCGTGCGGCCAGGGATGCGATACATGCTATCGAGGCGGCTCCGTAAAATGTGCTTCGGGCGATGGAGCCCTGCTAAAAAAACTGGCCGGAGGAAGCCGGCCAGTGTGCGTGTTGCATATATGAAGAGTGGTCTAATGGTCTACTTCGAGAGCTTTGCCACCTTGTGGGTGATGATCTTATCGCCGGCGATGATCTGCAGGATATAGGTCCCATTGGAAAGGCTGCCCAATCCATCGATGGAGATAACGTTCACGCCCTGGTTGATGAACTGCTGCTGCACTTTTACCATGCGTCCATACATGTCCACCAGGTTGAGGCGGGCCTGCATATCGGCGGGGCTGACTATTTCCATATTGATATGGTCGGTGAAGGGATTACCCAGATTGCGGACGTCAAATACGATGGTACCATCGGTGAGCAATATCTGGTTGCTGTATTGGCTGTAAGTCCCGGCGCTGATCCGTATGCGATAATAGCGGGCTCCTGCCAGTCCGTTGGGATCTGTAAACTGATAGGCAGATCCGGACCCTGCGGGCGCCTGGCCGTGTATGGCGCCGATGGCAGTAAAGTTCAGTCCATCATTGCTGCTCTCCACGGTGAACAGGGCGCCATCGACCTCGTTGGCGGATGTCCATTGCAGGACGCCATGGGTATTATTCACCTGCCCCTTGAAGCTGATAAGCCTGGTAGGCAGCACGATCATACAATTGATGGCCCTCACGAGCTTGGGTGATAAGGTTATATAGCTACAGTTAGGGTCGCTGAGATTACCGGTGGTGCTGGCGACAGTGATCCGGTATTTTATGATCGTATCCACGAGGTTCAATCGGAAATAGCGTGATACGAGGTATTCATACAGGCTGGTGGATGAGTTGTATACCGGTACACCGGTGCCGGAAGCAGCTGCTCCTGTTGTATCGACGCCGGCGGTGGCCCAGGTGACACCATTGTCGGTGCTCTTCTCCAGCTTCCACTGAGTATAGTTATTAAAGAAGGCGGTTATCTTGAATCGAACGGTGTCATCGGCGCCCTGGCAGAGGGTATCGGGCTTGTTGGGTGTCAGGGTCATGCTGGGTAGGCAGGAAGCTACGCCTACGTCATCGATGGCCCAGTCATTACCACCTCCACCGGGAGCGTTGTTACGGATGCTGATGACCATGGTCGTCTGGGTTGGTCCTGTCAGATAGGTAAATCCTTTCTGCACCCAATTCCCCGTGTGTTTCAGATTGCCGGTGGAATAATAGTCATATCCATTGATATTGAACGTGAGGTTAGGATATACTCCGGAAGAGTCGCCGGGTGCGGTGGGGATATAAGTCGAGCCACCGCCCGCGCCTGTGCCGTTGGAGTCACAACCGCAACGGGAACAGATATTACGGAACCAGGCGGTGTATTGATAATAGGTGTTGGGACAAAGATTATATACTGTGTCGAGATAAGCCGTGTCGGTACGATAGGCGGCGTTGACCACGACCATGTAGCCGCCGCTGGCGCCGTTGAGGTCATCCGTTGGGTTATTGCCAAGCGCCGTGTTGCTGGCGCCTGTGTGGTCACCGATGATGTCCCATACACCGAATATACGATGGTTGGCGGGCGAAGCTGTTCCGTCCGGAATGGGCCATGCGGTGTTGGAAGTGGCATAGCCTGTTGCAACGGTGGTGCCACCGCTGGTGTTATTGGATACGCCATAATAATAGTCATTGGGCATGGAGCCGCTGGATGAAAAGGCCGTGTAGGTATAGTTGGAGGGTACCTTATTGGATGCCGTCCTGTCCTTGATATTGCCGGAGCCGAAGGTGCCGCCGTACTCATTGATCAGGGCGTTGGTGCCAACGGAATTGCTACAGAGGCCATAGTTGTTGAATACCATGATGGTGTACTGCGGGAAGTTGATGACTGCAGCCGCATTGCCCGTGTTGTAGTTGATGGTGCCCTGTCCCACATTGATCTGCGAGCCATAGGAAGTAGCAGCGCTGACCTTGACCCGGAAGGAAGCAACCATGATACAGGTGCTGCCATAGAAGTTGGGTTTGCTGGTGTTGGATACATATCCACCTGTGGTGGAGGTGGCGGCGGCGCCCATATTTATGGTGATGGCAGAGCCGCTGATGGTGCCGGCATCATCGCCCGATGCATCGGTGAACTGCTGATAGATCTTGCCTTCATTGGTGAGTATCCTCAACGTGCCGGGGATGTAAGCAGTGCCGGCCGGAATATTGTCGGTAAAGACGGTTTGAAAAGTGGCGTTGGATTTTACCACAAAAGTGGCCCTTATCTCCAGGGTATCGCCAGGTTCGACGGTGCCGCCGGTAGTGCCTTTGGTGATATTGACATAGCTCTTACCGTTGTCCACGCTGGGGTTTGAAGGGTTGGTAACGCATATGGTGAAGGTCCATCCGCTGGCGGTGCTGGATATGGTGCCGGTGCTGGTTGCAGTGGTCACCCGGACATAATAGACCTGTCCTACTGTCAGGCCGGCGCCTCCAACGGTGCCGCCTACGGGCATGGTCATGGAGGTGGCGGTGGTATTACCTGTCACGCAGGCCAGGTTGGTCAGCGATCCGCAGGTGCCGGAGAATAATTGCAGGACGGGCGTTGCTGCTTTCAGATTGGCGCCGAGATTGGAGATGGTGATGGTCGGCCAGGCATTGGTGGCGGTGAACTTGTACCATATGTCGGCGGAGTTTGCGTTGCCGCAGCTGCCGGGAACACCGCTGGTAGGCGTCATGCCTTTCATATTTCCACCCGAGGAGGTACAGCTTGTACCAACGGTCAATGAGGTACTGACGCTGGTACAAAGATCGACACCCTGTGCCAAACCTTTTTTAGACAGCAGGAAGGTGGTGGAGCAGACGATGAGAACCTTTATGGTAAGGGTACGAGTAAAAGAGGTTTTCATGGATCGATTTTGGTTTTCGCGGGCTGTGGCCCTGGATAAGGATTACGACGGTTTAAAACCACCATAAAAGTAGATCATATTTTAATGATCGTCAATCGTATAAATACTTATGGGGCATAGGAAATTCTACTATTTCAAATGTGGATTTGATGGCTTTAATTTGGGTGGAGCGGGTCCTGATGAGCAGGTATCAGCGATGAGCATTGCGCTTCAGGGTCCGACTAAATCCTATCCCCATGAAAAGCAGCGTCCTATATGCGGGTTGTCTTATTGCGTGCCTGTGTCTGCATCTTTGTGTATTCCCCCAACATACTGTTACCTATTACGGTCAGACCTTCAAGATCGATACGGTGTATCCGGCTACGGGCACAACGGGAATGAATACTCCCTGGGAGGTGGTCTATGGTCCGGATGACTCCCTATGGGTCACGGCTGCCCACGACTACAAGGTCTGGAAGATCCACCCGGGCAATAAGGGGGCGAGGATGGTGAGGGATTTCAATGGCGACAAGGATTTTACCAACCCTTCTGCATGGCCGCAGGGAGGATTGATGGGACTGGCGATACATCCACAATTTTTTTCGGGCAAGCCCTGGGTATACATTGCCTATGTATACCACCTGGTGAGCTGCGGAACTTCATCGGGTGGTAACTATTGCAGCTACAATACAAAGATCTCCCGTTATAAATATGTCTCGGGCTGGCTGGTCTATATGGATGATGTCATCACGGGGCTGAATGGCAGCAATGACCACAATTCGGGACGCATACGTATCAATCCCCTGCCGGAGTCGGATGGCAATTATCACTTGTACTATACCATCGGGGATATGGGTGCGGGCAACCTGGCCAATGTCAACCGGCCCAATCATGCACAGGATACGACTGTCATCGAAGGGAAGGTGCTGCGGCTGAATACGGAGCCTGACCTCACCCAGCCCAGCGGCATGGAATGGATCCCCGGCGACAACCCTTTTCCTGCCGGGGCGGCAGCGTCGGCAAAGACGGCTATCTTTTCCTTTGGTCACCGTAATCCGCAAGGACTGGATTTTGGATCAGTGAACGGCGGCGCGAGCTATATCCTGTACAGCGCGGAACATGGCGATAAGTCGGATGACGAGGTGAACATTATCCTGCCGCATACCAATTATGGATGGCCAAAGGTGGCGGGTCTTTGTGATGACAACTATACATCCACGACGGGTGACTCGATGTACCTGGCGAGTAAGCCGGTGATCAGCGAGACGAGCTTTTGTCATAGTACATCTACTACATTACAGGATCCTATATTCAGCTTTTATAACTGGCCCCGCAATACGAACAAGGCGGCACAGGGTCTGGCCAATAGCTACTGGCCCACCATCGCGCCCGCGGCCATTACCTTTTATGGGAATACGGCCATCCCGGGCTGGAACTATTCCCTGCTTGTGCCCTCATTGAAGAACGGGCTCTTCCGGCTGAAGTTAAAGGCGGACGGGCTCAGCATCGACAGCACGACGCTGCCGACGGATACGCTGCACTATCTACCGGGGCTTCGCCTTAGGAATATAACGGTGGCGCCCAGTGGTGATACGCTCTTTGTGGCAGTGGACAACTCCTGCTGTGCCATCGACTCGTCGGGTACGCTGGGGACCACTGTGTCCAATCCGCCGTATAAGGGGTATATCCTGCGGATGATCTATATGACGACCCTGAACCTTCCGGACAACGGACATACGGGACCTCCTTCCGAGCCGCAGACCTCCTACATTCGCGTGTTCCCCAATCCCGTGCGGCGAACATTGTATATAAAGGGTATTCAGGGGCAGCAGATGCCTGTGGTGGCATCGTTGTATGATATGACCGGACAGCGCGTGCTGACAAAGGTGTTATATAATGACGATTTTTCCCTCGACGTACATTCTTTTTCTCCCGGGACCTATATTCTACGTCTGGTGAATGGCTATGCGGTGCCGTTAGTGACGAAGAAGATACTGATCCTATGAGGCCAGCCTGTGGACCGATCAATGGGGCCCTGGTCCAATCGTTAGAATTATATTAAAATATATCCGGCTAAGCGTAAACCCGGGTCATTTATCCTATCAAATAAGTATGTTTGTGAAAACACTGTCCTGTGGTAGTGATGATCGTAGGCTCTTACCTGGACCTGATATCGCTTGTTGTCGGGTGCATGGTCTTTCGGAAGTCGTGGCCATTTGCGTATCGCTGTCTCTTTTTTTTGAACACGTTCCGTGTTCTTGTTGAATTTAGCGCCTCCTTATGGTCTTACTTTACGCGTACCAGCAATCACTGGCTCTACAATTTGTTCCTGCCGTTGCAATGTGTGGGTTTTTTACTAGTGTTCTATAAGTGTTCCTTTCACCCGGCGATAGCGCGGATCAACAGGTGGCTGCTGGCGGCATTCCCGGTGGTGACGGCGGTATGCTGGTTAACAGGGGCGCCTTTGAACAGCCTCAATCTGTGGGCGATAGTGGGCTTTGACTTCCTGGTGCTGGTGTCTGCCTGTCTGGCTTTTGTGGATCAGCTGCTGCGGATGGACAATTCTCATTTCATACGACAGCCAATATTCTGGCTGGCTTCGGGTCTTTTCTTCTACAGTGTGCAATCCATTATCGGATATGCTACCTGGGAGTACTTTAAAAAGATGATCTATTTCAGGCTGTATACGTTCATTTTTTTCTCAGGTGAGTATTTGCTGGATGTGGGGATCATCGGATGCTGGGTATGTATATATTTGGAGAGGGTATCGAAAAAGCCGGAGACGGACCTGCGCCAGCAAGCGTAAAAAAGCCGGAGCTTTACGGCCCCGGCATTGGAACATCGTTGATAAGGTGATCAATCTATCTTGCCTACCATATCTTCGGGTTTTACCCACTGGTCGAACTGTTCAGGCGTGAGGTATCCGAGCTTGACGGCCATCTCCTTTAGCGTGGTGCCTTCTTTATGGGCCTTTTGCGCGATCTCGGCGGCCTTGTAATATCCTATATGGGTATTAAGGGCAGTGACGAGCATGAGGGAGTTCTCTACGTGCTTGCGAATATTTGCTTCGATGGGCTTGATGCCTTCGGCGCAGCGTTCGGAAAAGCTGACGCAGCCGTCGCCGATGAGCCGGGCACTGTGAAGGAAGTTGTAGATCATCACGGGCTTGAATACATTGAGTTCAAAATGGCCGGTGGCGCCGCCGATATTGATGGCGACATCGTTACCGAGGACCTGTGCGGCGATCATGGTCAGGGCCTCACACTGGGTGGGGTTGACCTTGCCGGGCATGATGGAAGAGCCGGGCTCGTTGTCGGGTATAAAGATCTCGCCAATGCCGCTGCGGGGGCCGGAGGATAACATCCGGATGTCGTTGGCAATTTTCATCAGGCTGACGGCAACGGTCTTCAGCGCGCCATGGGCTTCCACGATGGCATCATGCGCGGCCAGGGCTTCGAACTTATTCTCGGCGCTGACGAAGGGGAGGCCGGTGAGGGTGGCGATCTTTTTTGCAACATTATCGGCATAGCCGGGAGGCGTGTTGATACCTGTACCCACGGCAGTGCCGCCCAGCGCCAGCTCGGAGAGGTGGGCGAGGGTATTTTTTATGGCTCTCAGTCCATGGTCGAGCTGGGAGACATAACCGCTGAACTCCTGCCCCAGGGTGAGGGGTGTGGCGTCCATGAAGTGGGTACGGCCTATCTTCACCACTTTTTTAAATTCTGTACTCTTTGCGGCCAGGGCGTTGCGCAACTGCTCGATGCCGGGGATCGTGGTCTCCACGAGCATTTTATAGGCGGCAATGTGCATGGCGGTGGGGAAGGTGTCGTTGGAGGACTGGGATTTGTTGACGTCGTCATTGGGATGAAGGGCCTTCTCCTTATCTGTCAGCTTGCCTCCGGACAGCACATGACCGCGATAGGCGACGACCTCGTTGACATTCATATTGCTCTGGGTGCCGCTGCCTGTCTGCCAGACGACGAGGGGAAACCAATTATCGAGCTTGCCGGCCAGGATCTCGTCGCAAACCTGTCCGATGAGGTCGGATTTTTCCTTGGGGAGGACGCCGGCGTCGAGGTTGGTAAGGGCGGCAGCCTTCTTGAGATAGGCAAAGGCACGGATGATCTCTTTGGGCATTTTATTGATATCCTGGGCTATGGCGAAATTTTCTACACTGCGTTGGGTCTGAGCGCCGTAATAGGCATCGATGGGTACTTTGACCTCGCCCATGGTGTCTTTTTCTATCCTGTATTCCATAAGTATCTTTTTTTGGAGGCTCAAAGGTAGGTGATACAGGGCAGATGGGGAATACTTCCCGCAAACAGCTAATGATTGGGGCCTTCGTCAGACCTGCTTTGTCACGGAAGGACTTCGTCAGACCTGCTTTGACACGGTCTTCCTCGTTCGTGCCCTTCGCTGGGCTCGGGCATGCTCATAACCATCGTTGGTTCCAACACTGTTGGACCCGCCTCGGTTACC
>Ga0068860_100001352_pt1 | contig 26645 bp, 25 predicted proteins | sample KBSSwiS32_FD_66597 | JGI IMG/M metagenome (GOLD analysis project Ga0068860, IMG submission 66597) | Switchgrass rhizosphere microbial communities from Kellogg Biological Station, Michigan, USA - KBS Switchgrass S3-2 | ecosystem: Host-associated > Plants > Roots > Rhizosphere > Soil ...
CCGGTGCCGATCACGTGGGTGCGGGCGAAGGCGTCCTGGTCGTCGATCGAGCGGTCGACGTGGGACTCGGCGGCGAAGTTGACGACCGCGTCGCAGCCCTCCATCGCCTCGCGCACAGCCCGCGGGTCCTCGATCGCACCGACGACCAGCTCGGCTCCCTCGGGCAGGTTCTCGCGCCGCCCGGCGTAGGTGAGCTTGTCGAGCACCCGCACCTCGTGCTCCTTGCCCGCGAGCCGCACGTAGGTCGAGCCGATGAAACCGGCGCCGCCGGTGACGAGGAGCCTCACGCGGCCGAAGGGTAGCGATCCTGAAACGACAAGACCCGCCGGAGCGGGTCGAGTCTGGCGAAGCGGGGAGCCACCCCGCAGATGATTGACACCCGTGGCTACGTTACCACGGCCCACCTGTCTCCTTCGCCCTCCTGCAGATCACGCTAACAGTGAAATTCAGGCCAAATTGCAACGTATGTCTATTGACACACTTATTTTCCACTTTGGCATGAAACGTCCCACTCAGCGGAATGCAGGCGCTACGCCACAGTCTCCTTTTCGCTGGAGCGCTGCGAGAGGTAGGCGGCGAGGCCGTCGCGCCAGGGGGGTAGCTCGATCGCGTGCTCGCGCCGGCTAGTTAGGGCCGAGTAGGGCGGGCGCGGCGCCGGGCGGCCGAGCATCTCGGTGGTCGCCGAGAGCACCAGGCACTCGACCTTGGCCTGCTCGAAGATCTCGCGGGCGAAGTCGTACCAGGAGCAGGCGCCGGCGGCGGCCATGTGGTGGATGCCGAACTCGACCCCCTCGATCAGGCGGACGAGGCCGTAGGCGAGGTGCCAGGTGTAGGTCGGCGAGCCGACCTGGTCGCGCACGACCAGCACCTCGTTCTGGGTCGAGGCGAGGCGCAGCATCGTCTCGACGAAGTTGGAGCCGCCGGTGCCGAAGAGCCAGGAGGAGCGGACGACGAAGTGGCGCTTGTTGGCGGCGGCCGTCGCCTCCTCGCCGGCGAGCTTGGTGCGGCCGTAGGCCGAGAGCGGCGCCGGCTGGTCGGTCTCGACGTACGGGTCGGCCTTGGCGCCGTCGAAGACGTAGTCGCTGGAGACGTAGACGACCGATGCACCGACCGCGGCGGCCGCGGCCGCGACGTTGCCCGCGCCCTGGCCGTTGACCGCCATCGCTTCCTCCTCGGCGTCCTCGGCGCCGTCGACGTCGGTCCAGGCGGCGCAGTTGATCGCCACGTCGGGGCGCTCCAGCTCGAACTTGGCCGCGAGCGCCTCGGCCGAGGTCACGTCTAGCTCGAGCCGGCCCAGTCCGACGACGTCGTGGCCGGCGTTGGCCGCGGCGAGCACGACGTCGCGGCCGAGCATCCCGCCGGCGCCCGTGACCAGGACCTTCACGAGCGCGCCCCGTCCAGCTTTCGGCTCCCCTCGTCGGTGAGAAAGACGACGTTCGCGTGCCCGATGCGAGCCGGATCGGCGATCCGCTCGAGCAGGCCGGCATCCGCGTCATAGCGGTTGGGCTCATAGCCCCACTGCGCCAGGTACTCGACGACGTCGGCCGGCCGCTGGTCGAAGCCGGCGAGGAAATCGGCGTCGACCTCGCAGACGATCGCCGGCCGCCCGCGCTCGATCGTCCGCGCCGCGCCGCGCAGCGCGAGCAGCTCCGCCCCCTCGATGTCGAGCTTCAACAGCGAGACGCCGCCGGCGCCGGCGAGCGCCGCGTCGAGCGTCGTCATCTCACAGCGCACGGTGGCGCTCTCCCCGTCCGGCTCGGCGCCGTTCGCGCGCCGCTCGGAGAGGTGCGCCTGCAGGTCGTCGCTCGCGCCCGAGCGCTGCAGCGGCACGGTCATCTCCATCGTCGCCGTCCGGTCCGAGCAGCCCTTGTTTTCGAGCGTGACGTTGCCGAGGCGAGCGCGGCGGGCGACGGCGCGCAGCACACCGAAGGTGAAGGGCACGGGCTCGAAGGAGTAGACCCGCCCGTCGTCCCCCACCGCCCGCGAGAGCGCCAGCGTCCACATACCGTGGTTGGCGCCGACGTCGACGGCGACGTCACCCGGCTCGACCAAACGATCGACCAAGTCCAGCTCGGGCTCGCGGAAGCGACCGCTGGCGAAGTCGCGCGCCTTGCTCCAGGCGAGCAGGCGCTGGTAGGCGCCGCTGGGAAGGAACCGTGAGAGGACTCGCTTGGCCGCGTCGCGCGGCGCCGTTTCCCGCGGGGCCGGGTTGTCGACTATCTCGCCCGTCGCCGGCGTATCGCTCATTCGCTCATCTCGATCGCCGAGTTGTCGCCGACCAGCAGGCGCAGGGTCTTGGGAAGGCCGTCGCTGCGCGTCAGCTTCACGTTGCGGCCGAGCAGGCTCGCCTCCATGCGGGTGCCGATGTCTTCGACCGTCGAGCCGGCGAGGACGATCGAGTGCTCGACCTCGGCGCGGCGAATCGTCACCTCGTCGCCGATCGAGGTGTAGGGGCCGACGTAGGCGTCCTCGATGCGGGCGCCGGCGCCGATCGCGGCCGGGCCCCGCACGACCGAGCGAACGAGGCTGGCGCCGGGCTCGAGCACGACGCGGCCCTCGACGCGGGAGGCCTCGTCGACCTCGCCCTCGATCCGGGTGACGAGCTCCTCCAGCACCAGCTGGTTCGCCTCGAGCATGTCGGCGAGCTGGCCCGTGTCCTTCCACCAGCCGCTGACGATCTCTGAGCGCACCTGCTTGCCGCCGTCGATCAGGGCCTGGATCGCCTCGGTGATCTCCAGCTCCCCGCGCCAGGAGGGCTCGAGCGTGCGCGCGGCGTCGAAGATCGCCGGGCCGAAGAGGTAGACGCCGACCAGGGCGAGGTTCGAGGGCGGATCTTTCGGCTTCTCGACCAGGCGCTTGATCCGGTCGCCCTCGAGCTCGGCGACGCCGTAGGAGCTCGGGTCGTCGACGGCGGTGAGCAGGACGAGCGCGTCTGGCTCCGTCTCGCGGAAGAGCGAGACCAGGCCGCGCAGGCCGTCGCGCAGCAGGTTGTCCCCCAGGTACATGACGAAGGGCGAGTCGCCGAGGAACTCCTCCGCGGTCAGCACCGCGTGGGCGAGCCCCGCGGGCTCGTCCTGGACGATGTAGGTGACACTGGCGCCGAAGGCGGAGCCGTCGCCGACCGCGGCGCGGATCTCGTCGCCGGTCTCGGGCGCGATCACGATCCCGATCTCCGTCGCCCCCGCGTCGACCAGCGCCTCGATCCCGTAGAAGAGCACCGGCTTGTTGGCGACCGGCACGAGCTGCTTCGCCGACGTGTGGGTTATCGGGCGCAGACGCGTTCCCGCACCCCCGGAGAGGATCAGCCCCTTTAGGTCTCGCACTGCCGGAAGGCTACCGCCGGGCGGCCGGGCGGCTCGCTACCGCCTGCCGATGCCAGGAAGCTGCCCGACCATCGCCCGCAGGCGGCCGACCGCCCCGCGCTCGGGCTTGAGCAGCGTCGCGGGAGAGACGTCGAGCGCCTGCGAGACCCGTCGGACCATGAAGGCGGAGCTCGCCGAGTAGGCGAGCAGCGAGGTGATCCCCGCCCCCATGATCCCGAGCGTCGGCAGCAGCGCCGCCAGACCCGCCGCCGTCACCGCCAGCGCCACCCCCTCCCCGATGCTCGACTCGAGCGGCCTGCCGATCGCCTGCAGCAGCGCCTCCAGCACCCGGTTGAGGCCGAAGACGACCCCGGCGACGAGCAGCACCCGGCCGACCCCGGCCGCGCCGGCGAAGGAGTCGCCGAAGAGCAGCCGGATCAGCGCCGGCTCGGCGACGAAGATCGGCACCGAGACGACCGTCGCGCAGACCAGAGTCGCGCTGACGATCAGGCGGGCCATGCGCTGCCGCTCGGCGAGCGCGTCGAGCCGCGCCACCATCGGCAGCGCGACGAGCGCGAAGGAGAAGCCGATCAGCGTGGTCAGCGAGGTCAGGGTGACCGCGACGACGTAGAGCCCGAGGCTGGCGGCGCTGAAGAAGACCGAGATGACGAGCTGGTCGACGCGCTCGTTCAGCGTCCACATGCTCTGGCTGAGCAGGCTCTTGAAGCCGAAGCCGAGCAGGCCGCGAGAGGTCGCGCGGCTGAACCGCACGGTCGAGACGCCCACCGAGCGAACCGTCACGGCAAGCGCCACGAGGGCGCCGATCGCGTAGCCGGCGAGGTAGGCGCCGGCGGCCGAGGCGACCGTCATCTCGCCGCTGACGGCGAGGGCGACGATGCCGGCGGCGGTGCCGCCGACGATCACCAGCCGCAGGCCCTGGAACCAGGCGAAGCGGTGACTGCCGTTGAGGATCGACATCATCGAGACGGCGAGCAGGTTGAGCGGCACGAAGCCGGTGAGGAAGAGCTGGCCGTCGTGGACGACGCTGTCGTCGTGGCCGCCGAGGACGACCGGCAGGATCGCCCAGCCGATCGCGATCAGCACCACCGAGTCGACGACGACGATCGCCAGGGCGCTGCCGACGACCGGGCCGAGACGCTTCGCTCGCGACGCGTGGTAGGTCGCCGCCTGGGCCAGGCCGAGGCTGCCGATCGTCGTCATCAGCGTCGGCCAGAGGATCACCGCGGCCAGCTCGCCCCGGTCCGAGGGGCCGAGGATGCGGGCGAGCAGCACCCCGATCACGGCCTGGACCGCCTGGATCGCGCCGGTGGTGACGAAGCTGCCCACCATCGGCGCCGCCGCGCCGGAGGCGAGCTCCGCGTCCGGGACTTCCGTCGCCTCCAGCTCGTCCGCAAGCAGCGTCGGGACCGGCTGGGAGGGCTCCTCGGCGGGCGGGGTCACTGGCGAGCGAACGATAGTCTCCGCATAGAGTGTCTGCGCGTGGTCCTCGAGCGACTTGACGACCCGGCATCGCGCTCCGCCCTGCGGGAGCCGCTGGAGGCCGCTCTCTCGCTGGCGCGGCGGTCTCGCATGCTCCGCCGGCGCCCGTGGCCCGGCTTCGGCGAGCCGTTCAACGGACAGGCGGTGCGGCGGCGCACCATCGACCTCCTCGTGGACGAGTTCTCACCCGGCGCCCTGATCGAGACCGGCACCTTCCTCGGCTTCACCACCCGCCACATCGCCGGCTACGGCCTTCCCACCTACACGGTCGAGGTAAGTCCTCGCTTTCGCTATGCGGCGCGCCACGCCCTCCGCGATCTCGACAATGTGACGCTGATCTGGGGCGATTCGGCGGTTGCCATGCGGCACCTGGCCGCAAAGGGGGCGATCGACCGCCCCTTCGCCTACCTCGACGCGCACTGGGAGGAGGACGTGCCGCTGCAGGCGGAGATCGACTGCCTGCTGGCGAGCTGGGAGGACGTCGTCGTCGCGATCGACGATTTCCGCGTCCCGGCGGACCCCGGCTATTCCTATGACATCTACGGAGGGGTGCCGCTCAGCCAGGAGCAGTTGACCCTGCCCGCGTCGACGACCGTCGCCTATCCGGCGGTCGCGGCGGTCGACGAGACCGGCTCGCGACGGGGGACCCTGTACCTGGCGCAGGGCGAGGGACGAGCGGCGATCGAAGCCGGGCAGCGGGAGGGGTTGCTGACCGTTTCAGGCCGAGGCGAGGCTGCCGCCGCCGGCAAGCTCGTGGAAGAGCGCGGCTAGCTCGTCGAGCATGCGCGGCAGGTCGTAGCGCTCGAGCACCAGCCGGCGGCCGCGGGCGCCCATCTCGGCGCGCAGCTCGGCGCTCTCGGCCAGCTCGATCAGGCGATCCCGCCACTCCTCCCGCGTGGAGGCGAAGAAGCCCTGCTCGCCGTCGCTGACGACCCCGAGGTTGTGTCCCACCGGGGAGATGACCAGCGGCAGCCCGGCCGCCATGTACTCCTTGATCTTCAACGGCTCCTTGGTGCGGTGGATCTCAGTGTCGGCGAGCGGCATGATCCCGACGTCGAACTCGGCGGCCCAGGAGTGCTCGTCGTCGGGGTCCCAGGGCTGCCAGTCGAGGTGGGGGTCGAGGCCCGGCAGCTGCGGCCGCCGCGGGCCGCCGACCACCCTCACCCTCGCGCCGCTCGCCTCGCAGGATTCGCGCAGCGCCTCGGCGATCGGCGCCAGGTGGTCCTCGGGGGCGATGCCGGTGTAGCCGATCGTGACCGGCGAATGCTCGCCGTGCTCCTTGACGGGGTAGGCGGCGGCGTCCACCGCGTACTCGATCGGCGCCACCGGCGCGCCCGCCGCCCGGGCGAACTCGGCAATCGCCCCGTTGCCGGTGACGACGACGTCGGCCAGGCGGCAGCGCCGCACCGACCACTCCTCCCGCGCCGCCAGCCAGATCCCGTCGTCGAGGTGGTAGGCGATCGGCCGGCGGACCAGCTTGCGCGCGATCCACTCGAGGACCGGCGGCGAGGACCAGCGGAACATCGAGCGCTGGACGAAGATCGCGTCGTAGCGGCGCGCCCGCAGGAGGTGCACGAGCCGGCGCGGCAGCACGATCGCATACCAGTAGATCGCGGCGCGCAGGCGCCAGGAGCCCGTCTTGCGGCGGTAGAAGGCCTCGTGCAGCCGCGAGCTGGAAGGCGCGAAGACCGTCCCCGTGACGCCGCGATCGGCGGCGCGGGTCGCCGGCAGCACGCAGAAGGTCCCGGTCGCGCGGTCGTCGACCGGGTGCATCGGGAAGAAGGCGACCCTCACCGGATCGGAACCGGCGCGGCTCATCCGACCAGGACGGTCGCTTCCTCGCGCTCGGCAACGGGCGCGCTCTCTCGCCGGCCAGCCCGCCAGAGCGCCAGCGGCTCGGCCCTCTCGCCGTTCTTCAGGCAGACGACCAGCAACAGCCACCAGACGAGCGCCAGGATCTGGGTTTCCAGCGCCGGATAGATCGCGTTGTAGAGCGAGAGGCCGAGCCCGGCGGCCGCCACGCTCGCGGTCCACGCGTCCAGCGGGCGCCAGGTGGCGAGGGCGAAGGCGATCGCCGCCCAGACGAGGAAGCCCCCGGCGGCGATCAGGCCGAGGACGCCGGTCTCGACCAGCAGCTTCAGGTAATAGCTCTCGACGGTGATCTGGGGCGCCGAGTCGTCGACCAGCTGCTGCGCGTTGCCGGTCGCCGCCGCTCCCTGCCCGGTCGCCTTCTGCACCGCCGTCCCTTCGCCGAACACGGTGAGGCCGAGCTCGAACGATTCGCTGCGCAGCTTGTTGCCGGGGTCGCTGCTCGGGTTGAAGCCGGAGGTGACGCGTTCGCCCGCGGCGCCCGGCGCGACGCCTGCAAGCGCGCCGGAGGCGATCGCGATCGCGATCGCCGGCACGACGAGCACCGCGAACGCGGCGCGCCTCCCACGGACGGCGAAGAGGAAGAGGGCGACGACGCCGATCATCGCGATCACCACCCCGGAGCGGCTGAAGGTGAGCACCTCGCCGCTGAGCAGGAGGGCGAGCAGCGCCGTCCCGGCGAGGCGGAGCCACCGGCCCGTCGCGGTCGCGAACTCCCCCATGACGAGGACCGCGGCGGTGCCGAGGAAGGCGGAGGTGTGCAGGTAGCTGCCGGTGATCCCGGCGTAGCGGTTGGCCGCCAGCCCGTCGACCTGGGCGCTGGCCGCCTGGATGAAGCCTTCGACGCCCATCGCCTGGATCACGACGGTGACGGCGACGACCGAGGCCATCGCGACCAGCAGCCGGGTCAGGCGCCGCGTGTCGCCCGGCTCCAGCAGGGGCCAGATCGCCAGCGCCAGCGTCGGGTAGACGAGGTACTGGGCGACGCCGATCCCGTAGAGCTTCAGGCCGACGGTCTTGGCCAGGAAGCTGAGGGCCACGGCCACCGCGAACAGGGCCCAGCCGATCAGCAGCGGGCGGGGGAAGTCCCCGACCCGCGGTCGCCTCTGCACGAGGCAGCCGATCGCCAGGGCGGCGACCAGCGCCGGCACCAGCGCGTTGACGGTCAACCCCGAATGGGAGAGCGAGAGGTCGTCGGCGATCTCCAGCAGACCGCCCCTCAGCGGGGCGAGGACGATCGCAAGGACGATCAGCGCGCGCAGGCCGCGACGGCCGCCGCCCAGGGCGACGGCGAGCGCTGCCAGGAAGAAGAGCGTGGCGAGCAGCATGGGGCCCAGGAACATAACCACGTCATTAAGATGCCCCAGGTGTCAGCTTCCGAAAACCGGGGGGCGGTCCTCGTCACGGGCGGGGGCGGCTTCATCGGCGGGCACCTGGTCGCCGAGCTGCTTCGCCAGGGGCGCGAGGTGCGCTCGGTCGACTGCAAGCCGCTCGCCGAGTGGCACCAGCTCTTCGACGAGGCCGACAACCGCGTCCTCGACGTCTCCCTGCTCGAGGCCTGCCGCGAGGCGGCGGACGGCGCCGGTGAGGTCTACAACCTCGCCGCCGACATGGGCGGCATGGGCTTCATCGAGGGCAACAAGGCCCTCTGCATGCTCTCCGTCCTGCCCTCCACTCACATGCTGATCGCCGCCCGGGACGCCGGCGTCGAGCGCTTCTTCTACTCCTCCTCGGCCTGCGTCTACGCGGCGGAGAAGCAGCAGACGCCCGAGGTGCCGGCGCTGAAGGAGGCCGACGCCTACCCGGCGATGCCCGAGGACGGCTACGGCTGGGAGAAGCTCTTCAGCGAGCGGATGTGCCGCCACTTCATGGAGGACTTCGGCCTCGAGACCAGGGTCGCCCGCTACCACAACGTCTACGGCCCCGAGGGAACCTGGACCGGCGGGCGCGAGAAGGCGCCGGCGGCGATCTGCCGCAAGGTCGCCGAAGCGGTACAGAGCGGCTCCGGCCAGATCGAGATTTGGGGCGACGGCCAGCAGACGCGCAGCTTCATGTACGTCGACGACTGCGTGCAGGGGACGCTGACGATCGCAGCCGGGCCGCGGATCGAACCGATCAACCTCGGCTCCTCGGAGCTGGTGACGATCAACGGCCTGGTCGACATCGTCGAGGGGATCGCCGGCGTCGAACTCGAGCGCAACTACAAGCTCGACGCTCCACAGGGCGTTCGCGGACGCAACTCCGACAACACCCTGATCCGCGAGACCTACGGCTGGGAGCCCTCGATCTCGCTGCGCGAGGGCCTCGAGAGGACCTACGCCTGGGTCTCCGAGCAGGTCGAGCGCGAGCTCACCGGGCGCTCCGCCTGAGCGAAGCCGGTGCGCCAGGCGGCATATCGCCAGCATTACGCGGTCGAGGATCGCCACTGGTGGTTCAGGGGTCGCTGGGCAGTTGTCGAATCGCTGCTCTCGCGAACGGCGCTACCGCAGACGCCGCGCATCCTCGATGCCGGTTGCGGAACGGGCGGCAACCTGAAGCGCTATGCGCAGAGGGGGCCGACCAGCGGCGTCGATCCCTCACCGGAGGCGGTGAGCTTCTGCCGCCAGCGCGGCTTCGACTCCGTGCACCAGGCCGGCCTGGAGGAGCTTCCCTTCCCGGACGAGAGCTTCGACCTGATCGCGGCGACCGACGTGCTCGAGCACGTCGAGGAAGACACGGTGGCGCTGCGGGAGATGCTGCGGGTAGCGGCGCCGGGCGCGGCGCTGCTGCTGACAGTCCCGGCCTATGCCTGGCTATGGAGCGAAGAGGACGAGAACCTGCACCACTACCGCCGCTACACCAGGCCGATGCTTAGGCAGAGGGCGCAGGAGAGTGGTTGGGCGCCGCAGATCGCCACCTACTTCAACACCATCCTCCTGCCGCCGATCGCGCTCGCGCGCCGCCTCTCGAGACTGACGGGCCGCAAGGGCGCCGAGGTCGATGCAACCCCGCCGGTTCTCGATCGCCCCTTCTCGCTGCCGATGCGCCTCGAGGCGCGCCTCATCGCCGCCGGCGCCGCGCTGCCCGCCGGGGTCTCGGTCGGGATCGTCTGTCGCAAGCCCTAAGGAGCGCCTCCCCGCGGCCCTCGTCGCGAGGCATGGCGAAGTCGGTAGGAGATCACGGCGACGTCGCGCAGCATCCGGCCGGTGGCTTGCACGACCCGTACGCGCGAGCGGGAGTCGTGGACGTAGATCACCGGCACCTCGGCGATCCGCAGGCCACACCGCTTGGCTCGCATCAGCAGCTCCACGTCGAAGGCGAAGCCCTCGGTCATCAGCTCGCCGAGCAGCTGCTTCGCCGCGGCGGTGGGCAGCAGCTTGAAGCCGCACTGGGTGTCGCGGATATCGAGGCCCGTGAGCAGACGAACGGTGCCGTTGAAGCTCTTGCCGAGGAACTTGCGGTGTACCGGCCCCCGCTCGACGATCGCGCCCGCGACCGCACGTGAGCCAATCGCCATGTCCGCGCCGTCCTGGATCGCGGCGGTCAGCTTGTGAAGCTCGCTCAGCGGCGTCGAGAGATCGGTGTCCGCAAGCAGCACGTAGTCGCCCCGCGCGTGCCTCACTCCCTCGGCGACGGCCGCTCCCTTGCCGCGGTTTTCGCCGTCCACCCCTGTCACCATCTCGAGCTTCTGCGTCCCCTCGGCGGCAGCGGTGAGGATTTGCCTGGTCCGGTCATCGCTGCCGTCGTCGACTATCAGCGTCTCGAGGAGCTCGAATCCCCCTCGCGACACGTCGCCCTCGGCGCTGGTCGCCAGGGAATCGAGCAGAGCCGGGAGCCGGTCCTCCTCGTTGTACGCGGGGATCACGACGGAGAGGGTTGCCATGCCAAATCGGCGTGACTCTACCCCGAGGGCGCCGCGAGGAATTACCCGCGCCGGTCGCCGTCGAAGCGACAACGGGCGAGCGTCCGCAGGACGCGAAACCCGTCAGCCGCAGTCAGCTTCTTCCCTTCCTCTCGGCCCCTTGCCCGGTATGTGACCGGCACCTCGAAGATGCGGACCCCACGGCGGAGCAGCCGGGCCGTTATCTCGGCCTCGATCGCGAAACCGGCCTCGCGCAGCGGCAGGTCGCGGAAGACATCGGTTCGGATCGCCTTGTGGCAGGTCATCAAGTCGCCGAGCCAGCAGTTGAAGAGGAGGTTGGCCGCGAAGGTGACACCCCGGTTGCCGACCACGTACCAGAAGCTGAACGCATTGTGCGCCTGGAAGCCGCGCACGCCGTAGACCGCCTCGCAGTCGCCCCGAGCGAGGGGCTTCATCAGGTCGGCGACCTCCTCGGGGTCGTACTCGAGGTCGGCGTCCATCACCGTGGTGAACTCGCCGCGCGCGTGCTCGAGTCCGGTGCGGATCGCGGCCCCCTTGCCCTGATTGCTCGCGTGCGAGATCACGCGAACCTCCGCCGGCCACTCGCGGGCGAGGATCTCGGCCGTGCCGTCGGTGGAGCCGTCGTCGACGATCACCAGCTCGCGCTCCTCCGCCGCCATCTCTGCGCCGAGGGTGCGCTCGATCGCGGTCTCGATCGTCTCCCGCTCGTTGAAGACGGGCATCAGGACGGTCAGCGAGGTCATCGGCCGCGCAGCATATTCATCGCCTCGCGGCGCGGGGTGTGGCCGGCGTTCGCGACTGCCGAACCGGCATCGCGAAGAATTCGACTCGGTAGCTGGGCTCCGAGACCCCCAGCCCGGGGTTGGTCTCGAAGGCGATCGAGAAGGCGTTGGGCGTCGCCGGGAAGGGTGGGGCGAAGTCGAGCCTCGGCGGCACGCGGAGGAGGATTCCGTCTTCCATCGTCCCGGGCACGACCCGGTAGCTGTACTTGCCGTCGAAGACCTCGATCCGGTTCGTCGCCCGGTAGAGGAAGGTGCGCAGCTTCTCCAGCCCGCTCGGCTTCAGGCCGTGCACGCGGGCGAAGACCGCCTCCCCCGGTTTCGGCGCCGGTATCGGCGTGCCCTGAAGGTCGCCGAGCTCGCGCACGGAGAGCAGGTACGGCCGGCCGCAGCGGTCCGGCACCCGTTCGAGGACCTGCAGCCTCGGCGTCGTCCGGACCGGTTCGAAGTTGCAGAACATCGCGATCGTCGCTTCCGGCTCCTCGTGGGGAAGGTAGGTCGGGCCGACCGCGTTCCACGCCTCGCAGCCCGGTTCGGTCGCCGCGTAGGGAAGTCCGCAGGGGCTGTGGCGCACGATCGCCTGGGGTCCGGAGGGCGAGGCGATCGCCTCCGCGTCGGCGCGGTCGAGGTAGGTCGAGTAGGAGAGGTAGGGGAAGAGCGGCTGCGGCTGCCAGTCGAGCCCGTAGGCCCAGGCCGGCAGGGTCTCCCACGGGTAGAAGAAGACCCGCTTGCCGCGCAGCAGCGCCAGCGTCCTGCGGTCGAGGCGGTAGAAGCCGTGCAGGAAAGCGAGCGATTCGGCTCGCGCGTCGGCGCGAGGGCCGGGCAGGAGCAGAGTTTCCAGCTGGTCGACGCCGTCGCGCGCTCTGGCGATCGGGTGGGTCAGCTCCGAGGGTTTGTGTCCGGAGACGGGGTAGAAGAGAGCGACGAGCGCTGCGATCGCGGCGAGCCCCACCCCCAGCGCCGGGCCGCGCCAACGGAAGGCCAGCCAGGGCAGCAGCATCAGCCAGGTGAAGAGCGCCGCGTAGGTAGCTGTTTCGATCACGAAGCCGTGCTTCCAGGCGGAGAAGTCGAGTGCGGCGACGATCAGGAAGGCGGCGCCCCGGCGCAGCGGCTGCCACCCCCGCGTACCGAGGAAGACGGCGACCAAGGTCGCCGCGATCACGATCGCGGCGTAAGGCCGGGCCCAGCTCACGGCGGGCGCGTTGTAAGGCAGGGCAGTCGACCATTCCGAGAGCACCTCGAAGGCCGTCCTGACGTAGTCGTCGAAATTCGAGACACCCTGGCCGGTGGCGAACCAGAAGGCGGCCAGGCTGACCGCGAAGACGGCGGAGAAGATCGCGGTGCCCTTGGCCCGTTCGCGCGGCTGCGCGAGGACCGCGACCACGCACATGAAGAAGACGAGGAAGCCGTCGCTGAACTGGATCAGCAGCGCGGCGGCGCCTGCGATCCCGCCGCCGACGAGGAGCAGCATGCGGGCGAATCCCGGCGGCTCGGGAGCGAGCGAGACGATCGCCCAGACGAAGACGAGGGCGAGGATCGGCTCCGAGGCGGGGACGTACTGGTCGGCGTCGAGGGCGAGGAGCACGTAGGCCAGCGGGGCGGCGAGAACGACCGGCAGGCTGCGGCGCAGCGCCCAGACGAAGGTCAACCCGAGCCCGACCTGGGTGACCAGCAGGTAGACGCCTCCGGCCACCGCCGTGCCGCCGTAGAGGACCATCGGGTGAAGGACGAACTCCAGCGGCCCCCCGTTGAGGATGAACTGGGTGCCGAAGTCGAGCCCTTGATGGACCGCCATCACCAGCCCCACCTGCCAGCCGCCGTCGATGTCACCGCCGGGCGTGAGCACGTGGCTCGGCCAGCTGAGGAAGGCGACGACGATCCCCAGGGTCCAGGTCGACCCGACGAATCTTCGGGCCCCCTCTTTCAGCGTCTCCGTCAGGGGCGCGCCTCGCCGCCGGTGATCGCGACCAGCGAGTGCCAGGCCGGCTTCGGCCTAAAGCGGGAACCGGCGCGGAAGAGGCCGACCGAGTCGCAGAAGTTGCAGGAGCCGGCGACGTCCTTCCAGGAGTACCAGTAGGTGCCCTTGAGGTTGAGTCGGTGTCGGTTGTCGATCAGGTAGCGGTAGGCGTCGCGCAGTTCGCGTGCCTGGCCGCGGATGCCCTGCTCGAAGGCGACCTGGTTGGGATCGTTCTGCGAACCCCACCCCATCTCGGTGATGTAGAGGCGGGCGCCCGGGTCGCCGTTGGCGACCATCACCCGCCTGACCCGCTCGGTGAGCGCTTCCAGGTCGTCGACGTGGAAGGCGTATGGGTGCAGCGCGACAGCGTCGAAGTCGGCCTTGATGCCCGGTGAGCGGTAGAGGGCTTCGAGGAAGCGGAAGGAGTCCATCCCCCGCCGGCCCCCCTCGTCGGGATTGCCGAACAGCCCGGAAAGGGTGATCTTGGCGCCGGGGTCCACGGCCCTGACAGCCGGCGCCGTCAGCTTCAGCAGGCGGGCATAGCGGGAGGGCGAGACCGGGAAGGCGAAGTAGAAGAAGTTGGCCTCGTTCCAGACCTGCCAGTTGCGAATCGGCGTCGGCGTCGAGATCGCCGGCAGATAGTCGACGGCGGCCTGTTCGGGCGCATGTTCGGTCCAGAACTCGCCGCCGGGCCCGTAGCGCTCGACCGCCGCGGTCACGAACGCCACCCAGGCGCGCCTCGCCCGGGCGCTGTCGACCGGCAGCTTCGTCGATTTGCGTGCGAGCCAGCTAGGGGTGCCGTAGAGGAAGGGGAGGACCGTCAGGTGGGCGCGCGCCGCGAGCTCCATCGTGTCGTCCATCCCCGACCAGTCGTATTCGCCGCTCGGCGAGGGCTGCACGAGGTTCCACATCACCGGCACGCGGATCGCGCCGATCCGTCCCGCCCGCAGGTACTGCGCATCGGCGTCGGTGAGGACGGTTTGCGGGTCGATGCCGAAGAAGGCGCGCGGCGGCGCGGCGGTCCGACCGCCGGCGCCGACCGCGGGAACGGTCACCGCGAGCGCGACGAGGAGCGCCGCTGTCATCGATCGTCGTCTCACCGAGTGCGAAAAGGTAGCGATTGGATCACTCCCAAACCCAACACAGCCCGGAGCCGGAAGGCGCGCGCCCACGGAGCCCGGTGGCGGTCGCGACCGCCAGGCAGCCATAGGATCCGCCGGTGCCGACGGACGGACGGCACTCGACGATGATCCGCCGCGCGCTCAGGACTCTCCGCGAAATCGACCCGATCGCCATCGTGGCGATCTTCGTGCTCCTGCTCGGAGCCGGTCAACTGGTCGCCGGCGCCCTCTCGACCGGGGTGACGATCGACGAGCCGATCGAGGTGGAAGAGACCCAGTCGTGGATCGGCGACGGCTGGTACTTGCCGGGTTACCTGCTGGTGGACGGCAAGCCCGACCCGAACAACGAACTGGCGAGCCCCTACGTGTACGGGCCCGCCTTCGGGGCCACCGCGCACCTGGCCAACCTCGTCCTCGGCAACGAGCCGAGCGGCGAAATCTCGGACTCGGCCGCCTCCTACGACGTCCGCCACCTACTGACAGCCCTGCTTGCGGCGATCGCCGTGGGTGCGGTCGGTCTCGCCGTTTGGAGGCTCACGGGCTCCTTGCGATTCGCGCTTTGGGCCGCGGCCGGCCTTCTCGCGGTCCCCGCCTGGACCGGTCACGGCTTCTTCAATCCGAAGGACATCCCGGGTGGCTGCGGCTACACGCTGGTGACCGTGGCGCTCCTCCTGGCGCTCGCCGAAACGACGAGGGCGAGACCGCCGGCTTGGCGGCGCCTCGGGATCGCGGTGCTGCTCGCCGGCGGGACGTTCATCGGCGCAGGCACCCGGTTGACCCTCCTTGTTCCCCTGCTGCTCTCACTGTTGGTTTACGCCGCTTTGCGTCTCGCGCAGCGACAACTGGGGAAGGTCGACACCGGTCGCAGCGTCGACGTAGCGGTGGCCGCAGGCGCAATCGTCGGCTTCGCGTCGATCGCGGCGATCTACCCGAAGGCGGCCTCATCGCCGTTTTCCCTTCTGACCAAGTCCGTCTCGGGCTCGAGCGGCTATCCCTGGCACGGCTTCACGCTGACCGCGGGCAGGCTGCTTTCCGAGCACCCGCCCTGGTATTACCTGCCAGCCTGGATTGGCGGCTCCTATCCGGTCCTGCTCGGCGCCCTGGCGGTCCTCGGCGCCCTTGCCGGGGTGCGAAGCCTGCTGCGGGCGCGCGGCAGGGCATGGCGAGGTGCGCTCTGGCGACGTCCGGACCTTGGCCTCGTCCTCGTCCTCCAGCAGGCCCTCCTCCTTCCCGTTGGAGCGATTGTGATCGGGGCGGTGATGTACGACGGCATTCGCCAGCACCTCTATGTCCTGCCGGCCATCGCGATCCTCGCCGGCGTCGGCGCGCATCGCTTCTGGACCTGGACCGGCGCGCGCGAAAGAGCCTCCGGTTGGCGGACAGCCGCCGCGGCGCTGCTGCTCGCTGCGCTGATCGTGCCGACGGTCGAGCAGACCGTGCTGTTCCCCTACAACTACGCCTACGTCAACCCGATCGCCGGCATCGGCGGGGTGAACGGCCGCTGGGAGACCGACTACTGGTTTGCGAGCGGCCCTGAGGCCGGCTCCGGAATCCCCAGTGGGGTCGAAGCGGGCTGCCTGCTCGAATACCCGTCCTGGCCCTGCGACGAAGATCAGCGGGCCGAAATCGCCGAACAGCAGGGCACCGACGTCGAGCCGAGATGGCGAAACGCGCGCTCGGGCTCCTGGCTGATCCTACGCCGGCACAACGCGAACGCGCCGCCGGAAGGCTGCCGCGAGGTCGACGACGTGACCCGCTGGCTGCGCGGCGAAGAGGTGATCATGAGCTACGTGCTGCGTTGCCGGTAGGCGACTGGAGCCGCGGGCTTCAGTACGTCCCGCCGAGCTTGCGGTGGTCCCAGGTCGCCGTTCGGACCGGCTCGAAGCGGATCGCGACGCGCTTCGGCGCCTGCGCTTCCAGCGCCGCTCTGGCGTCGCCCTCGACCGAAGAGATGCCCTCGGCGTAGCGCAGGGTCAGCTCTTCGGCGAAGCCGAGCACGGTCTCGAGGTCATGGTGGATCTCGGCCTCGGCCTCGATCATCGCGCCGCGCAGCTCCCCGTACTCGTGCCCGGTCTCGACCAGCACGGTGGCGCGCGGGTCGCGCTCGAGGTTGCGCACCTTCTGCGATTTGGCGTAGGTCCAGATCCAGACCTCGCCGTCGCGGGGCACGAACCACATCGGCATCGAGTGCGGCCAGCCGCGCGGCCCGAGGCTGGAGACGATCGCGATCCGCTCGCTTCCGAGCAGCTCGAGCAGCTCCTCGTCGCTGAGCTTGATCTGGTCGCGGCGACTCATGGCTGGTAGAGCTCGAAATCCTCCAGGGCGTCCCGGATGCGACCGAAATCGGCGTCGAAGCTCCAGACGGCGTGGCCGGCGCGACTCGCCGCCACCGCGATCGCCAGGTCCGTCAGCGGCAGCGCCTCGCCGCCACGGCGCAACCGGCCGGCGGCGATGCCAACCTCATGCCAACCTGCGGCGTCCAGCTCCGCCCAGGGCAGAGAGGACAGCGTCCCCCACATTCTTTCGGCGACCTCGCCTTCCGCCCCCGCGAGCAGCTCCGCGGCGACCGGCCCGCACGTCGCGACCTCGCCGGCGTCGAGCAGGTCGCGCATCGCGACGGCGCGGCCGCGCTCCCCCCGCCGAGCGAAATCGACCCACACCGAAGTGTCCACGAGCACCACGTCAGACTCGCCGGTCCAAAGACCGCATCTCTTGCGAGAGATCGTCGATCTCGATGCTGCCGGCATTCTCGAGCAACCAGTCGACCGCTCCGCGGCGCAGGTACTCGACGATCGCCGATTCGACCGCTTTGGTCTTGCTCTCCCCCGGATGACGGGCCATCAAGGACTCCATCAGGCGGTCGTCGAGATCAAGCGTGGTTCGCATGCCATAAATATGGCATATACACTGGCTGTCCCAAAACCCATGCCTTGCCTAAGGGCTGGGCGACTGGATCTCTCCCCCCTAAGGTCGAGCAAGTGCGATCATGCCCGATCGTGCAGATCGCGATCCTGATCTTCGAGAAGCTGACCGCGCTCGACGCGATTGGGCCCTACGAGGTGCTGCGCTCTGTCCCCGGCTGGGAGGTGAAGTTCGTCGGCCCAAAGAAAGGGCCGATTCGCACCGACAGCGGGGCGCTCGGGCTCAGCGCCGATTACGGACTCGACGAGGTGACGAAGGCCGACATCGTCCTCGTTCCGGGTGGCGAAGGCAACCGGCCGCTGCTGCACGACGAGGCGGTCCTCTCCTGGCTGCGCGCGATCGACGCCAGTACAAAATGGACGACCTCGGTCTGCACCGGCTCACTCGTCCTCGGCGCCGCCGGCCTGCTCGAGGGCAAGCGGGCGACCTGCCACTGGGCCTTCCTCGAGCAGCTGCGCCAGTTCGGCGCCGACCCGGTCGGCGGTCGCTTCGTCGAGGACGGCAAGGTCGTCACCGCGGCCGGCGTCTCGGCAGGGATCGACATGGCGCTGCATCTCGTCGGCCGTGAGGTCGGCCCCGAGGTCGCCCAAGCCGTCCAGCTCGGCATCGAGTACGACCCGCAGCCGCCTTTCGACGCCGGCTCGCCCGACAAGGCGCCGGAGCAGATCGTCGAGCTGGTCACGGCGGTCACCGGCCCTGGCGAGGACGACTGGGCCGGATCGGTCAGCGCCGGCGACTGAAGCGCACGGCGCGCGTCGTGCGCGCGCCAGGGATCGCGACGAGGAGCCGCGTGCGAAGCGAGCCGCGGCGAGTGAGGAGCGAGCGCCCTCGCGAGTTGAGCGCCAGGCGGAAGGTGTGCGAGCGGCCGCCGGCGAGCTCGAACGCCCGGCTGCCCGTCCCCGACCCGGCGCTGCGCACGACCATGTGGCCCGGGCAGCCGTCGGGCAGGCCGCAGCTGACCCAGGCGCTCACCGTCGCCGCATGCGGGCGCACGCGCTTGACGACCAGCGGCGGCGGCACCGACTTGCCGACCGTCGCACCGTCGACGTAGTCGTTGTCGACGTTGATGGTTACGAGGCCGTAGGTCTCGTTGTGGCCGCCCCGGTACTGGTGGATGCGCTGGTGATTTGCCCAAGCAGTGGAGGGCAGGAAGGGGTCGCTGGTGTTCTGGAGGCCGTTCCAGTTGGCGGTCCAGACGTCGTCGGGCAGCGCGTAGCTGCTGCCGATCGCGCGCGCCAGGTCGGCGATGCCCGAGGAACTGGAGCTGTAGACGCCGGAGACGTAGCCGAGGGCGTGCAGTTCAGTCGTCCAGGCGGAGAGGAAGGTGAGCGTCGCCGCGCTTGCGCTGCTGGTGCGGCCGTATGCCTCCATGTCGAAGTAGATCGGGCTGCCCATGCCCATGCCGACGCTCTGCGCCCTGGCCACCGCATCCTCAGCGGCGGCGGCACCCTGCGCCCCGGCCTGACCGGAGCTGAGCTTGGCGCAGCTGCTGCAGCTGCTCGTCGGGGCCTGCCGCCCGACGTAGATCGGGATCAGATGCCACCCCGCCGCCACCTGTTCGCCGACCCAGGTGGCGGTCAAGTTGGGTTGCGCGCAGGCGCGGTTGAGACCGCCTATGTAGACGCCGATCGCGCGGTAAGGGGAGGTTCCCCAGGCGGCCATCGTCCGCCGCGAGGGCGTCGCACAGGCGTCGAAGCCGAGCCCGCGGTAGTTCGTGCCGCCGATCGTCCCTTCGGGGCCGGGGGCTTCCAGGGCGCTCGCGGCGGCGCGGTGTGACGAGCGAGGCTCGACGACCATCGCCCTCCTGCGCCCGATCGCATCAGACGGGCAGCGCTGCCCGCTCCCCGGCCGCCCCAGGTAGACCGCGCGCCGGTCGAGCCGCACGCACATGTGGGGACGATCCGCCAGGCGGTAGACGGGCCAACCCGCGGGCACCGGGACCTTGCGGCCGTCGAAATGGACGGTTCGGGCCGCCGCCGACGCCGCGAGGACCGCGAGCGCCGCGGCAGCCGCAATCCCTGCACGAAAGGCGCGCATATCCGCGTCAACCATTGCACGCAGCAATCGATTCGCCCCACACCCCCCGAACTGCATCAACTTCTCCACCTGCTGGATAGAGAAGTTGATGCAGTTCGGATCAGGCGGGGACGAGATCCAGCTCGCGCCAGGGTCCCTCGCCGGCCATCGGCTGCGTGCGTCCCTCGAGCCAGTCCTGCTGAAGGTCGTCGTAGTGCGGGCTCGCCGGGTGGCCCGACTGGCCGGTGAACATCTGCCAGCGCGAGCGCTCCGGCGCGGCCGGGTCGGCGACCATGCGCCAGCTCGGTGCCCAGACCGCCTTGTAGGGGTCGTTCGGGTCGTAGGCGATCTGGCTCACCGTCTCCTGCGCGCCCCCGGCTTTGAGGCTGCGGTTGAGCAGGCGGCGCAGCAGCGGATTGGCCGCGCCGAGGGGATGCGGGAACTCCATCTCGTGCACGTGTCCCCAGCGCCAGCCCTCGGGATCGGGGCCGAAGCGGTCCCCGAGGTCGTCGAGGGCGCCGCTCAGCGCCTCAAGCACGAGGTCGTCCCAGGGCCGGCCGATCAGCTCCTCGTCGGCTTCCTCCCAGAGGTTCATCAGGTGCGAGTGCCAGCGCCAGGGCGAGGTGACGTGCGGGGTGAAGCCGTTGTCGGCGCGGTCGAGCCAGCGCTCGCAGAGGTCGCGGTCGCCGATCGCCGCACGCGCGACCTCGCGGGCGAGGCGCAGGAGGAAGGCCTGGTAGATCGTGCCAGCGATCGAGTCCGGGTCGAGCCGCCCGTCCCAGCTGCGCAGCCGCTCGATCGCGCTCAGCTCGCGCTGTCCCTTCGGCGTCAGGCGACCGAGGCGGCGGGCTGCCTCGATCCCCGGCAGCGAGAGATTGTCAGACTGCATCGCCTCGAAGCCCTCGACGTCGTGGGCGTCGCTGGCGCGCAGCAGCTGCTCGATCCGCTTCGCCCGGAACCCGTCGAGCCACTCGCTGGTGATGTGGTGTGGGTAGTCGTCGCCGACGATGCGATTGTTGGCCGTGACCAGGAAGCCGCTCTCGGGGTCGACGGCCTCCGGCAGCTCGTCGTAGGGGATCGTCCCCTCCCACTCGAACTCGCCGGTCCAGCCCGGCTTCGGCAGGTCGGGAGAGCCGCCCTTGCGCAGCGGCAGGCGGCCGATCAGCTTGTAGCCGATCGAGCCGTGGCGATCGGCCCAGACGAGGTTCGAGGCCGGCGAGGTGTGCTCGGACAGCTTCGCGACCAGCTCGGGCCCGGAGGAGATGTCGTGCAGCTCGAACATGCCGCGGAAGGCCGTCGCCTGGTCGAGCGTCTGCCAGCGCAGGGCGAGCGGCTCGGCCTCGTCCGCCCCGAGCGCGGCGTTGACGATCGGCCCGTGGTGGGTGATGCGCACGTCGAGCACATCGGGCGCGTCGCGCCCCTTGACCGGGATCTCCTCGCGTACGACTTCGAGCGGCAGCCACTCGTCTTCGAAGAGGTAGCGGTCGCCCTCGATGCGCTCGACGAAGAGGTCCTGCACGTCGGCCATCACGTTGGTGAAGGTCCAGCAGACGTCGTTGTTCTGGCCCATGTAGCAACCGGGCATCCCCGGCAGCGAGGCGCCGCGGACGAAGCGGTCGCCGAGGGTGAGGCCGACCTGGTACCAGATGCCCGGCATGCTCGGGGGCAGGTGCGGGTCGCCGGCGATCAACGGCGTTCCGGTGGCGCTGTGGGCACCGGAGACCGCCCAGTTGTTCGAGCCGCTCGCCTCAGCGGCGAGGCCGATCGCGCGGCGCACCGCGTCGATCTGCTCGACGATCGGCAGCCCTTCGCCGGACCAGGCTTCCTGGGTGACGACGGGGTTGTCCGCCGGGTACGTCGTGTCGAGACGGGCGGCCAGCTCCGGGCCCAACGCGCGCACCATGTCGGCGCGCAGGAGCTCCCGCTCCCAGTTGGTCGAGAGGCCGAAGGCGAGCAGCTTGCCGAGGCTGAGGATGTCGACCGGGCGCCACGGCTTCCAGGAGAGGCGCAGGAGCTGCATCTCGAAGGGCATCGCCCTGGCGTCGGCAGCGGCGGCGTTGACCCCCTCGCAGAAACGCTCCAGCAGTTCGAGCAGCTCGGGGTCGAGCGTCGCCGCCTCGCGCTCGGCGGTGCGCCGGATGCCAAGCGTGCGCATCAGGCGGTCGATCGGCAGCCCCTCTTCCCCCGCCATCTCGGCGACCCGGCCGCAGACGACCCGCCGGTAGAAGTCGAGCTGCCAGAGCCGGTCCTGCCCGTGGCAGAACCCCTCGGCGAACCAGAGGTCCGCCGCGCTCCCGGCCTCGATGTGGGGCACGCCCCAGCGGTCGCGGCGGACCCGGACCGGGCCCTCGAGCCCCTCGAGCGCGATCGACCCCTTCTGCTTCGGCAGCGGCCGCCGAGCGAGCCAGTGCCAGGCCGCGGCGGTCGTCGCGGCGGCCAGTCCGGTGCCGGCGATCCCAGCCATCAACCCTGCCCGTGCGCTGCGCATCGGGCAAGGGTACTGGCTACCCAGCCAGCCCTCTCCTTCCGGTGCGCCTTTTGCGGTCTATAGCCACATAAAGCGCACCGGAAGCAGAGTTAGGGCGCGAGGTCGCCCTCGAACCGGCCTTCGGCCGCGAGCTTGTCGAGGTGCGCCTCCATCACCATCGCCGCCGCGGGGCGGACCTCGGCCGGGACGTCGTCCCAGACCTCCTCGAGCAGCGCCTCGCGCGAGCGCTCGCCGCGTTCGAGGGCTTCGAGTAGGCGCCGCTCGCGCATCTCGCGGTGCTCGACGTACTCGGCCAGCTTCGCCGCCGGGTCCTCGATCCAGGGCCCGTGACCTGGACAGATCAGCTCCAGCTCCTCGACCTGCAGGCGGCGCAGCGACTCCATGTAGGCGGCGAGCGAGCCGCCGTCCGGGGGGACGAAGGTCGAGCCGGCGCCGAGCACGAGGTCGCCGCTGAAGCAGACGCCGTCCGCGGTGAGCAGGCAGACGTGGTCGGGTGCATGACCGGGGGTCGCTATCGCCCGCAGGCCCGCGTGCTCCTCGCCGTCGCCGGGCAGGATCACCTCGGCGCCCAGGTGACGTGCCCCCTCGGCGTGGTCGCCATGCATGTGCGTGAGCAGGACGAGGCCGATCCCGCCGCGCTCGTCCGCCGCCGCCCGCACCGCGTCGAGGTGGCGCGGGTTGTCCGGCCCGGGATCGATCGCCGTGCAGGGATCGCTGCTATGGAGGTAGGTGTTGGTCCCCTCCAGCGTCATCGGACCCGGGTTGGGGGCGACGAGGCGGAGGATCTCCGGGTGCCCGGGAGCTTCGGTCAGTCGGAGACCTCTTTGGCGATCGCCTCACGAGCGTCCTCGGGCTCGAGCACGACGAGGTCGCCGGCGCCGCGCAGGATCTCGCGCACCAGCCAGGAGGTGCCGGCGTAGGGCAGCTCGACGACGACGGCGCCGTCGGCCAGCTCCTCGACGACGGTGCGCTCCTCGCGCAGCCAGCGCGCCCGCTCGGGCGAGACCCAGACTCGAGCGACGTGGGCGGTCGGCACCTCGCCGTGGGTCATCCAGCCCTCGACCCCGGCCAGCTCCTCGACCTCGGGTCGCGGCTCGAACGTCTCCTTCGAGAGCGTCGCCTCCTTGATCCGGTCGAGCTTGAAGTGGCGGATGCCCTCTTTGTTGAGGTCGTAGCACTCGACGTACCAGCCCTCTTTGCCGTTCTCCAGCCGGTAGGGCTCGACCGAGCGTTTGGTGAACTGGTCCTCGTTCTCCTTGTAGTACTGGAGGTCGAGCACGCGACTGGCGGCGATCGCGTCGTTCACCATGCGCGCGACCTCGCTGTCGCCCCCCGTGCCGGCGGCGATCTCCAGTCCCTCCTCGGAGGGGTCGTGGCCGAGCGCCTCGACGATCTTGGCGCGGGCGCTCTGCAGGCCGCCCTGCGGCAGGTGGTCGCCGAAGAGGTCGATCGCCGCGACCAGCGCCTTCGCCTCCAGCGGCAGGAGCCGTGCCGGGCGAGCGAAGTTGTCGCCGTAGGGCTCGGAGTCGACCTCGATCTCGCCGCCCTGGATTTCGGCGTAGAGGACGTAGGTGCCGCCGCCGAAGTTGACGACGTTGAGCAGGTCGATGTCCTCCTGCAGCTCCTCGTCGGTCAGTTCGAGGCGCTGGCGCAGGTCGGCGACTTCCAGTCGCTCGCCGCGTTTGGCCGATTCGATCAGCAGGCCTGCGAGCGTCACCAGGCGGGCAAAGCGCTCGGGCCGGATCGCCGCCTCGCCGCGCCCGTTGGAGCGGTTGCGGCGCGGCGCCTCACGCAGCGGCCGGTCGACGATCTTGGCCGGCTGGAAGCCGTTGCGATGGCGCTCGTGGAGCATGCCGAGGCGACTCTCTGTCTCCTCGCGCAGCTCGTCCGGCGCCAACACCTGGGCGTTCTGGCGCCAGCGCAGGACCCAGGCGATCAGCTCGCGCGGCGAGGCGTAGTCGGTCTCGAACACCGAGCCTTTGCCGGGAGCGCCGTCGGACTTCTTCGCCGGGCGCAGGGTGCCGTAGGCGCCGTAGTCGCGCTCGACCAGCCAGGCAATCCGATCGCGGACGAAGATCCTCGCCGTGCCGCGGATCTCGCCCAACTGCCAGTCGGCGCGCTGCCCGTAGTCGCGTCGGTCGAAGTCCTCCGGCGGAGAGAAGTCGTGCTCTGCCTTGGAGGCGTAACCGACCTTGCCCTGGATGCGGGAGAGGCGGAAGACGCGCACCGCCTCACGCTCGTGCGAATGGCCGATCAGGTAGAACTGGCCGCCGCGGAAGACCAGGTGGTAGGGGTCGACCTTGCGCTTCGCGGTCTCGTCGCGCTCCATCGTGTAGTAGGTGAACTCGATCGTCTTGCGGCGCGAGATCGCGGTCTCGATCTTGGAGAGGCGCTGCGAGAGCTCACGCCCGCCCGCCGAAGCCGTCATCGCCATCTCGACCGGCGCCCGTTCCCCCTCTTTGAGCGGGTTGGGATGGCCCCAGGCGACCTGCTGCAGGGCGAGGCGCAGTGGCTCGGCGTAGGCGAATTCCCCTTCTGAGAGCAGCAACAGCGCCGTGCTCAGCGAGGCCAGCTCGTCCTCGTCGAATTTAATCGCGTCGAGGTAGAAGTTCTCCGGCGGCAGCGAGTAGAGCTCGGCCTCGAAGAAGCCCTCGCCGGGCTTCTCGACCCCGAGCTGGATGCCGAGGCTCTCCAGCTCGGCGCGGTCCGCGTAGAAGCGGCGCGCGAACGCGTCTTCGTTCATGTCGCTGTAGCCCTCCACCTCGCGCTTGATCTCGAGCGCCGAAACCGGCCTCCCCTGGGCCATCAGGAACGAGATCAACGAGAGCTGGCGGATCAGCTTCTCGGTGTCCTTCGCCACGAGCGCAGGATAGTCGCGGAGCCCAGGCGGGCTCGCCACGATTGCCGCATTTTGCTGCTTCTCAGGCGGCTTGGCGGATGCCGAAGTAGGCCGAACCGGAGAGTGCGCGGTCGAAGCCCGACCAGGACTCGCCGGGGGCGAGCTGGCGCTCGAGGCGGTCGAAGCTGCCGAGGCGGCCGCCGAGGTTGTCGATCATGTGGACGAGGACGGCCTCACGGGTCGCCGGTGCAACCGGCGAGCCATGCTCGAGCGAGCCGTGGTGGGCGAGGATGATGTGGAGCACGGCCTGCGCCAGCCCCGGGTCGAAGCCGGGGATCTCCTCGATCTGGCGACGGACCTTGTAGTAGCCGAGCGGGATCTCACCCTGCAGGCGGCCGGCGTCGGTGAGGTCGATCGCCAGCGGATCGTCGTTGTAGGCCTCGGTCTTGCCGATGTCGTGCAGGAGCGCGCCGGTCACCGCCACGTCGCGGTCGATGCCGGGGAAGAAGGCCGCGGCGGCGCTTACCGCCTGAGCCACCGAGAGCGTGTGCTCGAGCAGCCCGTGGCGGTAGGCCTGGTGGTAGACCTTGGCGGCCGGAGCGTCGCGAAAGCGGGCCCAGATCGGAGAGTCGAGGCCGAAGAAGCGGTCGAGCAGCTCGCGCAGCTGCGGGTCCTGCACCGTGTCGAGCAGCTCGCGCAGGTCGCTCTCCAGCCGCTCCGGCGAGACCTCCGACTCGACCGCGAGGTCGTCGCGGTCGTACTCGCCGTCGGCCGCGGCGCGCAGCGCGCTCAGCTTGATCTTCGAGCCCCAGCGCTCGCTCACCTCGAAGTGGCCGTCGACGTGGACAGCCGTGCCGGGAACCGCGGCCGCGTACAGCTCCTCCGCCTCGTCCCAGGCGACGGCCTCGCAGGCGCCGCTGGCGTCGCCGAGGACGAGCCGCAGCCAGGACTCCCCGTTGCGCTTGCGCCGCAGCTCGCGCTCGCGGACGGCGTAGACGCCGCCGATCCGCTGCCCGTCCTCCAGCTCGGCCAGTGGGACCCGTGACAACTCCATGCCGTCCCCGTTCGATGAAACCGCATCCCCTGCCAGGCCTGCGAGTGCTTCCTGCGTCATCTACGACCCAAGGTAGTGGCGCCCGCGGACGATTCGCTACAGCGCCGTGCCCAGCCAGTGGCCGAGGGCGATCGCCGCGAAGCCGACCACGAGCGAGAGGCCGACGTTGAGCCAGACGAGATGCGTATGTCCGGCTTCGGCGAGCCGGTGCGAGTCGAGGATCCAGGTCGAGAAGGTGGTGAAGGAGCCGATCGCGCCGCCGGCGACGATCACCAGGGCCTGGCCGCTGAGCGCGGCGCCGGCGACCAGGCCGAGCGCCAGGGTGCCGGCGAGGTTGATCGCGAGGATGCCGAGCGGAAAGGGGTGATCGCTGCGGCTGGCGAAGGCGGAGTCGATCAGGAAGCGAGCGGCGGCCGCCGCGCCCCCCACCAGACCGACCGCGACCCAGGCGCCTGGGCTCAAGCCTCGGTCTCCCGCGGGCGGCGCTCGAGGCCGATTCCCGCCCGCACGCAGACGTACCCGATGCCGAGGGTGGCTGCCAGGTAGGCCATCGCCAGCCCGAGGTGACCGGCGTCGATCATTTCGAACAGCTCGAGCTGCAGGGTCGCAAACGTGGTCAGCGTCCCGCAGATGCCCGTGGTGAGGAACGGATGGGCGACGCTGTCCTCCGGGTGGTCGCGCAGGCGGGCGACGAAGTAGCCGAGCAGCAGGGCGCCGACCATGTTGACCGCGAACGTCCCCCACGGCCAGCTTTCCGGTCCGTGCGGGGTCGCCTGGGCAAGCCCGACGCGGATCAGGGCGCCGAGAACGCCCCCGGCGTAGATCGCGGCAAGGCGGCGAAGGTCGAGACCGGCTTTGCGCATCGCCGAAAATCCTAGTGGGACTTTCATCGATGTTCATCGATGAATTGCTAGTCTCACGCGCATGACCCCGACC
>Ga0068860_100001355_pt1 | contig 26621 bp, 18 predicted proteins | sample KBSSwiS32_FD_66597 | JGI IMG/M metagenome (GOLD analysis project Ga0068860, IMG submission 66597) | Switchgrass rhizosphere microbial communities from Kellogg Biological Station, Michigan, USA - KBS Switchgrass S3-2 | ecosystem: Host-associated > Plants > Roots > Rhizosphere > Soil ...
TCCATATTGACCGAAGTTCCATAAAACGGTCCGAGCTTCTTAAAACATGCACATGTCGCCAGTTGTAATTCCTTCATAGTTCCAAAGCCACCGTAAACACCGGCCAATCGTTCCCAGCTGTGATCATACGGAATACTGGCATTATATTTAAATGGATGACCTTGTATCCCGACAGTGTGATCTAAACGCGGGTCAACAGTTACACCGTTTGTTGTTAAATCGGCATCAGTCAAAGCAACATTGTTATAACTAGTAAATTTTGGAAGGCCATTTACATCCGTGGCAAATGCGTTTACTAATTCCTGGCTGGGAACATGGAATGCACAACAACCATATTGTGGAGCGCCGGCAAAATAATTTAAGCTTGTTGACATGCTTAGTCTTCCGCCAATAGCAGTTCCGTCATTAATCGAATACTGTATTGCAAAAACTGATTCAGGACTATTGTCATGACCGTCTAGAAAATTAAATGCGAAATCCGAATTGAGTGCATACATTCCTGAGTTAATCACATCGTTTGTGAGGTTCACTACTTCCTGGAGTTTATTGGCATCGATACCAGTTACGTTATAGTTGTCATCTTGCGTGTAAGCATGATACAGCAGTGCTTTGGCGAGATATGCCTTTGCTGAATATTGATTCGCTCTTCCAGGTTCACCTGGTTGAGTCGTCGGCAAATCCGCGACCGCAGCACGAAAATCATCTTCAATTTTTATCCAAAGAGAATCATTGGACATGTTGTTGGAAACTTTTAAAATTTCATCATTCGAAAAATTTTCATCAAACCATGGAACGTTCCGAAACAAAACCTTCAACAAAAAAAACATATGTCCTCTCAGGAAACGCATCTCGCCGATGCGTGCGGTTCTTTTTGGAAAATCGGCATCTGTGAGATTATTCAGTGCTCTCAATGCAGTGTTGCATCTCGAGATGGCGGAATAAGCTCTTATCCATGTTCCGGGAAAACCAAAATCACCAGCGCCATTATTGGATGCATTTACCAAATAGAATTGTTCGTATTTATCCATTTGTTGTTGGTCGCCGATATCACCTCCTCCTTTATAAGCATCCCCGCCGCGCAGGCTGCCATATTCCCACATACTTGTGATCGGTGCGTCCCACCAGTCGTTGGCAATTCCTGCGTAGGCAGCGGTTGCAAGTCCGTCAACTGCAGTTGGTGAAGACAGATCTGAGGGCGATAAATAACCTTTGGGCTGATAATCCAAATATTTTTTGCAGCCAAAAGAAAAGACAATCGCCGAATATAAAATGATCTTAATGCTATATTGTTTCATAACTTCTTTTTTAAAAATTAGAATGTTGCGTTTATACCAAAGGTGACTCCTGTCGGCACGGGCCATATGTCAAATGTGTTTGCTCTTTCAGGATCCTTTGCTGAAAACTCCTTTGATTTAAAAGCAAATAAATTTTGACCTGAAACATAAATGCGGAGCGCTTCCAATTTCATTTTGCTCGCTATATTAACAGGAAGATTATAACCCAGCATAACATTGCGAAGTTTGAAGTATGACGCATTTACATAATAGAAGTCGGATGGCCTGTCTTCACCATTATGATTTAAGATACTCAACGCAGGTGTCTGCGAGCCTTTGTTGTCAGGGGTCCATGCACTAAGGGTACTAGGTCCGAAATTGGTTCTGACATTCGCAAATGAATTAAAGAATTTTGTTGGATCAAATCCGGTCTTGCCCGCAACACCGGAACCGAAAATAGAAAGGTCGAAATTTCTGTAGCCAAATTCAAGTCGGATTCCATATTCAACTTTTGGTAACGTCGTACCTAACCATGTTTGATCATTTGCATCAATTTTACCATCTGGCCCGGTAAGTTTGCCATTAGCATCTACTCCGCCAATGTCGGCATATTTTATTCTGCCCGCTCCTTTCAATGCCCCGTCCAGTACACCCGGCTGCGTTGGCGCGGATTGCGCGTCAGCAGAACTTTGGAATAAACCTTCCGTCTTATATCCGAAAATAGAAAATTGTGAATGGCCGACGATTGAATGATTTGCGTCACCGGGATACGCGGGGCGAACATTATCGGGGATACTTGTCACAACATTATTCCAATGACTTGCATTTGCGGTAATACCATAAGTGAAACCGCTGGCTGCTCTGTTATGATATCCTAATACTAATTCCCATCCTTTGTTGTTCATGTCGGCTCCATTGAAAAATTCCGTTTGTCCTTCTCCAAGTGCGGCCGCAACTGGCGGCGCAATTAAAATACCAGTTGTGTTCCTGTTGAACCAGTCAAACGACCCGGTCAACTTTTCGTCAAAAAATCCAAAGTCAATTCCAATGTTTGTTTCAGTCGTTTGTTCCCATTTCAGATTTGGATTACCTTTTTGAACCTGAGCAAAACCAGAAGGCAGAGTGCCTGTATTAATGCCGCCAAGATCATAAGCCGTGCCGATATTTAGCCATTGCGGAAATGCGGGACTCGCCGTACCATAATTTGCCTGCAGCAAAGTGTACGCTGACAAATTCCCGATTTGTTGATTTCCGACAGTTCCTAAACCAGCTCTTAATTTCAGATTTGATATCGAAGCCGAGGTCGCAAAATTTCTAAAGAAATCTTCCTTATTGATTCTCCATCCTAATGTGCCGGCTGGAAAAATTCCATAAGGGTTATTTGTTCCGAACACGGAGGATCCATCACGACGAATAGTGAATGATGCAAGATATTTATCTCCATACGAATAAAACATTTTTCCGAATTGTGACAGCAATCGGTAACCAGTTGCTGATCCATTCGTGGTTTGCGAACCCACACCAGAACTTAACTGAAGATAATTTTCAGTTTGCAAAGCAAAATTTGTGGTCGCTGCTCCGAATGTTGAGAAATCATTTCTTACTGATTCTAATCCCACCAAAATATTTAACCTGCTTTTCCCCAACTCAAGATTGTAGTTTAATGTGTTGGTCCACGTGAAAGTGAAATCTTTGGATTCCTGCAAGGCAAGACTGTTAAATGATCTCACCGGGCCCTCATCACCAATAAGCGCCGCATTTTTTGCCAGCAAATCAGAATAATCAAATCCGAGAAGAGTATGAAAAACTAAATGTTTTATGATTTCCAAATCGAGATACACATTTCCGACGGCGATAAATTGATTTCTTGTATTGAATCGATTTAAATATTGCATGTCCACAGGGTTGTTTCTATCCGTATATCCAGCTCCGATCGGACCACCATATGTTCCATCTGTCTTATAGAGTGGAATCGTTGGAGTGAGCGTTAACGCTAAACCCGGAGTGGGTGCACCGCCAACATCAGTTGTTGAATTAACTTGCGATGTGCGGCTCAACTGCATATTCTCACCAATTTTCAATCTACCGTTAAAGGCAGACGTGTGCGAGTTGATGCGAGAATTATACCTTCGGTAATTTGTAAATTGAATCAGGCCATTGTTATTGTAGTATCCAAGGTCAATTAAAAATCCGCTTTTTGCAGTCCCGGCTGAAATGGAAAGATCGGTAGTTGCTACCGTGGCCGTTCTGAATAGTGCATCCTGCCAATTCGTATTTGCAACTGGTTCCGAACTGTCACCGCCTACAAATGGAGCGATGTTGACTTTATTCAAAACCGGATTTAGATAATCACCGTTCCAGTCGTACGTGTAGATTTGGCTAACAAGATTATTTGGATCGGTGCTGTCATTTACAGCCGCTCTCCACAAAGCAACACCCCTGTCGTGCGAATTCAAAACATTTTCCTGCCACGGTTTTTCGGTTTGAAAAGTAAGACTAGAGTTGAGTTGAATATGCACTTTGTCCGTACCTGAACTTCCATCCTTTGTTGTAACAATGATTACACCATTGGAAGCGCGGGATCCATAAATCGAAGAAGCGGAAGCGTCCTTTAGTACCTGGATCGACGAGATTGAACTAACATTCAAATTCGCGAAATCTTCATAACGTGTTGTGGGAACCCCGTCAATAATATACAAAGGGTTGTTGTTACCAAGAGTATTCACACCGCGAACCAATATCGTTGGTGGGTTACCGTTAGCACCAGTGGGTGAGCCATCGGTTTGAATATATAGTCCGGGAACCTGCCCTTGCAAGGCAAGCGCGGGACTCGATGTGGGTACATCCTTTATGGCCTTCAAATTGACGACGGATACGGCTCCCGTTAAATCAACTTTCTTTTCCGATTTATACCCTGTAACCACAACCTGGTTGAGATCATTTGCTCCTGCTTCCATCACAAGATTAAGATCTTGCGTAGATGAAGTAACTTTTACGCGTAAGGTTGTCATTCCAACAAAGGAAACTGTAATGACATCTCCAGCGGCTGCTTCGATGGAAAATTTTCCGCTTGCATCAGTAACAACCGACCTGGTTTTAGCCTGCACAGTAACACCCTCCACAGCTTCACCCGTGAGTTTATTTTGAACTCTTCCCGAGATAATTTTTTGTTGTGCAAAACTGAACAACGCAAGCAGCAGCATTGGCAGTAAGATTTGTAATTTTCTCATAATTGAAATTTTAGTTTTGAAAATTTTTATTTGCATCTATTGTTATCATTCGCCTGATTGATCATAGGATCAATCACGTATTTATGATACTCCCTATTTCTTCAATTCCATAGTCGGGACAAGGTCCTGTATAATTCGCTATCAATGCCCCCATCGCACTGGCAAATTCCAGCGCTTCAGATGGAGTGGCACGTTTTGATAATTTTGAAATCAGTCCAGCTAAAAATGCGTCTCCGCTTCCGATTGTATCAGCGACATCAACCTTAAAACCCGGATGCGAATAAAATTCCCCGCCACAGTTGAAAATCGCACCATCAGCACCTTTTGTTACGACTATTTGCGGAATCCGGAACTTGTCCTGCAATATTTTTATTCTTTCAGTTTCATTTTTATAATTTGAAAACCATCCTGTGACCAACTCCAGCTCATTCAGATTGAGTTTTAGCAGGCTGACGTCACTTAATAATTTCTCGATGATTTTCCTGGTATAATGCGGAGGCCTGAGGTTAATGTCGAGCACCTTGTACTTTGCAATCTTCAGTAAATCGTACAAAGTATTTCTGCTTTGATAATTTCGAGTGATCAAACTTCCAAAAACAAAATATTTCGAATTAGAAAGCAGTTCTTCAAAGCCCTCACACCATGATATATTGTCCCACGCTACCGGCTTAATAATTTCATAGTAGACTTCATTGCTTTCTCCTGCTGTTGCATTGACTCTTCCGGTATGCAATTCAAAATCCACTTGAAAATATTCGATTGATATTTCATTGCGCTCCATCAATTGAATTAGTTTCTTTCCATCGTCATCGTGTCCAATCTTTGTTATCAAAGCAGGAATTAAACCGAGTTTTTTCAGGTGAAATGTAATATTCATAGGTGCGCCTCCAGGCACGGCACCTTCTGGCAGAACGTCCCATAATATCTCACCATAACAAGCCACGTCATATTTATTATCATTTAGCTCCATACTGAATCTGGATAAAATAATTTTTAATGAAGTACCAGGCTATGCTCGATTTGCTCGAGAGATTTACCTTTTGTTTCAGGCATCACTCTCCACACAAAAATGAGTTGAATGCACATCATGATACAGAAAAACAGGAACGTGTTGCCTCCGCCGGCCTTATTCGCCAGGTACGGAAATGAAAAAGCAATAATAGTTGCCATGATCCAATGCGTACTGCTTCCGAGCGTCTGACCCTTTGCTCTTACATGGTTAGGAAATATTTCTGAAATGAACACCCAGATTACGGCACCCTGCGAAAAAGCGAAGAATGCGATGTACACAAAAAGATATAACGGTACCGCCCAGCCGTCGAAATGAGCGGCGTAAAAAGAATAAGACACCATCGCCAAAGTGAATATCAGGCCCAACGACCCTATTAACATGAGTGTTCGTCTTCCCAGCTTATCGATAAAATTCATCGCGAGCAGCGTGAATGTAAAGTTGATCAGGCCAAGCCCGACAGTAGACAATAGAGATGAGCCCGTGCTGATACCTGTCATTTCAAAAATTCGCGGAGAATAATAAATAATAGCATTGATTCCGGACACCTGGTTGAATACTGCAAAAAGAATTGCCAGCGAAACCGGCGTGCGATATCGTTTCGAGAATAATGATTCAGTTGGCAGAAATATTTTTTCTTCCTTTGCTGTTTGTTGGATCTCCGCTATTATTTTGTCGGCGGTTGATGGATTGATGATTTGAAATATTTTCCTGGCTTCGTCGACTTTATTCATTTTTGTGATCAGCCACCGTGGGCTTTCCGGAACATACCGGAGCAGGAACAAAAACAACGCTGAAGGTATCGCTTGTATTCCAAGCATTACCCGCCAGGAATTCATTCCGCTTTCTGTGATTAGGTAATTTGACAAGTAGGATATGACGATCCCAAAGACAACATTGAACTGAAAAAGGCCAACCAGTTTGCCTCTTTTTTCTGCAGGGGAAATTTCAGATATATATATCGGTGCTGCAACTGACGATGCACCTACACCAAAACCTCCTATAAGACGAAAGAATAAAAATACGTACCAGTTGTAAGAAAATGCCGTGCCTAATGATGCAATTAGATAAAGAGCAGCGATCAGGAAAAGTGTGCGTTTACGGCCAAACCTGTCCGATGGAATTGCGCCGAGGAGCGCACCAATTACCGTTCCCATTAAAGCAATCGATACAGTAAGCCCATGCCGCACATCATTCAAACTCCAATATTTCTGAATGGATTGTTCGGCACCGGAAATCACGGCTGTATCAAATCCAAAAAGAAAACCTCCCAACGCAATAACAAGTGACCAGAGGAAAACGCTCTTCGTATACATATGGCAATTAGTTTCAACGTTAAAATAGAAACGTTGCAACCAAAAAACCTTTTGAAATCATTCCATACTGTTCGAAAATCGTATCCAGTAAAAATTTTTTATTAAACCACTAGTTATTAATAAAGTATAATAAAAAAAATACTGTCTTGGCCTTCTGTACTTCCGTTTTTGAATCGCGAATTTTCAAATTTGTACCAGCGTTGGTTCTGCAGTGTGCTATATTTGTGAGATATGACCGGCGATTAGTAAATAATGATACAAAATTAGATGAACCTTTGACAGGGAATCTCTGAAATTTAAGCGTATGATTGCCTTGTTACTTGCCTACAGGAAAAACGTGCTCCCATTTTTCTTCTCCTTTTTTACAAGGCTTCTATTTGCAATTAGCCTTCTCGTCATTTTTTACTCTTGCGAAGAAACAAGTTCGGAAAAAAAATTCCGGATTGGTTTTGCGCAATGTACCGGAACTGAAAACTGGAAAAAAGCGATGAGAGAAGGAATGCAACGGGAATTGTCATTTCATCCCGGGACCGAATTAATATATCGAAGTGCAAACGACAACAGTGATTTGCAGGTAAAACAAATAAAAGAATTGCTTGGTCAGAACATAGACATTTTGTTAGTGTCGCCGAACGAGGCCAAACCATTAACGGCAGTTGTTGAAGAAGCATATAATAGAGGAATACCGGTGGTAATTATTGACAGAAAAACGCTCTCTGATTTATATACAAGTTTTATAGGAATTAATAATTTCGAATTGGGAAAGATGGCTGGTAATTATGTGGCAAATCTTTTCCAGGACACTTTGAATATCGTTGAAGTTATCGGTCTGAAAGGATCTACTCCATCCAGCGATCGCCAACGAGGATTCGAAGAGGGAATTAAGACAAATAGGAAAGCTCATATCAAGGGACGCCTGTATGGCAATTGGCTCCAGGAGAAATCCACCGAAGAATTCTTGAAAATAAAAGATCAGTTATCGCCGAAAGACGTAGTGTTTGCTCAAAATGATCCGATGGCGTTGGGAGCTTATGAAGTATATAAAAAATTGGGGATCGAAAAAAATGCGCGCTTTTTTGGAATAGATGGCCTTGCCGGGCGGGGAGGAGGCATGCAACTCGTTTCCGACAAAATCCTTCAGGCAACATTTCTGACACCGACTGGCGGCGAAGAAGCGATTCAAATTGCATTCAAAATTCTAACCCACCAGGCATATAACAAGGAAAATATTCTTCCGACCGTTGTGATCGACTCGACGAACGTAAGAATCATGAAATTACAGGCAGACAAGATCGATAATCAGCAAGCAGACATTGAAAAGCAATCTAATTTATTAAAGGAGCAACAAAGGATCTACCATAACCAACGAAATCTACTATATGTTGCTATCATTGGATTGATACTTGCTCTGACGCTTGGAGGAATTGCATTTTATTCACTCCGAAGCAATCGAAAAATAAATGAACGACTTGCTTCTCAAAATGAAGAAATTCTTTTACAACGAAATCAGCTAATAGAAATGACTGAAAAAGCAAGAGAAGCTACCAATGCCAAATTTAATTTCTTTACCAATATCTCTCACGAATTCAGAACACCGCTTACTTTAATGCTTGGACCGCTGGAAGACATTTTGCTGTCTCCGAAACTTCATTTCACGATAAAAAATAATGTGGAGCTCATTCACAGAAACGCACTTAGATTGTTGCGACTGATAAACCAATTAATGGATTTCAGAAAGATCGAAGAAAATAAAATGAAGCTTAAGGCAACAGAGAATGATATCGCTGAATTTGTAAATGATATTGCCAGTGCCTTTCAGGAAATGGCCAGAAAAAAATCAATCTCTTTTAATACCATATCTAAAGTAAGAGATTTAAAAATATGGTTTGATGTAAATATGTTGGATAAGGTTCTTTTTAATCTCCTTTCCAATGCTTTTAAATTTACCCACGAACACGGCATCATCACTATTACAGTTGAAAAAAATGCAGCCGCAAACCTGGCCACTATTAAAGTAGAAGATTCCGGTGTGGGCATGGCGCCCGATGAAGTGGAACATGCATTTGAATTATTTTACCAAGGACACAAAACGACATTCAAAGGCACGGGACTTGGTCTTTCCCTTTCAAAAGAACTGATTAACCTGCATCATGGAGACATCACGATCAAAAGTGAAAAATGGAAGGGAACAACTTTTACAATTTATCTGCCTATTGGCAAATCACATTTAGACGCAACCGAAATTTTTACTGAACTCAATTCGCCGGTAGAAACTTATGAAGACGTAAAAATATACACTACAGATATCAACCCAGTCATCGCTCACGAAGAAACCAGGATCAATGGAGATGCTCATCAATCCGTGCTTATCATCGAAGACAATGATGATTTGAGAACGTTTCTGAAAAGGCGCTTGGCTTGTCATTATGAAGTGCATGAAGCACAGAATGCGGCGGCCGGAATTTCTTCTGCCTATGACATAGTACCAGACTTGATCATTTCTGATATTATTTTGCCCGGCGATGATGGTCTCCATCTGACCGAAGTTTTGAAACAGGACATCCGCACTTCGCATATTCCCATTATACTATTGACTGCAAAAGGTGCGATTGAAGATCAGATAAAAGGAATAAAGTTAAAGGCAGATGCATTTGTCGTCAAACCATTTAATCTTGAATACCTGGAAGAAACAATTAAAAATCTGCTTAATAACCGCTCTATGCTCCGGGAACATTATACGAGTGAATTGCCTTCTGAATCCCGGTCAAACACATCGACAAAAATCGACAGGAAATTTATTAATGAATTCATCGCAATCGTAGAAAGCAATATTGCAAATGATGAGTTTTCAGTAGACGATATTTCGAGGGAAATCGGGATTTCGAGAATTCAATTATACAGAAAAGTGAAGGCGTTGATTGGCTACAATGTAAATGATTATATATTAAATGTGAGATTGCACAAATCGAAATTCTTATTAAAGGATTCTGAATTTACTATTTCAGAAATTGCCTATAAGGTAGGATTTGCATCGCAGGCCTATTTTTCAACAGTGTTCAAGTCTAAATTTTCTATTACGCCATCGGAATATAGGGAAAAGAAAAAAGCCTGATGAATCTATTCATTCGCGCCAACACGTGATTGCCTGCCGAGCCTCTCGGTCTGTTCTAAGTTCACTTCAGATTTACTTCATTTTAGTTTCATATTTTTTCTTTTATTTCAACAAATGAAAGTTCTGATTGTAGAAGACGAAAAACCCCTTCTCGATAGTATCGTCTCTTATTTAAAAACGGAGAACTATGTTTGCGATTCGGCGCCAGACTATAGGACGGCGCGACAAAAGGTCGAAACATTTGACTACGATTGTATTCTGTTAGATGTCACCTTGCCTGACGGAAACGGACTTCGACTGCTTGAAGAATTAAAAGCCGAGAAAAAAACAGACGGCGTAATCATTATCTCAGCCAGGAATTCAGTGGATGACCGCATCAGGGGATTAAACACAGGTGCCGATGACTATTTGGTAAAACCTTTTCATTTATCAGAACTCAATGCGAGAATTGCTGCCGTTATACGAAGAAGAAGATTTGATGGAAACAAAATCATCGTGCTGCATGAACTTACGATTGATTTGGATGCAAGAACAATTTCCGTTCACAATAAAACGGTCGATCTCACTAGAAAAGAATACGAGCTTTTGCTTTACCTGGCATACAATAAAAATCGCGTGCTTTCAAAAAATGCTATCGCAGAACACCTGTCCGACAATGATGTTGAAATTTTTGACAATTTCGATGTCATCTATACTCACATGAAAAATCTCAAACGAAAATTGAATGCTGCAGGATGCAAGGATTATATAAAATCTGTCTATGGCATGGGATATAAATTGGAGATTGAGACGTGAAATGCTGATCGTGGACATCCTTTCGAGGGGCTTCGTTCATACCAGATATTTGAAGAAAAAAAGCCTGCAATATCAAAAGAATCCATAAAATTTTACAATGTTCTACCTGCGCTGACTCGACCCATCAACTTCATCACTTAGCGTTCCAAGGAATGCAACAATGTCGGCGATTTCTTTCTTTGTTAACGATAATGGCTCATCTCGAAGCGTCTGGTTCGGAATATTGAGCCCGATTCCATTCCCTCCACCCAGGTTATAAAATTCCAACACCTTTTCGAGCGTTTTGAATTTCCCATTATGCATATAGGGAGCCGTTTGCGCAACATTTCTAAGGCTGGGCGTTTTGAATGCACCTTGGTAAAATGCAGACTCATATTTACGGCGCCTGCCCGGATCACAATCTTGTACGGGCTTTAGAAATTCATCGCTTGCCGGCGTTCCCAAAACTTCATATTCGGTTTTTTTAAATTCCGGGGGAATTTCGCCGTTGAACAAGGGAATAAAGTGACAGGTGCCACACTGTGCCTTTCCGATAAAAATATTAAACCCGTGTCTTTCATCTTTCGATAATGCATTCCCTTTCCCATTTATAAAAAGATCGAAGCGGGAACTGAAGGGTGATAAAGATGAGAGGAATTCGGTCAGCCCCCGCTCGATGTCAATGAACTCAATTTTTTTGCCGTTTGCCTTATGTAAAAGCAGTCTATATTCTTTGTTTTTATTTACTTTTTTTACTACCTCTTCTGTTCGGCTATTCATCTCCGTTGGACTTGTCAACACGTCTTTAATTTGCTCCGACAGAGAAGCTGCCCGGCCATCCCAAAATTCGCTAGACTGATATGTGGAGTAAAGTAGCGAGGGCGTATTTCTTTGCAGAAAACCTTTCTTGTCAAACCTTTCATGCAACGCAACCGGCTCTGTATAAAAGTGACCGGGCTCGTGGCAGCTTGCGCAGGAAATTTCGCCATTACCGGAAAGAGACTTGTCAGAAAAAATTTCCCCCCCGAAAGAAATGAGTGCCTTTTGCGTTACCTTATCATATTTTTTGTCGTATCGCAATGGTAATTTCAAATACTCTGCGGTCATTCCGAGGCCCTCCAACAATTGACAAATATGTTGCTCAAGTTTTGCAAAGAGTCCCGTAAGGAACCAGGAATAATCAAACGCATCACGATCATTGTGCTCATGGAGATAAGCGATACAATCATCAAATGAACGCATTAGTTCCTTTGCGTTTGAATCATTTTTAATGAATGACTCGAACATTTTTTTTATCGACTCCAAAGCGGCCGCGGATTCCGCCAGCCCATTTTTGGAAAGCTGGCAATCGTACCCGGCCAAATACAGGCATTTTACCCGGATCAGTTCGCCCGTCACACTCTTCACTATTTGCCGATCGTTGCAGGTAAATCTGTAGAGCAAAGCCGGTACATCGCGCGCAGACTCCTCAACCAGGGTCGCCTGGACGGACAATTGCTTTTTATCTATCCTGCTATTTTTTTCATACAGCAATGATTCGATCTGCTGCAAGCCGCGCGGCTGCTCGTACTCGAGCGATGGCTCCTCAACTTCTACTTTCGCCGCTGAATTAAACACTTTGTTCTGACCTGGAAAAAAATATTCAAGAAAGAATGCAATTCTTTTGTACTCGACTCGGCACGCTTTGAAGTCATTTCTCGTCGACTCGATGGAAACACCTTCGCCGGCGTCCATTTTGTTGATCGATATAAGAAGCCTTTTGCATGCACTGTCGAAAGAGCCTGCACTAACGGCGATGTATGTGTGAAGAAGTTGTATTTTACTTGCACTTGGATCCCCGGTCACGGGCGACGCACCGAAAAAAACGAATGCAAGCATCGCAACAACAACCACTACGTATCGTTGAATTGGTCTCCTAATGATCGTCCGATTTATTTGTTACTCAATTTCTTTTTCATCGTAAACCAATCCCTTACTTCTCCGTCTGCGCAGATCCATTTAAATCTAAGTTCTCCGCCTTCAATTTCCAAAATGGATGCGCCGCCGTGATCAGCATCGGAGTAAAACATCGCATCGTGCGGATAACCGGTTTGTGTGCCGCCTAATTTTCCCGCGGATCCGGTCACGACATACACGGTTCCCTTTGCATGCAAAGAATTTTTTTGATAGGGAGCACTGTTATTACTTCCATCATCTCTGCCGGACGATCTGCTCACCAGATATTTAGTGCTGTCAAATTCATTTTCATTGCCATAATATCCAAACATCATTCGTGAGCGCTCATAATCGTGGCTATGACCGCAAAGTACCAGATCGACTCCATATCTTTCCAGTATGCGAATGAAATGCTGTCGGATCAACACCAGCTCTTTTTCCGTGTCACCATTGTGAGAACCCATCGTAAATGGCGGATGGTGCCAAAACGCTATGATCCACTCCGCCCCTTTTGCCTTTTCCAAATCTTTCTTGATCCATTTTACCTGAGCCCCGAGCGTGTCATACAAGCGCGCGTCTCCGTCTTTTCCATACGAGTCGATTGAAATAAAATGTGCATTACAGATATCAAATGAATAATACTGCCTGGTGTGCGAAGGAGCTCCGCCCGACTCTCCATTTTCAGGCATAGAGAAATTTTGGTAGTATGCCACTTCATGAGTTTGCTGCGCGACTGCTGCAGAAAACTCCACGTCGTGATAGTCATGATTGCCCGGGGCAGGGAAAAGTGGATTCTGCTTTAAAAGCGTTTCTTTATAGATATTAAAAAAGTTGGCCTGGAATTCTGCGTCCGTTCCATCGGGGTAAGTGTTATCTCCCAATAAAATCCAGGCGTTGAGATAATTGTTTCCGAGGTATTTTAGTACCTGATCCCGTACCTGACGTTGGTTGATTGAATTGTTCCCACAATCACCAAAGGCCGCAATCCTAAAAACACCACGGCGCCCGGGCACCGGCAGCGTATAAAAATAATTATTCGAATCCCCCTGCAATTTGTCATTGATTGCGCCAATCGAATAATAATACTTTGTTATCGGTTGCAGACCGCGGACCAGTACCTTGTGCTCCGTATGCAGCGTCGAATCGTCCGACGACCTGTTGAGGTTTTGATAATCGGTTCCATAACGGACACGGCTACGCGTTAATGCATCCGTGCGCCAGCGGATCATCATACTGGAGGAAGAAGCACATTGCAGGTAAGGTCCCCGAATTAGCATAGGTTGCACTTCCGCGGGGTCGTCCTTATCTTTTTTTTCAGATTTTTGTTTTTGTGCGCACAAATATTGAACAGCTGCTAGAACAAATAAGAGACAAAAAATCCTTCTCATGATTTTTGTTTATAGATCAAAAGCTTAAATGTGTCGGGGACACGATTCTTGTGCGACTCATCCATATCAAATGCTGCAAAATAAATCTTTTTAGTTTTCCGGTCGAGCGCCATTGTTTTCGCTCTCCACTGTGTCGAAAGTGTTTGTACTACACTATATGAATCTGCCGACTGCTGACGAATGATGGTTGCCGTGCCATCTCCGTTCGAACAATATATCAGCGACGTAGTTGGATCATAGACTACTGCATCCACACCTGCACCAATAGGAACGGTATTCACCACGTTTCCTGTTGCTATGTCAACCACACTCATGCCTTTATTTTTTCTGCATACGGTAAACAGGCGGTTGTGCGCCTTATCGAGCGCGAGTCCGGTTGGACCGCCGCAGGGGGCCAAAGGTATTGTCCTGAGTACTTTCATCGACATCGCATCAATGACGCTGATAACATTTTTATCTTCTGAATTATTATATATTTTTCCTTCTCCATCCGACACCGCAAATTCGGGTGTGCCCCCCAGTGAGATCGATCCAATCTGAGTGAGCGAATGAATATCTATCACGGCTGCATCCTGGCTGTCTCCATTAAACGTAAAAACTCTTTTGGAAAACGGGTCATACATGATCCCATCGGGATCTTTGCCCGTAATCTGAATCGTTTTGGTGACCTTGATCGTGGCAAGATCAAATACTACAACGCTATTTCCTTTGCCGTCACTGATAAATCCTTTGCCGACTTCAGCAGCAATAGCGATCCCATGCACTCCTTGCATCCCGGAAATGGTGCCAACTATTTTCTCTGAAGGTAGTTCAAACACGACGACATCCGTTCCGTGTGAAACGTAAAGTCTGTTTGCATCGTTGTCTAAAAAAAGATAATCATAGCCGCCATTACCGGCAATCGGTATTTTATTTTCTAGTTCATATGGTTGGTAGGTTTGAGATTTCAGGGTCATCACTGAAATCAAACACAGATGTACAAAAATAATTTTGGCGATAATTTGTCTCATGTTCTTAATTGTAAAAAGTGAAGAAATGGGGCCGGGTACACCCGGCCCTTTTTTTCACGAAAGGTATACTAATGGTTATTGCCTTTGCCATCAGAAGTATAAGCTCCGATATCACTGTTGTACGTTGGATTTCCGTGTCCAAGCGCCGGACTTCCGGCGTTTAAATGGAAGTCGTTAGTTGTGGACGCGCCATTTGCCGTTGCTACTTTTCCATCAAAACTTTTAAACATTGGATCCTTGTCACCAACCGCGGTAGAAATCAAATCGCTTTCTTGCGGTTTTCCAACACCATCACTCGGATAAAAATTCTGACGGATATTAATCGGTAAATTTCCACCTTGTGTCGTATCCGTGTAGGTGTCGACAGAAGCATAAAATAAATTATTTCCATATTTGGTATCAGCAGAGGTTGTATCGGCATCCTGAAAAATTTCAAGTCCCTGGTAATTATTCACCATGATATTGTTGTACACGTTTGCTCTTGCATTCAAACCCAGTGAGACACCACGTCCCGGCTCTGCCTGCCCTCTTCTCCATCCATTTGACACGAGCGTATTATTGTACACGTTAATATTTGTCTGTGGTATGGGTTTAGTATCACTTGTTTCGAGTTTGATTCCAGTACCAGCCTGGCTGTAAACAACATTGTAAGCAATATCGCCGGTAACCCCACTTTTGATGTTGATGGCCTCGCCATCAGTACTGCCTGATGCAATGATCGTGTTGCGTAAGATATCAACATGCGCACCGTTTTGTATCCGAATTAAGTCATCTTGACCATTGGAAAACCAACAATCTTCAATATCTACATTACATGGCACAACAGAATTTACCAAAAGTGATTTTCTTGCACTACCGGATGGATCCGGGCCGCCGGTATTTTGCACATTGACCCATTTGAGCGTTACCGATGTCACCATCGTATCACACTGAAAACCTCCCCAGCTTCCCGGTATATTAGAATCTGAATTCATGGTGATGGGTTTATCTTTGGTACCGATAAAACTCAAAACACCCTGCATAAAAATCTGCGCATCATTTTTTATGACAATCGTCACACCTTCCTGTGATGCAAGCGTATCTCCCGGCTTGACCGTGATATCACCGGTTATCGTATAGGTATTACCGGTAGTAAACGTTCCTTTCACAAAACCTGTAACGTTTCCGGGCACGATCGGATTAGAAACGGGCTGCGGTGGCGTCGTGGTAATTGTACTGTCCTTTTTTGAACAGGAAAAAAATCCTCCGGCGAGGGCGGCGATCACCAAAACTTTTTTTGTCGCTTTCATTGTTGCAATTTTTTGTTTTTGAATTTTTAATTTGAATATCTCACGCCCAAACTGAAACTGAACTTCGTGATCTCATCGATCATGAGCAAATGATTGATCTCAGATTTGGTATGCGTGTTGAGCATGTTGTTGCATTTTCCAAAAAGTGTAAAATGCCTGTTGTGGAGGGATTTTTCTGCAGACAGAGCCAGTAGGGATTGCGGTTGCGTGTAATAGTCATATCCATATAGTGGATAGACCAGCGTCAGTGTTTTTCCAATATACTGATAGGCGAGCTGAACGAAAATGGCCCGTGACTCATTTTTGTACAGTAAGGAGATGTTAGCCGTATGATCGGTCTGACCCTGCAATTCTCTTTTTTGAAGACTGTCCTTAGAAATGTTCTGCGACAAATCGATATAAGATTTAGTCGAGTAAATTTCCGAATGCAGGTAGGTGTAGTTGCCGGTAATTCCAAACTTGCCAAGATATTTTGTGAACTGCAATTCCAATCCATACACTTTCGCGGTTCCAAAGTTTTGAGGCTTGAATGTTGTTCCATCGACGTAAGCCGACTCGATCGGATCCTGGATCTTTTTGTAAAAAACACCTGCAAGCAATTGCTCTTCCCCTTTCGGGTAAAACTCATACCGGAGATCGTAGTTGTCAGCGACGGTGTGTTTTAGATCGGGATTACCAGTTGTCGACGTCGCACTACTCACACTTTGGATATTCGCGGGAACCAGGTCATAGTAATTTGGCCTTGCGATCGATTTATAATAGGAAGCACGCAGGTTCATTCTTGGGTTCAGAATGATCCGGAGATTCGCGCTTGGTAAAAGATCTGTGTATGTTTTCGTGATCCCGTTGATTTGCGCCGGATAAAATGTGTTGAGTGTGTATCCCTGGCTTGTATTTTCATCCCTCACACCAGCTACCAGATCAAATGATGGGAAGATCAATTTAAACTGTCCGTAAAAAGCAGTGATATTTTCAAACAGTTGATAATTATTTTTATCATAATCAAATGTGCCATGACTATTGTACACCGTCCATTGCGCATCATAAATATTGGTGTATATCTGCTTGGTCCCGCTTGCGCTGGTCGTTGGAAGTAACTGGTACCGGTCTTGGATATTGTACCTTGTTTTATGCCTGTATAAACCTCCGCCCTTCAACTCTACAGTGCCATGTTTTGGGAGTTTAATGCGATAGGTGAGATTCGCGATGGCATCTAAATCTTTATCTTCATTATGTTGCCACGTTCTGTCGATGACATCAAAATAATCCGGTGTGACAACGAACTTGTATGGACCATGAATATCATTTGTCGTATGAACCGTATCAATTTTTTTATTGACCCCGATATCTGCGAAATCAGGACTTCGTTTGGCAGCATAGGAAAACACGCCTGTCCACTCAAATAACAAATCCTTTGTGAGCAGATGTCTTCCTTCAAGCTTGAGATTTTCAATCAACTGTTTACTCGTGATAGAAAAATAATCTGTTGTTACAGGTCCAGTACCCGGAACTGTCCGGCCACCGTTTCCGCCGATGATCGCTGTGTCAATGATCGTCCTGTCCTGGGCGAGGTAACTATACAGCAATACATTGGTCAGTGTGATCTTGTTTTTGTCATTGAATACATAATCGAGATGCAGCACCGCACCATTATTTAATTGCTGCGTGGAAAAAGAACGGACCGCATAATCGGAATAAGTCGGCTGGGAAGAATGAATGTTGATGGCTGCCTGGTTAAACACTGAATTGCTGCCGAAATACTGGTTTTGGAATGTTTCAGAGAACAACACGCCGAGTTTATCATGTAAAAAACGATTGCCAAGTGTCAGTGCAAAAACGGCAGACGGAAGTGGCGTCGATGGCTGGAAATCCAGGTTTGATCTCGAAAAATCTTCAGGCTTCGCGGTATATGATGACCCGTATTTTTCAATCAGGCTTTTTTGCTGAATATCGGCCGTCGAAAATTTTTCATATTTTCTGTCCAAAAAAAGTTTGCTGTAGCCAAGGGATCCCAATGCATGAAAAACTTTTTTCTCCGGAGCGTCCTTCATCACCATATTGACCGTCCCTCCTATCGCATCCGCTTCCATATCGGGCGTGAGTGTCTTATGCACCTCGATACTGCCAAGCAAATCTGATGGAACAATACTAAGGGAAACAAATCGGGATTTTTCATCAGGACTTGCAATCTTAATACCATTAATAAGCGTATTGCTGTATCTCGGATCCAGCCCGCGAATGACTGCGTACGCTTCATCGGCACCTCCGTTACGCTCAACGGTCAGGCCACTCATTCGCTGCAGTACATTCGCCGCATTAATATCCGGGGATCGCTCCATGGCCTGCGCAGAGATAACATTTACTACATTATTGGCTCTTTGTTCTTTTTGTCTTGCACCCGCTTCCTCTTGTTGACTCAGATATCCAAACACATCCACACGTGCAAGCGATTTTTGTGCATTAGTCAGTGACACTTTAACCTCACTCTTGTCATTTTCTTTGACAGTAACATGTGTATCAAAAACGGCATAGCCTACATAGTCAACTTTCAATTCATATTCGCCCGGAGCAAGATTCCTGATTTTAAATTCTCCATCGAAATCTGTAAGCGTATTGGTTTGCTTTCCATGCGAATCAATACAAGTCACAAAAGCGCCGGAAAGTTTTTCTTTACCATTACTGGTTTGAACTTTTCCTTTTATCTGGCAGCTTTGCGAATATGTACATTGAAAAATAAAAACAGCAATAACGGTAATGAAAAATTGTCTCATTTCACAGCAGTAAATGTTCCGCAGCAAATGTGATCAATTCACGTTCAAAAAAAATCCCGTGCGAGAAGCTTAACCGATTTGTAATAAAAAAATAAAAATTTCATTTTCTGAATTTGACCAGTTATTCTGGATTCCTTCAGAATTTGGTTGTATATCCCGCGAACTTTAATATCAGATCAAAATTCTTCAACATTTTCTGGCGAATGTTATGTTAGTGTTAAGGATTCCGGTTTTGCTTTTCCATTGATATATGGAAATGGAGAATAATTTTTAAAAAAAGTTAACCAACGTGGCTGTTGTTGATGTCAGGATTTGATTTACAATTTCACAACGCTCGTTTCATCATATTTTTAATCGATTATGGGTAACCGTTATAATAAGATAGTAAATCAATTTCTTGGAAAACATTCTGAACCGATTTTGGAGAATCCGCTGGTGAAGGGAGGCCATATCTATGACGCATGATACCAAATTTTAAAATTTACAAAACACAAATTGAAAACAGACAGCATCCAGTTTTTCGACAGTTTCAAAATTTATCTTTAAAAATATTCTTCACATAAAAATAATCTATGAAAAAATTAATGATGCTCGCTGCAATGGTCGGAAACTTATATAAAATTTTCTTTTTAAAATGTGCAACGTTTCCGTGCACCGTGCATTATAAATAGAAACCCTTGACAGTTGAAGACGATGAATATTTAATTCGTTTGATTAAGATAGACCCGAAAGAGTTTGGAACACTCTTCGACCGGCACTACGCTGTCCTTTTAAATTATATTTTCCATCGCGTAGCTGATAGCGAACGCAGTCGCGACATCGCGTCGGAAGTTTTCTTGAAGGCATTTATTAAGATTCCTTCTTTTCGCTATAAAGGAATTCCGGTAATTTTTTGGCTATATAAAATCGCGAATAATGAAATCAAGCAATATTACAGACGTAAAAAATACATACCGTTATACTTTAGCGACGCGATTGGACGAAACCACAACGGGATTGCCGACGGAGACTTTGCAGAGAGTCAAAACGATCTTTTTGAAACTGAATTACAATCGCACGAATATTTTATTTTAATCCAGCAGAAAATTGAATTGCTGCCAGTAGAGTACCAGGAAGTGATCGCGCTAAGATATTTTGAACGAAAAACGATCCATGAGATATCACTAATCAAAGGGAAAAAGGAAGGGACCATTAAATCCCTTCTTTCACGCGGAATCAGCAAATTAAAGAAAGCATTAAATGACTCGCCATGAATAAACAGACTCCATCAGGTTTCGAACAACACTTGGAAAATCTCTCCCTACCGGATGCTAAAATTCGAAATCAACAAGAGTTAAAGCTGACCATCATCAATTCAAAAAAATCATTGAGGATCAGCTTATGGTTACTCCTTGTGCCCTGTATAGCCCTTCTTGAAGGTTTTTTTCAATCGGCATTTCATATTTTATTGCCACCGTGGTCGTGGCTCGTTAAATTCTCTCCCGCAATGCCGATCTGGGTGCGATTTTCAATTTTTTTGATGGTCCTGATTGTGATTCCGGGCTTTGCCGTACTCGTCAACCTCTTTGGCATCTTATGGTTTAAGTATGACCGAAACGAACATGTTTTGCACGTCGCTATCCGCGTACGTCAAAGAAATATCTGGGTCATAGTGTTTGCGGGTCTTGTCGCTCTGTTATTTATTGGTCATACGATTGCTAATTGGATGACAAATGGATAAATTAATAAGGCTATAGAGTTTGGTTACAGATTTTACAGAGGTGGTTTTGCTGCGCTGCCGGTTTTTAAGCTTGATTGATCCCATCACTAGCGACGTTGCTTTGCATCATCTTTCAGATATTTTTCAAACTGTTCCGGTGATAAGATTGCTTTTAATTTCTCATTGAATTCCGCGTGGTTTGCTTTTAATTTTTCTTTCCTTTCTTTTTCGTCGCTTTCCATGACGCCAATCTCGTCGACCGATTTGGTGTTAGCCATATAGGCATCAAATAGTTTTTTTGTTGTCTCATTATCAAGATTGAATAACTTTTTTAAACTGTCGGCGAAATAATGCGAGCGTTGAACCACATCACCGGGCATTTTCCATTCGTTTCCAGTTTTTTCCGGTTTTTGTGGTTCGCTTTTTTGTGCATAGAGACTTGCTGAGGCGAGGAGTGCGAGGCCGATCATAATCGTTTTCATATTTGTTTATTTTTTTGCGTTAAAAAATTATTCTTGTTTAAGAAATATAGCAGGGTTTGCCAAAGAAATTTTTACGCACTGATAGACTGTCGTGGTGACTGCAAGCAAAAGGACGATCATGCAAGGCCCCACAATGCTCACCCAGCCTATCTTCACATGATAGGCGAAGCCTTGCAGCCACTCATGTGCGGCAAAAAAAGCCATCGGGGCTCCGATTAAAAAACCGACAATGACAAGCTTTGCAAAGTTCCAAACCATTTGCATCATTAACCACCCGGCTCGCGCGCCCAGCACCTTTCTGATCGCAATTTCCTTAGCCCTGGAATTGGTGTCAGAGAGCGAGATGGCGAACAGGCCGATCGCGGATATGAAGACGGCAAGCAGTGCACCGGCCGTAATGATTGTCTTCCACCGGTTTTCACTGGCATAAGCCGCATTGTTTAGATCCTGCCTGTAAGAATAGCGAAACGGGTGACCGGGGAACAACGACTGATAGAGCATCTCCATTGAATTCCGCGTTTGTTCATTGGCGTTAGTATATGTTCGCACGACGAGCCTTCCCATCGGAAGATGATGATCCATCGTATAAATCATTGGTTTAATCTTCTCTTTCAGTGATTCGGCATGAAAATCTTTGACGACCCCTATGATAAAAATCTTTTTGTCTCCCCATTCCGGAATATTCATATAATCAACTGAGTGTCCGAGTGCGTCCATCCAACCGGCTTCCCGGGCAAACGTTTCATTGATTAAAACAGCATTGGCGGCGTCAGCAGGGAAACTTTTTGAAAAATGTCGACCCGAAACAAGATGTGCGCCGATGGTTTCAAGATATCCATCATCGACACGCTGGTAAACCGCGTCGATCAATTTTAAATTGGCGATAGTTTTGCCACCAAATTTCCCGATATTATAATACCCGGTCTTTATGACGCCAGGTATTCTCGCAAATTCCGATGCTGCTGCGTCCATTGCAGCTTTATTCATCACACCATTTTCGAAAGTAAATTCGATCAGATCACGGTCGTTATATCCAAGGTCTGTCTTATTCAAAAAATGAAACTGATCAAACATGACCCATACCAGCAGAATAAAAAAAGTAGAGATTACAAACTGCACAACTACAAAAGTTTTTTTCATAATAGGCCTGGTACCTGTTTGCCTTCCCTGCAGTATGGCAACCGGTCCAGTCTTTGACAACACCAGCGCAGGATAAATGCCCCCTAGAAAACCAGTCACCAGGAACAGTAGAGACAGCAGCACAAGAAGCTTTACATCAGCTTGCTCCGCGAGATCAATGTGTTTTCCTGCAAGCTGATTAAAAAAAGGAAGGATGAGCCATACAACACCAATAGCAACAACAAATGCAACAAAACAAAAAACTAGTGATTCCATCAGAAATTGTGTTGCCAGTTGTTCCCTTGTGCCCCCCATCACCTTACGCACTCCTATTTCCTTATTTCTTTTGAGCGATCCGGACAGGGTGAGGTTGATGAAGTTGAGAATAGCAATCAATAAAATAAAAATTGCAATCGCCCCAAGAATGGTTGAATAGAAAGGATCACTTGCGGCAAAACCTCCTTTGAATTCCGTATTCAGGTGCATGCGTGCAAACAAGTGAAGGGACCATCTAAAATAATTATCATAACCCGCCTCATGATTCATTGCAATTTCATCATGCGCTTCGAGTTCATACACCCGTTGCATTTTTTTCTCCAGTACACCAATATTACTATTGGGTTTTAGTAAAAAATAAGTGGGATACGATACCCACATCCATCCATTATCGGGATTTGTTTTTTCAAGAAATGCGAAAGGTAATACGAGGTCGAACTGTATACTTGAATTTTCAGGTGCATTTTTGGCAACAGCTGTTACGATGAATGTCTTGAAGCCTCCATCCGTTTCAATCTCAAGTGTCCTCCCAATGATATCAGATGAATTAAAATATTTTTTTGCCGCGTTTTCACTTAGGACAACCGCGTGCATATTACGCAATGCGGTCCGGGCGTTACCATTTAAAAGAGAAAAACTAAAAATGGAAAAAAATGAATCGTCTGCCCATGTGACGGTCTCAATGAAACTTTTTTTATCCAAATGCACCGTGGCTTGTTTCGGCGCAACACGCGTAAATGCCTCAATCTCTGGGACGCCGCTTGCAAACGCCGGAGCCTGGACCATCGCAGCAATCGCAAATTTTTCATCGCGCCCGTCTTTTTCAATGCGGTCGCAGGTGAGTTGCCAGATGCGGTCGCCATTTTTATGAAACTTGTCAAAACTAAGCTCGTCCTTTACAAAAAGCATGATTAAGATGCTGCATGCAAGTCCCATGGCAAGTCCGGCAACACTGATGATCGAAAAAATTTGGTTCGCAAAAAGATTTCGAACGGCAACCTTGAAATAATTTCTCAACATACACTCAAATTATAGCATAAAAATCCCCACCCTGCGTCAGCCAGCAGGCATTTCGTATGACATTTAATAGAAGAATAATTGATCTAGGGTGTTTGGCCGAGGTGACTTCGCTCGTCCCTGAGTTTTTTTTCGAAAGCCTCCACTTTTTTCAGATCATCCGCCGTGGGAGGCCGATAGTTCGTATAAGAATTTGCGACTAGAATGAGAACAAAGAAAACGAGCAACACTGTTGTCTTTTTTGCAACGATCATCCACGAACTTTTTTGTTTTGAGCGGCCGATCATTTGGATCCGTCTTTCAATATCTGATTTACTAAATCCCATATGTTGATTTAGGTAACGCCCACCACTATACGAAGAAAGAAGGGTCCGGGCAAATTCATGGGTTTCATCAGGACCAAAAGATCGCTCGTCGGCCAAAAACTCGTGTACCGTACCCAGTTCACGCTGCGCCCACCAAAAAAATGGATTCATCCAAAACGTCGCGCAGATAAGCTGGCTTGCCAGGCGATCGTAACTGTGATGTTGTTTGATATGCACCATCTCATGCTTAAATATTTTGGCTCCGTTCTCGCTCTTTCTATCAACGCCTTTTTTCCAGAAAAGACTATTGAAAAAAGAAAATGGTGCGCGGTCATCAGACGTCTCAATAAACCAAAAATGTTTTTCTTGCTGCACAACAGATTCGCTCCGGAGTTGAAGAACGTCCCGGATATTTTTTGTTACAATAAAAACAAGATTGACCGCAACACAAAAATAAATGGCCACACAAATCTTAGCTGCGACCGGTAGCCATCCACCTTCAGTCACATGCAGAGATTGCCCAGGCAAATCCCATTGTATAAATGCAGGATGAACAAGCGGTAGTAATAAACTCAACGGGAAAAAAAGTAACAGATAGAGCCGGTTCACCTGGTTGTGTTTTCTGTTTTTTAAAAACAAGTTATAGTAACCAAAGAGTATGGCGCCAATAACAACCAACTTTAAGATATAAAGAAATATATTTTCCATAAGCGCATTTTATTTCTTTTTTACTTCTTTTAATAATAACTCGAGGTCCTTCACTGATATTTTTTTTTCATCAACCAGAAATGACACCACGTTTTTAAACGAATCATTAAAATATCCCTTGGCAACAAGGCTCAGTGTATTTTTAGAATATTGGTTCTTGGAAACACGCGGGTGATACCTGTGTATCCTCCCAATGTTTTCTATACTGACAAATTCTTTGTCGACAAGAGTTTTAAGTATCGTCGCAATCGTGTTCTTGTGAGGCTGCGGTTCGGGCATTGCTTCCACAATTTCCATTAAAAGCCCGCTATTCAAATGCCATAAGACTTTCATCACCTGTTCCTCTGCCCTTGTCAATGCTTTCATTGTAAACTATATTTTTAGTTTAAAAACTATATTTATAGTTCAAATATAAAACTATATTTATAGTTTAACCAAATCTTTTTTAAAATAAATTCTTAAAAGCAAAAGCTGGAATGCAAACCGAGTTTAAGACATGGAATCACGGTGAGTTTAGCATTGGTTAAGTAGGATCAGGTAGTTTTTAATCAGGCTGCCCCGGTTTATTGAATGGAATGTCTTTCCGGGAAATTCTGCTAACCTTCCGGCTGGCTGTCCTGGTTCTCCTGTCTTTCTTTTTTAAATTCCAACTTGCCAAACTTCCAGGTAAAATTAATGCCGATCGATCTGACGGGGACTTTTCGAAGGGTATTAATATTAAAGTTTGGACCCGATAGGATCGTTCGCTGATTAATGTATTCAGAAAAAGGATTAGTCATTGTAATCGCAATACTTCCTTTTCTGTTCCAAAAATATTTTCGTGCAGCAAAACTATAGGTGATAAATGATGGGTATTTTCCCTGAACTTCATTCCTGGCAGAATTGAAATTGCCGAAAAATTCAGCAGCCAGCGATTTAGTGAACTGATAAGCCAGGTTGATATTCGTGCGGTAGTTAAAACTGTTGGTCGCATATCCCGGATCGATTTGGTTGTAGGTATGACGGAAAAAAGTAAAGAAATTCACTCGCGCCTCGAACTTTTCTGTCGGATGCAGGTTCGTAAACACGCTGACGCCGATATTATTTTCGGTACCGATATTCTCACTCTTGCTTACAGCAACATTTGTGTAGATCGAATCGCCAATCTTTAGCTCCGGATAATACACGACGTAAGGTTGGATGTCGTCATGATTCTGCCGGTAGAAAGCAGTAATCGAAATGGAACTCCCTTTTTGAAGATCGACATTGTAACTTAGTTCAAAACGGTTCGCAATTTCGGGTTTCAGGTATGGATTACCGGTAGTCACGTTCTTGGGATCACTCGTGTTGACATATGGATTCAGGTCACGGAAATCGGGCCGTTCAATTCTTTTTGAATAACTGAACCTGAGTTGTTGGTTCTCACCAAGCTTTCGCATGATGAAAATACTCGGCACAATGGTATTGTATCCCTCCGATGGTGACTGACCAGCCGAATTGGAATAGGTTGCATCAACTTCAGTTCGTTCGTAGCGTGCACCAAATTTCAGATCAAACCAATTTTTGACCGGTACACTCATCTGCGTATAGAGAGCATAGACCTGTTGACCATAGTGCAAAATATTTGCCTGCGTGGAATCAAAAACATAATCGCTCCCCGAAGATTTCGCAATATAAACATCGGTGCTGCTGTGAATATCATTGAGCACAATCTTTCCGCCGAAATCCAACTCTATATCTTTTGCCAACGGTTGGGTATAGTCCGCATGAAATTCAATTTCATGATTCGTTCCGGGATTAAAGTTCTTGTTACCATAATAAAAGGAATCCTGAGGCTGAGCAAACTGTGCGTTTCCGGAAGATGCATGATTACTTCCAAAACTGGTTACGACGCCCAGCTCCAGTTCCTGCTTTTCCCTGGCAAGTTT
>Ga0068860_100001356_pt1 | contig 26607 bp, 9 predicted proteins | sample KBSSwiS32_FD_66597 | JGI IMG/M metagenome (GOLD analysis project Ga0068860, IMG submission 66597) | Switchgrass rhizosphere microbial communities from Kellogg Biological Station, Michigan, USA - KBS Switchgrass S3-2 | ecosystem: Host-associated > Plants > Roots > Rhizosphere > Soil ...
AGCAGGTCGGCCACCGTGTTGGCGTTGAGCTTTTCCATGATGTTGGCGCGGTGCGCCTCCACCGTCTTGATGCTGATGCCCAGGTCGTCGGCGATCTGTTTGTTCAGCCGGCCGGCGACGATGCGCTCGAGCACCTGCGCCTCGCGCGTGGTCAGGCGCGACAGCAGCGCATCGCGGCTGGCCTGCTCCTGGTGCTGGCTGAACGCGGCACGGGCCTGCTCGAGCATGCGCTCGACCAGCGGCAACAGCTCGTCTTCCTTGAAGGGTTTCTCGATGAAATCCATCGCACCCTTCTTCATCGTGTTGACCGCCATCGGCACGTCGCCGTGCCCGGTGATGAACACGACAGGCAGCGGGCTCTTGCGCTCGATCAGCCGATCCTGCAGTTCGAGCCCGCTCATGCCTTCCATGCGGATGTCGGCGATCAGGCAGGCCACTTCGCGCGGATCGAAGCGCGACAGGAACGACTCGGCTGAATCGAAGCACTTGACCCGGTAGTCCTTGCCCTCGAGCAGCCACTGCAGTGAATCGCGCACGGCTTCGTCGTCGTCGACCACGTAGACCGTGCCTTTTTTCGGGATCAGGCTCATGAGGATGTGAGGGCGGCTGGGTTGTCGGTCGCGCCGGCGGCCTCAGGGGCGCTCGCGTCGGCCGGGGCGGGCGGCTGGATTTCAACGGGCAGTGAGAAGGCGAATCGACACCCCGACACCGCCACGCCATTGTAGAGGTTCTGTGCGCGGATACGTCCCCTGTGCGACTCCACGATCGAGCGGCACAACGACAGACCGATGCCCAGGCCTTCGGGCTTGGTGGAGAAAAACGCCTCGTACAACCGGCCAATCACCTCGTCGGGCAGGCCGGGCCCGGTATCGGTGACGCTGAACTCGACGATGCCCCCTTCCTCGGGGGTGTGGCGCGGCACCACACGCAGCTCGATGAAGCGGCGCGATGTCGGCATCTGCGCGTTGTCGATCGCCTCGGCCGCGTTGCGCACCAGGTTCAGCAGCACTTGCTCGATCAGGATCGGGTCGACCATCAGTTCGGGCAATCGTTGCGCGACGTAGCTGTGAATCGTCACGTTGCGCCGCTGCAGCTCGATGCTTGCCAACTCGAGTGCGTCATCGACGATCTGGCGTGCCTGGGTGCTCTGGCGCTGCGGCACGCTCTTGCGCACGAAGGCCCGGATGCGCTGGATGATCTGCCCGGCGCGCTCGGCCTGGCGCGAGGTTTTCTCCAGCGCCGACACCAGATCGTCGCGGGCGATCGATTCACCACGCACGCGCGAGATCATGCCGTTGCAGTAGTTGGTGATCGCGGTCAGCGGCTGGTTCAACTCATGCGCCACCGACGAGGCCATCTCGCCCATCGTGATCAGCCGGCTCGACACCTGCGCCTTCTCGGCCTGGTGCGCCACCTGCTCCTCGACGCGCCGACGCGCAGTGACGTCGGTGGCGATCAGCATCTGCGCGAGCCGCCCGTCGGTCCACTGCAGGTAGCGCGAGCGCACGTCGAACCACTTGTTCAGTGATTCGATGAACACTTCGCGCGGATCGGCGCCGGTCTTGGTCAGTTCCTGCGCCGGCAGGCCCGAGAGGCCGTCGATGTGGTCGTCGCCGTCGGCCTGGTAGGCAGGCTGCGGCAGGCTGCCGCTGGCCAGCTGCGAATGGCCGCGCGCATCGGCACCGAACCACAGGCGGTACGAACGGTTCGCGAACAGCAGCTCACCTTGTTGCACCGACAGCACCGACACCGCGGCGTCGAGCCCTTCGAGCACGGTGGTGAAGCGCTCGTGCGACGCCGACAGCTGGTCGCGGATGCGCTTGGCCTCGGTGATGTTGGTCATCGAGGTCATCCAGCCGGTCTGCTTGCCGCGCGCATCGATCAGCGGCGACACGTACATGCGCGCGTCGAACAGCACGCCATCCTTGCGCATGACGCGCACCTCGATGCCGCCCGCGGGGCTGCGGCCCTGCAGTTCCTGCTGCAGCAGGCGCGAGTTCTCTTCGATGCGCTCGGGCGGCCAGTACGGATACGGCGGCAGACGCCCGATCAATTCAGGCTCGGAGTAGCCGGTCATCGCGCAGAACGCCGGGTTCACGTAGGTGATGCGGCCCTCGAGGTCCATCGCGCGCATGCCGGTGAGCATCGAGTTCTCCATCGCGCGACGGAAGTTGGTCTCCTGCACCAGCGCGCCCTGGATCTGCGCGCGTCGCCGCATGTGGCGCCAGGTGCCCAGCAGCATCCACAACGTGAGGCCCGACAGCGCCAACACCATCCAGAACAGCGTGTTGCCGATCAGCAGCGCCGACGTGCGATAGCCCGCCGCGCGCAGCACGACGCCGTTGGCCGATGGCGCCAGTGGCACGTCGTGCAGGATCGGTGCCTGAGGGTTGGCGCGCCCGGGCAGCGCCATCACCGTGCTGGCCAGCGTGCGGCCGTTCTCGTCGAGCACCGAGATGGCGCGCCGGCGCGCCACCTCCGGGGGCACGAAGTAGCGCAGCAGGTTTTCGATCGAGTACTCGACGATCAGCGCGCCGGCGAACACGCCGCCGTTGAGCAGCGGCACGTGCGTCTGGAATACAGCGGTGCCCATGCCGTCCTTGAATGGCCGCGAATACACCGGCTGGCGCAGGTCGCGCGCGGCGATGAACGCCCATTCGGCCTCGCGGCTGCGCGCCTGCGAACTCGCCATGCGGTCTTCGTTGATGCCCAGCGGATGCGTGTCGGCATCGGTCAGCGGCGACGCATAGCCGGCGCGGCGGCGCCGCAGCGCGTCGAGCCAGGTGAGCTGCATCACCTCCGGGTGCGACGCGCCGAACGTGCGGGCAAGCCGCTGTGCCTCGTCGGCGTCGATCTCCTTGGTGACGATCTGGCGCGCCAACTGCACCAGTTGCTCGTGGTTCTCGATCAGGTGCAGCTGGATCTGCCGCTGCGCGATCTCGGCGTCGCGCTTGACCGATTCGGCCTCGCGCTCGAATTCCTCGTTGCGCAAGGTCCAGAACGCGGACACGATGGCCGCCAGGAACAGCAGCACCGACACCAGTGGCGCCAGGGTCGCGAAGCGGTCTTGCCGGGCCGGTGTCTGACGGCGCCACCAGCGCCCGATCAGGCGCTGACCCCATGACGCGGCCGGGGCCGCTGGCTGTGCAGGCGCCACACGCAGATCCATGAGCGCAGATTATCCGAGGGCGACGCGAACAGACCCATTGAGGCAGGCGCCGGGACCATTCTGTTGTTCCGCATTGAGAAATGATGTCGCACCATTTGGAAATTTGCATCGCCTGTGAGACACTGCGCGCCGGGCGCAAGGACCATAGATCGAACGAAGGAGACCAGCCATGTCAGCGATGCCCGACTCGGTGTTTGGAGCCGCCGCCAACGATGCGGACGCGCAGGAAACGCGCGAATGGCTCGACGCCTTGCAGGCCGTCATCGGCGCCGAGGGCCCCGACCGCGCGCACTACCTGCTCGAGCGACTGATCGATGCGGCGCGCCAGGCCGGCATCGACATGCCGTTCTCGGCCAACACCGCGTACGTCAACACGATTCCCACCGACCAGGAAGAGCGCTCGCCCGGCAACATCGAGATCGAGGAGCGCCTGCGCACCTACATGCGCTGGAACGCGATGGCCATGGTGGTCAAGGCCAATCGGCTGCACCCGGCCGATGGCGGCGACCTCGGCGGCCACATCTCATCGTTCGCGTCGCTGGCGACGATGTTCGGCACCGGTTTCAACCACTTCTGGCATGCCGAGACGGCCGACCACGGCGGTGACCTGCTCTACATCCAGGGTCACAGCTCACCCGGCATTTACGCGCGCGCCTTCATGGAGGGCCGCATCACCGAAGACCAGTTGCTGCACTTCCGCCAAGAGGTCGACGGCAAGGGCATCTCCAGCTACCCGCACCCGAAGCTGATGCCCGAGTTCTGGCAGTTCCCCACCGTCTCGATGGGCCTGGGGCCGTTGATGGCGATCTACCAGGCGCGCTTTCTCAAGTACCTGCATGCGCGCGGCATCGCCAACACGGCCAACCGCAAGGTGTGGGTGTTCTGCGGCGACGGCGAGATGGACGAGCCCGAGAGCCTGGGCGCGATCGGGCTGGCGGCACGCGAGAAGCTCGACAACCTGATCTTCGTCATCAATTGCAATCTGCAGCGCCTCGACGGGCCGGTGCGGGGCAACGGCAAGATCATCCAGGAGCTCGAGAGCGAATTCCGCGGCTCGGGCTGGAACGTGATCAAGCTGCTGTGGGGCAGCTACTGGGATCCGCTGCTGGCGCGCGACAAGGAAGGCATCCTGCGCAAAGTGATGATGGAAGTCGTCGACGGCGACTACCAAGCGATGAAGGCCAACGACGGCGCCTTCGTGCGCAAGAACTTCTTCGGCCGCCACCCCAAACTGCTCGAGATGGTCGCCAAGATGAGCGACGAGGACATCTGGCGCCTGCAGCGCGGCGGCCACGACCCTCAGAAGGTGCACGCGGCGTTTCACCGCGCCAACAGCCACAAGGGCCAGCCGACCGTGCTGCTGATCAAGACGGTCAAGGGCTTCGGCATGGGCAAGAGCGGCGAGGGCAAGAACACCGCGCACCAGACCAAGAAGCTGATCGACGAGGACGTGCGCGCGTTCCGCGACCGCTTCAACATGCCGATCCCCGACGACCAGCTGCACGAGATCCCGTTCTACAAGCCCGCGGACGACACGCCCGAGATGCGCTACTTGCACGAGCGTCGCCAGGCGCTCGGCGGCTATCTGCCGCACCGCCGCACCAAGGCCGACGAGCAACTGAAGGTACCCGAGCTCGATGCCTTCAAGGTCGTGCTCGAGGCCACCGCCGAAGGGCGCGAGATCTCCACCACGCAGGCCTATGTGCGCTTCCTGACACAGCTGTTGCGCGACAAGGAGATCGGTCCGCGCATCGTGCCGATCCTGGTCGACGAGGCGCGCACCTTCGGCATGGAGGGCCTGTTCCGGCAGATCGGCATCTACAACCCGGAAGGGCAGCAGTACACGCCGGTCGACAAGGATCAGGTGATGTACTACCGCGAGGACAAGGCGGGCCAGATCCTGCAGGAAGGCATCAACGAAGCCGGTGGCATGAGCAGTTGGATCGCTGCGGCGACGTCGTACTCGACGAACAACCGCATCATGATTCCGTTCTACATCTACTACTCGATGTTCGGGCTGCAGCGCGTGGGCGACCTCGCATGGGCGGCCGGCGACATGCAGGCGCGCGGCTTCCTGCTCGGTGGCACCTCAGGCCGCACCACCCTCAACGGCGAGGGCCTGCAGCACGAGGACGGGCACAGCCACGTGCTGGCCAGCACGATCCCCAACTGCGTGAGCTACGACCCCACCTTCGCGCACGAGGTCGGCATCATCATGCACCACGGCCTGAAGCGCATGGTGGAGCGGCAGGAGAACGTCTTCTACTACCTCACGCTGCTCAACGAGAACTACCCGATGCCCGGCCTTCAACAAGGCACCGAAGATCAGATCATCAAGGGCATGTACCTGCTGCTCGAGGGCGCCAAGAAGACGCCGCGCGTCAACCTGTTGGGCTCGGGCACGATCCTGCGCGAATCGATCGCGGCCAAGGAATTGCTCGAGGGCGAGTGGGGCGTCGCTGCCAACGTCTGGAGCTGCCCCAGCTTCAACGAGCTGGCGCGCGACGGCCAGGATTGCGAGCGCTGGAACCTGCTGCATCCGAGCGAGAAGGCGCGCGTGCCCTTCGTGACCGAGCAGCTGGGCAAGCACGCCGGCCCGGTGGTGGCTGCCACCGACTACATCAAGAGCTACGTCGACCAGATACGCGCCTTCATGCCGAAGGGCCGCACGTACAAGGTGCTCGGAACCGACGGCTTCGGGCGCAGCGACTTCCGCAGCAAGCTGCGCGAGCACTTCGAGGTCAATCGCCACTACATCGTGGTGGCGGCGCTGAAAGCGTTGGCCGACGAGGGTGCCGTGCCGGCGAGCGCGGTGGGCGAGGCGATCACCCGGTATCAGATCAAGGCCGACAAGATCAACCCGCTGTACGCCTGAACAACAACAACCGCGCGGAGACAACAACCATGGCATTGGTTGAAGTGCGCGTTCCCGACATCGGGGACTTCAAGGACGTGGCCGTCATCGAGGTGCTGGTCAAGCCCGGCGACTTGATCAAGCCCGAACAGGGCCTGATCACCGTCGAGAGCGACAAGGCCTCGATGGAAATTCCTTCGAGCGGCGCCGGCACCGTCAAGGAGATGAAGGTCGCGCTCGGCGACAAGGTCAGCGAAGGCTCGCTGGTGCTGCTGCTCGACAGCGCGACATCTAGTGCTGCCGCGCCGGCGCCGGCTGCGCCTGCGCCTGCAGCGCAGAGGGCCACGGCCCCATCGCCTGCGCCGCCGGCGACACCGGCCCCAGCGAGCGGCGGCACGGCTGAACTGCGCGTGCCCGACATCGGCGACTTCAAGGACGTCGCGGTGATCGAGGTCTTCATCAAGGCCGGCGACACCGTCAAGCCCGAGCAGAGCCTGATCACCGTGGAGAGCGACAAGGCCTCGATGGAAATCCCGGCGTCGCAGGGTGGCGTCGTCAAGGAGGTCAAGGTCAAGCTCGGCGACAAGGTGTCCGAGGGCTCGCTGGTCGCGATGATCGAGGTGGCCGCCGCGGACGGCGCTGCGGCCGCGCCGGCCGGCGCGACGGCGCCACAACCACAAGCTGCCGCGCCTGCTGCGACAGCGGCGCGCGGCGTACCCACCGCCGCGCTGCCGCCGCACGAACCCAGCGCGCCGCAGGGCCAGTTGCCGCATGCGTCGCCGTCGGTGCGCCGTTTCGCGCGCGAGCTCGGCGTGGCGTTGGCCGACGTGAAGGGCAGCGGCCCCAAGGGGCGCATCACGCACGAGGACGTGCAGGGCTTCGTCAAGGGTGTGATGGCTGCGGCCTCGCGCGCCGGCGGCACGTTGACGCCGACCCCGGCGCCGGCCGGCGGCGGCCTTCCCGGCCTGCTGCCGTGGCCGCAGATCGACTTCACCAAGTTCGGACCGGTCGAGCGCAAGGACCTGTCGCGCATCAAGAAACTCTCCGGCGCGAACCTGCACCGCAACTGGGTGATGATCCCGCACGTCACCAACAACGACGAAGCTGACATCACCGAGCTCGAGGCGCTGCGCGTGCAGTTGAACAAGGAGAACGAGAAGGCCGGGATCAAGGTGACGATGCTGGCCTTCGTGATCAAGGCGGTGGTGGCGGCGCTCAAGAAGTTCCCCGAGTTCAACACCAGCCTCGACGGCGACCAGCTGGTCTACAAGCGCTACTTCCACATCGGCTTCGCGGCCGACACACCCAACGGGCTGGTGGTGCCGGTGCTGAAAGACGCCGACAAGAAGGGGCTGCTGCAGGTGAGCCAGGAGATGAGCGAGCTGGCCAAGAAGGCGCGCGACGGCAAGCTCGGCCCGGCCGACATGAGCGGCGGCTGCTTCTCGATCAGTTCGCTCGGCGGCATCGGTGGCACGCACTTCACGCCGATCATCAACGCGCCGGAGGTCGCGATCCTGGGTCTGTCGAAGGGCTTCATGAAGCCGGTGTGGGACGGCAAGGCGTTCCAGCCGCGGTTGATGCTGCCGCTGTCGCTGTCGTATGACCACCGCGTGATCGACGGCGCCTCTGCGGCGCGCTTCAACGCCTACCTGGCGAGCATCCTGGCGGACTTCCGGCGAGTCGTGCTGTGATCGTTGCCGCTGCAGCGACGTTGCGGAGGGCAGCGTGACGACGATCTGCGTGGCACGCAAGAACGGGCAGGTGGCGGTGGCAGCCGATGCGCTGGTGACCTTCGGCGACACGCGACTGGCGCACGGCTACGAGGCCAACGACAAGGTGTTTCGCATCGGCGACTCGTGGATCGGCATGGCCGGCACGACCGCGCACTTCCCGGTGTTGCGGCGCGCGCTCGGTGCATTGCCGCGGCAGGAGCTCAAACTCGGCTCGCGCGACGAGGTGTTCGAGACGTTCCTGAGGCTGCACCCCAAGCTGAAGGAACAGTTCTTCCTCAACACCAAAGAGGAAGAGAGCGACCCGTACGAGAGCAGCCAGTTCACGGTGCTGATCGCCAACGCGACCGGCATCTTCGGCGTCTATTCGTACCGTGAGGTGTTCGAGTTCGATCGCTTCTGGGCCATCGGTTCGGGCCGCAGTTTTGCGCTCGGAGCGATGTATGCGCACTTCGAGCGCGCGCGCTCGGCGCGCGAAGTGGCGGAGCTCGGCGTGCGCGCGGGCTGCGAGTTCGACAAGAACTCTGCCGGCCCGGTGCGCGCGCACACGATCAAGTTGAGGGATTGAAATGGCTTCGATCGAAGTGAAAGTGCCCGACATCGGCGACTTCAAGGACGTTGCGGTGATCGAATTGCTGGTCAAGCCCGGCGATCGCGTGGCCGTCGAGCAGAGCCTGATCACGATCGAGAGCGACAAGGCCTCGATGGAGATCCCGAGCAGCGCGGCCGGCGTCGTCAAAGAGGTGAAGGTGCAGCTCGGCGACAAGGTGAGCCAGGGCTCGACTGTGCTGATCCTCGAAGGCGAGGGCGCAGCCGCGGCAGCGCCGGCGGCTTCGTCGGCGGCACCCGGGTCGGCGCCGGCGAAGTCCGCCGGGTCAGCACCTCATGCGCCGGCACCGGTGGCGGCCAGCTACGGCGGCGTCGTCGACCTGGAATGCGACCTGCTGGTGCTCGGCGGCGGCCCGGGTGGTTACTCCGGGGCGTTTCGCGCGGCCGACCTCGGCATGAAGGTGGTGCTGGTCGAACGCTATGCCACGCTCGGCGGTGTCTGCCTCAATGTCGGCTGCATCCCGTCGAAGGCGCTTCTGCACGTGGCTGCGGTGATGGACGAGGTCGCACATTTCGCCGATTTGGGCATCGCCTACGCCACCCCCAGCGTTGACGCGGCCAGGCTGCTCGCGCACAAGAACAAGGTGGTCAGCAAGCTCACCGGGGGTCTCGGTGCCATGGCCAAGATGCGCAAGGTCACGGTGGTGCGCGGCTATGGATCTTTCGCCGATCCGCACCACGTGGTGGTCGAGGAAACCAGCGGCACGGGTCAGGAAAAGACCGGCAAGAGGCAGACGATCGGTTTCAAGCAATGCATCATCGCGGCCGGTTCGCAGGCGCTGCGCCTGCCATTCCTGCCCGACGATCCGCGCATCGTCGACTCCACCGGCGCGCTCGAGCTGCGCCAGCTGCCCAAGAAGATGCTGATCGTCGGCGGCGGCATCATCGGTTTGGAGATGGGCACCGTTTACTCGACGCTCGGTGCGCGGCTCGACGTGGTGGAGATGCTCGACGGCCTGATGCTCGGCGCCGACCGCGACCTGGTGCGCGTGTGGCAAAAGCTCAACGCGCGGCGCTTTGACAACATCATGCTGAAGACCAAGACCGTCGGTGCCGAGGCCAAGAGCGACGGCATTCACGTGCGCTTCGAAGGTGAGGGCGCACCGAAGGAGCCACAGCGCTACGACCTCGTGCTGCAGGCGGTGGGCCGCAGCCCCAATGGCAGGAAGATCGGCGCCGATAAGGCCGGCGTGATCGTGAGCGAGCGTGGCTTCATCCCGGTGGACGTGCAGATGCGCACCAACGTGCCGCACATCTTCGCGGTCGGCGACATCGTCGGCCAGCCGATGCTCGAGCACAAGGCGGTGCACGAGGCCCACGTGGCGGCCGAGGTCGCGGCGGGCGACGACAAGTCGCGCTTCGACGCGCGCGTGATTCCCAACGTCGCGTACACGGACCCCGAAGTCGCGTGGGTCGGCTTGAGCGAAGACGAGGCCAAGGCCAAGGGCATGGCGATCAGCAAAGGCCTGTTCCCGTGGACCGCGTCGGGCCGCGCCATCGCCAACGGGCGCGACGAAGGCTTCACCAAGCTGCTGTTCGACGACCAGACGCACCGCATCGTCGGCGGCGCCATCGTGGGCACGCACGCCGGCGACATGATCGGCGAGATCGCGCTGGCCATCGAGATGGGGGCCGACGCGATCGACATCGGCAAGACGATCCACCCGCACCCGACGTTGGGCGAGTCGATCGGTCTGGCCGCCGAAGTGGCGCACGGCAGCTGCACCGACGTGCCGCCGCAGCGCAAGCGCTAGGGCAGCGCGCCGGCTGGCGCAGCACCTCAGCGCGCGGGGCGCGCGGCGTTGTCGAGCAGCCGCTGTGCGCGCTGATCGAGCTCGTTCAGCGGCGTGGTCACCACGTCGGCCACCACCACGGGGCAGCGTTGCGGCACGTCGTCACCGGCGTTCCAGTTGCTGTCCGAGCCGGCGTCGCTGGCGCTCACCGGCGCGCGCAGGCCGAGGCGCTGTATGAGCTGCTGCAAAGCGGCGAGCACGCGCGCCTGAGCGAACAAGCGGTCGTAGTCGGCATTGGCGTACGAGCGGCGTGCGGTGTAGAGCTCGTTCTCCGAGTTCAACAGGTCGAGCAGGCTGCGCTGCCCGATGTCGAACTGCTGCCGGTAGGCGTCGCGCGCCTTCTCGATCGCCAGCACGTTGCGGTCGAGTGCGCGCAACTGCTCTTCGAGCTTGAGCACGTCGTTGTAGGCGATGCCGGCGTTCTGGCGTGCATCGCGGCACGCCCTGTCGCGCTGGTCGGCGGCTTGGTTCAGCAGGTTGGTCTGCTGGCGCACGCGCGCCTGGTCGGCGCCGCCGGCGAAGAGGTTCCAGTTCAGCACCACGCCGGCCGTGACCTCGCGCTTCTGGTCGGGGATGGCATCGAAGTTGTGGCCCTGGCCGGCGCGCACGCGCGCCTGCAGCGTCGGCCAGAACGCGCTCTCGCGCTCGCTGACCGCCGCGCGCGCCGAGCGCAGGTTCTCGATCGCCGCGTTGATCGCTGCGCTGTTGCGCAACGCGAGGTCCATCGCCTCGCTCGCGCTGGCCGGCAACCCGGCCGCGAACGAATCGGGACGCGGGGGCTTTTGCTGCGGCGCCTCGCCGATCACGCGCAGGTAGCGCGCCACCACGTCGTGCAGGTTGGACGTCTCGGTGGTCAGGTTGGATTCGGCCAGCGCCACACGCGCCGCCGCCTGCTCGACGTCGACGCCGCGGCCGACGCCGGCACGGAAGCGCGACTGGATCTGCTGGTAGTAGAAGCGGTGGTCGACGTAGCTGTCTTCGGCCAGCTCCACCAGACGGCGAAAGCGCACCACGTCGATGTACGCGCGCACCGCGTCGAGCGCCGTCGATTCGCTGACATCGAGCAGCTCGAACCAGCGTGTCTGGCGATCGTGATCCAGGCGACGGATCTGCGATGTGAGCGCGGTGCCGTCCCACAGCAGCTGCGTGATGTTGAGGGCGACGCCGTTGTGGTCGATCGTTCCGTTGATCGGCGTGCGCGACGTGATGCGATCATCGGTGCGCCCGGCACCCGCCTCGGCGTCGACGCGCGGCAGCCAGCCCGCGCGTGCCACGCTCACCGCATCGAGCGATGCGCGCAGCGCGTTGACGCGTGCGGTGACGTCGGGGTTCGTTTCGAGCGCCTTGCGCGCGGCCCGAGCCATCGGATCGTCGGCCTGGGCCAGCGTGCTCAACGGCGTCACCACGCACGCGGCGGCCAAAGCGATCGAACGGACGATCGACGTCATCGTGCCTGATTCAAGCGCGTGCGCAGGCGCATCGCGACGGGTCGTAGTTGGGGACCGGGAGAGTGTAGGCGGTCGTTTTGTGCATTCCGGCGGGTCGGGCGTGCGAATTCCGCCGGATGGCTGCCAGGGGTAGCAACTTGTTTCACGATCTGGGCGAGTTCGTGGCGCCTTGCCGCAGGCCGTGCTCAAGTGCTTGCCGCACGGGACGAAACAGCGGTGAGGAGCGCTTGTTCGACGGTCGCGCGTGCGTGGCCGTGTCCCCACCGCCATGCGACACCCCTTGCGCGCTGTCATCGCGACGTGTCGCACCTGCGCGCGGCGCACCGCGCTGGCCTGCGCGCTGACGCTGCTGTCGCTCGCGCCGCTGGCGTGGGACGTCGAGCGAATGGCGCAGGCCGCGCAACGCCTGGGGCCGCAAGCGGTGCATGGCGTGCGCGCGCTGCAGCCGTTGCTCGGCGCGTTGGCCGAGGCCGATGACGCGACGCGGCTCGACGGCGTGAACCGGTTCTTCAACCGCCGAATCGTGTTCCGCGACGACATGCAGGTGTGGCACGTCGAGGACTACTGGGCGAGTCCGCTCGAGACGCTGCAGCAGGGCATGGGTGACTGCGAGGACTTCGCGATCGCCAAGTACTTCAGCCTGCTGGCGCTCGGCATGCCGGCATCGCAAATGCGGCTGGTGTACGTGCGGCTGCAGGTGGGTGGTCCCGGCGGGCCGTCGCAGGCGCACATGGTGCTCGCGTACTACGCCAACGCGCAAGCCGAGCCGCTGATCCTCGACAACCTGGTGACCGAAATCCGGCCCGCGTCGCGCAGGCCCGATTTGACACCGGTGTTCAGCTTCAACAGCGAAGGCCTGTGGCAGGGCAGCGGCGCAACGCGCATGGGCGACGCGGCCGAGCGCCTGTCGCCATGGCGCGACGTGCTGCGCAAGGCGCGGGCGGAAGGTTTCTTGTGATGTACTTCGACGAGGGAGGACGGCCATGTCGCTGATCCGACGTGTCAGCCTGCTGATGGTGCTGGTGGTGGTGCTCTCACTGGTGGGCGGCGTGCTCAGCACGCTGATCGCCGCGCGCGACACGCTGCAGACCCAGCTCAGCATGAAGAACCGCGACAACGCGCAGTCGCTCGCGCTCGCGCTGTCGCAGCAGCGCGGCGACGTGGGCCTGATGGAGCTTGTGCTGGCGGCGCAGTTCGACACCGGGCACTACCGCAGCATCGCGCTCAAGTCGAGCATCGGACGCGCACCGTTCGACCGCGAGGCCGATGCCAACGCCACCGTGGCGCCCGCGTGGTTCGCGCAGGTGCTGCCGATCCGCGCCGAACCTGGCGTGGCGCTGGTGTCGGATGGCTGGCGTCCGATCGGTCGCGTCGAGCTGGTGAGTCAATCGGCCTACGCCACCGACGCGTTGTGGCGCGCCGGGCTGCGCGCCACGGAACTGCTGGCGCTGGTGGGGCTGGCGGGCGCCGCGTTGGCAGCCTGGGGGCTGCGTGTGATCCGTCGCCCGCTCGATGCCGCGGCCGAGCAGGCCCGGGCGCTGCAGGATGGGCGCTTCGTCACCGTCGCCGAGCCGTCGGTGGCCGAGCTGCGTCCGCTGGCGCGCAGCATGAACGCCATGGTGGGGCGCCTGAGCGCGATGTTCGAGTCGCAGGCGCGTCAGGTCGACGTGCTGCGTCAGCAAGCGCAGACCGATGCGCTGACCGGTGTGCTCAATCGGCGCCAATTCATGCTCGACGCGCAACAGCGCTTCGAGGGCATGGGCGGCGACGCGCCCGCGCTGTTGCTGTTTCGCGTGCAGGACCTCGACGGCGTGAACCGCGCGGCCGGTCATGCGGCGGTCGATCGGCAGTTGCGCGCGTTGAGCGACACGCTGCGTGCGCAAGCACCGTCGGACGCGCAGCCGCTGCTCGGCCGACTCAACGGGTCGGACTTCGCGCTCGTGCTGTCCCGCGGCGACGCTGCAGCGGTGGCAGCCGGACTGCTGGCCGCGTTGCGACAGGCCCTGCAAGGCGGCATGCCGGCGCTGGCGGTGATGGCTGGTGTCGCGCTGGTCGGGCCGGGTGCCGATCTGGCAGCGGCTCTGGCGGCAGCCGACCAGGCGCTGGCGCAGGCCGAAGCGGCTGGGCCCTTCACGATGTCGAGCCGCCCGTGCGCAAGCCAGGCGCAGGCCCGTGGCGAGGGCGACTGGCAGCGCCAGCTGGTCGATGCGCTGCGTGAACATCGACTCGAGCTGGCCGAGTATCCCGTGCGCGACGCGCAGGGCGCGCTGGCGCACCTCGACTGTCCGCTGCGCGTGCAGCTGCGACCCGGTGGCGCATTCGAGTCGGCCTCGAGCTGGCTGGCGCTGGCCACGCGCAGCCGCTTGACCACGTTGCTCGATCAGCAGGCGGTGTCGCTGGCGCTGGCGAAGATCCGGCTCGACGGCGCGGCGCGCTGCGTCAACCTAGCGCCGGCGTCGTTGCTGGCCACCGAGTTCGTCGCCGCCATCTCGCTGCAGCTGCAGGCCGCGCCGCAGGCCGCGGCCTGCCTGTGCATCGACATCCCCGAGGCGCTCGCCGCGTCGCATCCCGGTGTGATCCAGGAAGTGACGCGGCACTGGCGACCGCTGGGGGTGCGCATCGGCCTGGAGCACGCCGGCGCAGCACTGGCCGGCATGACGCGCCTGTATCAGCTGGGGCTCGACTACGTGCGCATCGATGCGCGCTTCCTCGCCGGCATCGCGCGTGACCCGAGCGTCCGGCGTCACGCCGAGGGGCTGGTGACGTTGCTGCGCGGCCTCGGCCTGGCGATCTATGCCGAGGGGGTCAGTGATGGCGACGACCTGGGCGCGCTGTGGTCTCTCGGTTTCGATGCCGCCACCGGGCCGGCGGTGACGGCGCGCTGACGCGACACGTTGGCGCTGCTGCGCGCAACCGCCGGTGCATCATGCGGCACCTCAGCGAGGGAGAAGCACGATGCACGTGAAGATGCTCCGTCGGGCGAGCGCGGCGTTCGTCGACATGCCGCGTCGCGCGCAGCTCGCCGCCGCACTCGCAGTCACGTTGTTGGCACTGGCCACGGTCTGGTTGGTGCACGCCACGGGTGGCGTGCAGTTCGCCTACCTGCACTTGATGTACGTCCCGGTCGTTCTGGGCGCGCTGGCGTTCGGCGTGCCCGGCGGGTTGCTGGCCGGCATCGGTGGTGGCCTGCTGCTCGGTCCCTGGATGCCGCTGGATACCGCCAGCGGTGAGATGCAGAACACGGTCAACTGGGTTTACCGGCTGGTGTTCTTCGTGCTGATCGGGTCGCTGGTGGGCATCGGTGCGCAGCACTTGCGGCGCCATCTGCGCGAGATGCAGTGGCTGCACGAGCACCATGCCGAGAGCGGCTTGCTCAACCTCACCGGGCTGCTGAAGCGGCTCGACCAGATGCTGCGTGGCGCCAAGCAGCCGCAGCAGGTGGTGTTGTCGATCACGCAGCTGAACAATTTCCTGGAGATCCAGAATACGTTCGGCAGCGCGTTCGGCTTGCGCGTGCTGTCGCGGGTGCTCGACCGCGCGCGGCAGCTCGGGCCACCGGGCGCGTTGCTGGCGCTGGTTCAGCCCGATCGACTCGCCTGCGTGATGCCGGCCAGCGCGGCGGCGGCGCTGACGCGTGAGCGCATTGAAGCGGCGAGCGAAGAATCGTACGTGGTCGACGGCTTGCCGATCCACGTCGAAGCCAGCATGGGCCTGGCCGAGGCACCCTTGCACGCACAGACCGCGCACGAGCTGCTGCAGAAAGCGAGCATCGCGATGCATTGGGCGGCCACCAGCCGCTCGGCGATCTCGCGCTACGACAGCGCCAACGACCGCACCAGCCGCGACAACCTGATCCTGCTCGGTGCCTTGCCCGATGCCCTCGAGCGCGGCCAGCTGCTGGTGTGGCACCAGGCCAAGGTGGCGCTGGCCAGCGGTGAAGTCTCGGGCACCGAGGCGCTGCTGCGCTGGAACCACCCGCGGCTCGGCTTGGTGCCGCCGAGCCGCTTCATCCCGCAGGTGGAGGAGACGACGCTGATCAACACGGTGATGCAGGTGATGATCGCCGCGGCCTTCGCCGACGCCGGCAGCTGGCGCATCGCTGGACACCGGCTGCGCCTGGCGGTGAACCTGTCGGTACGCAACCTGATGGATCGCATGCTGGTCGACGTGCTGGAGCAGCACGCGCAGCGCCACGCCCTGGCACCGAGCGACATCGAACTCGAGATCACCGAGAGTGCCGTGATGGCCAACCCCGATCACTGCATCGGGCTGATCGCGCAGCTGCGTGAACGTGGGTACGGCGTGGCCATCGACGATTTCGGCACCGGCCACTCGTCGCTCGCCTATCTGCAGAAGCTGCGCGCCTCGACGCTCAAGATCGACCAGGCGTTCGTGCGCACGCTGGCCTCGGATGCCAACAACCAGAAGATCGTGCGTTCGATCGTGCAGCTGGCGCAGTCGCTCGGTCTCGAGACGGTGGCCGAAGGCGTCGAGGACGGCGCCACGCTCGCCTTGTTGCGCGAATGGGGCTGCGATCATGCGCAGGGCTACGGCGTGCATCGGCCAGCGCCATCGCACGAGTTTTTGCAGTTCGTCGCGCAGCGGCGGCCAGCTGCCACGCTGCCGCCTGGCTGATCGCGGCCTCAGCCGCCGGCGTCGGTGACCAGCTTGCCCTTGTTCAGCAAGTCCTGAATCACTTGCTGGTCGGTGGTCATGCCGGCCAGCAGATTCACGCCCTGCAGCACGATCGTCTGATCGACCGCGCCGGTGTTGTAGCCGTTGACGAAGCCGCCGGTGCTGCTGATCTGGATCGTCGTGTTGCCGCCCGACGTCTCGAAGTGCAGGTAGTTCTGCAGGTTGCCCACCGTCGCGGCGTCGTGGTGCTCGCCCTGCAGCAGGTCGCGCAGGTCGATCACATCGCCGCCGGCCGCGGCGGTGGCGCCGTCGAAGTTCTGGATCGTGTCGACGGCCGGTGTGCCCGGTGCACCTCGATCGGCCAGCGCCCACGCGAACACGTCGGCGCCATTGCCGCCTGCCATCGTGTCGTTGCCGGCGCCGCCGACGATCAGGTCATTGCCGTCGCCACCGTTCAGAACGTCGTTGCCATCGCCGCCGCGCAGGATGTCGTGTCCAGCGCCGCCGGTGATCACGTCGTTGCCGGCACCGCCCACCAGCAGGTCGTGTCCGGCGCCGCCGTCGATCGTGTCGTTGCCGGCGCCGCCGTTGATGTAGTCGTTGGCATTGCCGCCCGTCAGCGTGTTGGCATTGGCGTCGCCGGCGATCGAGTTGGTGATCGGCCGCAGCGTCAACGACGAACTGCTGGTGTCGCCGTCACTGTCGGTCAGCGTGTAGCCGATGCTGATCGGCGCGATCTCGGCCGCCGCGCTGTTGGTGATCGTGTCGTAGCTGACAGAGCCGATGCTGGCGTAGGCGTCGCTGTTGGCGGTGATGTCGATGCGGCCGATGTTGCTGTACTCGGGCGGCACCGTCACCGCGCCGTCGGAGTCGCTGTAGAAGCGGCCGAGCATGTGGCCATCGATGTGATAGGCCGTGTAGGTCAGGGCCACCGAGCCGCCGAGGTTGTTGTTGCTGTTGTCGGCGTCGATCGTCACATTCTCAACCCCGTATGGGTTGGTGGCGCCGTCGAAGCGGATCACCAGCGTCTCGAGGTTGCCCACCGTCGTGGTGTCGTCGGTGCCTGGCGAGTTGATGTTGACGCCGATGCCGTCGCCACTGGTGCGGCGCACGCCGCCGGTTTCGCTGGTCGAGTCGCGCGCGATGCCGCTGAACGTCATGCCGCCGATCGACAGCGTGGTGCCGGTGGCGTTGGCCCCGGTCAGCGTCACGTTGGTGGGGCCGGTGGACGGCGTGCTCGGCGTCTCGGCGGCGGTCGGCACGTACTGGTACGAGCCGTCGCTGTTGAAGCGCAGGCTGCTGCCGTTGCTGGCGTGCGTCCAGACCAGCTGGCCGTTGGTCACCGTGTAGGTGCCGCCGAGCGCTGCCGTGCTCCCGACATTGCTGGCCAGATTGAACGTTTGGCCCTGGAACACGATCGACGAGACCTTCGCGTCGTCGAGCGCCACGTCGGTGCCGGAGCCCTGCGCACTGAAATCCGTGGTCAGGCTGCCAACCGCCAGGCCGCCGTCGGTGGACAGGCCGCTGATCACGTTGCCGGTGTACGAGGTCTGGTTCGCGAACAGCGTGTCGAAGTCGGGGCGCGCGATCGGCTGGCCGTCGATCACGTTGAAGGTCAGCGTGGTCGGGTTCGTGACGTCGCCGTCGTTGTCGCGCGCGACGTAGCTGATGCTGAAGCTGTCGCCTTCGCTGGCGACACCGGCGGTGTAGTAGGTGTACTGACCGGTGTCAAAGTTGAACGTCAGCGCGCCGTGCGTGAAGCCTTTGGCGCTGTTGAGTGTCAGCGTGTCGCCGGTGGCCGGCGACCCGGACGGGAAGCCGCCGCTCCAGCTGATCTGGTTGGTGGCCGCGTTGTAGCTGAAGGTCACGTTGACCTGTGGCGTCGCGGCGTTGCCGTCGGTGTCGAGCGCGACGGTGATCGACTGGACGTAGCCGTCGTCCGCGCCGAGCGCGTTGCCGACGCCGCTGCCGCTGACGACGCTGCCACCCATGCCCACCGGCACGGTGGACAGCAGCGTGTTGGCCAGCTCGTTGAGGTCGGGCACGATGATCGCCGGGTCCACCGTGCCGCTGCCGTCGGCGTCGACGTTGTGGATGCCATTCAGCGGGCCGGTGTTGGAGATGCCGCTGCCGATCCCCACGCCGTACGAGCTGATGCCGTTGGCGGCCGCGAACGCGGCGTACCCGGTCGACGTCGCGGGGTTGGTGGTGTCCTGCTCGGTCGGCACGCCGTCGGACAGGAAGTAGGCGATGTTCTGCTTGCTCGGATCCACCGTGCCGAAGGCCGCCTTGGTGGCATTCAGCGCATCGGTGTAGTCGGTGCCGCCCGAACCGGTGATGCCGTTGATCGCGTTGACCAGCGCCGTCTTGCTGGTGTAGGCGGCGCCGCCGTTGAGCGTGGTGGCAGTCGACGAGAACGTGATCACCTTGACCGAGACGTTTTGCGCCTGGTTGTAGTACTGGTCGACCAGCTCGACCAGCGCAGCCTTGGCCATGTCCAGGCGTGTGGTGATCGACACCGTGCCATCGGCGTTGACCTGGCGCACCTCTCCGCCCGACGCCTGGTCGGTCATGCTGCCCGACACGTCGAGCACGAGCACCAGGTTGTACGACGGCAGCGCGTCCTCTGTGGCGTCGATCGTGCGGTCGAACGCCTGCGGGCGGTCGTCGACGATCGTCACCTGCACGTTGCCCGTGCCGGTGTTGGTGACGTAGCTGATGGCCTGCGTGCGGCTGTTGTTGTTGGCCGCTGCGCTGTGGTCGACGTTGTCGTTCAGCGTGTAGGTGTAGTCGCCGATGCCGGAGCCCGACACGTCCACCGTCAGCACCCCGGCATTGACGCCACCCACCACCTGCTGCACGCCGATGTAGCCGGCGCGCGTGTCGAGGTCGCTCGCAGTGCCATCGGTGACACCGCCGACGCTGCTGATCGAGGTGGCGCCTGGGTCGTTGCTGAGCAGGTTGCCGCTCACCAGGCGCACGCCGCCACCGGTGCCGTTGGGCAGCGCACTCTCGTAGACCGTGATCAGGTCGTCACGCGTCGCGAAGGTGGTGATGTTGACGGTGGCGGTGCTGGTCTGGCCGTCTTCGTCGGTCAGCGTGTAGGAGAAGCTGCCCGCACCGGCGGCCGACGGTGTGAAGGTGTAGGTGCCGTTGCCGTTGTTGACCAGCGCGCCGCCGGTGACGGCACTCGTGCCGCTGATCGCCGCGTGGTCGCGCAGCACGTCGTTGGCCAGCAGTTGAGCCTGGCTGATGACGATTGGCGTGCCCAGCACGGTGGCGAAGGTGTCGGCGTTGGCCACCGGCGCACCGTCGTTCACCGGCGTCACCGTGATCGCCACGGTGGCCGGCGTTGCATCGGTCAACACCGGGCTGCCGCTGTCGACTGCGGCGTACTGGAAGCTGGTGCTGCCGTTGAAGTCGCCGGTGGGCCTGAAGTACACCGGCCCGGTCACGACCTCGCCCAGCGCGACCTGCAGCGTGGCACCGGCGTCCTTGTACAGGATGCCATTGGCCGGCAACGCCGAGATCACGAAGCCGGTGACTGTGCCGTCGATGTCGCTGCCCGTGAGGTTGACGGTGATCAGCGTGTCTTCGGTGCCACCGACGCTGACGTTGTTGGTGTCGGGGGCGTCGTTGACCGGTGTGACCGTGATCGACACCGTGTCGACGTCGCTCAACGTGCCGCCGCTGCCGGTGTTGCCCCCATCGCTGGTGGTCATCGTCAGCGTCGCCGTGCCGTTGAAGTTGGCGGTCGGCACGTAGGTCACGTTGGCCGCCAGCGTGGCGTTGATCTGCGCCTGCGTGCCGGTCAGCGTGACGCTGCCGGTGCCGCTGTTGCTGATGGTGGCGCTGCCGCCGGAGACGGTGAGCGTGCCGTTGGTGACCGCCAGCGTCACCGTCATCGTGCCCGAGCCGGCGTCGATGTCGGCGATGCTCAGGCCGGTGATCGCCTTGCTGGTGTCCTCGTTGGTGCTCTGCGCGCCCGGCACCGTGTTGACCGGCGCGTCGTTGACGGCGGTCACGTTGACCGTGATCGTGTTCGGCGTCGGGTCGGTGTCGACGCCACCGTTGGCCGTGCCGCCGTCGTCGCGCACCTGGAACGTGAAGCTGGTAAAGCTGTTGCCGCTTGCATTGGCTGGCGGCATGAAGCGCAGCAGCCCGGCATCGAGCTGCGCCACGGTGACCACCGTGGGCCCGCTGACCGCCATGCCGTTAAGCGTCAGCGTGCCGGCGGCCGTCGGATTGACGGTGACCGACTGGAAGTTGTTGCCTTCGCCCGCCGCATCGAGGAAGCCGAAGTCGCCGCGCGCGAACGTGTAGTTCGAGTCCTCGAGCAGGCTGATCGTCTTGTCGGTACCGCTCGGTGCATCGTTGACCTGCGTGACCGTGATGCCCACCGAGTCGGAGTCGGTCAGGCCGAGCCCGTCGCGGCTGACCATCACCAGCGTGTCGCCGCCGACGTAGTTGGCGTTGCCCTGGTAGCTGAGCGAGGCCAGCGTCGCGTTGATCGCACTCTGCGAGCCACTGAGCGTCAGCGTGCCGCTGTTGTTGGCGCCGGCCGAGATGCTGGCTCCGCCAGCGAGCGTGACCTGCAGCGTGCCGTTGCCGACGCTCAGCTGCACGGTGGCGATGCGGTTGCTGGCCGGGCCGAGCGCCTCGTCGGGGTCGGCCACCGAGACGCCGTTGATCGCGGTGCGCACGTCCTCGAACAACGTCTGCACACCCGGCAACGAGTTGACTGGCGTGTCGTTCACCGCATTGACCGTCAGGTTGACGGTGGCGGTCTCGGTGACGCCGCCCGCGCTCACCGTGTAGGTGAACGATGCAGCGCCGTTGTAGTCGGCGGCGGGCGTGAAGTTCAGTGTGCCGTTGGCCAGCAGCGTGACGCTGCCGTTGGCCAGCGCGACCGTGCCGCCGACGGCGATCGCGCTGCCGTTGATGGCGGTGATCTGGTGAGCGCTGTTCTCGAACGAGTCGTTGGCGTTGACGTCGATGTTGAGCGGCGTGTCCTCGTTGGTCGTCGCCGTGTCGCCGACGATGTCGGACACCGCGCTGACGTTGATGCCAATCGTCGACACCACGGGCGCTGCCACGCCGTCGCTGGTGGTGACGGTGAGCGTGGCGCTGCCGTTGTAGTCGGCGCTCGGGTTGTAGGCCAGGCCGTTCAGCGCGCCGTTGACGGCCGCCGGCGAACCGCTGATCGTGACGCTGCCGCTGCCGTTGTTGGTGATCGTGGCGCCGGCAAAGGCCACCGCGCTCAGCGTGCCGTTGGTGACCGACACGGTCGTCGTGAGCGCGCTGTCGACGTCGGCCACCGTGATCGCATTGCCGTTGGCATTGCTGAACACGCGCGCGGTGTCCTCGCTGGTCGACTGCGCGCCCGGCACGGTCTGGGTCGGCGCGTCGTTGACCGGCGTGATGTTCAGCGTGACGGTGTCGACGTCGGTCAGGGCGCCGCCGGAGCCGGTGTTGCCGAGGTCCGAGGTGGTCACGGTCAGCGCCACGCTGCCGTTGGCATTGGCTGCAGTGGTGTAGCTCACCGCGCTGGCAGCGATGAAGGCATTGATCGCACTCTGCGTGCCGGCCAGCACCAGCGCGCCGCTGCCCGAGCCGGTGACGGTCACACCCGAGCCGCTGACAGCCGTGAGCGTGCCCGCCGGCACGCTCAGCGTGACGTTGATCGTGCTGCCGCCGGCGTCCACATCGCTGGCGCTGATGCCGATGATCGGCGAGGCGGCGTCTTCGGTGACGCTGATCGAAGCCGGCAGCGCGTTGACCGGCGCATCGTTGACCGCCACCACCGCGATCGTGCTGGTGGCCACGTTGCTCGACGACGTGCCGTCGGTCACGCTCACCGTCACGCTGCGCGCCGTGGTGTCGGGCGTGTCGCCGCCGCCGGCCGCGAAGGTGATGCCGCCGATCGCGCTCTGATACTGCGCCAGCGTCGCGCTGCCCGACAGCGTGATCGTGATCTGAGTCGGCGTGGTGTTGACGCTGGCGGTGATGCCCGCCGGCATGCCGGGCAGGTTGAGCACGTCGCCGCTCTGCCGGTTGGTCAGCACGATCGTCGCGCCGGTCAGGTTGGTGCTGTCGACGTCGGTGATCGACAGGTCGGCGTCCGCGATCGCCACCGCGGCGCCTTGCTCGGTGTACGTGGTCGCGTAGCTCGCCCCGGCCGCACCGCTCGAGTTGTTGGCGTCGAGGTCGAGCACCGGCGGCGCGTCGTTGTCGATGATCGTGCCGACACCCGTGTTGTCGGCGATCGTCGCGTTGAGCGCGCCCGACAGCGTGACGTTGAAGGTTTCGCTGCTTTCGGTGGCGCTGTCGTTGAGGATCGGCACCGTGATCGTCTGCGTGACGACGCCCGGAGTGAAGGTCAGCGCGCCCGAGGTTGCGGTGTAGTCGCTGCCCGCGGTGGCGCTGCCGCCGCCGGTGGCGTAGTTGACCGTGACGGTCTGTCCGGACACCGCGGACAGCGTGACGGTGAACGTGGCCGTGCCCGCCGCTTCGTTGACGCTGACGTCGTTGACGGCGAGCGAAGGCGTCGGGTCGTTGTCGGTGATCGTCGTCGTGACGCTGTTGGACGCCGGGTTGGCCGCGATCGCCTCGAATCCGCCGCCGCTGATGCTGCCGAGCGAGACGATCACCGTCTCGTCGGGTTCGTCGATCACGTCGTTGGTGGTGGGCAGCGTGAACGTCGCGCTGGTGGCGCCCGCGGGGATCGTGACGCTGACCGCGCCCGTGTAGTCGGTGCCGCCGCCGGTGGCGGTGCCGCCGTAGGTCAGGTTCACCGTCACCGGCGTGACCGCGGCCTGGCCGAGCGTCACGGTGTACGCGGTTGTGGTGGCGCCTTCCACCACGCTGCCCGGCCCGTTCAGGCTCACCAGCACGGTGTCGGGCGTGGCCTCGTCGTTGATGGTCGTCGTCACGCTGTTGGCGCTGCCGCTGACCACCAGGCTCTCGAAGTTGCCGCCGCTGGCCGAAGCGACGCTCACCACCAGCGTCTCACCGCTGTCGGCCAGCGCGTCGTCGAGCGTCGCGATGCTGAAGGTGGCGCTCGATGCGCCGGCCGGAATCGTGACGGTCGCGACGCCGCTGTAGTCGACGCCGCCGCTGGCGGTGCCGCTGTAGCTCAGGTTCACGGCTACCGCGGTCTGCGCCGCGCTGGTCAGCGAGACGGTGTAGTTGCCGCTGGTGCCCTCGGTGACGGTGGCCGCGCCGGTGAGGCTCACCGTCGTGGTGTTGAGCGTGTCGGTGACGCTGGTGGTCGCCGCTGCCGGATTGACGGCCAGCTGCTCGAAGTTGCCACCCGAGGCGCTGCTGATCGTCGTCGAGACCGTGCCGGCGTCGACGTACACGGTGTCGCCGTGCGCCGGCACGCTCACGGTGCCCGAGCTGGCGCCGGCGCCGATCGTGATCGTCGCGCCGTTGGCGAGATTGACGGTGACTGGTGTCTGCGCGGTGTTGGTGAGCGACGCCGTGTAGACGATGCTGCCGCCTTCGGCGACGCTCGGCGTGGCGGTGAGGCTCACCGTCGTCGTGTCGATCGTGTCGGTGACGGTGGTCGTCGCGGCCGCCGGGTTGATCGAGAGCGCTTCGAAGTTGCCGCCGGTGGCCGTGCTGATCGTGGCCGACACGCTGCCGCCGTCGACGTAGGGGTCGTCGCCAGGCGCCACCACGCTGGTGCTGCCGCTGGTCGCGCCGGCGGCGATCGTGATGGTCGCGCCGTTGGACAGCGTGATGCTCACCGGCGTCTGCGCCGCATTGCTCAGCGTCGCGATGTAGACGATCGAGCCGCCCTCGGCCACGCTGGCGCTGGCGCTCAGGCTCACGCTGGTGGCATTGATCGTGTCGGTGACAGTCGTTGTCGCGGCCGACGGATTGATCGCCAGCGCCTCGAAGTTGCCGCCGGTGGCGCTGCTGATCGTGGTCGAGACCGTGCCGGCGTCGACGTACGCCGTGTCGCCGTGCGCCGGCACGCTGACGGTGCCCGAGCTCGCGCCGGCGGCGATCGTGATCGTCGCGCCGTTGGCGAGATTGACCGTGACCGGCGTCTGCGCGGCGTTGGTCAGCGACGCGGTGTAGACGATGTTGCCGCCTTCGGTGACGCTCGGCGTCGCGGTGAGGCTCAGCGTCGTGGTGTTGAGCGTGTCGGTGACGCTGGTGGACGCCGCAGCCGGATTGATCGCCAGCTGCTCGAAGTTGCCGCCCGAGGCGCTGCTGATCGTCGTCGAGACCGTGCCGGCGTCGACGTACACGGTGTCGCCATGCGCCGGCACGCTCACGGTGCCTGAGCTGGTACCGGCGCCGATCGTGAGCGTCGCGCCGTTGGCGAGGTTGACGGTGACCGGCGTCTGCGCCGCGTTGGTCAGCGACGCGGTGTAGACGATGTTGCCGCCCTCGGCGACGCTCGGGGTCGCCGTGAGACTCACCGTCGTGGTGTTGATGGTGTCGCTGATGGCGGTCGTCGCGGCAGCCGGGTTGATCGCCAGCGCTTCGAAGTTGCCACCCGTCGCGCTGCTGATCGTCGCCGAGACGGCGCCGGCATCGACGTACACCGTGTCGCCGTGTACCGGCACGCTGACAGTGCCCGAACTCGCGCCGGCGGCGATGGAGAGGGTCGCGCCGTTGGAGAGTTGCACCGTGACGGGTGACTGCGCGGCGCTGGTCAGCGACGCGGTGTAGACGATGTTGCCGCCCTCGGCGACGCTCGGCGTCGCGGTGAGGCTCACCGTCGTGGTGTCGATGGTGTCGTTGACGGTGGTCGTCGCAGCCGCCGGATTGATCGCCAGCGCCTCGAAGTTGCCGCCGGAAGCGCTGCTGATCGTCGCCGACACGCTGCCGGCGTCGACGTGGACGTCGTCGCTCGGCGCCGCGACGCTCACTGTGCCCGAACTGGCGCCGGTGGCGATCGTGATCGTCGCGCCATTGGACAACTGCACCATCACCGGCGACTGCGCGGTGCTCGTGAGCGACGCGGTGTAGACGATGGTGCCGCCTTCGGCCACGCTCGGCGTGGCGCTCAGGCTGACCGTGGTGGTGTCGACGGTGTCGCTGATGGCGGTCACCGCAGCCGCCGGGTTGATCGCCAACGCTTCGAAGTTCCCCCCGGTGGCGGTGCTGATGGTGGCCGACACACTGCCGGCGTCGGCGTAGGCATCGTCGGCCGGTGCGGACACGCTGACAGTGCCGCTGCTGGCGCCCGCGGCGATCGTGATGCTGGCGCCGTTGGACAGCTGCACGGTCACCGGCGTCTGCGCCGCGCTGGTCAGCGACGCGGTGTAGACGATGCTGTCGCCCTCGGCGACGCTCGGCGTGGCGCTCAGGGTCACTGTGGTCGTATCGAACGTGTCGGCGACCGCGGTCACCGCCGGCGTGGCATCCACCACCACCGCGATGCCGCCACCGCTGGTGCCGGTGATCGCGGCGCTGACGCTCGACGGATCCACGTAGACGTCGTCGCTGGCGGCCAGCGGCACGCTCGCGGTGCCGCTGGTGGCGCCGGCGTTGATCACGAGGGTCGCGCCGTTGCTCAGCGTGACGGTCAGCGCGCTCAGCGGTGCCTGCGTCACAGTGGCGGTGTAGACGATCGTGCCGCCGGCCTCCGTGAGGCTTGGCGTCGCCGACAGGCTCACGACCGCGACGTCATCGTCGACGATCGCGGTGGTCACCGACGAGCCGCCGGCCGCCAGCGACAGGGTCTCGAAGTTGCCGCCACTGGCCGAGACGAGGTTGACCGTGAAGCTCTCGGTGCCTTCGGCGAGCGCGTCGTTGATGGTCGCGACATTGAACGTGGCGCTGCTGGCGCCGGCCGGGATCGTGACGGTGGCCACGCCGGTGTAGTCGGTGCCGTCGAGCGCGCTGCCGCTGTACGCGAGCGTCACCGTCACCGCGCTGAGTGCCGGGCTGGTGAGACTCACGGTGTACGAGGCGTTGGCCCCTTCGATGACCGACGCGCCGCCGATCAGGCTCACGGTGGTGGCATCGATCGTGTCGCTGATCGCCGAGGTCGCCGCAGCCGGATTGATCGCCAGCTGCTCGAAGTTGCCGCCGGTGGCGCTGCTGATCGTCGCCGACACGCTGCCGGCGTCGAGGTAGACGTCGTCGCCGGGTGCCGCGACGCTCACGCTGCCCACGCTGGCGCCGGTGGCGATCGTGATGCTGGCGCCGTTCGACAACGTGACGGTCACCGGTGACTGCGCTGCGCTGCTCAGCGACGCGGTGTAGACGATGGAGCCGCCTTCGGCCACGCTGGGCGATGCGCTGAGGCTGACGGTGGACGCGTCCACCGTGTCGGTGATCGCGGTCGTCGCGGGCGCCGGGCTCACCACCAGGCTTTCGAAATTGCCGCCCGCTGCGCTCGCGA